>Ga0307515_10020151_pt1 | contig 11922 bp, 3 predicted proteins | sample 17_EM_MG_FD_194513 | JGI IMG/M metagenome (GOLD analysis project Ga0307515, IMG submission 194513) | Populus trichocarpa ectomycorrhiza microbial communities from riparian zone in the Pacific Northwest, United States - 17_EM | ecosystem: Host-associated > Plants > Roots > Unclassified | place...
TAACTAAGGTTATATAATATGATCTATATAATCTATAGGATCTATATAATCCGTGACAGAGTAGATAAAGTATACGTATATTACGTACAAGGGGGATTTTATAGGAGTACGGTTGTGTATTTAAGGACCCTTAATCCCTACCTAGATAGTTCCTTCCTTATAGTAATTCTTAGAATACAATTAGAGTTAATCTATTGGGCAACTACTCCACCAGTTATTATTACGTTGTTGACTTTTATACTTACTTTTTCTATATACCTAGCCTAATAACAGGACCTACCGTAGTTCTTGCTACAAGGTTCCGTTATACAATTACTACCTAGTTATAGTAATAAATATAAAAGGTTAAACAACATACCACTAAAAGCAGCCACTATAACGCTATCGACGGCGGCAACTATATTAAGGTTAGGTAACGACACTAGTATAGTAAACACTAACTTATAGCAACCTATAACGGTCGGACAGCTATAAGAGATAGTTGACTAGTTAACAGAAAATAATATAATATTAGAAAATAGGATTAACGGGATAGGCGCAGTAAAGGTTAAGTTACTATCGATTAAAAGGTACTTAGGAGAGAGATTAAAGCTTAAAGGATTTCTTATATAAATGCACTTTAAGGTCGCGCAAGAGGGAGCTAAGCTGGCAACACTTATAGATTAAATAGCATACGTAGGATTGTTCTTAACGGGAAGAGCACTTAAATAGTTTAAGCCTTACCTTATAGAGATCCAGGTAAACGGAATAATAACTATAAACTAAGAAGTACGGTTTATGTTCTTAAGCTAGAATAGATTTATAGAGCGACTTATATAAATGTTTAGAGACCTAGAGGCAGTGACTATAGCGGAAAGAAAACTCTAAGACATTATGTAATGAACCTTAGTAATTAAGTATATAACATAGTTCCAAACGTTAGCAATATAAGTTAAGTGGAATAATAGGGCGCTTATGGCATAGTATAAACAGGGACTTAAGGCTAAAGTCTAGGATGTAATTATTCTAATAGAAGATATAGACACCCTAAGGGAACTAATAGATTAAGCGATAAAGATTAATAATAGGATCTACCAAAGGGAATAGGCTAAGAGAGGCTAAGATAGAGTTTTATAGTTATATAAGGCGCAGAGTACGCAACGACTAAAGCTAAGTTAAAAACTATGGTATGGCGCAGAGCTAATGGACCTAAGTAGTACTAAAGAAGCCTATAAGAGATAGAGTAAGAAACTATAGAAACCTAGGGGACAAGGATTAAGCGATTAAAGGTCTAAGGATTAGAGGCTAAACCAGGGATCTTAGTAGTAGAAGATGTTTAGGCGGACTCTATAATAAGAAAGATGGTTTAGAGAAGGAGCTTGTATAAATTATAGAAAATAAGGTTACTTCGTAAGGGATTATAAAGATAGTTAGAAGTACTATGTAATAAAGGGAACCCGACTAATAGTAGACGACATATACATATAGAGGGGCAATAATGTGCTACAAGGAACAAAAGAGTGTTTAATTAAAAGTTTTGCATTTTGTTATAATAATGTATACTAAATTTATAAGGACGCTAAGTATGGCGTAAGCTACTAGCTATAGGAGCCAGTACCTATAGGATATAGAGGAACTAATAAACTAGTTCGTAGATCGGATATTAAGGATAATAAATTTAACGTAGGCGAAATATTTTATAACGATGAGGCAATAAGAGCGGTTTACTAGGAACATGTAGCCATTAGAGATATTATACTAGAGGTAAAGGATGATTCCACTATAGAATAGGGAACATTAGTAGGGATCGAAACCCTACTAGACACGATGTCTATTGCTTTACAAGACGCAAGAGAAGTAAGACAGCGAACCACTTTAACACTTAATAAAGGTAAAAGGCTACAGGCTTAAGATTCTTATAGCGAGATGAGAGACGACTAAGATTCTTAAGACGAGATAAAGTAAGCTTAAGAATCTATAATAGACGATAACCAATAGAGCAGAGCAGCGGCTCAGTTTAAAAACATATAAATAAGCTCAGGATAGAGATTCCCACAGACATAAGATTCTTAAGACGAGATAAGTAAGATTTAAGACTCTTAAGATAAGATAAGAACACTAAGTAAGCCTAGTTGGACTAAGACTAGAGCTAAGCTTAAGTTAGAAGTAAGCTTAGGATTAAAGAATCTAAGGGGTTAAGAATTCGGGATATAAATTAGGACATCTATAGGTAAGAGGCAAGGAGCTTCTTTATAGATTAGAGAATCTGCGGTATAAATAGCAACTAGATTAGGAGACAGACACATAGACCTAGAGGACTTATTAGTAGAATATAATATTTAGACTAAAGATCGAAAAGTTAATATTAAGATTAAGAAGTAAGAGAACTTTGAGGATTAGAGCGCGAGACGTAAACTAAAAGAAACTATGGAAAAGTTTAGATAGAGAATTATTATATAGCAAGAATAGAAACTAGATAAGAGATTTAGTATATTAGGACGTATAAAGGATAGGGCGCCAGTATAAAGAATCACTAATAGGCCTAGAGCAGGCACACTAAAAGCTAAGTGGCTTATTAAATTGGAAAATGAAAAGGATCTAGGGATTTCTACTAGGTTTAAGGAACGACATATAAAGGGCTATTATAACGTAGTAATAAGAAGATACTTCCTTACGGACAGACCGTATACACTCTAATAGCTATACTAAAAGTAGTATAGGCAGCGACACAATGATAAGTAGGAAGATTTCTATATATAGTTAGACGAAAAGGTTATCTAAGACCACCCGATTACAGAAAAGGCTATAACTTATATTAAGGGAGCCTTAATTATAACGTTAAAGGATCTAGAGGAGCGTTTAGAAGACTAGAGAAGTAAAAGGCATATCTTAGTACCTGCGAATAAAGTCGTAACGTTTAGATTAGCACGATAGAGGTTTGAACTTAAAGAAGAAGATAAGTTAAGAGTTGACTTAAAGCACCTAGCACACTATACATTATTATAGATTGCGTGCGTAGACGATATATGCAAGATGTACAAAAATCTAAAGGAAAAGAATCGGAAATACCTTATAAGGATATACTAGATAATAGATGAATAGCAGTATAGGAATGCCAAATATATATATAGATGGCATCCAGCAGAAGTCTAAAAGGAAGGAAATTTAATACTTTAACCAGGAAGATTCCTTATAGAAGAATGCTTAGATGGACGACAGTAGTGGGAATGCCTAAAAAATACGTATTTATGGTATATTAAAGACAAAAAGTGAATTAGGCATTGGCCGAGAAATAAGCCAAGTATAGTAGGATTAAGCAGCTAGTAGTTAAGAAAAGTAGAGGCCTACGGGACCAGAGGGAGCTAGTAGTAGAGCTTTAGACCCTTAAAGGAATTTAAAAACAACACCTAAATTTACAAGTTAAATAGTAAGATTAGTAGTTTAAAGCGCTAATAGATAGTAGAGCAACGCGAAACTATATTTTACTAATAGTAGTTAAGAGAATAGGATTACCTTATAGATAGAAGGAACAACCTTACCTATTAGTTACAATTTTAGGAGATCTAATAGCCTATAGAGGAGGGATTATTAATCTTAAAACAGGACCTATTTAGATAACTATTAAAAGAAGGCAAATTAAGATGTCTTTTAATATCCTACCATTGGGATAGAATAAGGCAGTATTAGGAATACCTTAGTTATAAGAATATAATCCAAGGATTAATTGGATTATAGGTTAGGTCAATATTAGAGATACTTAACACCACAAGATACAACAATAAATTAAGTTGGTATAGTACTAAGTTAGAGCGACATATAAGGAGACTAAGTAAGGCTTAAGTTATATACTAAAGAGATACTATAAGTATGGTAAGAAACTATAGTTACCGGAAAGTAAAAAGCTATTAGAATATACAGCATGGGACTATAAGATAGAATTAGAACTAAAAATAAGTCTAAAGTTCTTTCTAATCTATAAGCTTACCAAAGAGGAAGGTAGAGCACTAAAAGAGTTTATCCAGGAAAACTTATAAAAGGGATATATTAGACCATCGCAGTTATTAGTAGGATATCCAGTACTATTCGTACTAAAGAAAAATAGTAAACTAAGGCTGTGTATTAACTATAGACAGTTAAACAGTATTACTAGGAAGGATAGGTATCCTTTACCCTTAATTAGCGAAATCTAAGATAGGATAGGTAACGCGTAAATCTTTACGAAGATAGATCTAAGATGGGCGTACTATTAGATTAGAATTAAGGAAGGCGACGAATAGAAGGCGGCCTTTAGGTTAAAGGAAGAACTATATAAACTATTAGTTATGCAATTCGGGCTTATAAACGCACTAGCAACGTTCCAGAAGCGTATTAATAATATATTAGGAGAACACTTAGATGAATTTGTTATAGTATACCTTAACGACATTATTATCTACTTAATAACTAAGGAAGAATACGGGGAATACGTTAAATGGGTTTTAAAAAGACTATAAGAAGAATAAATGCTAGTAGCAATTAAGAAATGCGAGTTCTTTACTAGGAAGACCGATTTCGTTAGATTTATTATTAAACTAGGCCAACTTAGTATAGATCTAAAGAAGATTAAGGCTATAGTAAATTGGCAAAAACTAGAGAATATTACGCAGTTAAGATTATTTCTAGGGTTTTGTAATTACTGTAGGAGGTTTATAGCGCAGTAGTTAAAGGACATTAAACCATTTACCCGATTAATAAAGAAAGAAGAACTATAGGCATAGGGAGAGGAATAAAAAGAACTTTTTAAAAAAGTTAAAGAGTTGTTTACCCAGGAGCCAGTTCTTAAGATCTATTAACTAGGATTAGAAACGGTTGTAAAAATAAATATATTAAACTATATACTAGGGGCGTGCTTTATATAAAAATATTAAAATAGATAGCACCTAGTAGCATACTATAGTCGGAAGATAATACTACTAGAGTTAAACTATAACATCTATAATAAGGAGTTATTAGGTATAGTTACAGCACTAAAGAAATAGAGAGCATTCTTATAAGGCATAGAGAAACTATTTATAGTTAAGACGAATTATAAGAACCTAATAGGATTCCTAATAATAAAGGAACTTAACTAAAGATAGGTTAGATAGGTAGAGATACTTATAAAATACTATTTTAAGATTTAGTATACTAAGGGTACAGATAATATAAGAGCAGATGCTCTAAGTTATAAAGCTGAACTGCAGAATGACGAAAAGCTATTAGGGGCTTTACTGCGAAAAGACATAGATAGATTGATTAGGTATAATCATCCAAAAATTGCAGCAACTTAAGAAAACAACGAACTAGATAGAGTTTATAAAACACTAAAGAGCTTTTAGAAATAAAGAATTCTAGAAACATAGCTAGAAGATCTATAGTTAGATATATACGAGAACCAAGAAGCAAAGTACATCCTAAGAAGTATAGCAGAGCAATTTATGGAAGAATTCTATAAGGGATTAACTTAAGGATATAATGGAGCTATAGGCTTAGTATTAAGACTCTAGGAGGAGTACATTATTAATAGAATCTGGAATGTCGTAAGAAAAGTAATAAAAGAGTGTTTAAATTGCTAAAGAAATAAACTAACGAGGCATAAGCTATATAGAGGGCTATAACCTATTAAAATACCAGAGAGACTATAGGAGGTTATATTATAGGACTTTATTATAAAGTTGCTAAAGTTAAGAGATCCTATTACCAGATAAGATTATAATATAATCTTAGTAATAGTAGATAAGCTTACAAAGTAGGGATACTTTATAGCATGTATAGAAGAAATATTAGCGGAAGATATCGCTAGAATCTATATTAAGGAAGTGTTTATAAGATATAGAGCACTAGGTAAAATTATATTAGATAGAGATCTAAGATTTATAGCAGCATTCTAAGAGGTATTCTTAGCAGAATAAGGAGTTTAAGTAGTAACTTCTACCGTATATTATTTATAGACAGACGGTTAAACGGAAAGATTAAATTAAATGCTAGAACAGTATCTAAGGCATTATATTAATTATGCACAGAATAATTAAATATCGCTATTACTAGTTATATAGTTCGCGTACAATGCAACACCTTAAGAAGGAATAGGAATATTACTATTTAAGGCGAATTATAGATATAAGCTAAGGACATCATTGTTACTATAACATGTAAAGAAAATAAGTAGTATAGCTAAAGAAAGAATAAAGACGTTAATAAATCTTTATGCAGACCTTATAGAATTAGTAAAGAAAGTATAAAAGAGAATAAAAAGGTACTATAATATTAAGAGATCTAAGGGACCAGATCTTAAGGAGGGAGATAAAGTATAGCTACTATATAAAAATTTTAAGAGTCGACGACTAAGTAAGAAGTTAAACTATGTTAGACTAGGACCTTTTAAAATTATATAAAGGATTTTACCAGTTACGTATAAGTTAAACCTACTAGCTAAAATAAAGATCTACCCTATACAGCATATTACAATGCTAGAGCTAGCATATAGGAATATTAAGCCACCGGTTTATAAAGTAGATATATATAGAGGACAAGAGGAAGACAAATGGCAAGTTTTAAAGATTGTTAGTTATAAGGATATTAACAACAAAATATAGTATAAGGTTAAGTAGATAGGCTACACTAAGACTACCTAGGAGCTACTAAAAAATTTAAAGAACGCTATAAGAAAGGTATAGGAGTATTAGAAGAGATTAGGTTAGGTAGTATTAATAAAAAAGGATCGCTAAAGAATAAGTTACCTAAAAGGGACCTAAGAAGAGCAGTTACCAAGCTACTTAAATCTATTTCCTTCTCTGTTAGAAGAGAATCTATTCTTTTATTACTAAGTTCCTATAAACCTTATTCTATAAGTTTCTACTTCTTAAAACGGACCTTCTTACGAACTTTTTTAAGACGGATTAGTTAAGTAGACGCCGCCAAATAAGACTTAAGGGCCCGTTACTAAGCATTAGCAGCCTTCTATTTAGTATCCTAAGAACGGCGCAATTTAGTAAGAGTAATAGACAGTTTATTATCTAGCCGTGTAGTAGCAGATTAAATATAAGACCCTAAGACAAATCAATTAGGGAACTAGATAACTATTAAGAGTAATAGGTTACGTATATTTAGTATTAAAGATAGAGCGAACGTTACAGAATAAATAAATATTTGCTTTAGTGCACTTTAAGCAAAAGGACGGTTATTATAAAGATGGGTTTACTAACGTAATATAAACTAACCCCTTTTTCGAACAGCAAGAATACGGAGATAGTATAATCTTACTAAGAGACAATATCGTAGCTATAGTGCGAATACGACGAGCAGTTAAAGAAGAAGAAATTACTTTAGGTATAATGAGTAATAATATTAACTAAATTAATTAGACGGATATTATACCTCTAGTAAATAACTTAAAGATATTTTAAATCTTTAAGGATAAAGATAAAGAGGAGGGAGATGGTGTTACGGACGCTTTAAGTATAATATTATAACTACTTAGAGAAGAGACAGAAGAAGCTAGTTAGTTAATTTAGGTATAGTCTAGGATGGAGCTAATAGAACTATATAATAAGGAATAGTAACTAAGGTTATATAATGTAATCTATATAATCTATAGGATCCGTGTAATTTATAATAGAGTAAATAGAGTATACGTATATTATATATAAGGGGGATTTTATAGGAGTACGGTTGTATATTTAAGGACCCTTAGTCCCTACCTAGATAGTTCCTTCCTTGTAGTAATTCTCAGAATATAATTAGAGTTAATCTATTAGGCAACCACTCCACCAGTTATTATTACGTTGTTAACTTCTATACTTGCTTTTCCTATATACCTAGCCTAATAACAAGACCTACCGTAGTTCTTGCTACAAGGTTCCGTTACACCGTTTAATATATTAAGAGCGTTAAAACTAAGTAATCTCTTACTAGTTAAGCTTTTAACCGTTAGAACTGGGTACTTAGGCCACCTATATTCTTTTATATCCTTTAAAGTTTCCTCTACCTTATAGTTCGTACTTACTAAAAAAGTCCTCCTAGTACTTACTTAAAGGCCACACTCCTTTATAATATTGGCTACTAAGACCGGCATAAAATCTTATAAGAGAATACTAAATTTTATCTTATTAAGCTATTAATTATATAAGGCTAGATAGCTTAAGTAGTTATACTCTAGTATAACGTACTTAGTACTAAGGGGTAGTTCTAAGGGGTTAATAGTAAGGAAAATAATAGGAAAGAGTTTTATAATAATGCTATTATATAGCTAACTCCATTTTAATTTCTTAAATTAATTAAGCGTGTATAATAATAAGCATTTACCTACTCCGCTTAAACCGGTTAAGGGTATAATAATAAGGAGTTTTTTAGTATATATTGGTATCTCTAATAAGTTAAAGCTTTTATAGTCCTACGGCATACTATCCGTTATAGAAATATTAGTCTAATCCGCTAACTTATTAATCTACTCTCTATCTAGTTCTATAGGGCTAAGTAGTTACGGTACGGGTATAAGATACTTTATCTTTAATAGCTTTTTATAGATTAGATTGCGACTACTAAGCTTTAATAATTAATTTTTATGTTAAGTTTAGTAAATCTAATAGGTTAACTAAATACCTTTAAAGTAATTAATTTTGCCCTAGACTATATTAACTGCTACTATACTGTTAATATAAAACTATATAAGAACTCCACTTATAATGTTAAAAAGATATTTAAATAGGTTGCGCTTGCTAGTTCGTATATTTCTTAACTACATCCTATACTAGAGACTTTATTTAATTAAAAAGCCGATTCCAAATATAGTAAAAAGTTAGCACTTGCTAATATATTTAGTCTTACATACTATCTTTAAGCTAAGGGTTATATATATATCTAAGCAGTTAATAGTAATTATAACGGTTAATTTAAGTCTATTAATATTCTTACTAATAGTATAGAGCTTCTTAAAGAAAAGATTTACTTATTTATTCTTTAAAATATTACTATACCTAATAAGATTATTTCTATTTCGTCTAAAGATAAGGAATAATCTATTACTACTATTAAGCTATTAGCATTTAGAGATTATATAGAGGTAATTAATAATATATTTTATACTAAAGATAAAGGTTATTAACTGCTTTACTTTAACTTCACTTAACTTCACTGCTATACTTTACCCCCTTAACCCCTTAACTACCTATTTAGCTTATTGCTTACTACCCCCCTAACTACTTATTTAGCTTATCGTTAACTACTTCATCTATAACTACTAGTTAAAGACTACCCTTATTTCTACTCTCTTCGCCTTATTTATTATAGTTAATAACTACTTACTAACTCCTTACTCCTTATAGTCCACCCCTTTAAGTCACTACACGGTTTATACCTAATATCTCTTATATTACTATTTTAAGAAAACCATCTTACTAACTGCTTATAGTAGATTACTTATTATAATTAGCATTTATAATCCTAATAGCTTTACTAGCCGTCCTAAATCCTCTTTCCTTAATATTAACTTTTTTAATATTCTCTATCACAGTGCTATAATAAAGTAGACTAAATAACTACATTATAGTATAAAGAGGGGAAGAAGGTGGAAAGGGGGTATTGTATATAAATAGTAGGGCTAGCTAATAATAGGAAATAGTATAAGATAGTATAAAACAGTATATATTAGGTCAGTGCCGTAACAGTACTCCTCTCCCCTAGATAGTTTGGTCCCTAAACTAAATATATAACTTAAAAATAGGCAGTATATAGGGTTGCCTGTTTTTTACTATAAAGATATTAGTTCCGCTTACCGCCCTTAACTAAGCTAATAGCGATTTTCTATACTGGGATAGAAAATCCTAATTGGTTAGTTTAATAAGTAAGGTTAGTAGAACTCTATACCGCCACCTAAATCAATCCACGTGGCGTTTCTTAGTAAGAATTTGACTAATTAAACAACTTTAACTACTAGTTAAAGTTTTATAACATCTTAACTACCATAAATTTTAATACGGTAGTCGGCCGCAACCTTAGCGTAACTTTTCCTTATCTTATACCTAGTCTAGGGGTTTTAGCTTTTTAGGGTGTTACTTATAAAAGCGCTATACAGCCCATTTATAACCCTTTAGGTCTTCCTTTAGCTGCTAGGTTATATCCTTATAATATTTATATTTAATCTTATAAGTTAGTCCTTAGGGGTCTTTATTATATATATTAAAGATTATTTTAAACTCCTATTTATCTTCTATATTGCCGTTATTATCTCTCTCTACCACTTGTCCTTATATATTATAGCACTCTACGGTATTAATATTTACTTAGCTAGGGATTTCTTTAGTAGCCTAGAGGCGGACCTTAGATATATAAAAGGATTTATTTACTTAGATATAGTCTAGGAGGTCTACTATAACTACCCCTTAGTATACTACAAGGACGGGGTACAGGCCGTCCTATTTATCATCCTATTTCTTTTTAAGTCTATTTATCTTTATATTTTCTAAGCTAACTATAACTATATTGCCTTTGTAGAATAACGCGCTCTTATTCCTATAGGTATTAGCATTATTTTTATAGCGTTACTATAAAATCTAGGATAGGGCCTTAAGCTGTATTAATATCCGCTTAAAGCGGTTAGCCATAAAGTCCGCGCGGAAGAACTTCTTCTTTACTTATACTAATAGTATTAGTAGGTAAGGGCTAGTAGGCTCAATTCTAAGGCGAGGGTTAAAGCTATAGTTTATAAAAAATAGGGAGATGCCTATACTCTTATTAACTTAGTTATTTATAGCAAACTTAGTAAGCGGTAAGTAGTTAACTTAGTTATCCTATATAAAGCTAATAAAAGTATAAAGGTATTTATTTACGGCAGCGTTAATAATTTTAGTTTAGCTGTTTATTTTTAGGTATTAGGCTAAGCTTAGTTATAAGGTTGTCTTAAGGCATTTACTTAGTTGTTACTAGAAGTCGCTAATAAATTATATACTATAATTAGAGATAATTATACTTAATACACCGTAGAGCTTATATATATTATTAATAAAGCTATTAACTAGCTCCTTTATTAAGAGTCCTATTACTAAAATAAGGTATTATATTTCAGTTAGGCGGTCTATAATAATAAGGATATATTTATATACCTTACTATAGCGTTAGTATACTAGCAGTATTATAATATAGTTAATTAAGATATTGGTTTATAGGCGGGTGGGTAATTTTAGTAGCTTTAAAAAACTAGGTAGGGCAGAATGGGGGGTCTTAGTGTAAAAGTATAGGGCATAGTCTTTAATAAAGGTAGCCGTAAACTAGGAAATTCCTAGCTACCAGTATGGTGGTGTGATTTGGCCCCTAGATTTAATATCTAGATTAGGTATAGCTTTGGGAGAGCCTAGGCCTTCTATAAGTTATATAGATTAGTTTAGAGCCTTTAGAGTCTTTAATAACTCGGATAGGCACGAGGGACACAAAATACACTCTTTTCTTCTCTTCTTATTAACTGCTTTCCTACTAATTTCTACTGATTGACTACGACCGACCGGCAGACCTAATAGCACTGTGACTTACTATCTAAGAGGGACCGCGTATACCACTACATATGGCATTCTACGTGGGGACAACGGCAAGCTCTTTGGATTAGAAGTCCAGCGCTATATATATAGGAGACGTATAGGAACGTGCTGCAGCCACAGAAGGACCAAAAACTGTTAAGTTACCATTACCGGAAGCTGTTAAGTCACTAATAGGTGCGGAAATTAAGTATGGAACTACTAGCGACGTACGCGCAGACACCACTATTATTAAGATGAGTTAATAACACTTTCGGAGATTGTTATCTAAGACCTATGGTAGACGGAATAGACAACTAGGAGTGGGAATGCGAGTATAGGGTACGGTAGGACAGAGGATAAAAGAGAGGGTTATAATGTATTAGGACCAGCAGAAAGAAGTCTTTAATTTTTTATTTAC
>Ga0307515_10020153_pt1 | contig 11921 bp, 6 predicted proteins | sample 17_EM_MG_FD_194513 | JGI IMG/M metagenome (GOLD analysis project Ga0307515, IMG submission 194513) | Populus trichocarpa ectomycorrhiza microbial communities from riparian zone in the Pacific Northwest, United States - 17_EM | ecosystem: Host-associated > Plants > Roots > Unclassified | place...
TTCAAAGAAAATTACGAATATGACGAACCACCCCCACGGTCCCCATCCCTCCAAGGTGAAAAATAAAAAGTAAAAATCACGTCCATATATTAGCAGATTAATAACGCGCCGTTATTTTTTTTTTTTTTAAACTAAAAAAAAAAACGCGCCGTTATATCAAAATAATCACCGAGCCCAACACATTTTCATTCAATGCAGCACATGGAACTCGGCAGGTTATTTGATGCTGCTCACTTGCCATTTCACCATTTTATTTTTAATAATATAAAACGTTTTCCAGGCCATTCTTTAAAAGGAGAGTAGGTATTTGTTAGGATTGTATTTTCTTCGGGTCATATTATCACTGATATATAAAATTCCAAAGACCTGTGCCAGTGTTTTAATCAAGATCAAATCAAGGGCCGTAAGGAAAGGGTAAACTACAGACCCTCCATCCATTGGGTAAGTTCCTACTGGGTCTCTTTTCCCTGGATCAGTCCAATCTTACCCTCGATCTGTAAAAAAACATGCCAGTGTCTCCTAGCACTGGTACAGAAAAAAGAACAAGGATCTATATGTACAGAAACAAACAGTTTAAGGACCTACTCCATAGTTTGTGAATAGAGAAAGAAGTCAGTTCAACAAATGCAAAATGGTACGCGCCATGCTACAGCGTACAGGTACGACAACAAAAATAAAGGAAGACAGCAAAAGTAGCTCATCAGCCGCACTTTGATCTCTCCGCCCCTTTCAACGGGATTCTCTAAGCCCTCTCCTTCTCCCTCGAAAAACTCTAAACAAAAAAATAAAATCATCCTACTATATTATATCACCATTTCCCCTCTCCCTCAGATCTCCCCTCTCTCTCGAAAAACTCTCTCACATTTCAAAATGCAATCCTCGCTCACTCTTTCGCTCTCTCAATCCGCGACAGCCTCAACCATTCCCAAATCAAACTACACACTTAATCACGCTCTCCGTTTTCCTCCTTCTAAGCTTATAAATCTCCGTTTCTGCGGTCTTAGAAGAGAAGCCTTTTTAGGTTCCTCCTCTCTCTCTCGCTCCCAATCTCTCCAAAATAAAACTCTCTCTAAGAAAATTAACAATGCAATCTCAGCTTCTTTATCTGGCAATGGAAGCGCACCAAAATCTTTTGATTATGATTTGATCATCATTGGTGCTGGTGTTGGGGGCCATGGTGCCGCACTTCACGCTGTTGAGAAGGTAGTGAACTTTTAAACTGTTTTTTTTTTCCTACTTAAATTAAGTATAGAAGCTTAGGTTAATTATTTAATTTAGATAAAGCTTAGATTAATTGATTTTAGCTGTATAGTTTTTTTTAAATCACATTGATTTCCAGCTTTGTATTTATTTTTAGAGTCTAGTTATGTATAGAAGCTAGATTATCCATGCTTTAGTGCAACTTTTTTTTTACTTTGTAATTTTATTTGAATGTTCGCGATTCTCACTTTTTTTTTTAATTTTATTTGAACTGTAGTGATTTTGAGCTTTCAGTTTTGTTGAATTAGTGTTGGTTAAGTTTACAAGCTTAAATTAACTATGCCTTTGATAATTATACAAGCTTGGATTGATCATGCTTAATACTACGACACACACACACACACATATTAATTCTTTATAGTTTTGCTTTATTGTTATTTATATGCTACTAGTTGCTATTTGAATTTGTAGAAGGGTGTGGATTTTGACAACTCAATAATTACAGGGTTTGAAAACTGCTATCATTGAAGGGGATGTGGTAGGGGGGACATGTGTGAACAGAGGATGTGTTCCTTCAAAAGCACTTTTAGCTGTAAGTGGGCGGATGCGTGAACTACAGAGCGAGCATCACATGAAAGCTTTGGGTTTGCAGGTAATAGAGTTTTTCATTTTAATTTTTTTGCTTGTCTATGTGGATCAACATGGGAAAACAATGTTATGACATGGTGCTGTTCATTTCTGGAATCTGTGAATAGGTTGCAGCTGCTGGATATGATAGACAAGGAGTGGCAGATCATGCTAATAATCTTGCTATGAAAATTCGTAATAATTTAACGAACTCAATGAAGGCCTTGGGTGTGGATATATTGACCGGTTTTGGCTCGATTTTGGTGAGTTAACATTCTGTCATACAGGAGTGCTAGCACCATAAACAAAGTTTATTTGCTTAGTTTACAGAATACAACTTTTTTTTAGTCATGTTCTATAGTGATATCATTTGGGACTTTTACTAATTCCAATGCTTTTTATTATCGATTCTTTCAGGGCCCACAAACAGTGCGATATGGGAAACTTGATGATTCTCCAGGCAACACAGTGACTGCTAAAGATATAATCGTTGCTACTGGTTCTGTCCCTTTTGTGCCCAAAGGCATCGAAGTTGATGGTAAATATTCTCGCTTTTTTCATTATCACACAATGATCAAACATTCTTGTTAAAAGTTTGATCCAAAGCAGTTTAAATATCAGGGGTTTGTCTTATCATATAAGATGCGAAACCTCTTGAAAGATGATGCTGATCCTCTTGTTCAATACTCTTTTTCACATCGATTAAAGGAAGAAGACGCAAAATGTTTGGCAAACTTATGTAGTAGAAGAGCAATTAGCTTGGTAAGAATTATTTATGAACAGCCTGGCAGGTATTGTGATTTGCAGAAAGCATGTTTGTTAGCCCCATCTTCCTCGAGAATATAGGAGCCTAGCATGCATTTTGTGGATAAAGTGCCATCTATGCTGATAATATGACAAGGAATATTCTAATTTCTGTGTAATGACCTTCAGGGAAGACTGTTATTACAAGTGACCATGCACTCAAACTGGAGTCTGTTCCTGATTGGATCGCAATTGTAGGAAGTGGTTATATTGGTCTGGAATTCAGTGACGTGTATACTGCGCTTGGAAGTGAGGTATTGCTATTTTTCTTCTACTTGTTTTTTCTGAGATCCGTTTAGAAAATGCTGTTGACGAGCATTCTTCTGGGAAAAATCAGCATGATAAGCAAACACTAAGTTTTTTTCTTTTTTTCCCATCCCTCCTTTCATTGATGTTTAATAATTGCTGCTTACCTCTTCCCTTTCTCATTTCAAGATTTTATTATACACTTGACTTTGCTACTGATTGGAACCCAGCTTTGCATGGGAAGAACCTTCCCAACTTCTTCAGTGCTTATATGCAAGCTCAATATGATCCGAGCTTTCCAATCTAAATAATTGTATATATTACTAGCTGATAAGCTATCTCAGTTCCACCATCGCAGATTCTTGGTAGATGATTTAGTTTGCAGTTTAGATTCTCATGTACTTAAATTTTGTTAAACGATACATGTATGAGATGTTTGTTCTGTAGATGGTTGCATCAGTGTCATGCCTAATGCTTCAGTGCGTGGAACTTGAATTCAAGAATAGTTTGCAGTTTAGATTCTCATGTATTTAAATTTGATTTGATTTTTTGTTTTTTGTATAAAGAAGTGGGTAGTGCCAACTAGTAACTTGTATTTATTGATCAATTTAACTAGTTGGCACCGTTATTGTTCAGATTATTTATCCCAGCATCAAATTTTGATGGTCTGAACTTCTATTTGCTGATAGTTGATGTCATTGAGTGGGTTTTTTTGCAGGTCACCTTTATTGAAGCCCTCGATCAGCTCATGCCTGGATTTGATCCTGAGATTGGAAAGTTGGCACAAAGGGTCCTAATTAATCCACGCAAAATTGACTATCATACCGGAGTATTTGCAACCAAGGTTATCATAATTTCATATATGTGTAGCTGTCTGTTCCTTTCAGAGACTGCCACAATTTCTTTTCTTCATTCATTCCTAGCATCACTTTCATCTTATTTTGTGTTATTCATAGATCACTCCAGCTGAAAATGGGAAACCAGTCACCATTGAGCTTATTGATGCCAGGACCAAGGAACCCAAAGATACTCTGGAGGTAATGTAAATTGTTTCAATTAACAGTTTGTTTGGAAAAACAATTGTGATAGGAGGGGAGGGGAAGGAAAGGGATGGAAAGGGGAGAGCTTGGAAAAAATTTACCTTCTATTGTTCGGATAAATAAGAAGGGGAACGGAACAGATAAATTTTCTTTGTTTGATAGAAAGGACATAAAAGATAATGAATTTTAAATGTAAGGAGGAAGTGAAAAATAAGATTGACCAAGTTTATTTATTAAAAATTGGATTTTCCAAAAAGGAAGAATGTTAAAATAGTAAGTTAATATCAAGAAATCATATAGCTACTTCCTTCCCCTCCATTACTCAAAATTGGGTGTGATACTTTGGAGGGGAATGTCCCCCCTTCCCCTCCATTGAAAATTCTCTCCCCAAATAAGGTGAAGATGCCATTAATCTTCATTACCCTCTCCTCCCTTCTCTTTCCCTCCATTCACTTCTTTCCCAAACAAATTGTAAATGAAGTCTGGATGTTGGATGCTAGCACCCATCCTTATTTTGTTCTGCAGAGCAAAGTGGATTGCTAAAAAATCTGTCACTTCTATATGCTCTTTGAGGAGAAAAGACCTCCACGTCAAAATTGTAGAACTCTTCGGGTATTTTTTTTGTTTTTTTGTTTTTTAACTTCAGTCATATGCCTCCATGAAATACTTGAGCTACATCATGAACTTATTGAATGAGTTTTAGTCAATGAGCATCGTTTTTGTATTGCCGTATATCTGTTGAACATAAGGTGGCTAATTTACAGATGGAACTCTGTTATGTTTAAGCCTGAACTGTGATTAGACGTAAAATTTGGCCTTCATGTCAATAATTTTCTGTCACCTCCTGCAGCTCAGGCACCATCACTTGCATGGGCTCCCCTAATTTAAACGTTAATCTTCAGTATGATTTAAAATCCCATCCCACGGCATCCATCGTAACTCTGATCTTGCTTTCACTATAGGTAGATGCAGCATTAATTGCAACTGGAAGAGCTCCTTTCACAAAAGGTCTTGGCTTGGACAATGTACGTATCCTTTGATGTTAATGTTGCTTTTATTAAATAGATTTGTCACCAGGAAGAAGAAATGATTTTAATCATCTTTCTCTCTCTTTCCCACAGGTCCAGGTAGCATTGAAAAATGGTTTTGTTCCTGTTGATGAGCGTATGCAAGTGCTTAATTTTGAGGGGAATCCGGTTGGTTCAAATTATTTTCTCATGAACACAGTTTAATGTATGGCTGTTGCAAATAATTACTAACATCTTTTTTAATAATTTCAACTCTTTAGGTTCCTCACTTGTATTGCATTGGTGATGCTAATGGTAAAATGATGCTTGCTCATGCAGCCAGTGCACAAGGAATTTCAGGTTAGTTGCAAGCGGATCAGTTTTTTGTCACCTCAAATCTGCTGCTTCCTTTTACAGTGTTTCATCTTTTGCTCGAATTCTTGACACAGTGGTTGAACAAATCACTGGAAGGGATCACGTGCTGAATCATCTAAGCATTCCGGCAGCTTGTTTCACTCATCCTGAAATCAGTATGGTTGGATTGACAGAGGTAAATTTTAAAATCTTGCAGGTGCATTTAGTTCTATAAATATGCTATTATGCTCTAGTTACTTCGTGATTTATGATAAAGTTACCTGAAGTCTACTTCTATACAAACAAATTGCATTCCTTACATCCTTTTTTTCTGTTTCTTTCCTTTCTGGTTGCAAACAAAATTTCTTATTTTGTGTTACCTTTCTTATTTTGTGTTACCTTTACACATGAAATTTTGACTGAATACTATAATTTTCAGCCTCAGGCAAGGGAGAAAGCTGAAAAGGAGGGTTTTGAAGTAAGTGTCACCAAGACGAGTTTCAAAGCCAACACAAAGGCCTTGGCAGAAAATGAAGGAGAAGGGATAGCTAAGGTTAGATTTCATAACTGCTCTCCTTCCTCAATGCGCTGTGCAAACATAATTTGAATGGTCAATCTTGATGCCATCCCCTCTCAGTGTATAGCTAGGGATTCTTTCCAAAGCTACTCTGGTCGTACGTGAACTATTGACTAGTTTGTTATGCCTGTTGGATCTAATACAATCTCTTGCATAGGTGATGAGCATCATGAAATTTGGAGCCTGCTGATGTTCTGAATCCAATAAATTTGCCTTTATACATCATTTCTGTATTTTTCTCATGTTTACATGCAAGCCTTTCAGTTCTATTTGACTCTGTTGATTAATCTTCTCTCACTAACTTCCATGGTTGGTACTCCTTTACTTTCTTGCAGTTGATATACAGACCTGACAATGGAGAGATACTTGGAGTGCATATTTTTGGGTTGCACGCTGCAGATCTCATCCATGAAGCATCCAATGCAATAGCTTTGGGCACTCGTATTCAGGTATGCAGCCGCATCTTTATTTATGGTGTGAAATGCCCTTTAGAATGAACTACTTAATGAGATGTTGGAAGTTTATTACCAGGCTGCAACTAATAACTCACGTCTCTATTCTGTTGGTCTTGAAAATGCTTCTTCAGATCTCAGTTTTGTACATGCGTGCACCCTAACAAGTGTAAGCTTATAACATCTGGAAACTAATTATAATTACGTTTGCACAATGCAGGACATAAAATTTGCAGTCCATGCACACCCAACTCTATCCGAAGTTCTCGATGAACTTTTCAAATCAGCAAAGGTGAGCTTCTGAATGAACACATACTTTTAACATCTTGCATGCCATAAAAGAAAAGGTACCCTCCTACACGCACACAGAGCACGGGCATGATCATCTCATTTGTTTGAGTTTTTTGTGCTATATGGTAAAACAATTCCAGAAGAACAAATCACATCCGCCTTCATGATTACAAAGTTGAGATAACATCCGGGGTTATGCTCTTATTTCATATGAACTCATCTTTGAACTTTAAATGTACTGAAGAGACATTGCGTGTGTACTGACAAATAGGTGGTGGATAGATGTCCCGTGAGAAAAAGTCCCCACCACAATTTCTTTGCAATTTATTGCGTGTTGTTAGCATATCAACTTTTTCAGCAAACAGCTGTCTAATCCTGATACATGTTCACCCACGTTTGGTGGTTGCATGTATTTGTTAAGCTGAGGAGAGCACCATCCACCTTCAACCTAGTGACAGAAGTTCTTAATTTATGGGGCAGGTTAAAGCTCATGTTCCAGGCCCAGTAAGTGAACCAGTTGCTGTTTGAGCACGCAGGCAAAATTTCGAAGAAAATTTGCTTGTATTAGGAGGTATGAAGGAGCATGCATACCCAGGCTAGAGATAAATCCACGTATTTAGTACACTGCCACAAGAAACATCATCAAGAGATCACCTGTTACAGCTTGAAATCTTTCAGAAGTTGCGCTGTTGTTTTATTGTCTCAGGTTCATATATTATTTCCATTCTGAAAATGGTTTTGATTCTAATCAATTGAACAGAGACTATAATCTACTCCATTGAAACTCTCAGCTTGCAAGAATCCTTGTGGTTTTGTTGTTTTTTTACTTTACCCTTGCTCTCTGCACATGGCAGCCAGATTACAAGATCTCAGAACGATATTATTAACTTGCTGTTACCAGGGAACGGCACCATCAAGTACTTAGATAGCAGACTGTTTTTTTCCGGGTTCTTCCATCTATGTGCAGAATGAGAGAACCCCCCAGCACTGCCATACCTGCACATTCAACTCGCCTTCCCCTAACAAACCAATCAGCAGGTTCGGGCACTGGCTTGCTTAGAGCAACGGCAAACACACCACGATATATATATATATATATTGACACGTGTAACATTACTCTTAAGAAAGGTCAGCCGATGCCCTAACCTAGTTACTACTACTAAATCATCGCTGTATGTCACACAACTGTATCAGGCATGCCCGGAAACAGCTCCCTCCACATATAAGTGAGATCCACAACAAAATCATCCATGAAAACCAAACTTCATGTGAGCACAGCTGTAGTAACTCAATTCCTCTGATTTGGTGCTAGAATCAGCTTTATTTCTATTCACGATAGCTGTAGTAACTCAATTCCTCTGATTTGGTGCTAGAATATTTCTAGCCACTTGCATCTCCAACCCCCCTCTGCCTTTGAGCCAAGAGGCCACACCATTTCCGCTGATCTAAAGAAACCGAGGAGCGGGTGACTCTTTTTTTTCCTGGGTTGCAAACCAGTGCATTTGTTATTATTAAACGTAAAATCTATTAATCATATTTCATGGCATAAATACGAGTCTTTGAGAAATCATAGGCATTGCACGCTCAAGGCAATTGCGTCACAAGTTCCATCCTGAACATACCAGGATAAAAGCGTCAGAATAAAAAAATGCCCGTTTTCAAGTTTATATCATCTTATAATCTACAGCATTGCTATATCTGTTATAATAATAATAATAATAAAAATAAAAATGCAAACAAACGTTAAAGAAACTCAACTACAGAATCGTTTTCATCAGATACAGACACAGCAGATCAAAAGGAAACATAATGCACAATTCCTTTTTCACCCCTCTTAATAAGAATGAAGAAATGCAGTAGATTTATGAGAAATTCACAGCTCAGGCAAAACTCGGAATTTTTTTTATCATTGATGATATGTAGTCAGAGACATTAACGTGAAACCACAATTTCAGTTCACTATCAAATGCCACTACCATAGTTAATTTCGGTGAGCTTACTGACCATTCACATAAAGCAACAGCCATAAGGCTAATATGTGACTGGCTAATTGGCCACCATTATGACAGACAACAGCTTTACCTAAACTGGGATTAAAAGACAGTGAAGATCTCTATGACACGACAGGCAAAAACCATCATCAAACTACCACTTAAGTTTCTATAGCTTGATCCAGAATAAATAATTTCCAAACTAAACAAGCTGCTGACAACTGACATCAAAGGTGAAACATCTCACTGTAATAAACAAAACTCCTAAAAACCAGAAACTGCATTGCTCCTGAATAGGAAAACCATACTACTAAGCTAGTAACTACTGAATAGGAGAACCATACTACCAGCTAGTCTACGAGAATTGTTATCAAGTAAATTTAACTAGGCACTGCTGTATGCAGGTGCCAACAGCTTTGCCGTCTCTTGACCAATAAAACATGCAACTTTGCAACACCATAACACATCTCACAGCAATGTAAATAAATTGATCTATCACCTAAATCTAAAAAAAGATTAAAAATCTTACTACTCCATACCGAATAAGTAGTAAAAAAGCTAAGATGTTGAAAGAACATACTCATCGCATAACAATCCAAAGCTTTAAGAATCTTAAACAAACATCAGTAGCAAAGATCCAAAATCGAAATTTCTGGTTTGACAGTACAGCCAACTACTGGAAAATAAAACCCAGAACAAGTAACATGGAGATACTACACTATAAATGTATAGTAGTGCCCATTGAGAAAGCAATGCTTCTACTCTTCCTCGGTGGCCGAGTCACCACACTTCTTGTTATGCTTCCTTGCATATCTCTGGTTCCTCAAAAACTTAGGGTCCATCTACACACACAAGAGACCGATTTCAAGAACAATACTACAGAGCGAGAAAAAACGTACAGAATCTCAAGAAAGGAAAAGTACCCCTTTCGTGGAGGTGTGGCGATGCCTCTTGGGTTTCTTGATGCCATTCTTGTGAGCTTTGTGGGACTGGTTGTGTGCTGTGTGATTCTTTGACTTGGCCATCTCTGCAACACGAAAACGAAACAGTCAATGATCACACAGAGACAACTTGATCTGCTTTTATAACAAGAAGAGGGTGTTGATGGTGAAATGAAAGGGCAGACCAGATAGCGAAGAGTGGATGCGGGCGAGATGATAAGTGGCAAGGCCAAACCCTAATTCTCTGGTGACTTTATACAAACCGATGGTCACAAAAAAACTGCCCTAAGACGGCCCTGCTTACGGGCCTTTGTTGTTGTAAAACTCAAATGCAGGGTTTTCAGTGGGCTTCGAGCACTTGGCCCATGCAGCTTCTTACGGACGACACAAACGCCTCATTTCATGTTTGGTTTTGTCTCTGCCGCAACTCTTACAAGTTTATTTATTTATGTTGTTGTTGTTTTGTTTTAACAAATATTTATAAGCACGAGTAATTTCTTATTATAATATATAATTCAAAGTCGATAGATATTTCTCATAAGCAATTAACGTGCCAGATACATTAGACGAAAAGTAGTTAATAATTCAATATTAATCTGTGTGTTTCGGAAATCAAACGTAATGGTAGTTGTGTTTTGCAGTTGATGAAGCCATGAAAATTCTGTAGTTATGTCCTGAAATAGATAAGCTCTGTTGTTATTTTCAACTTGTTTTATTATTTTATTTTATTGTATTCAAAATTATCAATAAAATAAATAATTTTGAACTTGTTTCTACAAAATAATAATTTTGTTGAAACAAGTTCTATGTCAAAATATGAGATGCTTTGACATTTAAGTTAATAGCATATAAGAAAGATAAATAATACGAGGACCATGAGAAACATATATCGAATGAACAAGTTTTTTTTTTTTTTGTTTAACGTGGGTGTCCGGGCCAGCTTGCGCGCACCTCGACTAATCCCACGGGCCCTGAAGTTAACGACCATGTAAGCCTCCAGTGGCCATCATATGAGCAACCACAAGGTTCGAACCTGAGACCACAGAGGGAGCAAACCTCTTAGTCCCAAACTCTTACCACTGGGCCACCACTTAGATGGTTACAAGTTATTCTTTCTTGAATTGTTGAATGGGGTGATTGATATTTTACTTACGGTGTGCCAAGTGATAGCTATTTATAAATATTAGACACGTTAATTTATCCCATGAAATAAAGATGGAGAGCAATCTCATGATGATGAGTAAAGAAAAACAAATACCATTATTGAAATGAAGGAGATTGATATCCACTATTAGTTTGTGATTGTGTTTACTGTTTGGTGTTTAGTATTTAGTGTATTGTTGATGAAAATGTTGGTGCTTTGTGCCTTTTCTTTAAAAAAAATAAGTGCAATTAAATGCGCAAGTAAACACATAAAGAATAAAGTATGTATATAAGTTAATTTAGAAAGGATATAAGTTAACTGATTAGAATTAATATTTATTTTTTAAAAATTATCAATTCAAGTATTATAAAACACAGAATCATTAAAGATTTACATGATTATTAATTTTAGGATTTTAGTGGATTAGTCGAGGTATATAACTTCAAGATCTTAATGAATTAGTTAAGATATATATAATATCATCAAATACTTATTATTAATAAATAATAACAAAAAAGAATATACATGAGATGTGTATGTAACAGTGGGTGACGCGCAACTCCTTGAAACTAGAAAAAAATTACATCAGGGTGTGTGTCTAGGACAACAGGGGGCGATCATGTTTCCCATCCTTCACGCCGAAAGCCATGGTGGGAATCGATGCTACCCGCAAGTTCCTCAATATCTCGTCTCGATGGACTTTTTTTTTTAATCTTTCTATGAGCAATGAAGGTCTAATTAGCACTCCAAGCAAAGCGAAAAAGGAACAAAGACATCAAGCAAACACTCTTCAGCTACAAATCAACAAACAAATAGAACTTTAGATACCAATCATACACCTTTGCTGGCATTTTTTTTCTATAAAGGTTTTAACTATCATTCTCAAGTTTTAGACCAATCTAGGGCCATGTTTGTTTCCCGGAATTCACTTTCCGGGAAACCACTTTCCAAACTTTCCTGTGTTTGTTTGTCATTAGGAAAGTTGGTCAACGGAAAACACTTTCCGGTCAACGGAAAACACTTTCCAGTCAACGGAAACACTTTTCGGTCAACGGAAAACACTTTCCAGTCAAAGAAAAATTTGGTTTAGTTTTCAGGAAAGTTTTTTCCCTTTTGGCTGTGTTTGTTTTCCGGAAAGTGGTTTCCGGGAAACCACTTTCCAAACTTTCCTGTGTTTGTTTGTCATTAGAAAAGTTGGTCAACGGAAAACACTTTCCAGTCAAAGGAAAATTTGGCTTGGTTTTCAG
>Ga0307515_10020156_pt1 | contig 11921 bp, 4 predicted proteins | sample 17_EM_MG_FD_194513 | JGI IMG/M metagenome (GOLD analysis project Ga0307515, IMG submission 194513) | Populus trichocarpa ectomycorrhiza microbial communities from riparian zone in the Pacific Northwest, United States - 17_EM | ecosystem: Host-associated > Plants > Roots > Unclassified | place...
GTCAAAACGTCAATTTAATATATTTTTGTTATCAGTAAAACGTGATTTTAATCACTTAGACAAATACTCGATTAGCTTGCGCACTTGGAACTTCGAAGAAAGTGTGTTGTGTTGTTGGACAGAGTAGAAGAGTGGCCTTCTGGCCTTGCATTAATGTATGTTTGGTGGTCCACCTTCTATTTTAACTAATCTTATGGTAAGAAAGTGTGTTGTGTTGTTGGACAGAGTTCTAAGTTTTTTAATTTATTTATTTTTCTCTCACTCTCCTTGATCTATCCTCATACTTTTTTTCCATCCATTTTCATTTTTTTAATGCAATCACAACATAAGAATCAACACATTAGATCTCGTTAATCGAAAACTTAGTGTCCCTCCCTGTATATCACCTGCCTCCTTCACGTTTTTTTGCCACTAAGTGCAGCAAGATAAAATAAAATTAGCATGTTGAATGTGTTTTACTTTTCTTTTCTTTTCTTTTTTAATGAAACTGGGATTCTTTTGTTACACAATCCATTTTAAAGATCCATGAACTTATCAATTAAGTGGCCCTGTCGGTGAATAAGAATAATATAAATCGTATATTGAAATTTTATTTAATAGCTTAAGTTTTTAGGTTGAGATAGTTTTTTAACATGGTGTCAGTCTTGATGATCAAGTAGTCATGAGTTCGAATCTCACCACCTCTATTTATTTGATAAAAATTAAGCACAAGATAATGTGGAATTGTGCAAGTTTCAAGTTCAAAAGACTTTCACTCGATGAGATGTGTTAGAAAATAATATAAATTATATCTTAAAACCTTATCTAACAGTTTAAACTTTTAGATTGAGGTGGATTTTTTAACAACTATCAAGGTCGGGTAATTCAATAATAGATGTTTGTTCATATTCCAGCCTTCCATATGTATATAAAAAAAGAAATTATTGTCTAAATTTTAAATGAATTTAGCTTTGTGTTTAATGATTTAATTTGTCTACCACACTATTTTAAAAATCTTAATTGAATTTTGTTTTGTGCTTCTTAAATTATTCGACAAGGTTTGGGTTAATTCTACTACAAGAGACCTTCCTTGTCGAGGAGAAAAGAAGAAGAGAAACCTTAAAGCAAGCCTCCTTGGAAAATCTAGAGATTAAATGTTTCTGAATACAAATGTATATGCTAACATGGCCTGTCGAAATTAGTGGAGGATGCAAAACAACACTGTACAGAAAGTGTGATGGATGCTGCCATTTCTTGGTCATATGCTCAGTGTACAGTACATAACACCGATAGTTAGCTTATTCTTATATTTTATATATAGTTTTTAATCTATTTTTATATAAGTTTAATGGTTTTTAACTTGTTCTTACATATTGGATTGTTTTTCAATCTATCTTAACGTCATCTATTCTTCTTTAAAATGATAAAAATACTCTCATGTGAGAAGCTCAAACATAATCTAATTTATTTTTTAAAAAAAAAAAAGCCATGAAAAAGTAATTTTTAACAGAATATGAGAATTCTTTTCTTTTTCAAATTTTCCTTTTTTATATAATAAATTAGGTGGGTTTGTGATTAAGAAAAGTCTTTTAGGAAAATAAATATTATCCTTGGTTAATTTAATTTTTTTTAGTTTTTTTTTCTTATTTGAAGGGAACAGAGTTCTTTTTTTTTTCCTGTCATTATTAGTATTATTGCTAGTTAGGTGGCCTATGCTACAACGCGAACTCACTTTTTATTTTCATAAAAAATTTGGATCTTGACGCTAGCAGGATTCATGGCTAGTTTGGGTCATGTATAGTCAATGACCCAATGCTATTTTGGGTTCTGCAGCTGCAAGACTCAAGAACAAGAACAATTGGGTCTTGGCACAACTCAAGCGTCATGTTTGCACTGAGGTCTACCCAGCACATAGCAGGCAACCCAAGTGCCACCTGTGCAATTGGTCTGCTGACACACAGGTAGACAGTCCAAGCGTCATGTGTCCTTACGTGGTTTTTTTTCTATAGTGATAACAATTTTTTAAATTTGTTTAATGATGATGATGATGATGATTTTTAATTTTACCTTTCAAATCAAATCTATGGTTGTTTTTTAATATTATTAATAATTTTTTTCTAATTTAATAATTATTTTATTAATAATATTCATTATTATAAAAATAATAATATTTTTAACACAAAAGATAATATTTTTAATATTAATAATTTTTTTATAGTAAAAATAATAATATTCATAACATAAATAATACTATTTTTAATTCCAAGAATATTTAGAACACAAATAATAATATTTTTTATATTAAAACTTTGAATTATTATAAAAATAATAATATTATAACACAAATAATAATATCTTTGATATTAATACGTTGAATTATAAAAACAAAAACAATAATATTTAGAATCTTAGGACATAGGAACCTTGGGTCCTTACGCAAGACCCATTAATCTTGAGTCCTGACGCCGGACCCATTTCCCTTAGGTCCAACGCTATGACCCAAGCGTTAGGTGTCCCAAACTAGGGTGCAAGCGCCACATGTGCTCTGGGGTATGCTCAGCACACAAGCAGCAGCCCAAGGTCGGGCAGATCGAGCGCCAGGTGGCTGCAGCCTGGGGTGTGGCCTGCCCAGCGCCCAGGCATGGTAGCCAAGCGCCAGGTGTCTGCAGCCCCGGCGGGCACACCTCCAGCCTGGCACTTGGGGCCTGCTAGCTCCAGCCTCACACATGCCTCCACCAAACAATGTAATCCACAATGAAAGCACTCACATGGCCACTACAGTGCAGAACAGTGCAATCTACAATGAAAGTACTCACATTGCATAGTAGTCCACGCTACAGTGAAACCAAACAGTGCAGTCCATAGTAAAAGCACTCGCAGTCCACAGTGTAAGCACTCATAGGGTCGCTACAGTGCAATCCACAGTGAATACACTCAAAGTGCACAATAGTCTGCGCTACAGTTAAACATTAATAAGTTTTAGTTATAGTTAATAATTTTCAAGTTTTTTTTATACAAAAAGTTATAATAGGTTTTTCGCAAATGAAGACTTGACTTAATAAAAACATATTAAAAACTAGACATAAAATAAGAATAAGTTTAACTAATTCACATATTTAATTTGCCTTCTTTTCCCATTTTAAAAAATATATATGTTTTGAGAAGAAATGAAATATGCCTTAATAAAATCTGATCCGAGACAAGATCTAGATCAGGAATTGGAACGATCAATCCAAATTATTTTTTAGAAAAATTAAAATGATGGTGTTTTGATAAAAAATATTTAAGAAAAAAAATCAACAGATTTGTAATTAAATTTTGATTGGAAGTCAACTTGAATCAATCCAGATCCCAGATAACTCTGATACTGAATCTACCTATAGAGAGGTTTTGAAACAATGCAACAAAGTGAATGTATGGTACTGATATTTATACATTAACCAATAAAATAGATTTTAAATTATGTTCACTAAATGGCCTGCAAACTACACAGTACTTAACGAGGCTATGCCGACCATAGTGAAAGAGACAGAGAAAGTGGTGAAGGGGTAGGTAATTAGGCTACAAATCCTCTAGCTAATTAGTGATTAAGAATTATGGAACTTTGAATTAATTTTGCATGGTGCAACATACTGTTGATGATACTAATTATTTTATTATAATATGAATGTTGGAGGGAGCAGGAAAAAGGGAAACCAAGTCAAAAAGGTTGTCTGTTCTAATGAGCAACAAAAGGAAATGGTTTTGAACTTTTTGACATGAGGGGCTCAAATTAATTTATGTTTTCATTGGATTAATCAAGTCTTTTCTTTCAATAGTTGGGTTTTAATGTAATGTGGTTATAACCTGTTTTTTAAAGTATTTTTTTATTTTAAAAAAATATTAAATTAATATTTTTAAGTATTTTTTATGATTTTAACGTTCTAATATAAAAATTAAAAATTTATTTTAATATATTTTTAATTAAAAATATTTTACCGTGTTACCAAGCAGACGTTTCATGCAAGCCAAATACATTATAATTAATGCATCATCTATTAGAATATGAAAATAATATTATACAATATCTCCTTCATGGTTGTATATGTGTTCTCCAAAAACCTAGACAAATATGACATTATGCAAGTTGAAGGTGGAGGGATGAGGTGGGAGGATGAGAAGGAGAAAGAAGGGCACCTTACTCTCTCTCACTCTCATGTATATTGGCCACTTGCATCTTGATTTATTATTTGTGAGATTTGAGTTACTTTTTTAAATATTTTTTATTTAAAATTATATTAAATTGATATTTTTTATGATTTAATAAGTTAATATAAAAAATATAAAAGAAATTATTTTAATGTATGTTTAATTAAAAATTACTTTCAAAAAACATCATTGCATCAAATTATCAAACACATATCATGCGATAAACAAGTCATAGGTTTTACATCAAACGTTGACTTGGTACAACATCCGGATTATAAATTAAATAGATTAATTTTAAAAAATTAAAAAATTAAAACAACATCATTTTTTTTTAAAAGAAGTCAAGACCTACTTAGACAAGGGGTTAGGTCAACTAGCAAGGCTAGGTTGAGTTTTGGAATCCAATCACAGAATTCAAGCATGAAAAATATAATACGATAACATTTGAAATGGAAATTTGCATACAATAACAAATAAATTTATATTATTACCAATTAAAAAATCATGATGATATGTTTCGTTTTCAACACATGGCGGCTACCAATTGGTTGGTCAGCAAAAGAAGTCAACATATGCAAAGTGCAAAGCAACCTAAACAAGGAACACGATCTTTGTTGTGTACATGTATAGTTTTGAGAAGACGAAGAGGGAGACAAAGTGGAGACAAGGCATTTGAATCCTAACTGGATCCCATAAACATAAAACTTACGTCTTTGTGACTAAATTTTGGATTCAACAACAAAAATCTCTCACAGAACAACCCCATTGTTCAACTTTTCTTTCCCTTTTCTTCGATCTTCTATGGCCAGGAGGAAGAACATGTACCCTCGAAACACTGTTATCTTATGACACAAGTCAACCTGAAACCTATATCCAATATTGAAGGATTATTAATTTGTTCTCTCTCTGTATATATATAGAGAGAGAGAGAGGAGTTGTTGATCGGCTATGAAATTTATCTCAGTTCAAGACTTGTTAAATCAAAGACATTTTTATTTGATATAGTATAAAGTTTTTTATTGATCAAAGAATAATATGTATGTATAATGTATATAAAAGGCACATGCCTAACTCATCTTAATTAAAAAAACTTAAACTATTAGTTTAATTTTTTAAAAAACTAATTTTTTATTGCTCCTTTATATTTTTTTTTATTTGAACCCGTAACTATTTGATTAATAAAAATTTATCTAAGCAGCCTCATACACCACACCTATATGTCGAGGCCGAAGCTAAGAGTATCTCCACGAGCGGGGCTTTGGGACGTAGATACATCACCTCATCAAACGCTAGTGGAGATGATTCGAACTCAAGACCTCGTCGAGGATGAACAAGCATCTTAACCACTCGAGCCCACCTTCAAAGGGTTATAAAAATGTAGTATTGAAAGAATAATTTAAATTTAAAAATTTAAATTATTAACGTATACATACACACATGTAATTATGACATCACTAACGAGCTATGCACTTGAAATTTGGAAATGATATAATCAACTAGGGTACTTAAATAACCTTTTATTATTAAAAAAAATTAAAAAACAATCGACATTTGAATCTGACAAGAATCTTTCATTAGGGTACCAATAAGGTGGAGCTGATCATGTAATCTTCAATTAATGGTGGCAGATCCTTTGGCAATGAGTATGGGTTTGTGTGATAAAATTAAATATATAGCCGATATATAACTATATATAGCTTGCCAAGAGCATAAATTAAAGCTTGGAAAATTAATAAACTAGCAGATGTCATCTTTCACTTGAAACAAATTGTGATGAACGAGAGATCCTTTCCATTTTCCATCATTAGTGTCGAGATCCTATCCAAACATTAACAAGATTCTATAGCTGAACATAAGATATTTCTAACGTCATAATTAAGCCCATTAAGATAGTGAAAGCTCCAAGCTCATCCATCACCAAATGTGGGCGAAGAACACTTTGTGCCATATGTTGTCCAATATTTGAGGTCTTTAGCCTTCATAGTTTTGATAATGTGCTGAAAATGAAGAGCACAAACTTGTCCCCACTTGAATTTTCAGCAAGCATGTATGGGACATGTGTCATGTCGGACCTTTAATACTTGGTTTATGTACGAGGAATATGTCTCTATGTATTTCATGTGTCGAAGAAGAGATAAATTTATTTTATATCCTCGTATCTATATCCTTTAATCGGATATATTTCTGATTTTTCTGTATTTGTTTTTTTATGTTACAAGACACCGATAAAATATATAATGATAGCACTAGAACATGTACACACAATCTAACCCACACATCAAAATGTCAATTCTGAACCAATGAGTCTCATTCGAAGAACCAACCAAAACCAATGTTCAAAAGGCTCTTTTTAGTACTGTATACTGAGATAGTCAAAAAAGGGTTCAAGTTATTATAAGGTGGTAGGTGGGCACTCACTTCTTAATTTAGGGTTTCTGCACCATTCCTGTATTTGTGGGGGTCCTATATATTTCCACTCACAAGCTTTCCCACCTTTTTTGTTTTTTTGTTAAATTCATTCAAGCATTTCCGCAACCAAATATAAAAACTAGTCTAGCTTCGTGTACTAAATATACATTATCTTTGTACTACAAGTTAATTTCTGCTGCTCCAACAATATATAATTGTAACTACAGTAAGAAAGAGTGCACGGGGACGCAATATTTCCTATCGAAGAGCTTATCTACCTTTCCATTTCCTTATACAAACACAGAGAGACTCGGTATTTTCTATGCTACTAGCTCGAAGTAGTAAGATATGGCATGGGAAGAAATCACCACACTGCATGCTTGTTGGGCTACCAAGTTGTAAACGGATACGCGAAGTGCACTTGTGTTCTGTATGAAACGCCATGCATCTTTGACTTGTGTCCTTTTAAAATATAACGCATATTGAGTCATAAATGTAAGCTTTCACATTGGACCAGGCTACCTAAGTGGATTCCCTATCTCGCCGTGTTTAGAGATAATTCAATTAAAAAAAAATTAATTCGGATCAATTTATCAAATTTACAATCTAAATCATAAAATCAGGATAATCATGTAAAAAATAAATCAAAAAAATTATGAAGCTGAATTTTCAACTAACTCAATGTTAAAGAATGAAATTAAAAAAGAAAATCAATTATAAAATATATGCAGTCCAAATACAAAATGCCTTGAGTCTACCTGTGTAACATCTCAATTTTTAACGCATGTTGTGTCCGGATAATATGCTTATATGCAATATTATGGTCAATTTTTTATATATATAATTCATCTATATAAGTGGTTAAGCAAAATCTTACGGTATTAAAAATCCTACCAAGATTTCAATAGAGTTTTCCATGTACTTGGAGGATAATAAGTTATTAATATCTTCAATCACAACCCAAATAACACGACAATTATGGTATAACCATTCTAGACCTTACCCCACATCAACGCAACTCAAGATTGGTATACAATTAATCTTCTTCCATAAAATATGAATAATAAAGCTTAAAAATCAAAGACAAACATATAAAATATGTAACAAGAAAAGTAAATACATAGTACTACATCTAAAGAGTTTATAAAATGATTAATGTACGGAATAAAGTTAAGGATTCTACTAATTATACATAAGATGTGCGTGAGTACAAAACATACCTAACACAACAAAATAAAACCCTTATATATCAACTCTGCCCTGCAATGTGCGAGAATCCTGCCAATGACAACAACAAAATAATAAACAATTTAATAAAGAAATTAACAAGTGCACACAAGTATTTAAATAAATTTTGATAATTCTTGACACACTAATTATCGTTTCCTTAATATAACATATTTTTGCTTTCAATCCAAAATTTGCATTGCTTTACGATCATAACCTCATTTCCACCCCAAAAGTCATATTCATTATTCACAACACTTCATCTTATTTGTTTTCTTTTAACAATGAAAACGATATATTATTGACTTTCATTTAACCATGAAAGCAACAAGCAGTGGCTTCCACTCAACAATGAAAACTACAGACATTGGCTTTCATCCAGTTATGAAAGCAACATAACAATGACTCGCATTCATCAATGGAAAAAAGCAACATATCATTGGCTTTCATTCAATAATGGAAGCTACAAACATTGACTTCCATCCAATAATGAAAGCAACATAACAATGACTCTCGTTCATCAATAGAAGTAAGCAACATTTCACTTCCATTCAATGATGGAACCTACAAACATTGGCTTACATCTAACGATGAAAGCAACATAACAATAACTTCTTCCTTTTTCTTTTCCAAGAAAACAACCACATATTGGCTTTATTCAATATGAAATCAACATAATCATTGGCATCCCTTCAATAATAGAAGCAACAAACATTGGCTTCCATTCAATAATGAAAGCAACATAACCATTGGTTTTCCATAAACCTTTTTTTCAATATACTTTTGTCACATTTACCAAGGTTTATCAAGTGTAAGAAATTGCAAGAGTAATGTATAAAATTAAAAAGACTAAGGTGCAAAAAGACCTACCTGGTGTCCAACCTCTAGATACGAAACCTTGTTAGTGCAGCCTCTCATGTACCAATAAAGACAAACATCGCTGACAAGTTCCACGAACAACAAAAGTGTCATTTTAATTCTTATCCAATCCAAATTCTAACTCACTGAGTAGGACAAATCCTTAAAGTTTCACACATTTACACAATGTTTCATTTGTCATGATTTCTATAGTGCCGAGTTCCCAACAAAGGTTAGCAATTAATTATTTTTGTCACTACAGCCTAAGCCCCTCTGAACACTGTTTTGTATTTCAATCATAACTGAAGTTGTAGAACTCGGTTTTAAGCGTGGTTTGTTTCATTTGAAAGCTCAGATATAAGGTTACAACTTTTATGAGGATGACAAACCCAGATCTGCCATTTATATATTGAACATTTCTCATGATAGTAACGTGTGGGATTGTCTAATAGGTTTCAAGTTAGACCTTTTATCAGTTTTTAGCCCATATCTGGAGTTTTATAGTTCTTAATTACACAAAACCAGTTGCATTTGAAATCTAACACCTATACCTATAACTTTCATGAAGATAGGTATTTCAAATTTTATCATTTTCAGAGTGAAATTATAGTTGGAAATCTGGTGATAAATCTATCATGTTTTTAGCATATCACTTTAACAAGCAACTAGGTGTTTTAATGTAACTCTTCATCATTCAAGGCACCCATTTCCTTTTAATATCCTTTATAATTCCATTAAACATGAATTTTACATAGATAAAAACTCTCTCAATCAAACCATGATTTAATGACTACACATAGTAAATAATACCATTCCACTATAACAACATTAAAACACACGACTAATGTTCATAATCTCATAACACATCTTTATTTAATCTAAGCAACTTGGATGAAGTTCTTACCCTTAATGGAATATGAATCAAGAGACAAATGCAAGGATAAACTAAGTTGTCTTCACTTTCTTTTTTCTCTTTTCATTTCTTCTAAAGCCCTCACTTACAACCTATTTTCTCTTCCATCCCTAAAATTGTTTTAGTGGTTTTGATCTCTTAAATCCCTTAATTCTATGTTTATCTTAGTATTTACCAAGATATTTGTAAATTTTTTTTGCTTCAAATTAATTTTTTTTAGTGTTTTTGGATTATTTTGATGTGCTAATATCAAAAATAAATTGAAAAAATATTATTTTGATGCATTCTCAAGTGAAAAACACTTTGAACAACAACTTCTAACACACTCTCAAACAGGCCCTCCTATTGTACCCAGGTGTAAAAGACAAATCCAAAATATATATATCTATAATTATCCAAAACAATAATTCTCCTACGGGTTTTACTATGTTCCATGGCACAGAACACTATTAATTACAATAGTGTCATAACATTTTTGTCCCTTGGTTATTTTATTATTAGCCTTGGCTTCAGGGGTAAGATGGTCTTTTCACCATGGCATAAATGTCTTTTAAGGGTTGTGCGGGGGTTATTTTGGTAATTGAAATTTAAATGCATAGTAAAATTACTAATGTAAACCTTTAATAAAATAATACAATGCCTTCTACACAAGAATGTTTTTGTATTTTCAATTTTTATAGAACAATTGAATTACTACATTACACTTACAATTTGATTTTTTTAGCCTTGACCTCAGGGGCTTGGTTGTAATTTCACCATGGTTTGTTTTTTAATATTATTTAGTCCTAAAGGCATTTTTGGTTTTTGCACCCAAAAAATTTGAAAAAGTTGTTGATACATGTCTCACACGCGTCATTGCGTCAACTGTCACGCCACCTATTGGTGGTGCGTACGGCTGACTCCAGTGATTGTAACAGTGATTGTGCCGCATCATTTGATTCGTCTCGACGTCCTCTTCCTCTATGGGTCATGCGTGTATGGTGGTTCGGCATGGTTTAGCCCGAAATTGCTTTGCTTTTCTTTCTTTCTTTTCCTTCTTTTTCTTCCTCGGATTGCGTGCTAGCAATGCAAAAATTCATACCAGCCCTGCAATTTATTTTTTCTTTTGATTCAATCCCTCTTCTCTTATTTGCAATTGTTTTATTTACATTGATTGTTTCTAATTGGATTTTATTTTTGATTTCATCCCTGATCATTGACTTTTTTAATTTATTTTTAAATTTGGTCCTCATTCTTTTAATTTCTATTTGATTTGTTTTGAATCATTTTCTTGATTGATTTTTTTTTTTCCAATTCCACTCCTAGGCATTTATTTTCATTTGATTTTTAAGTCAAATTTAATCCTAATTCTTTTAATTGCTATTTTTTTAATCATTTTCTTAATGGATTTTTATACAATTTCATCACTGGACATTTAATTCATTTGAGTTTTTCCTAGACATTTAAATTCATTTAATTTTTATGTCAAATTTAGTACTAATTCTTTTAATTGCTATTTTTTTCTTGCATTGTTTTTTTTCTCTCTCAATTTCATCCCTAAATGTTTGTTTGATTAAGAATCTTGCTTCTTTGTTTTTTCAGGTTTGCCTTTAATTGGGCCACCACAATCTCATAACCTAGTTAATAAATCTAAAAGATTAGCCTGAGTCGACTATTGTCTGTTTTTAAAGTATTTTTTAATATTGTTTTTGCTAATGTTTTTTTTTTCTATTTATAGGGACATCCCTATTTCACGTGTTTGATTTGTTGACCCGGGTTGGCTGCCGGGTTAGTTGTCGGGTTTGCTCGAGACTTTTTTGTTATCTTTGTTTTCTTTGATAAGTTTTTATAATGCATATTTTTAAATTAGCTTATAATAAACTTCTTAATAGGACCTAGATCCAGGATTTCCTAGGTTGCAATCTTTTTAAGATTTGGTATTGTTTAGAATATTTGTCTGGGTTTACTTGGTTTTTACAGATATTTTTAATTTCACCCATTATGATTTTTTCAATCTTTAAAATTTTATCCTTATTCTTTTAATTTATATTTATTTTATTTGAGATTATTTTTTATTTCTTCATTAAATTGAAACCTCCTTGGGTTTTTCCTATCAAATTTTATCCTTGTTCTTTTTGTTGTTTTTGCAAGTTTTTTTATTAATATTTTTTTACCGATCTCATCATTTAAAATTAAATTGGTTGAGAATTATACTTCTTGATTGAATCTAGATAAAAAATTTTGCAAGATACAACTTTTAAAAATTAAACAAAGTTTAAGAGGTTTACCTGTTTTTTTCCCTTTTACTAAATTGATAATGTCTCGTTTTTTATCCTTTTTTTTTTTTTTGTTTTTTTTTGTTTTTTTT
>Ga0307515_10020158_pt1 | contig 11920 bp, 8 predicted proteins | sample 17_EM_MG_FD_194513 | JGI IMG/M metagenome (GOLD analysis project Ga0307515, IMG submission 194513) | Populus trichocarpa ectomycorrhiza microbial communities from riparian zone in the Pacific Northwest, United States - 17_EM | ecosystem: Host-associated > Plants > Roots > Unclassified | place...
TCGGCTCGCTGGGCGACGTGACCGAGCGCAAGCGCGCGCAGGAGGAGATGGCGCGGCTGGAAAACCGCCTGCGGCAGGCCGAGCGGTTCGAGGCCATGGGCACGCTGGCCGGAGGCATCGCGCACGACTTCAACAACATTCTGGGCGCGATCCTGGGGTTCGGCGAGCGTGCACTGCTCGTGGCGCCAGAGGGCAGCCGGCTGCACCACGACCTGAGCAATGTGGTGGTGGCCGGCGAACGCGGCCGCGCGCTGGTCGACCGCATACTGTCGTTCAGCCGCGGGACCGCCGGTGAACGGGTGCCGGTCGGCGTAGAGCTGGTGGTGCGCGAGGCGCTGAATCTCCTGCGGGGCAAGCTGCCAGCGCATGTGCGGCTGCGCACCCGTCTGCAGGCCGGTCGTGCTGCGATCGCGGGCGATGCGGTGCAGGTCCACCAGCTGGTGATGAATCTGGGCGCGAACGCCGCGCATGCGATGACGCAACCGGGTACCTTGACCGTGTCGCTGCAGGTGACCGAGGTGTCGCAACCGCGCCAGGCCAGGGTGGGCGCAGTGGGAGCCGGCACATGGATCGTGCTGCGCGTTGCCGACCAGGGGTGTGGGATGACACCCGAAATCCTGGAGCGCATCTTCGACCCCTTCTTCACGACCAGGGAGATGGGCGTGGGAACGGGCCTGGGCCTGTCGCTGGTGCTGCGCATCGTGACGCAGTACGCCGGGGCCATCGACGTGGAGAGCACGCCGGGCGAGGGCAGCGTGTTCACCGTGTACCTGCCCCATGCCGGCGAGGCGCCCGAGGAGTCGCTGGATGACCGGCCGACGGCCCCGCGCGGGCAGGGCCAGCGGGTGATGGTGGTGGACGACGAAGAGGCACTGCTGGAACTCACCGGCGATGCGCTGCGTGAGCTGGGCTATGAGCCGGCGGTGTACGGTTCGGGGCAGGCCGCGCTGGACGCCTTTCGCGCGAGCCCGGATGATTTCGACGTGCTGATCACCGATCTGCGCATGCCCGGCATGTCCGGCGACGTGCTCATCCGCGAAGCCCGCGGCGTGCGCCCGTTGCTTCCCGTCATCCTGATCAGCGGCTACGGCGGGGACGTTGCGCACTCGTACTTCTACGGCAGCGGCTGGGCCGACGAGGTGCTGACCAAACCGCTGCGGCGCAATGCGCTTGCCACGAGCCTGGCGCGCGTGCTGGACATTGCGTGAGCCGCGCAAGTGCGCCGCCGCGGACTTTACGGCGTGGTGCTCGACCGCAGACCGCGGGCGATTGCCGCGGCAATGACATCGGGGGCCAGGGGCTTGCCCAGCAGCTCGCTGACACCCAAGGCGCGCGCCCGCTCCTGGAGTGCCGCCGTCACGTTGCCGCTCATCATGATGACCGGGATGTCGAGCCGCCGGGCGCGGATCGCGGCGACCAGCTCGCTGCCGGACAGGTGCGGCATCTTCTCGTCCGTGAGCACCAGGTCGATCTTCGATGGCGCGTCGAGGAATGCCTGCAATGCGTCCCGGCTCGAGGTGTAGGCAAGGGCAGCGTAGCCAAGCTCGGTGAGCCGCTCCACGGCAAGCTCGACCAGCAGCGGCTCGTCATCGACGACCAGTATGACTTCGCCGTTTCCGCGGGGCGTTGCAGCCAACTCCGGCGGCACGAAATCACTCGGTGCAACGACGGGTAGCCACACCGAGACCTGCGTACCGGCGCCCGGCGCGGATCGAACGTCGATCGCACCCGCGAGCTCCTTGACGATGCCATGCACGACCGACAAGCCGAGTCCGGTCCCCTCGCCCGGGGCCTTGGTCGTGAAGAACGGCTCGAAGATCCTCCCGATCATGTCCGCCGGCATTCCCGCGCCGCTGTCCTCGACGTCGAGCCGGACGTAGCGCCCGGTTGCGAGTTCTCCGTGCAGCAGCGAGCGGGGCGCATCGACCTGCACGGTCCCGAGCGCAAGCCGCACGCGGCCTGATCTGCCCACCGCATGGATCGCGTTCGTGTAGAGGTTGGCCACGACCTGGTAGAGCTGCGCGGCATCTGCCGCGACCGTCGCATCGGGCGCAAGGAGGCCGGTCTCCACGGAGACGCCCTCGTGCAACGATGGAGACAGGATCACCATCGCTTCCTCGACCACGCTCTGCACGTTCACCGGAGCCTTCTCTGTCGAGCCCGACCGGCTGAACTGCAGGATGCCGTAGACCAGGGACTTGGCGCGGTTCCCGGCCTGCAGCACGCGGTCGATGTGCCGGCGAACCGGCGTGCCTTGCTCGGCAAGCTGCCGGGCCATGCCGCCGTGTCCCAGGATCGCTCCGAGGAGGTTGTTGAAGTCGTGTGCGATGCCGCCCGCGAGCGTTCCGAGCGCCTCCATGCGGCGGGCCTGCTGCATCCGGATCTCCATCGCCAAGCGCGAGGCCTCGGCCTCCTTTCTTGCGCTGATGTCGTGGGACGCCAGGAACAGCCGTACGGGTGCGCCGCGCTCGTCGCGCACGCAGCGTCCGCGGGAGTGCATCCATTTCCAGCTGCCGTCGGGGCGTCGCACGCGATATTCCACGTCGATGTCCGGGGATGCTCCCTCGAGGTGCCGGTCGATGGCGTTCCGCACGGTCCTTGCGTCGTCGGCGTGAAGCCGGACTGCGCGCCTCACGTCTTCGACCGTGGTGATCGGGCGATGGTCGTCCAGCTCGTGCAGCCAGCGCCATCTCTTCGACACGAACGCCGTTCCCTGAACGATGTTCAACTCGGTATGGCCTTCGTTGGCGGCCTCCATGGCCATCGCGTAGCGCTCCTGGCTTTCGCGCAGCGCCTGCTCGCCGGCCTCGATCCGCCTGAGTTGACGCAGCACGCCGATGGTCCCGAGAAGGACGAGGAGCATGGACGCCGCCGCCCGGGTGCCCGCGCTGATCATCTCGTCGTACCAGGGTGTCAGTGCGTCGTGTTCGTCGCGCGCGACCGCGAGGATCAGCGGCCTGTCGTCGACACGCAGCGCCGCCACCAGTTTTGCCCGCCCATCGATCGGGCTCGTCACGCGGTTGACCAGAGGATTGCCGGCCCGTGCGGCCTGTGCGGCCAGTTCGGGCAGGCGGGCGGGCAACTGCCTGTCGCCCCTGGCGGGCAGGCGGGTGACGATCGTGCCGTCCGACAGGGCCAGCAGCAGCGAGCTGTCGTTGCCCAGCCGGATGGCGGCGTACGCGCTCTGCAGTTCCTGCAGCGTCAGGATCGCCGAGACGACGCCGTCGAAGGAGCCGTCGGGCCGCCTCAGCGCGCGCGACAGGATCAGTGCCGGAATGCGTTCGGAGCGCGTGATCACCGGCTCGTTGATCACGAGGCCGGCATTGGACTCATCGCGCTGGCGCGCGAAGTAGCCGCGATCGGACACATCGTTGAGCGGCTCTGCCGTGGTGCGCGACCGGTACCGCTGCATTCCCGTGCGGTCGACGATCGTGATCACGCTCACCTGCGAGACACCCACCGCGCGCGAGGCCAGCGCGTTCTGGATGGTCGCCGCGTCCTCTAGTCGACCGCTGGCCTCATACCAGGCTGCCGTGTCCCGGAGGACCACATCCACCGCCTGCACGCTGCGGGCCGTGCCTGTGGCAAGCGCCAGCGCGAGGTTCCCCACCTCGCGCTCGTTGGCCGCCATGAGCTGCTGGTGCAGGCGCCAGCCGTCATAGGTCGTGGTCAGCGCAATGGTGGCCGCCAGCAGTACTCCCGCTGCGATTATGGGTGCCCGAAGTCTCTTCCTGGATGTCATGGCGATGCTGCAACTTTCGCTCGAACCGTTGCCGTCTTTCGCCAGGCAATCGGCGGCTCGAAGGTCGGTCAGCTGACATTGCCGCAGCCAGGGATTTCAAGGTTCTTTCCGGACCGCGCCCATCATTTCAAATGAAATAAAGCTGACGGCCGGCTCAGTTCAGGACTTCGACGCGCGTGGCAAAGATGTAGCCGGCGCCGCGCTCGGTCTGGATGAGCTGTTGCGACTCGTCATCCCCGCCGATCTTGCGGCGCAGCCTGAAGACCTGCACGTCGATGGAACGGTCGTAGATTTCGTCGCCATGCAGGCGCGACAGGTCCAGCAGCTGGTCGCGGGTGAGCACGCGCTGCGGCGCTTCGCAGAAGGCCAGTAGCAGATTGAATTCGCTGTTGCTCAGCACGACCTTGCTGCCTTGCGGATTCTTCAGGTAGCGGGCCCAGGCGTTCAGCTCCCAGCCGGCGAAACGGTAGGCGCGGCGCTTGGTGCCGCGCGGGGCCGAAGTCGCGGCCTGCCTGACCTGGTAGCGCCGCAGCACCGCGCGCACGCGGGCCAGCAGCTCGCGGTTGCTGAACGGCTTGGTGACATAGTCGTCGGCGGCGATCTCAAGCCCCATGACACGGTCTGCCTCGTCGCGCCGGCCAGTGACGATGATGACCGGCATGTCGGTGCGCTCGCGCAACTGGCGTGCGAGTTGCATGCCGTCCTCCGACTCCAGCCGCAAGTCCAGCAGCACGAGATCGATGACCTGTTCCTTGAGGATGCGAAGCATGTCGGCGCCGCCTTCGGCGCTGGACACACGCAGGCCGCTCTCGAGGAGGTAGTCGCCGATGAGTTCCCGCATGAGCGGGTCGTCATCGACGACAAGGATGTGGGGCTGGATCGCAGACATGACAGGAAACACTTCGTACTTGCATCGGATTCGCGGCAAAAGATTAACACCAGATCGGTCGTGAAGTGTTTCATTTGCATTCTGGGAGCGTGGTCGTCGGTTGCCGAATCACGGCGCAAAGTTGCAGGATGACAACGCCTTTGGCCGCGCCTGCGTGCCTTGGGCTCCTGTGAGGACTTCCGCATCGTCCGTTGGGGGGAGTTCGATCATCGGCGGCATGTATTACGGGCGACACGCCGGTTCTTACAGATGCAACCTTGAAGCATCGCGCGTAAGAGGTGGGTAGCACGCCATTCCTATCCTGCAGACATGGAAGTTCTACTGCCGTTCGAACCCCGCGAATCATCGGTCGTCCATTGCTTCGAGGCGCGCGTTGGCTCCGAGTCGGCCTCGCTGCACCGCCATCGCGAAGATGCGCCACCGGTGCCGCCCACTGCCGCCGAACGCTGCAGAAAAATGGTACTTCAGGCATGGTCTGAAGTCGCGGGTATGCGGCTCGCAGATGGCTTGGCGACGATCGCCAGGCTGCAGGCCGAACACGGCAGCGCGCCGAGCGGCAAGCTCGATCTGGAATACAGGCTCCTGCAGGCTACCGCCCTGGCCCTGAAGGACGATGCCGAGGCCGCGGTCGGCCTGGTCCAACAGACCATCAAGAAACACGAAGCTGCTGCTGGCCACCCGGCAACCTCGCTTCTGCTGCGGCTGGGCCACTGGAGGGCGCGGCGCCTGGAGGTGTTCTGCGACCTCCCCGGCACGGCCTGCCATGTTGCGGGCCATCGCCGCGATGTGCTATGGAGCATCCTGCATCTGTCGATGGATGCCGCCGTGGAAGCGGAGCAGCTGCGGCTGGCGAGCGCGGGCCGGCTGGCCAACGAAGCGCTGGAGCTTGCCGCGCGTTTCTACGGGCCGAAATTCTCCGGCGCCCGGCTGGCGGCGACGCTCAGCGCGCGCATTCTCTACGAACAGAACCAGGTCGACGCCGCCGACCGGCTGATTGGCGACAAGCTGGCCTTGAGTGTGTCGCAGAGCGGCATCGAAGGCGCGCTGTGCGCCTACATCACCGGATCGAGAATCGCCGCGGCCAGGGGCCAGACTCCGTTCGCAATCCTTCTGCTTCGCGAAGCCGAACAGCTGGGTGAAGACCGCGGCTGGCCTCGGCTCGTTGCGGCCAGCCGTGCCGAGCGCGTACGCCTGCTCATCGAGGCCGACCGCATCGGCGAAGCGCAGGCATGCGCCAAGCTGCTTGCGCGGATGCCCTCAACCGGTGGTGTCCGGGCCAATGACTATCTGGTGGCGCGCTACGGGGCCATCTCGCGCGCTCGCCTGGAACTGGCGCAGGGCGCCACCGGGCACACCGTGTCGTCGTTGCGGCAGGTCGTCTCGGAGAGCCGGGTGCGACGGGAGTGTCATCTCGCAGTTGAGCTGCGGATGCTGTTTGCATGCGCGTTGCATGACGTCGGCCGCGACGACGAAGCCACCGCCGAAGCGCTGCGCGCCATCGGGTCGGGAGCTGCCGCGGGCCTTTACAGGACCTTCATCGACGGCGGCGAGGGCATGCGGAGGTTTCTTGGCTGGCTGTACGAGCGCCGGAGCGGCAACTCCAGCATCCTGGGCGAACTGCGGCCCTATGTGCGCAACCTGCTCATGGGCTTCTCCGAGTCGCCGCAGCCAACTGGCGGAGCCCGGAGCAAGCATCGTTCGGGCGAATCGCTGTCACCACGCGAGCGTCACATCGTCTCGCTGATGAGCCATGGCCTGTCGAACAAGCGCATTGCCAGGCAACTGGGCATCACTCCGGAGACAGTGAAGTCGCACGCAAAGCACATTCTGCTGAAGCTTGCCGCGCAGACGCGCGTGGAGGCCGTGTCGCGTGCACTGGGCCTGGGGATCATCTGAGCCGCGGTGCTGGCATACGGTGCCGATCTGTGCCCCAGTCGGGGGATGTTCGCCGCCATCCGGGATCGCCAGAATCGTTCCCAACGAACCATCGTCGGTCCGTGAACCCAAGGAGCTTCTGATGCAAGCGAGGCAGCGATCTTTTCGAGCCGCCGCGATCGGCGCGGCATCGGGCCTGTGCGCCGCAAGCGGCCGGGCCGAGGGAGTGCTGGACACGTGGGGACCAGTGGGTGCGACCCAGCGGCAGCTGCTCTACGAATGCCTGGGCGTGATGCTGCTTGTCGTGGTCCCGGTCATCGTGCTGACGCTTGCGTTCGCATGGTGGTTTCGTGCGTCCAACAGGCGCTCGGTCTACCGGCCGGACTGGAGCTACAGCGGCAAGCTCGAGTTTGCGATCTGGATCATCCCATTGTTGATCGTGCTGTTCCTGGCCGCGGTGGCCTGGGTCGGCTCGCACGAGCTCGATCCATACCGGCCGCTGCACGGGCCCAACAAGCGGCTGCGGGTGGAGGTGGTATCGATGGACTGGAAATGGCTGTTCATCTACCCGGAACTCGGCGTCGCAAGCGTCAACGAACTTGCCTTGCCGCTCAATACGCCCGTGAGGATGGACATCACCTCGGCGAGCGTGATGAATGCGATCTTCATTCCGGGTCTTGCAGGGCAGATCTATTCCATGGCCGGGATGTGCACGCAGATGTCCGTCATTGCCGACAGGGCGGGTATCTACCGCGGTCTGTCGTCGCAATACAGCGGGGGCGGCTTCTCGGACATGAACTTCAAGGTGATCGCCGCCGACCAGCCTGGCTTCGAACGCTGGGTCGAGGGGCTGCGCCGCTCGCAGCAGGTGCTCGACAAGCCGGCCTACGAGCGGCTGGTCAGCCAGCGCGGCTCCGCTGCGGCCACCTACTACGCGGCGGCCGACGACGGGCTTTTCGACTACGCAATGCAGCGCGGCACGAAGCCGATGTCGGCCGTCAAGACGCGCATGGTGGATCCACGGATCGGCGTCTGCCAGGACACGAATCCCATGAACGGAGCGCACTGATGATTCTCGGCAAGCTGACCCTGGACGCAATTCCCTTCGATCAGCCCATCGTCATGGTCACGTGCGCGATGCTGCTGGCAGGCATCGGGTTCGTGCTCGGGCTCATCACCTGGCTCAAGCGCTGGAAATGGCTGTGGACCGAATGGCTGACCACCGTGGACCACAAGCGCGTGGGCATCATGTACGTGCTGCTGGCGCTCGTGATGCTGCTGCGCGGCTTCAGCGACGCGATCATGATGCGATCGCAGCAGGCGCTCGCAGCAGGCGGTGGCGCAGGCTTCCTGCCGCCCGAACACTACGACCAGATCTTCTCGGCGCACGGCACTATCATGATTTTCTTCATGGCGATGCCGTTCGTCGTGGGGCTGATGAACTTCGTGGTGCCGCTGCAGATCGGCGCGCGCGACGTCGCCTTTCCGGTGATGAACGCGCTCAGCTTCTGGCTCACGGCCGCAGGCGCCTTGCTCATCAACATTTCGCTGGGCGTGGGCGAGTTCGCGCGGACGGGCTGGCTGGTCTATCCCCCGCTGTCCGAGCTGGCCTACAGCCCCGGTGTGGGTGTCGACTACTACCTGTGGGCGCTGCAGATATCCGGCCTGGGCACGCTGCTGTCGGGCATCAACCTCATCACGACCATCATGCGATGCCGGGCCCCAGGAATGAAGCTCGGCCACATGCCGATCTTCACGTGGACGGCGCTGGCCGCCAACATGCTGATCGTCGCGGCCTTTCCGGTGTTGACCGCCACTTTCGGGATGCTGCTGCTGGACCGCTATGCCGACATGCACTTCTTCACCAACGAGGCGGGCGGCAACCCGATGATGTTCGTCAACCTCATCTGGATGTGGGGACACCCGGAGGTGTACATCCTCGTCATTCCCGCGTTCGGTGTGTTCTCGGAGGTCATCGCCACTTTCTCGGGCAAGCCGCTGTTCGGCTACCGGTCGATGGTCATCGCGACCATGGCCATCACCCTGCTTGCCTTCACGACGTGGGCCCACCACTTCTTCACGATGGGCGCGGGGGCGAACGTGAACGGCTTCTTCGGCATCACGACGATGATCATCTCGATACCGACCGGCGTGAAGATCTTCAACTGGCTGTTCACGATGTATGGCGGACGGGTGCGCTACACATCGCCGGTGCTGTGGACCATCGGCTTCATGGTGACCTTCACGATCGGCGGCATGACGGGCGTGCTGATGTCCATCCCGCCGGTGGACTTCGTGTTGCACAACAGCCTGTTCCTGGTCGCGCACTTCCATAACGTCATCATCGGAGGCGTGGTCTTCGCCTGCATGGCGGCCTTCACCTACTGGTTTCCCAAGGCGTTCGGCTTCACGCTGAACGAGAGGCTCGGCAAAGCGGTGTTCTGGTGCTGGTTCGTCGGCTTCTATCTGGCGTTCATGCCGCTGTACGTGCTTGGTCTGCTCGGCATGACGCGCAGGATGAGCCACTTCGACAACCCGGCATGGACACCGTATCTCTACTTCGCGATGGCAGGCGCAGCTCTGATCCTGATCGGCATCAAGTTGCAGGTCGTGCAACTGGTCGTCAGCATCCGTACCCGCCGTCTGCGTCGCGATCTGACCGGCGATCCGTGGCAGGGGCGCACGCTGGAGTGGTCCACGGCGTCGCCGCCGCCCGCTTATAACTTCGCGGTCCTTCCAGTAGTCGATGGCATCGACGCGCACTGGTCGGCGCGGCGCGAAGGAAAGTCGGCGCAGTCTGCCCTGATCGAGGACATCGAGATGCCCAAGCGGTCGGCGCTCGGGTTCGTCATTGCGTTCCTTGCGGTCACGGGCGGGTTCGGCATGGTCTGGCACATCTATTGGCTCGGCACCGTCTCGCTGCTCGCCGCGGTCGGCTACTGGATCTGGCAATCCTGGAGTGAAGACGACGAGACCACGCTGCCCGCCAGCGAGGTTCGGGCCATCGAGCGCACGGCTCGTCTGAACACTGTGCGCGTGTGAGAAGTTCCATGCAGCAAGACGTCGTCATGGATATGCGCGCACCTAACGCTGCCGCCGAAGCGCACTCCGAGCGCCGAGGCGTGACAGGCTTCGGCTTCTACCTGTACCTGCTGAGCGACTGCATCCTGTTTGCCACGCTCTTCGCCGCCTTCGCGGTGCTCCATGCCGCGGTGGCGGACGGACCCACGGCGCACCAGCTGTTCGACCGGCGCAATGCGTTCATCGAGACGGCCTTCTTGCTGAGCAGCAGCGTGACATGCGGCATGGCAATGCTCGCTTGCGACCGCCGCCATATCACGTCGGCGCTGGTGGCACTCGCCGCGACCTTCATCCTCGGCGCCGCTTTCCTCGCGCTCGAACTCACCGAGTTCGCGCACCTGGTGTCGGACGGTGCGGGGCCGGGCCGCAGCGCTTTCCTGTCCGCCTTCTTCACGCTCGTGAGTACGCACGGGCTGCACGTGACCGCAGGCCTCGCGTGGCTTGTCGTCATCGCCGTGCAGTTGCGCCAGCGCGGCTTCAGCGAAGGCGTGGTACGGCGGATGTTCTGCTTCAGTCTGTTCTGGCACGTGATCGACGTCGTGTGGATCGCCGTGTTCTCCTTCGTCTACCTGATTGGATCTGCATCATGAGCACTCCTGCAGCCGGCTCACCGGCAAGCACTGGCGTCACGCCGGGCACCGACAACGGACAGGGGCATGGCTCAGTCCGGGGATACCTGGTCGGCTACCTGGCGGCGGCGGTGCTCACCATCGCATCCTTTGCTGCGGCCGAGACGAGTGCTCTCACGCCGTCGAGTGCGATCGCAGCCATCACGGTGCTCGCGGTCGCACAGATGCTGGTGCATCTGATCTTCTTCCTGCACATCAGCACGTCGCCGAATCAGCGCACGAACATCCTGGCGTTTGCCGTGGCCTTGCTGATCGTGTCGATGATCGTCGTAGGCTCCCTTTGGATCATGTCTCATCTGCACGCGAACATGATGCCGATCGACCCGCAGATGCAGATGAACCCGCAGATGCAGATGAACCCGTAGATGCGACCGGATCGTTGATTGAGTCGAACATGTTGGCTGCCCCGAAGAGTGGGCTAAACGCTTGCCGCCAAACGACGGCAACCTCGCCCCTGAAAAACTCGATGTGCCTGTGCCTTGTGCTCGTATGCGGCGCTGCCGCTGCTGCCGACGCAGACCAGGATCCGGTAGGCGGCGCCATAACGCCGTCGCTGACCTATGACGGCGATGTGGCCAAGGTTCTGCACGGGGGAGCGCGCACCGGCGGCGTTTACTCGGGTCTCCTGCATCTGCGCCTCCAGGCAAAGGCGCCGACCACTTCGGCATGGGCGGGCACCTCAGCGCTCATCGACGTGCGGACAATCCATGGCAGCAATCCGAGCGCCAGGGTGGGCGACGCGCAAGGTGTCAGCAACATTGCGGGCCCGTCCGGTACCGACATCGAAGAGTTGTGGGTGCAGCATAACTTCGCAGGGCGCGGTGTATCTGTCCTTGCCGGCATTTACGACATAAACAGCGAGTTTTATCGCCTACAGGCGGCGGGCCTGTTCCTCAACAGCTCGTTCGGCATCGGACCGGAATTTTCGCAAAGCGGCGTCGAAGGCCCATCCATCTTTCCGCGTACCGCAATCGGTGTGCGCGTCGCGCTCAAGCCTGCGCCAGGCGTGGTGCTGCGCGCCGCGATACTGGACGGTGTGCCCGTGGTCCGGCCCGACGGCTCGCGCAGACCGTTCTCTTCGGGCGATGGTGAATTGGTGCTTGCCGAGTTCGCTGTTCTCTCGCGTGCAACGCAAGCTGCGGAGGAACCTCTCAATCCGCGTGCCCGCATCGGCCGGTTTTCCGCGCTTGCTCCCTACAGGGACAAACTGGCGTTGGGTACTTGGCGCTACACGGGGACCTACCCCGACATCAGTCCGGCAGGCTCCCTTGGCGTGAAGCACGGGAGCAGTGGTGCCTATGCGGTCGGAGAATGGCGGTTGCTCGGCCGTGAAGACGACGCGTTGCGAACACTGGCCGCGTTCATGCAACTCGGCGTGGCGGACCCCACGACGAATCGCTTCAGAACCTACGTGGGCTTGGGCGTGGTCGGGATCGGCTGGGTTCTCGGTCGGCCGAGGGACCAGCTCGGCGTGGCGGTCGCGAGCGCTCGCAACGGGTCGCCCTATCTGCAATCGCAATGGTCGCAGGGCAGACCGGCGACACGCGCCGAGACCACGATTGAATTGAGCTATCTCACGCAGATCACCAAACGGTTGACGGTGCAACCAGGTTTTCAATACGTGATGCACCCGAACAGCAACCGTGATTTGCAGAATGCGTGGGTAGCCCAAGTGCGTTTTGAATTGGGATTCTGACCGTGGGC
>Ga0307515_10020160_pt1 | contig 11919 bp, 11 predicted proteins | sample 17_EM_MG_FD_194513 | JGI IMG/M metagenome (GOLD analysis project Ga0307515, IMG submission 194513) | Populus trichocarpa ectomycorrhiza microbial communities from riparian zone in the Pacific Northwest, United States - 17_EM | ecosystem: Host-associated > Plants > Roots > Unclassified | place...
GGGTGGTTCGCGTCGGGTTTTGCATGGCTGTCCTTGGGGTATTCGCAAACCGACACCTGGCTGGGAGGTTACGCACCGGTGCTGGGTGTTTACGGCATCAGCACACTACTGCTGCTCTCAGCGGGCTGCGTGGTGACCGCGGTTCTGGGCTCAACCCGTGCTCGCGCCACCGCCGTAGCAGCCCTGGCGACCGTCTGGGGCGCTGGGGCGGCGCTTCTGGGCGCAGAGTGGACGCACCCATCCGGTGCGCCCGTCTCGGTGGCGATTGTCCAAGGCGCCATTTCTCAAGATCTGAAGTGGCTCGAGGAGAACCGCGACACCACGCTCGCGCTATATCGAAAATTAAATACGCAGGCCCTGGGAGCGTCGGTCATCGTCTGGCCGGAGTCCGCGCTGCCGGATCTTGCAAACAATTTGTTGCCTTATCTGCGCGATGTCTACAGTGAGGCACATGCGCAGGGCTCCACGGTGATCATGGGGCTCGTGCGCGCGGACCAAACGCCCGACACTTACTTCAACTCAGTGTTGGGTTTGGGCGAAAACGTACAGTGGTACGACAAACATCACTTGGTGCCCTTCGCCGAGTTCTTTCCCGTTCCGAGCTTTGTTCGCTCCTGGATGAAGTTGAATAGCCTGCCTTACACCGACTTCACGCCCGGCGCGGACTACCAACCGCCCTTGAAAGCGGGCAAGCTCAGTCTTTCTGCGACGATTTGTTACGAAGATGCCTATGGAAGCTCACAGCTCGACTCGCTGCGCACGGCAGACGGGCTCGTGAATGTAACGAATGACGCTTGGTTTGGAAGGTCCACCGCTCGTCATCAGCATTTTCAGATTGCGCGGATGCGCGCCATGGAAGCGGAGCGGTTCATGCTACGCGCGGCAAATGATGGTATTTCCGGCGTAATTGGTCCGCATGGCGAAGTTGTTGCGCGCGCTGTGGAGTTCCAGCCTTATGTTCTAAAAGCGGAAATCACGCCGCGCCTGGGCTTGCCGCCCTATGCGCGAGTGGGAAACTGGTTGATTGTTTCACTTGCGACCACAGCATTGGCTTTCGCCCTGACCCGATACCGGCTTGCGCGCCGCCGCACCTCGGTCGCGGCGGCCGGCACTGCTGCAGCGCAGGTACGTTGAATGCTGATTCAATGCTGTCGGGCTGTATTCCTTGGCGCGGAACCTCTACCGTAGAGAAAAGTCTATGGCCAGTACGTCTGGATTTAATTCAATCCCGGAGTTGTTCATGAGTCTTTCTCCGGCGGCCCGTCGGGCCGCGTTTGTTTTCGTGGCTGCGGTTGCGCTCGGCGCCTGCTCAGGCGATTCGAATGCGCAGTCTGCAACTCAAAGTCCTGTGCAACGCACGGCACAGGAAATTCCAACTGCGAATGCCGAAACCACGCCCTTAGTTCGCGCGTTGCCCGATTTCTCACCGCTTGTGGACAAAGCAGGTCCCTCGGTCGTGAACGTCGAAGTCACGGAGCGTTCTCAGCAAGCGTCGGATAGCGGCTCCAACGATGACTCGGTGAACGAGTTTTTTAAGCGCTTTGGAATTCCCGCTCCGAACTTTGGTCCGCGCGGCAACTCGCCGCCGGCGCGCGGCACGGGCTCCGGCTTCATCGTGAGCTCCGATGGCTACATCCTCACGAACGCGCACGTGGTCGCCGATGCGGATTCCGTGAACGTTCGCATGACGGATCGTCGCGAGTATCAGGCCAAGGTCGTCGGCGTCGATCCGCGCACGGACGTCGCGGTCATCAAGATCGAAGCCAAAAACTTGCCGACCGTGAAGATCGGCGATCCCGCGAAGCTGCGCCCCGGTGAATGGGTGCTGGCAATCGGCTCGCCCTTCGGTTTCGAGAACAGCGCCACCGCCGGCATCGTCAGTGCGACGGCGCGCTCGCTCCCCGGCGATTCAGGCAGCAGCTACGTGCCCTTCATCCAGACGGACGTGGCGGTCAATCCGGGTAATTCCGGTGGCCCGCTGTTCAACATGAGAGGCGAGGTCGTCGGCATCAACTCGCAGATCTTCAGTCAAACCGGCGGCTACATGGGTCTGTCGTTTGCGATCCCCATAGATGTTGCGGCTAATGTCCAGGATCAGCTCATCAAGACGGGCCGGGTCGTGCGCGGCAAGATCGGCGTGACGATTCAGGACGTGAATGCGCAGTTTGCCGAGTCCTTCGGTCTCGACCGCCCACGCGGGGCTCTGGTCAGCTCCGTGGAGAATGGAGGTCCTGGGCAGAAGGCTGGCATTAAGCCGGGCGACGTGATTCTCGGCGTGAACGGTACCGACATTCAGCGCTACGGCGAGGTGTCGGGCCGTATCGCGGCGATGAAGCCGGGCAGCGATGCGAAGGTCACTGTCTGGCGCGAGGGCAAAGAGCAGTCGTTCAACGTCAAGGTGGGCGAGCTGGAAGCCCAGCCTCAGCGCGTGGCCGCCCGCACACCAGGCAAGGGCCCGGCGGATCAAGCCGCGCGTCTCGGCCTCACGGTTCGCCCGCTCGCGCCTGAAGAGAAGCAGCAGGTCGAAACGCAGGGCATGATCGTTGTCGATCAGGTGAGCGGTCCGGCGGCAGCGGCGGGCGTGCAGCCCGGCGATATCATCCTCGGCGTCAACGGCAAGACCGTGAAAAGCGTCGGCGACTTGCAGTCCATCGCGAAAAGTGCGGGCAAGAACGTCGCGCTGCTCATTCAGCGGCAAGACGCACAGCTTTTCGTCCCTTTGCGATTGAGTTAAACCCACCCGATCCTGCTTGAGAGGACGGCTCACGCTGCGTCACCCGCAGTGTGAGCCGTTTTTTTGTTAGGCTTTTCAAATGATGGACGAGAGCTACGATCCGGCCGCTGTCGAGCGTGCCGCGCAAGAACATTGGAACCGGCATCGCGTTTTCGAAGCACGCGAGGACGCATCGCGGGAGAAGTTTTACTGCCTCTCGATGTTCCCGTATCCATCCGGTCGGCTCCACATGGGCCACGTCCGCAACTACACCATCGGGGACGTCATCACTCGCTTTCTGCGCATGCAAGGCCGCAATGTGTTGCAGCCTATGGGCTGGGATGCATTCGGTTTGCCCGCCGAGAACGCAGCGATCGACAACAAAGTGCCGCCTGCGAAATGGACGCGAGACAACATCGCGTACATGAAGCAGCAGCTGCAATCGTTGGGTTTCGCGTTCGATTGGAAGCGCGAGTTCGCCACTTGCGATCCGGATTACTACCGCTGGAATCAGTGGTTGTTCCTGCGAATGCTGGAACACGGCATCGCGTACAAAAAAACCGGCGTCGTGAACTGGGATCCGGCCGATCAAACCGTGCTGGCCAACGAGCAAGTCATCGACGGGCGCGGCTGGCGCACGGGCGCGGTCATCGAGAAGCGCGAAATCCCGATGTACTACCTGAACATCACGCGCTATGCGGACGAGTTGCTTCAAGCACTCGATTCGCTGCCCGATTGGCCGGATCGGGTGAAGACGATGCAGGCGAATTGGATCGGCCGCAGCGAAGGCGTAGAAGCTTCGTTCCCTTACGATGGCGATCTGGAACAGGCGCTCGGATCGAAGGGCGCGCTCAAGGTGTTCACCACTCGCGCGGACACGATCTTCGGGGCCACGTTCATTGCGGTCGCGGCTGAACATCCCATCGCCACGGTAGCGGCAACACAGGATCCGAATGTGGCCGCGTTCGCGGACGAATGCCGTCGGGGCAGCGTCATGGAAGCGGATCTCGCTACGCAAGAGAAGAAGGGCATCCGCACGGGCCTGCACGTGAAGCACCCTTTCACCGGCGCCCCCATCGAGGTTTGGGTCGCGAACTACGTGCTCATGGGCTACGGCGAAGGCGCCGTGATGGGTGTTCCCGCGCATGACGCGCGCGATTTCGAGTTCGCCCTCAAGAACCACATGGCGATTCCGACCGTCGTGAAATCTAAGACCGGTGCGTACGATGAAGTGCGCGCGCCTTGGATCGACGCCTATACCGAACACGGTATTACCGTGAACTCCGGCGAATTCTCGGGGTTGGAGTTTCAAGCCGCTGTCGATGCGATATCCGCGGCGCTCGAGAAAAAAGGCTTGGGCCGCAAGCGCGTTCAATATCGTCTGCGCGATTGGGGCATCTCGCGGCAGCGCTATTGGGGTTGCCCAATTCCGCTTATTCATTGCCCAAAGTGCGGCGACGTTCCGGTGCCGGACGATCAACTGCCCGTGGTTCTGCCTGAGAACCTCGTTCCGGACGGCAGCGGCAATCCGCTCAACAAAACGCCGTCATTTTACGAATGCACTTGTCCGAAATGCGGCACGCCGTCGCGCCGCGAAACGGACACCATGGACACGTTCGTCGACTCGTCTTGGTACTTCATGCGCTTCGCTTGCGCCGACAGCAAGAATGCGATGGTGGATGCGCGCGCAAATTACTGGCTGCCTGTCGACCAATACATCGGTGGAATCGAGCATGCGATTCTGCATCTGCTGTACGCGCGCTTCTGGACCAAAGTGATGCGCGAGTTCGAGCTCATCAAGATCAACGAGCCGTTCAGCCGCCTGCTCACGCAAGGCATGGTGCTGAACCACATCTACGTCCGCCGGCCCGAAGGCGGACGTTTGCAGTACTTCAACCCCGCGACTGTCGCGGAGCGCACGACAGCGGATGGCCGCAAGGTTTACGAAGCGACTGTCGCGGACGGCTCCAAAGTCGAAGTCGAATACGACGGCTTCGGCACGATGTCGAAGTCCAAGAGCAACGGCGTCGATCCGCAGAGGCTCGTGGAGAAGTACGGAGCGGACACGGTTCGCTGGTTCACCATGTTCACCTCGCCTCCCGACCAAACGCTCGAATGGTCGGATGAAGGGGTGCAAGGCGCATACCGTTTTCTGCGCAAGCTCTGGGGCGCGGTGTATGAGCACTGCGCGGCGGGAGAGCGCGTGAAGGTCGATGCCGCAGCGCTAACGAGCGCGCAGAAAGATCTGCGGCGCCAAGCGCACCGGACGCTCGCCAAGGTCACCGACGATATTGGCCGCCGCCATGTGTTCAACACGGCGATCGCCGCTGTCATGGAGTTGTTCAACGCCGTTGGCCGCTTCGACGACACGTCGTCGCAAGGCCGTGCCGTGCGGCATGAAGCCTACGAGATCATCACCGTGTCCTTGTCTCCGATCGTGCCGCACGTCACTCATGTGCTGTGGCAAGCGCTGGGTCATGGAGGCGCGCTGATCGATGAGCGCTGGCCCACGCCCGATCCGGCGGCGCTCGTTCAAGATGCCGTGGAGATGGTGGTGCAAGTGAACGGCAAGCTCCGAGGGCGAATCACCGTGCCCGTGAGCGCGGACGAATCGCAAGTGCGTGCAACCGCGTTGGCGGACGAACACGTAAAGAAATTCGTCGCCGACAAGCCGCTGCGCAAATGCATCGTCGTGCCGGGCAAGCTCGTCAACCTGGTCGTTTGAGTGAGGATCGTCATGCGCAAAGGACTACCGATCGCCGCCGCGGTGCTGCTCTTGAGTGCGTGCGGCTTTCAATTGCAGGGACGGGCGAAGTTGCCGGATCCACTGAATCGGGCGTTTGTCGAAGCGCCCGACGCACAGACGGACTTCGTGCAAGGCCTGCGCAAGGCACTAATCAACTCAGGCGCGGATGTGGTGAAGCAGCGCGACAGCGCTTCCGCGGTCGTGCAGATTCTGCAGGACGAAGTCACCACTCGCGTACTCACGGTGTCGGCGAACAATCTGCCGCGCGACTATGAAGTCACGTACACCGTGGAGTTCGCCGTGCGCGCGTCGGATCAAGAAATTCTCGCGCCGCAGAAATTATCCGTGTCGCGCGACTACAGCTTTGATGAGCGCATGTTGCTCGCGAAAGAGCATGAAGAGTCACAGTTGCGCGAAGGCCTCGCGCACGATCTTGTCGGACTTGTGATGCGACGCTTGTCCAGCTTGTAGTGCCTGGTCGGGAGTATCCGCAGCGCCGTGCTGAAGCTATCCAGCGTCGATCGAGTTTCAGTCGCTGTGACGCTTTCCCGGTACGGCTTGGATCTCAAGCTGGTGTCGCCGGAAGAAACTATTCCCGCCTCATATTGGGGCGATAGCGAAGCTGGGCTGCGCGGCAACCGCTTGTACGCCCGGCTCGACACGCCTCTTCACTCGATCTTGCACGAGGCGAGCCATTACATTTGCATGACGCCGGAGCGGCGCGCGGGGCTCGATCGTGATGCGGGCGGCGACGATATTGAAGAATCCGCAGTGTGTTATCTGCAGATCTTGTTGGCGGATCAACTGCCCGGCGTCGGCCGTATGCGACTGTGCACCGATATGGACGACTGGGGCTATAGTTTTCGCCTGGGCAGTGCGCGAGTTTGGTTCGAAAGCGATGCCGACGATGCTCGCATCTGGTTAGTACGGCAGGGCGTAATTGACGCGAAGGGTTTCGTCACCGGCCTCCTGAGGTCTTGATGAGTTTCTCGCGTGCCTTGACTGGGTTGATAATCTTGATCGCATCATTTTTTTCTGCTGCGTGCTCGCAGTTTTCATTCTTCGTCGCCAATGCCCCGACGCTCGTTGGTCCGTTCGATCGCATTGCGGATTTGCACTACGGCCCGGATGCGCGCCAGACATTGGACGTATATGTTCCGAAGCATGCGTCCAAGCGGCCGATGGTCGTCTTTTGGTACGGCGGCGCTTGGACGGCCGGAGACAAGGCGAGCTATCGCTTCGTCGGCGCCGCCCTCGCGGACCGGGGCTTCGTCACGGTGTTACCGGACTATCGGCTCGCGCCCGCCATCAAATTTCCAGATTTCTTGAGCGACGGCGCCATTGCGGTCGCTTGGGCACAACAGCACGCTGCCGAGTTCGGCGGCGATCCTCAGCGCATCGTGCTGATGGGCCATTCCGCAGGCGCGCACATCGCGGCCTTCCTCGCTTTGAATGACACCTATCTCAGAAGTGCCGGCGGGCATCCTGAGTGGATACGCGGGCTCGTAGGCTTATCCGGGCCCTATGCGCTAGTTCCCAACACGGTTTCCTTGAACACCATTTTCGCAAAGCCTTACACCGCCAAAGACTGGCAACCCGTGAACTTCGTGACGCCACACGCGCCGCCCACTTTGCTGTTTCATGGCCTCGATGACGATCTCGTGGTGCCAAGTCATGCGCGCGAGTTGCGCGATGCGCTGGCGGCGGCCAAAGTGCCGGTGGAAGCGGAGTTTCTCGAAGGCCGAGGCCACGCGGACACCGTCGCGGCGATCGCATGGGCCGCGCGCAACCGCGGCCCTGTGCTGGCGGACTCCGTGAAATTTATCGAGCGCGTGACTTCGGATCGTTACTCTTCGCGAAACGATCCGTCGCGTTAATCAGCTCGCTCGTAATACCGACTTCGAACGCTGAGTGTCCCGCGTCCGGGACGATATTGAGCTGCGCTTCGGGCCACGCGCGGCACAGATCCCATGCGCTTCGCACCGGGCACACCACATCGTAGCGGCCCTGAACGATGACTGACGGGATGTGCCGAATGCGCTCGACGTCCTCGATCAGCTGCCCTTGGCGCATGAAGCCTTCGTTCACGAAGTAATGACATTCGATGCGCGCAAAGGCGCCCGCATACTTGTCTTCGCCGAATTTGGCGACGTAGTCCGGGTTCACGCGCAGATAGCTCGTGGCGCCTTCCCAGATGGACCATGCTTTCGCCGCTTGCGAAAGCACTTTGGGATCTTGGCTCGTCAGGCGCTGGTAATACGCGCCCATCATATCGCCGCGCTCGCTTTCCGGAATCGGCTCCACGAATTTTTCCCAGAGGTCTGGATACAACGCGGCCGCGCCGCCCGGGCTTTGGTAGAACCACTCGAGCTCCCACTTCCGCAGCAGAAAAATGCCGCGCAGGACCAGCGCGGTAACCGCTTCCGGGTATTTCTGCGCGTAAGCGAGCGCGAGCGTCGAGCCCCACGAGCCGCCAAAGACGAGCCACTGATCGATGCCCAAATGTTTGCGCACGGCCTCCATGTCATCCACGAGATGCCACGTGGTGTTGTCCACGAGGCTTGCGTGCGGCCGGCTCTTGCCGCAGCCCCGCTGATCGAACAACACGATGCGATAGCGCTTGGGATCGAAAAAGCGCCGCATCTTGGGATCCGTACCGCCGCCGGGACCGCCGTGCAAGAACACAGCCGGCTTGCCCTTCGGATTGCCGGACTGTTCGTAGTACAGCTCGTGCTCGTCCGACACGCGCAGATATCCGGTCTTGTATGGCTTGATTGCGGGATAGAGCTCGCGGAGCTTGCTTGCGGGCGAGCGGCGCTTCTTGGCCGCGGGCTTCGTTTTGCGTGCCGGCCCAGCTACTCGCGCAACCGCTCGAGTTTTCTTTTTCTGCGCCATGATCGCCTCAGCCCGACACCATGGGACCGAGCGGCCTGCCGCCAATCAAGTGCATGTGGAGATGCCACACCTCCATGCCGGAGTCCGGTCCACAATTCACGATGAGCCGATAGCCGCTCTCCGCGACACCTTCCTGCTTTGCGATGTCGCGCGCCACGATGAATAGGTGGCCGACCAAGGCCTCGTCGCTCTCCGCGACTTCGTTGGCCGTGGGAATGGGCTTGTTCGGAACGATGAGGATATGGGTGGACGCGCGGGGATTAATATCCCGGAATGCCGTGACGCGATCGTCTCGATATACGATTTTCGATGGCAGCTCGCCGGATATGATCCGCTCGAATAACGTGGGCATGGCTATGGGCTCGAACGTTGAATGGAAAACGGGGAGCCTATCCGCGGGTCAAGCGACCTGGCAATAATCTTTGCCGCTCTTGCCGCGCGCCACGGTTTAGGGCCTGATCTCATCCGTGAAACTGCAACTCGATTCGTTCGCCGCGCATTTGCAGCAGCAACTCTGTTCGGCCTATCTCATCTCGGGCGATGAGCCGCTGCTCACCGGCGAAGCGGCCGACGCCGTGCGCGCCAAAGCACGCGCCAGCGGCTTCACCGAACGCGAAGTGCACTTCTTCGATCGCGGAACCGACTGGGACGTTGTGCGCACCTCCGTAAGCTCCATGTCGTTGTTTGCGGAAAAACGCATCGTTGAGGTGCGATTGCCGACAGGTAAACCAGGCGTCTCCGGAGCGCGCACGTTGATTGACGTTGTCGGCTCACTCGGGCCGGACACTTTGCTATTGGTTTTGACCGGCAGGCTGGATCGCGACGCGCAGAACGCCGAGTGGGTGCGGACACTGGAATCCAAAGGCGCCTGGCTCGCCGTTTGGCCGATACCTTCCGATCGCCTGGTGCCGTGGCTCAAAGCTCGCGCCAAGCGGCTCGATCTGAACATAGGCGATGACGCGCTCGAGCTCCTGGCGGATCGCATTGAAGGCAACTTGCTCGCCGCGCGGCAAGAGCTGGAAAAACTGCGACTCACCGTGTCGGACGGCCGTGTGTCGTCGGAAATGGTTCTCGCCAGCGTGGCGGACAGCGCGCGCTTCGATGTCTCCGAGCTCAGCGAAAGCCTGCTGGAAGGCGATACGGCTCGCGCCTTGCGTGTGTTACTGGGATTGAAGGGCGAGGGCGTGGAATTGCCGCTAGTTCTTTGGGCTTGTATCAAGGCCGTGCGCGATCTCTGGACGGCGTCGCATGGCGAAAGTGGCGGGGCACGCTCATGGCAGCGCCATTCGGCAGCGTTGGAGAAAGGCAAACGGCGCGCAGCGGCATTGCCGTACGGACGCCTTGCCGCCCGAGCGGAGCGAGCCGATCGCATGGCCAAAGGCCGGTTACGCGGTGACGCATGGGACGAGCTTGCACTATTGGCCGCAGACGTGTGCGGTCGGTCCGCATTACCCTTGCACTCCAACTTGAATGAGCGATACGGATAAGCAGGCTGGATGATGGAACCGATCGGCCTCTTTGGCGGGACATTCGATCCGATTCACTACGGGCATCTGCGCACGGCATTCGAGCTGTGGCAGTCGCTAATGCTGGCGGAGGTGCGATTCCTGCCGTCCGGCAGCCCGCCTCATCGGCATGAGACTTACGCCAGCGCGGAGCTGAGGCTGGCCATGGTGAAAGCCGCGGTGGCGGATCATCCCGCGTTCGTCGTAGACGACCGCGAGGTGCGACGCACGGGGCTTTCATATTCGGTTGATACCCTGACGGAGCTGCGAAACGAGAATCCGGACCGTTCCTTATGCCTGCTGTTGGGAATGGACGCCTTTTTAGGCCTCCCCAGCTGGCACCGGTGGCGCGATCTTCTGGACCTCACGAACGTCGTCGTGGTGAACCGGCCGGGCTGGAAGGCTCCCGCCAGCGGTCCCTTGGGAGAGGTCATGGTGGATCGAGGTACCGGCAGTATCAGGGACTTGCACGAACATAAGGCCGGCCGCATCTACGTGCACGCCGTGACGCAGCTGGAGATTTCCTCGACCGAGCTGCGTCAGCTTATCGTGGCCGGCCGCGATCCCCGTTATCTGGTAGCCGATCCGGTTCGGCGCATCATCATCGAAACCGGGTGTTATGCTGAGCGCAAGTAGCGCTCGAGCCATCAAAGGATTTACCAAGGAGCCCATCTGCAACACATGGCAACCCGTAGAATCACGCGCCGTGCGCGTGCCCTGATCTCGCCCCTCCAAGAAGTCGTGACGACAGCGTTGGACGACATGAAAGCCGCCAACGTCAAGGTGATGGATGTCAGAGGCCTCACCGATATCGCCGACACAATGATCATCGCGTCCGGTACCTCAGACCGGCACGTCCGCTCCATCGCAGAACGCGTCGTTGAGAAAGCCAAAGCGGCGGGTTACCGCCCCTATGGCGTCGAAGGCGCGCGCGACGGAGAGTGGGTGCTCGTGGATCTGCAGGACATCGTGCTACACGTGATGCTGCCTCGTGTCCGCGAGTTCTATGGTCTAGAGAGGTTGTGGGACGGGGGCGAGTCGACGCCGGCGGTCGCGGCAGGGGCTTCGCCTCTGCGCCCACGCGGCGGCGCGCCGAACTAGTCGCGCGCCCGTTTTACGCGCCAAGCGCGTACTCGACGCATGCGTGTCCGCGCAATTGCGATCGGCTCGCGCATGCCGCGTTGGGTCGACGAAGCGGTAGAGGACTATACGAAGCGCCTCGCGCCGAAGTTGAAAGTGACTTGGACCGAGATTCCCGCCGGTCCGCGTACGGCCGGACGGGACAGCTCTCGGGCCGTCGCAGTCGAATCCGAACGGTTATTAGCCGCGCTGCGCGCGGATGAATTCGTAGTGGCGCTGGATGAGCGCGGCAAGCAGCTCTCCACGCGCGAGCTGGCCGGGTGGCTGCATGAACGGATGCAGGACGGCCGCGATCTCGCATTCGTCATCGGCGGGCCCGACGGGCTCGCGCCGGACATTTTGGTGCGCAGTCAATTGAAGCTCTCCCTGTCGCGGCTGACGTTTCCGCACGCGCTCGTACGCGTGGTGCTGGCGGAGCAGCTCTATCGCGCGCATACGGTTCTTACCGGTCATCCCTATCATCGGGATTAAGACGCCGGTATATGTGGTCCATGCAAACCGTTAGCGCATTCCCTGTTCTGCGTCTCGCCTCGGCGTCACCGCGCCGCCGTGAGCTGCTTGCGCAGATCGGTGTGCCGCATTCGATCAAGGCCGCCCATATCAACGAGAGCCGGCAGCCGAGCGAGTCAGCTCGGGAATACGTGCTGCGACTGGCGCGCGATAAGGCGGCAGCGGTTTGGCGTGAGGCTGCGAATCTACCCGTGCTCGCCGCGGATACCACCGTTGTTTTGGACGGGGACGTCTTCGGCAAGCCGCGCGATCGCGACGATGCCTTACAGATGCTCGCAGCGTTATCCAACCGAACGCATGAGGTGCTCACCGCCGTGGCGCTCGCCACGACAGACGGCATCGCCACATGCGTCAGCGAAAGCAAAGTACGCTTTCGAAAAATTAGCGACGCGGAGTGCATTGCCTACTGG
>Ga0307515_10020161_pt1 | contig 11919 bp, 10 predicted proteins | sample 17_EM_MG_FD_194513 | JGI IMG/M metagenome (GOLD analysis project Ga0307515, IMG submission 194513) | Populus trichocarpa ectomycorrhiza microbial communities from riparian zone in the Pacific Northwest, United States - 17_EM | ecosystem: Host-associated > Plants > Roots > Unclassified | place...
GGCCAGATTGCCGCAAGCGGAAGAAGTGTGAGCGGTCAGTTGTATGCGGGCTTCAGGCTGGTGCCGCGCTAGATCGCGGCCAGATGCGGAGAGACGATCCCCACTTCTCATAGGAGACACCACATGTCTACGTATTCTGCTGCCACGGCGGCGATCAGATTCGCTCTGACAGCGCTGGCATCGGCATCCGCCCTGGCGGCACCCCCGATGTATCGCATCACCGTCATTCCAGACTTGCCCGCCGACCCGTGCCAGGTGCTCGGGCTGAATGATGCCGGGCAGGCCACCGGGCGCTGCAACGAGCTGTCCTTCATCTGGTCAAGCACACAAGGAACCCAGGCGGTTCAGGACTCGCGCTTTCCGAACTCGCAGCTGCACGCCTTCGCGATCAACAACCAGGGCATGCTGGCCGGCATGCGCTACGACAGCCAGACGGGTCGCAACCCGAGCTTCGTCTGGGACGCAACCAACGGATTCACCTACTTTGGAAGGCGCGAGAAGTACAACGATGCCTATGGCATCAACGACCTGGGCGTTGTCGTTGGCGAGCGGGCCGATAGCGACAACACCGATTTCGTCTGGAAGGCGTATCAGTGGTCGGCCGGCACAGGCTATAGGTTGTTGACGCCCCACGCTGATCGACGCACGTTGGCGACCGCGGTCAACAACAACGGCGAAGTGGCAGGCTCCATCGAAAAACTGTCGGTCGGCGTCACCCACGCGGTGCGGTTCGAAGCCGGTGGCGGCGCAACGTGGCTGTTTCCCGGGCAACATGGCATGAGCCATGGGGCCGCAATCAATCAGCTTGGCCACGTGGCGGGCTTCCGGGAGAACGCGAAGCACCGCTTTCACGCCTTTGTTTGGACACCCCAATCAGGCGGTTTCGACATCGACGACCGCCCCTTGCCGACGGACGAGAGCCAAGCCAAGGGCATCAACGATTCCGGGCAGGTCGTTGGCAAGACCACCTGGGTCGACGCCGGGGGCAACACACAGGAAGGCGTCTTCTATTGGGACGAAACCAACGGATTCCTGAGCCTGCTCGCGCTGCTCGACCCGAATGATCCGCTGTCCGGGCAACTGGCCGAGGTGCAACCGGATGCCGGGATGAACATCAATGCGTCGGGACAGATCACATTGAACGCCTACAGCACCGGCAGCAAGTCGTGGGCGATGGTGCTTACGCCGGTTCGATAGACGCCCTGGCCGCGCGGCGGGCTCGCCAAGAGCCCGCCACAGCCGCAAGATCTCGTCCGCACCTGCTGCCGCTTTCCGTCGTCAACGATCCACTGATCAGCCGCCGGATTTCTGGCCTTGCGGCGGCACAGTCGTCGTCACGTCGTTGGCCACGATGATCTCGACGCGCTCGAACTGCGGGCCGAGGGTGCCGGTGTCATACACCGTGTAGCCGATGCCGTGGTGGAACACGGTGCCGGCGTTGACCCATCCACTCGCCGTGGCCGGCAGCTGCAGAGCGTCGCCGACATTGCCATCGACGATGAGCTGATGGCGCCTGACGCGCGCGGGGAAGACGAAGCTGCCGTTGGTCCAACCCAGCGCAGCCTGCGTGTTCTGGTTGATCAGGTTCATGCCGGCGATGTCCTGAACGTCCTTGACACCCAGCCGCAGCGTGTTGTCGCCGCTGCCCGTCAGGTCGATGCGCTCAATCGACTCGATGCGCGACACGCTGCCGGGTACGCTGCCACCCTGGTTGGCAACCTTGCCGAGATCGAGCGTGATGCCGGCGCCAGAGAGCTGCAGCGTGTCGAGACCTGCGCCGCCATCGACCCGCGATAGGCGCGTCGTGTTGCCGGCCTTGCCAAAGCGGTTGGCCAGCGCCTTCACGTTGCTGGCATCGAGCACGAACACGTCATCGCCAGCGCCGCCGTGAAGCACATCCGCGCCGCCGTTTCCGACGAGCGTGTCGTTGCCGGCACCGCCTGCCAGACCGTTGGCGCCGGACGTGCCGGTGAGGGTGTCATTCGCACCACCGCCCACTTGACCGAACTGCGATTGGCTGAACGCGCCCTTGGTCGAGCCGAAGATGACGTAGCTTCGGCCCGCGCCAGGCCGGCTGCCGGGATCGACCTGTGAGTCGCCCACGATCAGATCGGTCAACCCGTCGCCATTCACATCGCCAGCCTCGACGGCGGTGTTGTAGTAGCGGGCACTTCCGAGTTCACCCGCGATGACGAAGCCGCCGTTTCCCGCGACGACGGATGACAGCTCCACAGCGGTTGTTTGAGTCTGTCCGAAGACCACGTAGCTGCTGCGTTTGCCTCCGTTGGATGCCACGCTGCTCAGGACGACATCGGAAAGACCGTCGCCGTTGATGTCGCCGCCTGCAGCGACCCAGTTACCGACCTTCTGGTCGTGGCCGTGGATCGGAAACCCGCCGGTGCCTGCCGCCACGTCGGACAGCTCGACGGGTTGGGTGTTCTTCTTCCCGAACACCACATAGGCGCCGCCGGTCTTGCCGAACTCGGGCGCACCGATGATCACATCGGCCAGGCCGTCGCCATTGAGATCGCCAGCACCTGCCACGCTCGCGCCGCTGGAGTCACCCCCGAAATCGAAGCGCTGGCCGTTGATGACGAAACCACCCTGTCCGTTTTTGAGAGCAGACAGGTCGACTGGCGAGGTCGTCGATTTTCCGAAGGCGACATAGCTGACGCCGTAGTAGCTGCCGTAGTCGCCTTGGCCGTAGCCGAGAATGATGTCGGCCAGGCCATCGGCATTGACATCGCCTGCGCCCGCAACGCGGTAGCCGACCTCGCCCCGAAAGCCAAAGCCGCCGCCCTTTCCGGCGCCAATATCGGCCAGGTTGACGGCAGCGGTATCGGTCTTGCCGAACACCACGTAAGCCGAACCGTCGCGGTTGTAGTAGCTGTTGGTTGCCGATTCGACGATCAGATCCGCCAGGCCGTCACCGTTCACGTCACCGGCAGCGGCCACGTTGGCGTCGTACTCCGAGGGGTCGAAGCCGGTGATCATGAAACCGCCGCCCGCGCCGCTCTGAACCGCCGAGAGTTCGACGGCGGCCGTATCGGCCTTGCCGAAGATCACGAAGTTCTGCCCTTTGCCACCGAAGGGTGCATTCATGATGATGACGTCAGCCAGCCCGTCGCCATTGACGTCGCCCGCGCCGGCCACGCTCGTTGCCGAGTCGGCCTTCGACAATCCATTGATGACGAAGCCTCCCTTGCCGGCGGCAATGTCATTCAAGTCGACGCTCTCCAGCCCGGGCTTGCCAAAGATCACGTAGCCCTTGCCGGAGTACTTGACGCCGTTCACGGTGGCCTGCGGCGCGCCGACGATCAGGTCAGCCAGACCGTCGCCGTTGACATCGCCGGCTCCGGCAACGCTGTGGCCGCTGTCATCGCCGGCGGCTTGCCCATTGATGGCGAAGCCACCCTGCCCGGCTGCGATCTTGGACAGCTGGATCTGCGTTGCCGCCGTGGGCTGAGAGGCCGTCGCCACGTCCGGCCGCGCTGCGTTCGCCGATACCGGCGACGCCACCAAGGCGACGGCCGATGCGAAACCGAGGGCCATGACCAAGGGCGTCAGCTGCCCGATTCCAGGCGGGCAGACTGTGCCTTTGGCACGCGGTTTGGTCACGCGGAGAGCCTTGTGGCGGTGATCGCCACCAGTCGGGAACGCCTTCATCTAAAACCTCCGTGGCTCGGTGGAGCCTGGGTGAAGCGCATCACTTTTGGTGCGCGCGGGGCCATGGGAGCACGTGATTGAACCCGCAACTTGTCCGATTGATCCACTTTCGCCTTCGACGGCGGATCAACGGCCAGCTGACATCAAACACCTGCAACGATTCACTCGTACGGCGCGGCATTTGATGCCAAGCGCTAACTCATTAGTTTAGCGGCATATCGCGCTGATCGGCATCTGAGAGGTAACGTCGCGTCACACGACACTTCCGAATCTCGCCGCTCGTCTAGGTGCTTTCACTAACACGTTAGCTGAGTGCCAAAAGAAGGCCGTGCCGGTTTTCGACGAAGACACGCATCAGCAGCTTTGGTCGCCCCCATCGGCGTTGTGTTTGTCGAGGTCCCAAGTGGTCACAAGGTGCTGACGCAAGATCGCAAGGATCTCGTCCGATAGCGCAGGCAATCCGCGCGCAGTGGCACGGGCGAGGATCAACCCGCCCACCATTGTCGACAGCATCGACACTGCGCGAACCCGGTCCTCGGGTTCGATCTGCGCAGCCACGGTGCCATCGGGCCGCCGCTGCGCGAACAGCGCCATGTAGCGTCCAATGCCTTGAGCGAAGGCATCGGCGATCGCACCTGTTTCGCGTGCCGCGTCTGCCGCCAGCGCAGCCACCGGACAGCCTTGACCGACGCTGTCGCGGTGCTGTGGTGACAGGTAGTTCTCGACTCCGGTTTGAAGGTGCGTGCCGGCGTCTGCGTTCGCTTCGGCACCGGGCGTTTCCAACTCGGAGAGTTTCCACCCGAATGCGAATGTCGAGGCCTCGGCCGCCAGTGCGTCCTTCGATTCGAAGTGCCGGTAGAGCCCGCCGTGGGTGAGCCCGGCCGCGCGTGTGATGTCGGCGACACCCACGCCCGTGAAACCGCGCTCGCGGTACAGCTGGGCCGCGGCCTGCAGGATGGCCAAGCGGTTCTCAGTCACCTGAGTCTTCGAGACTTTCATGGGGGTCCTTTTGGGCCGGCAGGATCGAATTTTGATGACGATCATACTCATACCGTATGATGCCGATCATCATCAATATACCTGCCAGGACGAAATCGATGCACACAGCTCCCGCCGCGAACCGCCGAATCGTCGTCACCGGCATGGGAATGGTCTCGCCGCTGGGCTGCGGCGTCGAACTGACTTGGCAGCGCTTGTTGGCCGGCCAGTCAGGCTTGCGCCTGCTGCCGGATTCGGTCACGGCCGACATCGCGGCCCGCGTTGGCGGCGTGGTACCTGATGTGCATGAAGATGTGCTCGGCGGCTTCGACATCGACCGCTTCGTGTCGATCAAAGACCAGCGCAAGATGGACCGCTTCATCGCCTTCGCGCTCGCCGCTGCGCAAGAGGCACTCGGGCAGGCGCAATGGGCGCCCGCCGACGAAGCGTCCCAGCGGCGCACGGCCACGGTCATCGCCTCGGGCATCGGCGGCTTTCCAGCGATTGCGGGCGCGGTGCGCACGACCGAGACGCGTGGACCGAAGCGTCTGTCGCCGTTCACGATCCCCTCGTTCCTGGTCAACCTTGCTGCAGGCCACGTGTCGATCAGGCATGGCCTGAAGGGGCCAATGGGTGCTCCGGTGACCGCATGTGCCGCGAGCATCCAAGCCATCGGTGACGCAGCGCGGCTGATCCGCTGCGGCGAGGCAGACATCGCCGTGTGCGGTGGCGCCGAGGCCGCGATCGACCGCGTCAGCCTGGGCGCGTTTGCCGCAGCGAAAGCCTTGTCCACCGGCTTCAACGACACACCCACCCGCGCATCGCGACCCTTCGACCGAAGCCGCGACGGTTTCGTCATGGGCGAAGGCGCCGGCATGCTGGTCATTGAATCGCTCGAACACGCGCTGGGGCGCGGGGCCACGCCCCTGGCGGAACTCATTGGATATGGCACAAGCGCCGATGCGTTTCACATCACCTCCAGCCCCGAAGACGGCAGCGGCGCGCGACGCTCGATGCAGACGGCGCTGACGCAGGCCGGCCTGACCACCGCCGACCTGCAGCATCTCAACGCTCACGCGACCTCGACGCCAGTCGGCGACCTGGGCGAGTTGGCCGCTGTACGCGACTTGTTCGGCGTCAACGCGCCACTCGCCATCACCTCCACCAAGTCGGCGACGGGACACTTGCTGGGCGCGGCCGGTGGCGTCGCTGCGATCTTCATCGCCTTGGCCTTGCGAGATCAGGTCGTCCCCATGACGCTGAACCTCGAACAGCCGGACGGACTCGCCGAAGGTTTGGACATCGTGCATGGTGCGCCGCGGCACATGCCCATCGTTCATGCGATGGCGAACGGTTTCGGCTTCGGTGGCGTGAACGCCAGCCTGGTCTTCAGGCGTTGGGTTGTTTGATCCCTGCCCCGCATTTGCGAAGCCGACTGAGCTCGCCGCCGGGTCTCACCGAAAGTAGCGCGCCGGCGTGTCGCCGAAGGCTTGCCGGAACACCGCGATGAACGACGACACGTCGGCATAGCCCACGTCGAGCGCCACCTGGGTCACACTGCGGCCTTGGCTCAGCGGCTCCATTGCCTTCAGCAGCCGCAACTGCTGCCGCCACTGGCCGAAGCTCAGGCCAGTGTCCTTTGCGAACAGCCGCGCGGCGGTGCGGTCGGTCATGCCGCAGTCGGCGGCCAGCGCTGCCAGCGGACGCTGATCAGCCGGGTCGGCCTCCAGCCGCTGCGCCAGTTGCAGCAGCCGTGGGTCGGTGGGCCAGGGCAGATGGGCAGACACCACGTCGAGCGCCGCGAGCCGGTCCACGATCACCTGCATCAGCCGCTGTTCCGGACCCTGCTCCGGATAGTCGGCGCCGAAGCCCGACGCCTCCACCAGCAGCAGCCCCAGCAGCCGGTCCACGTTCACCACGCAGCATTGCGGCGGCAGTGGCGCCGCACCCGGCTGCGCATACAGCGTGCGCAGCCAGCAGCCACGCGGCGCACTGCCGCGATGCCTCTCGCCCGGAAGAATCCACACCGCCCGCTGCGGCGGCACCACCCACAGGCCGGTGTCGGTTCGCACGGTGTGCACGCCTTCGCTCGCGTAGACGAACTGCGCCCGCTGATGCCGGTGCCACGGGCTGCGCAGCGCGGCATAGCGCTCCGACAGCACGAACACCGGCCTTGCGGCCTGGTCGGGGTCCACGAGCGGTTTCCGCATGTCTTTCCTGCCCTGTTTTCTGTCGTTCCATGCCGAGACGCGGCCGGACCGCGACTCTACGCTCGCAGCTCCCATAACCTGAGTCAAGGCACTCTTCTGATGAAACTCGCTCCTTCCTCCCTTGCGCTGGCCGCCGTCCTGGCCCTTGCCGCAGGCACGGCCACCGCCGGCCAGCTGCACGTGTTCACCTCCGACGCCGCTGGCTTCAACACGCATTCAGTCTGGTACGACGACGGCCAGGAGATCACCGTGGTCGACACGCAGTTCACGCCGGCCCAGGCCGAGGCGCTGCTGGCCGACATCCGGCGGCAATCGGCCTCGCCGGTCACCCGCGTGATCGTCACGCATCCGAATCCCGACAAGTTCAACGCGCTGTCGGTGTTCCACAAGGCAGGCGCCGACAGCATCGCCTCGGCGAAAGCGGCCGCGGCCCTTCCCGCCGTCGACCGCTACAAGCGCTACTTCTTCGTCAACATCGCCAAGGCCTTCACCGACGAGACCTACCCCAAGGTGGAACCAGTGAAGACGACCTACAGCGGCCGCATGGTCATCAAGCTGAAGTCGGGCGAAACGCTCACGCTGATCGAGTTGCCGCATGCCGGCATTTCCAGCAACCAAACGGTGGTGCGCATCGACAAGACCGGCGACCTCGTCGTCGGTGACCTCGTGCACAACCACACCCATGCGTGGCTTGAAGGCGGCATCGTCGACGGCAAGCCAGCACCGGACCTCGCAGGCTGGAAGACCGATCTCGCCGAACTGCCCAAGCTGGGCGGCGGCACCGTGTACGGCGGGCGCGGGCGCTTCGTGCCGGTGGCGCAAGCCGTGGCCGAGCAGACGGCCTACCTCGATCAGGCCCAGGCCATCGTCGACTGCTACATCGGCATGCTGAGCGGCGACCGCGCCCGAGAACTCACCGACCCGGCCTTGCAGAGCCGGCACCATGCCGCACTGCAGGACGCGTTCACCAAAGCCTTTCCCGACTACGCAATGCCCGAGCTCATCGGCTACAGCATCTACGGCCTGGTCGCTCAACGCCTGGCCCACATCGACAGCGCCCCTTCGCACGAGCGCAAGAACTGCATGCCGTAGTCGGCCTTCACCGCGCTGACGGCGGCGGTTGGGCTGCCTCGCGGCGGACGAATCTATGGAATGTGCGTCTTCGTGGACGCAAGCGGCGCCTTGCGGTCACCAGCAGAAGCCCGTTAGAGCGGGCCGCTTCCTAGCGCACTGGAATCGGTGTACCCCGGTCTACAGGCACTGCGGTGACACTGTTCTGCGGTGAGCCTTCAATGACACGGTCCGAGTAGGTGAGGTAGACGAGCGTGTTGCGTGCCGCATCCACCATGCGCACAACGCGCAAGCGCTTGAAGACCAGCGAAATCCGCTCGTTGAACATTTCATCTTGCTGCTTGAGCGGCTTGGGGAACGAGATCGGCCCGGTCTGCCGGCAGGCGATGGACGCCTCTGCCTTGTCTTCTGCCAGACCGAGCGCCCCCTTGATGCCGCCGGTTTTGGCTCGCGAAACGTAGCAAGTGACGCCCTTGACTTCGGGGTCGTCATAGGCATCGACGACGATCTTGTGGTCGGGGCCGATGAGCTTGAACACGGTATCGACTTCGCCCACGCGCTCGGCGTGGACAGCGAAGGAGGAGGCCAGCAGGGCCAGCGCAAGAAGGCGTTTCATGGCCCCATTGTGAGCGCTTCATGCCTACAGGTGATCGCTCGCAATGAGCGGCCGGTTGGCAGGAGGAGCACGACGGGCTGTGCCGCCATAGGACGACGGCCGCTGCATCAGCGCCTCACGAGGCGTTGGCCTTGGTCAGGGTTCTGAGCCATGCCATGAAGACGGCGGCCACGCCTTCGTCAGCCGTCGCCTTGCGCGTACAGACGTAGTAACCGCGCCCCGTGGAGGCGGTGAGGGAAAACGGACGCACGAGCTCGCCAGTGGCCAGTTCGCGTTCCACCAGGCAGGGCTGGAGCACCGCCACGCCCATGCCGGAGCTGGCCGCGACGATCAGGTTGGCGGCCAGGTCGAATCCACTGCCGAGCTCACGGTTCGAGTTCTTCACGTCGGCGGCGCTCAGCCACAGCGTCCAGTTGGCGGGGTAGCTGGTGTGATAGAGCAGCCTTTCCTTGAGGAGGCTGCCCGGGGCCTTCAGACGCGCGGCAATCTCGGGCGCACACACCGGAGTGATCTCGCGCCCGAGAAGGTAGCGGGCGGTGATGCCGCGCGGCCAGCGCTGGCTCGGGCGCTTGATTTCGATCCACACGTCGACATCGTCGCGGCGAAAGTCTTCGTCGCGCCGGGACTGGCGCAGCTCGATGGCGATGTCCGGATGCAGCGCCTGGAATCGGCCCAGCCGGGGCATCAGCCAGCGCGTGCCCAACGTCGGCACCACGCACACGCGCAGCGCACGCCGCCGCGTGGGCGACTTGCGCAGTTCGGTGAAGGCCTGCTCGATCGCATCGACACCCTGTTCGATGCGCTGGCGAAGGTCCAGTGCCCTGGCAGTGGGCAGAACGCCCTGAGCATGCCGGTCGAACAGGGGGTAGCCCAGGCGATCTTCCAACCGCGCGATGGCGCGGCTCACGGCGGCCTGCGTCACGCACAACTGCTCGGCTGCGCGGCGCATCGAACCTGTCCTGCACACCCCGAGAAAGGCGTGCAGCTCGACGAGCGAGGCGGACTGGAAATTCATGGCGATGACATTATGTCAACACGAGCGACGAAATTGTCGCTTTCGGCGGCGCGTGGGTCTGCCTACGATGGCGGCATTCCACCTGGCTTGTCATGACTCCACCGTTCTCCATCGTCGCCGACGCGGCCAGGCCCATCGCCCTGGTCTGCGATTCGCCGCACAGCGGCACGGACTATCCGGCGGACTTCGGGTATGCCGTCGCGCTGACCGACCTGCGCCAGTGCGAAGACACGTGTGTGGAGTCGCTCTGGGCTGGCGTGTCGCTGGCCGGCGGCCGGCTGTTGCATGCGCACTTCCCGCGCAGCTACATCGATGCCAACCGTGCCTGCACGGACATCGAACCCATGCTCTTGAGCGAGCCGTGGCCGGGTGAGGTGCAGCCCTCGGAGCGATGCGTCAAGCTGGGCAACGGGCTGCTCTACAGCAGGACGAACACCGGGACGCTGATCTACGCGCGCAAGCTGCGTGCGGCCGAGGTGCGCCGCCGCATCGACACCTGCTGGCGACCGTACCGCGACGCCTTGCGCACGCTGATCGAGCAGACCCGCACCCGGTTCGGCCGGGTCTGGCACCTGAACCTCCATTCAATGCCCAGCAACGCCTACGAGCGGCTGGGCCTCACGTCGGCCCGGCCGTTGGCGGACGTGGTGCTGGGCGACTTGCGCGGGCGCAGCTGTACCCCGGCGTTCACTCACTGCCTGGCCGAGGCCTTCGGTTCCTTGGGCTACAGCGTGTCGATCAACGACCCCTACGCCGGCCAGGATCTGGTGCGCGAGCACGGGCGACCCGACGACGGATGCGAGAGCCTGCAGATCGAACTGAACCGCAGGCTGTACCTCGACGAAAGGACGCGCGAGCCCCATGACCGGTTCGACCAGACCCGCCGCGACATTGGCTTGGTGCTGCAGCGTGTCGCGGCGTTCATCGGCACCGATCCGGCTGCCGCAACCCTTTCCACACGATCGAGGAGTTCACAGTGATCCACCACGGCAACCGTCGACAGTTCATGGCTGCGGGGCTGGGCCTGCTCGGCGCGGCGGCGATGCCCGCACGCGCCCAGTCTCAGGGCTATCCGAACCGCCCGATCACCTTCGTCGTGCCGTTCGCGCCTGGCGGATCGGTGGACATCTCGGGCCGCGCGATGGCCGACCGTCTTGCCCGGGTGCTGGGACAGACGATCATCGTCGACAACCGCGCCGGCGCCGGTGGAGCCATCGGCAGTTCATTCGTGGCCAAGGCGCCGGCCGACGGCTACACGCTGGTGGTCGCCTCGCAAAGCACCCACGTGGTCAATCCAGCCGTGACGCCTCACCTCAGCTACAACGCCGAGGCCGACTTCGTGCCGATCACGCTGATCGATCGTCTCCCCAATGTGCTGCTGGTCAACGCCAGCCTGCCGGTAAAGACTTTCGAGGAGTTCGTCTCTTACGTGCGGGCCCACCCGGGAAAGTGGAACTACGCGAGCTCGGGGAACGGCTCGGTGGCCCACCTGAGCATGGAGTTGCTCAAGGCCAAGCTCGGGCTCGACATCACCCACGTTCCCTACAAGGGAGCCGGGCCTGCATTGACCGACATGCTGGGCGGTCTGGTGCAGGTGGCCTGGAACAACCTGACCTCGAACCTCGCGAATGTCACCAGCGGAAAGCTGCGCGCGCTGGCGGTGGCCGCGCCCCAGCGCGTGGCCCAGTTGCCGGCAGTGCCGACGTTCGAAGAGCTGAAGCTCCCGGACCTGAACCTGACCTCATGGACCGGCCTGGCCGCGCCGGCGCGCACGCCCGAGCCGATCGTCAAGCGGCTCTACGAGGCGATGCGCACCGTGCTGTCCGACCCCGCCACGCGGCAGGCCTGGGAGGCGCGCGGCGCGATCCTGCCCGAGCCGCTCACACCCGATCAGTACAGGCAGGAGATTGCCCAGCGCATCCAGTTCTTCAGGAACGTGGTGCAGAAGAACAAGATCGTGCTGGAGTGATACACCCGCCGCTGAGGTTCGACCAACGACACGGCGTGGCTGTAGGACAAAATGCGGGCAGCTGTACGGGAGTCCGAAGCCATCGCTTTCGACGATGGGCCTCGGAACGCGGTTCGCCGCAGGTTGCTTTGGCGCCCTCCCGAGTGGCATCAACATTCGAGAACACATAGGAGGGATTTCATGAAGTTCTTGCAACGTTGGCGAGTAATCGCCCTGATCAGTGCCGTCTGGGCCAGCGCGCTGCCGGCCCACGCTTTGGTGGGCAAAGTGGTCGGCAGCTTCAACGAGCCGATCTTTGTCACCGCGCCATCCGGCGACAAACGCCTGTTCGTGGTCGAGAAGTCGGGCTTCATCAAGCTCGTGCGCCCTGGCAAGCCCACCACGATCTTTCTCG
>Ga0307515_10020162_pt1 | contig 11919 bp, 11 predicted proteins | sample 17_EM_MG_FD_194513 | JGI IMG/M metagenome (GOLD analysis project Ga0307515, IMG submission 194513) | Populus trichocarpa ectomycorrhiza microbial communities from riparian zone in the Pacific Northwest, United States - 17_EM | ecosystem: Host-associated > Plants > Roots > Unclassified | place...
CGCGCCCTCGACCTTGCTGTTCACCGAGATCACCGTGCCGGTGCCCGGTATCCACTCGACCGCGAACGAGTCGCCGGCCGCCAGCTTCTTGCGGCTCGAAAAGATGTCGCTCATCCGCATGATCCCGGCGATCGATTTCGAGAACTCTTCACGCGGCGCGTTCTGCTCCATGCCCTTGGTGAAGAGCTTGCCGAGTTCGTTGGCGTCGATCTCGCGCAGCATCACGATCTGCAACCGGTGCGGGCCGGGCGCCGCGAGCACGGCTTCGGGCGTGGTCGCCTTCTCGCCGAGGTACAGCGCGGCCGCGTAGACCTTGAACACGACCTTGTAGCGCACGCCGGCGCCGTTGAGCTGCAATTTGGCGTTGCCGAGCTGCACGGTGTTGGTGAACTTGACGCCGGCAACTTCGGTGGTCTGGGCGACGCTGGCCAGCGGCCATGTCAGGGCGGCCGCGAGGGCGGCCAGGGTAATGGTTCTGCGCATGGAGGGAGCTCCAAAAACGAGGTGACGGATGTTAAGTGCGCCGGCACGACGTTCGGCGGGCGAAAGTCACATGGTGATGGGCATTCGTTGACATTTATCGACCTAGCCGGGAGCAACTTGAGCCCTGCTACACTTTTGCGCATGTTCATTCCGCGCAACTGCATGACTGGGTCGAACGACCGGGGAGCGTGGCCCTGGCGGGGCCACGCCGTCAGCGCGTAAGCGCTTGTCTTGCTGCGGTCGGCGCCTACGGCGCCGGTGCCTCCCGAGAGAATCTTTAGCGCGGTGCACCTTCGCCCGCGTCGGCCTGTGGAGGGCCGTTGAACATGATCACCGAACTCGAATTCAAGAGCCTGGCGAGCCAGGGCTACAACCGCATCCCGCTGATCGCCGAGGCGTTCGCGGACCTTGAAACTCCGTTGTCTCTCTATCTGAAGCTCGCCTATGCGTCGGGCGGCGGCAAGCACAGCTTCCTGCTCGAATCCGTCGTCGGCGGCGAGCGCTTCGGCCGCTACTCGTTCATCGGCCTGCCGGCAAAGACGCTGCTGCGCGCGACCGGCTTCAGGACCGAAGTCGTGACGAACGGCGCGGTCGTCGAAACGCACGCGGGCAACCCGCTCGATTTCATCGCCGAATACCAGAAGCGCTTCAAGGTCGCGCTGCGCCCCGGCATGCCGCGCTTCTGCGGCGGGCTGGCCGGCTACTTCGGCTACGACGCGGTGCGCTTCATCGAACCCAAGCTCGCGAAGACCGAGAAGACCGGTGGGATCGACACGCCGGACATCCTGCTCTTGCAGTGCGAAGAGCTCGCGGTGATCGACAACCTCTCCGGGCGGCTCTACCTGATCGTCTACGCCGACCCGGGCCAGCCCGAGGCCTTTCACAACGCGAAGCGGCGCCTCGCGGAGCTCGGCGACAAGCTCAAGTACAGCGTCACCGCACCGGCCGTGAAGCGCGGCGCGGCGCACGGCGTGGAACGCGAGTTCGGCAAGGAGGCCTACATCGCCGCCGTGCTGCGCGCGAAGGAGTACATCGCGGCGGGCGACATGATGCAGGTGCAGGTCGGCCAGCGGCTGCGCAAGCGCTACACCGAGTCGCCGCTGAGCTTGTACCGCGCGCTGCGCTCGCTCAACCCGTCGCCGTACATGTACTTCTACGACATGGGCGAGTTCCAGATCGTCGGCGCCTCGCCGGAGATCCTGGTGCGCCAGGAGCACACGCCCGAGGGCGACAAGGTCACAATCCGCCCGCTCGCCGGCACGCGCCCGCGCGGCGCAACGCCGGAGTTGGACAAAGCGCTCGAGATCGAGCTGAAAGACGACCCGAAAGAGCGCGCCGAGCACGTGATGCTGATCGACCTCGCGCGCAACGACATCGGCCGCATCGCGAAGACCGGCACCGTGAAGGTCACCGAGGCGTTCACGGTCGAGCGCTACTCGCACGTGATGCACATCGTCAGCAACGTCGAGGGCTTGCTGAAAGACGGCATGACCAGCCTCGACGTGCTGCGTGCCACCTTCCCGGCCGGCACGCTGACCGGCGCGCCGAAGATCCGCGCGATGGAGATCATCGACGAGCTCGAGCCCGTCAAGCGCGGCATCTACGGCGGCGCCTGCGGCTACCTGAGCTTTGCGGGCGACATGGACGTGGCGATCGCGATCCGCACCGGCATCGTGAAGGACCAGACGCTGTACGTGCAGGCGGCAGCCGGCGTCGTTGCCGACTCGGTGCCCGAGCTCGAATGGAAAGAGACCGAGGCAAAGGCGCGCGCGTTGATCCGCGCGGCAGAACTCGTTGAGGAGGGCTTCTGACATGACGCTGCTGCAATCGCTGTTCCGCCAGAAGGCGACGATCAACGAGGAGTTCTTCGCGGTGATCGGCAACGTCGACGCGGAGGCGCAAGCCGCCGAGCGCCATGCGCTGATCCGCCTGATGAACCACATCCACGTCGTCGACCGGATCTTCGCCGGCCACCTGCGCGGCGAGCCGCACGGGTACACCGCGACGAACACGCCCGAGACGCCGACACTCGACGCGCTGCACGATGCGGTGCGCGCGTCCGACCGCGGCTACCTCGAACTGGTCGATGCACTGACGCCGCCGCAACTCGCGCAGATGGTCGACTTCAGGTTCACCGACGGTCAGCACGGCCGCATGTCGCGCGAGGAGATGCTCGGTCACGTCATCACGCACGGCAGCTACCACCGCGGGGAGGTCGGGCAGATGCTGAAGCGCATCGCGGCGGCGCCGCCGCGCGACCTGTTCACCGCGTACCTGCACCGCGCCGAGCCGCAGCGGCGCGAGCCGGTCTGAAGGAGCCGCGACCATGCTGCTGATGATCGACAACTACGACTCCTTCACCTACAACCTCGTGCAGTATTTCGCCGAGCTCGGCGAAGACGTGCGCGTGCTGCGCAACGACGAGATCGACGTGGCCGGCATCGGCGCGCTGAAGCCCGACAAGCTCGTGCTCTCGCCCGGCCCGTGCTCGCCGGCCGAGGCGGGCGTGTGCGTCGCCGCGATCGAGGCCTTCACCGGCAAGATGCCGATCCTCGGCGTGTGCCTCGGGCACCAGGCGATCGGCGCGGCGCTGGGGGGCAAGGTGGTCCGCGCGAAGACGCAGATGCACGGCAAGACCGACGTGATCACGACCGACGAGCGCGGCGTCTACACCGCGCTGCCGAAGGCCTTCACGGTGATCCGCTACCACTCGCTGGTGATCGAGCGCGGCTCGCTCCCGTCGGCGCTCGACGTGACCTCGACCTCGCAGGACGGCGAGATCATGGGCGTGCGGCACCGCGAACTCGCCGGCACGAAGACACCGCTCGAAGGCGTGCAGTTCCACCCCGAATCGATCCTGACCGAGCATGGGCATGCGATGCTGAAGAACTTTCTGGAGTTGCGCGCATGAAGATCGTCGACCTTCGTTCGGACACCGTCACGCAACCCACCGCGGCGATGCGCGCCGCCATGCTCGAAGCCCCGCTCGGCGACGACGTCTTCGCCGACGACCCGACCGTCAACGCACTGCAATCGCGCATCGCCGAACTGCTCGGCAAGGAGGCCGCGCTGTTCGTGCCGACCGGCACGCAGAGCAACCTCGTCGCGATCATGAGCCACTGCCAGCGTGGCGACGAGTACATCGTCGGCCAGATGGCGCACACGTATCGGTGGGAAGGCGGCGGCGCGGCCGTGCTCGGCAGCGTGCAGCCGCAGCCGCTCGACCACCAGCCCGACGGCACGCTCGCGTTGAAAGACATCGAAGCCGCGATCAAGCCCGACGATTCGCACTTCGCGCGCAGCCGGCTGCTGACGCTCGAGAACACGATCGGCGGCAAGGTGCTGCCGATGGCCTACATCACTGAGGCGACCGCGCTCGCGCGCCGGCGCGGGCTGGCGACGCACCTCGACGGCGCGCGGCTCTTCAACGCGGCTGTCGCGCTCGGTGGCGACCCGCGCGCCAAGGCCCGCGAGATTGCGACGCAGTTCGACAGCGTCTCGGTCTGCTTCTCGAAGGGCCTGGGCGCGCCGGTCGGCTCTGCGCTGGTCGGCTCGAAAGACTTCATCCGCGGCGCGCACCGCTGGCGCAAGATGCTCGGCGGCGGGATGCGCCAATCGGGCGTGCTGGCGGCCGCGGCGCTGCATGCCCTCGATCACCACATCGATCGCCTCGCCGACGACCACGCGCTCGCGAAACGCCTTGCCGAAGGGCTCGCCGGTCTGCCCGGCATGACGGTCGAAGCACCGCAGACCAACATCGTGTTCGCCGACCTGCAAGGCCCGCGCGCCGCCGGTCTGATGGAGCACCTGAAGGCGCGCGGCATCCTGGCCACCGGCCTGTACCGCCTGCGCTTCGTCACGCACCTGGATGTCGACGCCGCTGGTGTCGACCGCGCGATCGCCGCCGTGCGCGAACACCTATCCGCCTGAGGAGCCAACGACATGACGATCAACAACCTCGACGCGCTGACCCGCACGATCGACCACCGCGAAATCTTCCACGACGAGATGCTGTCGCTGGTGCGTCGCATCATGAGCGGCGAGATGTCGCCGGTGATGATGGCGGCGCTGCTGGTCGGCCTGCGCGTCAAGAAGGAAACGATCGGCGAAATCACCGCCGCGGCGCAGGTGATGCGCGAGTTCTCGACCAAGGTCGAGGTCGCCGACCGCACGAATCTCGTCGACATCGTCGGCACCGGCGGCGACGGCTCGCACACCTTCAACATCTCGACCTGCAGCATGTTCGTCGCGGCCGCGGCCGGTGCACGCATCAGCAAGCACGGCAACCGCAGTGTGAGCAGCAAATCGGGCAGTGCCGACGTGCTCGAAGCGATGGGCATGCCGCTGAACCTGTCGCCCGCTTCGATCGCGCAGTGCATCAAAGACACCGGCATCGGCTTCATGTTCGCGCCGAACCATCACCCGGCGATGAAGAACGTCGCCCCGGTGCGCAAAGAACTCGGCATTCGCACGATCTTCAACATCCTCGGCCCGCTGACCAACCCGGCCGATGCGCCGAACATCCTGATGGGCGTGTTCCACCCCGATCTGGTCGGCATCCAGGTGCGCGCGCTGCAGCGGCTCGGCGCCGAGCATGCGGTCGTCGTCTACGGGCGCGATGGCATGGACGAGGTTTCGCTCGGCGCTGCGACGATGGTCGGCGAGTACAAGGACGGCGGCATCCACGAGTACGAGATTCACCCCGAAGACTTCGGCCTGACGATGGCGAGCAACCGCGCGCTGAAGGTCGAGACGCCGGCGGAGTCGATGGCGCTGCTGCGCTCGGTGCTCGGCAACGAGCCCGGCGCGGCGCGCGACATCGTGATGCTGAATGCGGGTGTCGCGCTGTATGCAGCGAACGTGGCGCCGACGATGGTCGAAGGCGTCGCGCTCGCACGCGAGGCGCTCGCGTCGGGTAAGGCGAAAGCGAAGCTCGAACAGTTCGTCGCGCGCACGAAAGAATTGGCGACGACATGAGCGACATCCTCGACAAGATCATCGCGGTCAAGCGCGACGAGATCTCGTTGGCGCGGCGCAAGCGCGATCTGGCATCGGTGCGGCGCGATGCCGAGCAACTCGGCGGGCAGCGCGATTTCGTCGGCGCGCTCCGCAACAAGATCGCGGCCGGCAAGGCCGGTGTGATCGCCGAGGTCAAGAAGGCGAGCCCGAGCAAGGGTGTGCTGCGCGAGAACTTCGTGCCGGCCGCGATCGCCGAGGGCTACGAAACCCACGGTGCGGCGACTCTGAGCGTGCTGACCGACGTGAATTTCTTTCAGGGTAATGAGGCCTACCTGCGCGAGGCGCGCGCGAACTGCAGCCTGCCGGTCTTGCGCAAGGATTTCATGGTCGACGCCTACCAGGTGTTCGAGGCGCGCGAGATGGGCGCCGATTGCATCCTGCTGATCGCGGCGGTGCTCGACGACGCGCTGATGGCCGACCTCGAAGCCCAGGCCCACGCGCTCGGCATGGCGGTGCTGGTCGAGGTGCACGACGGCGCCGAACTCGACCGCGCGCTGCTCCTCAAGACGCCGCTGGTCGGCATCAACAACCGCAACCTGCGCACTTTCGAGGTCACGCTGCAGACCACGCTCGACCTGCTGCCGCGCGTGCCGGCCGAACGGGTGCTTGTCACCGAGAGCGGCATTCTTGGCCGCGGCGATGTCGACCGGATGCGCGAGGCGAACGTGCACGCCTTCCTCGTCGGCGAGGCCTTCATGCGCGCGCCCGACCCGGGCAAGGCGCTGGCCGAGCTGTTCGCCTGACCGTGACGCAGACGGGGCTGTTCGGGGGCGATTCGGCCGGCGCAACCGACAACCGGTTGCGCGAGCCGCTGGCAGACGTATTCGCCCGCGTGCCCGACGCGTGGCGTTCGATCACCGACCCGTTCATCCGCAGCAGCGAAGGCCAGGCGCTCGCGGCCTTCGTCGAACAGCGCGTGCGTGAGGGTGCGCTGGTCTACCCGCGCCACGTGTTCCGCGCGCTGGAGTTCGCCGCGCCCGACGACGTTCGGGTCGTGATCCTTGGCCAGGACCCGTACCACGGCCCCGACCAGGCGCAAGGCCTGGCGTTCTCGGTCGCGCCGGGCCAGAAGAAGATTCCACCCAGCCTGCGCAACATCCTGAAAGAGGTCGCGGCCGATACCGGCGCGCCCTCGATCTGCCGCGACGATCTGAGTGCCTGGGCCGGGCAGGGCGTGCTGCTGCTCAACAGTGCGCTGACGGTCGAAGACGGCGCGCCGCAAAGCCATGCGAACCGCGGCTGGGAGACGCTGACCGATGCGCTGCTGGCCCGCGTCGCCGCCCAGCCCGATCCGGCGGTGTTCATGCTCTGGGGCGCGTCGGCGCAGCGCAAACGCCCGCTGATCGAACGCCCCGGCTTGGCGCAGCATCTCGTGTTGCAGGCGAATCACCCGTCGCCGCTCTCGGCGCTGCGGCCGCCTGTGCCGTTCGTCGGCAGCCGGCCCTTCACCCGCGCCAATGCGTTCCTTGCGACCCACCGCCCCGGCGCTGAACCGATCTGCTGGTAGCGGACTGGTATTGGCCTGCGCTCCAGCCGAACACCTGCGCCGGACCTCTAATACCAATTGACATATTGGTATTACTGGTACTAAACTGGTTTTATCGGCAGGCAACCGCCCGCCTCGCAAGCTGCAGTGCCCGAAGGCGGGGTCCATGATCGAATTTCTGGTGGGGGTCGATGGCGGCGGTACCGCAACGCGGGCCTTGCTCGCGGACCGCGACGGTGCGGTGCTGGGCCACGGTGTGGCGGGGCCGTCGAGCCTCGCGCACGGCGCGGCGCCGGCATGGCGCGAAGTGCGGCTCGCGATCGTCCGCGCGTTCGATTCGGCGGGCTTGCGCCACCCGGATGACTGGTCGAGCTGCGCGCTCGGCGCGGGCCTCGCCGGTGCGACGCATGCGCCATGGCGCGACGCCTTCATCGCCGCGAACATCGGCTTCGGCCAGCTCGCCGTCGACACCGACGGCTTCGCGATGCTGCTTGGCGCGCATGCCGGCCGGCCCGGCGTCGTCGTTGCGGCCGGCACTGGCAGCGTCGCCGAAGTGCTGCGGGCCGACGGCTCGCGCGGCAGCGTCGGCGGCTGGGGCTTTCCGGTCGGCGACGAGGGCAGCGGCGCGTGGCTCGGGCTGCGCGCGGTGCGCGTCGCGCAGGCGGCGATGGATGGCCGCGGCGCCGCGGGCGCACTCGCGCAGCGGGTCTGGGCCGTCTGCGGCGCCGACCGCGAAACGCTGCTCGCGTGGTGCGCGCAGGCCGGCCAGTTCGCCTACGCGCAGCTCGCGCCGATCGTCTTCGACACCGAGGCCGACGACCCCGCCGCCGCGCACCTGCTGGACCGCGCGGTCGCCGAGCTCGAAGCGATGGCACATGCGCTCGACCCGCGCGGCGAGCTGCCGCTGGTGGTCTCGGGCAGCGTCGCGCGGCGCCTGTCGCCGCGGCTCGCGACCACCCTGCGCGCACGTTGTGTCGGCCCGGCCGATGGCCCCGATGCCGGTGCGCTGACCCTGATCCGCCGGGCCGTGTCGGCCGCGTCAGCGACCGCAACACTGCCCCCGACGCCGTGAAGAAGAAATCGTTGCTCGACCTCAAGCCCGATCCGCGCGACAGCTCGCCGCTGTACCTGCAGCTCGCGCGCAAGCTCGGCCTGGCGATCCGCGAGGGCCGCTTCCAGGCCGACGAGGCGCTGCCGTCGGAGCGCGTGCTCTCGGAGGCGGTCGACGTCTCGCGCGTGACCGCGCGCAAGGCGATCGACCAGCTCGAAGAACAGGGCCTGATCGTGCGCCGGCGCGGCTCGGGCAACTACATCGCGCCGCGCATCGAGCAGCCGTTGTCGCGGCTGACGAGCTTTTCCGAAGAGCTGCACCAGCGCGGCTACACGCCGTCGTCGCGCTGGTTGAAGCGTGGCGTCACGGCGGCCGTGCCCGACGAGCAACTGAGCCTCGGCCTTTCGCCCGGCGCGCGCGTCGCGCGGCTCGAGCGGCTGCGCCTCGCCGACGATGTGGTGATGGCCTACGAGGTGAGCGTGCTGCCCGAGAACGCGCTGCCGCGGCCCGAGGTGGTCGAGGGTTCGCTGTACGAGCATTTGACGAGCCTTGGCCAGGCGCCGGTGCGCGCGCTGCAGCACATCCGCGCGCTCAACGCGCAGCCGCGGCTGGCCGAACAGCTCGGCGTGCCGATCGGGCAGGCGGTGCTGTTCATCACCCGCATCGGCTACCTCGAATCGGGCCAGGCGGTAGAGCTGACGCATTCGTACTGCCGCAGCGATTACTACGATTTCGTGGCCGAGATGAGGCGTGACGCATGAGTGAGTTGAAGACAATCGCGGGCCGCATCCTGACGCCGCAGGGCTTCGTCGATGGCCGCATCGAGTGGCATGCCGACGGTCGCATCGCGCGCATCGAAGGCACACCCGTCGACATCGCCGCGGCGCGCGACGCGACGCTGCCGCTCGTGCTGCCCGGCTTCATCGATCTGCACGTGCACGGTGGTGGCGGCCACGACATCATGGAGGGCGGTGACGCCGCCGCGCGCGTCGCCGAGCTGCACGCTGGCCACGGCACGACCGCGATGCTGGCGACGACGATGACCGCGCCGATGTCCGACCTGACGCTCGCGTTCAACGCGCTCGGTCCGGTCATCGCGCAGCGCGGCCCGCGCGCCGCACGCGTGCTCGGCGTGCACCTCGAAGGGCCGTACATCAACCCGGGCAAGCTCGGCGCGCAGCCCAACTTCGCGCGGCCGGTGCTGCAGGAAGAGATCGCGCGGCTGAACGCGCTGGCGCCGATCCGCCTGATCACGCTCGCGCCCGAGACCGCCGGCAACATGGACGCGATCGAGCAGCTCTGCGCCGCCGGCTACCGCGTGCAGATCGGCCACACGCTGGGCAGCTACGAAGACGGCGTGATGGCGCTGCAACGCGGCGCCGGCGGCTTCACGCACCTGTTCAACGCGATGACCGGCATGCACCACCGCGAGCCGGGCATGGTCGGCGCCGCACTCGCGCACGCGACCTACTCCGAGATCATCCCCGACCTGCTGCACGCGCATGCCGGGGCGATCAAGGTTGCGTTGCGTGCGATCCCGTGCCTTTACTGCGTGACCGACTCGACGGCAGCCGCCGGCATGCCCGATGGCGACTACAAGCTCGGCCGCCACAAGGTCACCAAGTGCCTGGGCGGCGTGCGCCTGCCCGACGGCACGCTGGCCGGCTCGACGCTGACGATGGACCAAGCGCTGCGCAACCTTGTCGACGAGCTCGGTCTCGATCTGGCCGATGCGTCCAAGCGCGTCTCGACCTACGCGGCCGATCACCTCGGCGTGCCCGACCGCGGCCGCTTGCAAGCCGGCGCGTGGGCCGATGCGGTCGTGCTCGACCGCGATCTGAAACTGAAGGACGTGATCGTGGAAGGAGTATCGATTGAACACGTGCATGCTTGACGAGGCGCGCGAGGCGCCCACCGCAATCGCGCGACAGCTGGCACACGACGACCCGGCGTACAGCGAGTTCGGCGCACTGCTGCGCGCATCGAACCCGAACGCGCTGCTCACGGTGGCGCGCGGCAGCTCCGACCACGCCGCGCACTTCATGGCCTACCTGATCATGGCGCGGATGGGGCGGCTCGTGACCTCGCTGCCGATGTCGCTGATCACGCTGTACCAGTCGCAGATCGTCTGCGACGGGCTGGTTTCGCTGGCGTTCTCGCAGTCGGGCCAGAGCCCCGATCTGGTCGCACCGACGCGCTTCTTCAAGGCCGGCGGCGCGATCACCGCGGCCTTCGTCAACGACCCGCGTTCACCGCTGGCCGAAGCCTCGCACTGGGTGTTTCCGCTGCATGCCGGCGTCGAAGCCAGCGTGGCGGCGACGAAGAGCTTCATCGCGCAGCTCGTCGCCGGCGCGCGGCTGGTTGCGGCCTGGCAGGACGACCTCGTGCTGCAGGCTGCGCTGTCGGGCCTGCCCGGCGTGCTCGCGCGCGCTGCGCATGCCGACTGGTCGCCGGCCGTGGATGCGCTGAAGGATGTTGATCGCCTGTTCGTGATCGGCCGCGGCACGGGCCTCGCGATCGCGCAGGAGGCGGCGCTCAAGTTCAAGGAGACCTGCGCGATCCAGGCCGAGGCGTTCTCGGGCGCCGAGGTCAAGCACGGGCCGATGGCGCTGATCGGCGAGGGCTACCCGCTGCTGGTGTTCGCGCCGCGCGGGCCGGCGCAAGCGGGCTTGCTGGCACTCGCCGACGAGATGCGCGCGCGCGGCGCACGGGTGCTGCTCGCGGCGCCGGCCGGCACGCCGAACGCCGAGCTGCCGATTGTCGAGACTGCGTCGATCGAGCTCGACCCGATCTCGGTGGTGCAGAGCTTCTACCCGATGGTCGAGGCACTGGCGCGGGCGCGTGGCTTCGATCCGGATCGGCCGCCGCACCTGGCCAAGGTCACGCGGACGCATTGACGATGAGCACGCCTGAGTTTCATGCGGGTCAGCTAGTGATGGTCAACATCGCGGGCACCGTGCTCGATGCGGCGCAGGCCGCGTTCCTGCGCGAGCATCGCATTCGCGCGGTGTGCCTGTTTCGCGGCAACCTCGGCACTGAAGCCGAGGTGAGGCAGCTGACGCGCGACCTGCGCGACGCGATGGGCGAGCACGCGCTGATCGGGCTCGACCAGGAGGGCGGCTCGGTCGTGCGTGCGACCTTTCTGCCGCAAGCGCCTGCCGCGATGGCGCTCGGCGCGTGTGGCGACGAGCTGCTGGCCGAAGCGGTCGGCGAAGCGGTCGGCCGCGGCATCGCGAGCCTCGGCTTCAACTGGGACTTCGCGCCGGTGCTCGACGTCAACAACAACCCGGCGAACCCGGTGATCGCCGAGCGCAGCTTCTCCGAAGACCCGCGCGAGGTCGCGCGCCTCGCGGGCGCGTGGATGCGCGGCGCGCTGCGCGCCGGCGTGGCGTGTTGCGTGAAGCACTTTCCCGGTCACGGCGACACGCATGTCGATTCGCATCTGGCGTTGCCAGTGGTCGACAAATCGCTCGCCGAATTGGAGGCGCTGGAGTTCCTGCCGTTCAAGGCGCTGCAGCACGAAGCGCCGGCGATGATGACGGCGCACATCGTCTACCCGCAGCTCGATGCCGATCACCCGGCCACGCTCTCGCGCAAGGTGCTCGGCGACCTGCTGCGCGGCGAGTGGGCGTACGACGGTGTCGTGATCACCGACTCGCTGGTGATGAAGGCGATCCACGAACGCTACGGCCACGACCGCGCCGCGGTGCTCGCGCTGCAGGCCGGTGCCGACATGGTGATGGCGCTCGGCACGCAGGCCGAACAGCTGGCGGCGATCGACGCGATCGCCGCCGCGCGCACGCGTGGTGCGTTGCCCGAGGCGGCGCTGCTGAAGGCACGCGCGCGGCTCGATGCGCTCGCCGCGCGTTATCCGGTGCGA
>Ga0307515_10020163_pt1 | contig 11918 bp, 8 predicted proteins | sample 17_EM_MG_FD_194513 | JGI IMG/M metagenome (GOLD analysis project Ga0307515, IMG submission 194513) | Populus trichocarpa ectomycorrhiza microbial communities from riparian zone in the Pacific Northwest, United States - 17_EM | ecosystem: Host-associated > Plants > Roots > Unclassified | place...
AAGACCTAACACTCTTAGACTTAGCATTTTTTGATATTTTTTATGCAAGAAAAAAAAAATTAACCCGTGGCGTATGCCTTTGTTTTTTTTTTCCTTTTTCTTTTCCGTTTTAAGCCTTTTACTTTGAATAGCACGGTGCAATCCACAGTGAAAAAGCTTATGCTTTTAGTTTATTTTTTTTATCTATAGTTTCTTAATATTAAATTTTTTCTGTTTAATTATCAAGCTTTCATGATATGGATCCCAGGTTTGATGGTTTAACCCAGTTGATTTAGATTTCTTTTTCTTTTTCTTTTTCTTTTTCTTCATTAGTTTTTTCCTTCCTGTAGGTATTTTTCTCTTTGCTTTTTCCTTTTTAATAAATCTTTTTTTTTAAAAAATTAGTTCATTAATATTAAATCTTTTTTCTATTTAGCTATCACACTTTCATGACACGAATTCCAGGTTTGACGGGTTAACCTGATTTGGCGAGTTAACCCAATTGATTCAATTTTTTTTTCTTTTTTCTCATTAGTTTTTTTTCTTTCTGTTGGTTTTTTTTTCTTTGTTTTTTTCTTTTTAATTAATCTATTTAATTATCACACTTTTATGACACGACCTTACAGCCAGACCTACATCCAATTTTATTGGGTCTGGTATTGCAGCCAAACCCACTTAAACTTGGGTCATGCAAGTTTAATGTTATTATTAATATTATAAATATTACTCTTAGATCAGACGTTGCAGCCAAACCCAAGACTCTTGGGTATAACTTTGCAGAAAGACCTAACACTTTTAAATCTTAATTTTTTTTTATATTTTTTATGTAAAATAAATTGACCCGCGGCATCGCGCGGGTCATGTAACAGCCTCAAAAGACGAGAGAGGCAGAGCAACAAAAATTTTGGTTTAAAAAAAAACAATTTACCACAATAAACCTCAAAAATTGGCAGAATAATATTATTTGAAAAAAAATAGTAAAATAGCACATTTTAATAATTTCACGCTTTAAAAACACAAAAACTTAAGATATTAATTAAAATTTAAACTCGGATCAAAGAACACAGAACAGACACAAACGAGACACAAACGAAACACAACCTCTCCCCCCCAAATCGATTGACACCCACACTATCTCTCTAAAAACCCACCAAACACCTTTATTTTACCCTCAAAACAACCAAAAAGCAAACCATCTATAGGTCTGTAAGCATCAAAATCGATCGTTCTCTTTGTTACTGTTGTATTTGTGCTACGTCGCGATGAACATCATCACTAGGAGCTCTAATTAGTAAAAAAAGGATGTAATCTTCACCTAGTATTTTGGTCACTAGGAGCCCTAATTAGTCTCAGAGTCTAGATAAGGAGATTGGTTGTGTATAAGGAGGATGTATCACCCTTAGTACACCTTACCTAAGGTAAGCTATATTATTTATTTGTTTGATATAAACTAAGGTAATCAACTTGTCCCTAGCTCATCTGCTTACAAACTTGATATCTGAAATTCTTGCGATTTTTAGTTACGTGGATTTGGATAAAGGTGAAGATGTTTAATGTATTTGGTTTGTAGTAAATCGCAGTGAATTCCGAGGCAAGACAACATGAATCTTTGAAGAACTCGGCGTGTTGAAAGCAATAATTTGCAAACTTTGATTAACCAAATAAGTATCAGAGACAATCTTTTGATAAGGGTGTGAAGAGGGACAAGAGGACATATTCATAATGAACTTTTCAATAATGGCTTTCATGTGGAGGGCTTCCTTTCGAAGCAAATGATTTGTCTTATCAGATTGGTTAACTGAGTCATCTTCTTTCTCATAAATTTATTTTGCTTTTGTCCAGGCTGAACTCTCATATTTGCTTCTTATATATCTTGGTAGGGATTGGCATTTAGGGGTGGTCCTATATTTCTTCTACAAATGAAAGACATGCAATGTTGCAAAGCTGATAAATATGATATGCATGCAAAAAAACAAAAGGTAAATTGAATACGGTTCACCCTTCAAGGGGTGGAAATGGTCGTCACTTAGTGTCTTATTGTACCAATGAAGGAATTCATATTTGTCTTGGTCAATTTGTAATAATCTAACTCTTGTAGAATCTATATGACAATTATTTGCCACCTAAAAGTTATGGAATTCAGGATTCTACATGTCATAACCCGATTTTTAACCCTTTTTTTCTTATGTTTTTTTTAATCCAAAAAATAGCAAAAAATCAAATCAAAAAATATAATTTTGACGTTTGCATCGTTTTTGAAATTTTCAATGTCTTTTCAAAAGAATTAAAAATTCAAAAATTTACTTTTGACACGTTCAATTTTTAATACGCTCATTTCAAGATCATTAATTTATTTTTCTCATCGAATCGATGTTGACATAATCTTTTTCAAAAAAAAATTCGAAAAGGGGACCAAAAGTGTAAAAAAAGAAAATGAGGGACCAAAGTGATTTTGGGTTTCTTGGTCACCAAGTTTGCTTAGGAAACAAGCATTTGGGAGGAAAAAGATAAGTTATTTTGCATATAAATAGTAAAGGAATCTCACACATAAAAGGAGTAGAAAAGCATTAGCCCAAAAACTATTATACCTCACATTCTCTCCCACACACTAGCAAACCCTAAACCCATCTTTCTAATAATCAGCCATCAACCATAAAAGAAAAAAAGAGAGGGACCTAAACAACAACCACTCAAACCCTAACAAATCCCTCTCTCCCACACATTTCTCCACTTACATGCACACACATGTTGGAAAAAAAACAAATGAAAAGTTTGTCTCACTCACATTCCAGAACACATCCCACCATTTCAAAAGCAAAAAAAAAATCAAAAAGCCTTTCTTTTTTCACTTGAAATAATCACAACTCAATTAAAAACAGCTTATATAATAGCACCCCTCTTGGAGAAAGAGCCACAACCATTTTCATTTTTCAGCCCCATCAACAACTTAAAGCCTCAAACCATTTAAAACCCAACTCCATTTTCAGCCAAAATAAAAGGCCCTTATGATGCAACGTTCATAAATACCATTGCCTCCTTCAAAATAAAAACCAGCACCAACCGCAACGGTTCCATCTCCTATCTTGACCACTAGAACCAGAACCAGCATAGCCAACCTAGCAACCTCCCATTTATCCACCAAGACCCACCATAGAAGTTGTCAGCACCTCCACTAAAATAGCCAAAAACATGCACGAGAAGCGACCGTCAACCTTTTTTTCTTGAACCCGCATACACATCTCCCAACCAACAGACTCAATTGGAAACACATGTTTTCCTTCATACCCACTGCTATTTTTCCATCACACATACAAATCTTTCTTCTACCACCAACAATCTCGATTTTTTCTTCACTCTAAGCAACCCAGCATAACCACCTACGACCAGCCTTCCAATTAAAATCTTCATTGACGCTGCTATCAACACCAATTGATGTTCATTACTACTAGAAATCCCTTCCATAGTCAACACTAGTGATTGCACAACATCCACCACCCTCTTCCATAACAGACCCCTCAGCTCTTTCATAAAATAAAAACAACCAACTCTTTTGCCAAATAACCCTTTTTCATTACCTTCCCCACCATCCCTCGGTGGCATAGTAAGAGTGGTAGCTAGGGGTGTTCAAAAAAACTGATTAACCGAGAAAACTACCGAGAAAACCGAAGAAAAATTAACCGAAAAAACCGAACCGAGATAAAAAACCGATTAAACGGATTTTTAAAACCGTAAATTTTAACAGGTCCGGTTCGGTTTTGGTTTTTAAAACTAAAACCGGCAAACCGAACTGGTCCAACCAAAAAATCCTGAAAAGCCGCCATTTGTGCAAGGGTATAAATTGTTAATTAGCCTAACCCTAACATAACTCGCCCTCTCCCCTGCCTTCACAAAAAGCCGCCGTCTATGCAAATTGCAAACCACCTCTCCACCTCAAAACTCATTCTTCTTTTTCCTTTCAAGTTCTCAAATGCTTTGCATCTGTGCTTTTGCATTATCTTCTCTCTTTACTACTGGCCGAACACAAACCCACATCTCCATCTCCATCTCCATCTCCATCTCCATCCCCATCTCCATCTCCCTGGTTTCTCTTCTCTCTTTACTTATGTGCAAGCTGTCGCGATCCTCCTCCATTCTTGCAGATCTACAAATCCAGATCTATAGCACGCAGGATAGAGTTCAATTCTACTTTTTGATTTTGTTTATTTGCTCCTGAATAATGTTTCGAACTCTTGTGAGGCTATTTGATTTGAAACTTTTTCTTAATCAGTGTATGTTCTCCTATGTTACGAAACAATTTTGATATAAATGTATCATGGGTTACAAGGTTGGCTTCAATGTGAAAACATGGTTGTTGTTATTGGGCAGGAATATTCGCTTCATAATAAGTTCAAGTTTGCTGTTGATTTTGTTAACTTCATGATTTGTTGAATTTTTAGGTTTTCTGGTGATGGGATTAGGTTTCTCGGTTTTTTACCAAACAAACCGAATTTAACCGAACCGAACCAGTTCGGTTTGAACCGGATTTCGGTTCGGTTCGGTTAATATTTCACAAAACTAACATAACTCGGTTCGGTTAGTTTTTTAAGTCTAAACTGAACCGAACCGAACCGTGAACACCCCTAGTGGCAGCTCATGAAGAAAAGGAGAGAGGAAGACTAAACTTCCAATCAAACAGATCTCCTCCTTCATATGTTATTTTGTCTTACCGCTGATCCAGAGGTGAAAAGGAAACAAAGGAGCTTCAGATCCACCAGTATGCCCTCATTCAATAGTGGTGACATGTGAATCCATGCTAAACATCTCTGAAGGTCAATTCATAATCTCAGAATATTTTTTGGAAAAAATATTTATTATTGTGTATAATTTTGGATTGTTAGGATATTATTCTTTTTGAATTGATGTGTGATTTTAATTTGATAATTTTGTAGTCGATTTTGAGTTTATTTTCTTAGAGCTATAATTGGTAAATGAACATTAAATGTTGATTCATGATTTATGGTTTAGTTTATGTTGATTTGAACATTAAATAATGATTCATGAATTATTTTTAGGTTGGTGTTGATTTATTTGAATTAGTATGCAATTTAAATGAAATTCATGAATGGATTTTTAAAGTTGTTTGGTTTTGAGTTGATGAATTATAATTGGTTTTGATTTGATATCGTGATTAAAATAACTTGATTAAAACGCATATTGTGTTTTGCTAAATATGGTCTTAGTCTAATTTTAAATTTTTAAGATCATTTTGCAAATGATTTTAAGTCCCTCACATTCTTTACCTTTCTATATTTAACATTTGAAAATGTGACCTATACGCAAGGTGCTTTTTTTGTATTAAATAAATCAGTTTTCTTCCATAAAAAATATCAAAAATCTTTCTTTCAAAAATACAACTTTATTTTAGATTGCATATGGGCAAGTCTCTCAAAAATGATAAAATTATATTTACATAAATAAATAAATAAAAACATGGCATAATTTATCATTTTTTTTAAATACCAAAATTTAAGAAAATAGTTTTGTTGATATTTTTGCATGTATTTTTGGATTTAATAATCAGTTTATGAAATCCATAAGAACTTAGCCTACATTTCAAAAATACAAAAAAAATTATTTTGTTTGATCCAATATCAAGAATTACGAACTTATAACTAATACGTATTCTCAATATTAAAAGAAAATATAAAACAAATATGTTTTGACTCTAGAATGGCTAGGCTTAACCCTATCGTTATGGTCTACTCTAATAGCATGGACCAGCTTTAACCATTAGACATACCAACAGTTAGAAAACACAGCAGCATCTTAGTTTATATCATATAGATAAGCAATGCAGCTTATCTTAGGTAAGATGTACTAGGGTGATACATCCTCCCTATACACAATTAGTCCCTTTATCCAGACTCTAAGACCAGCTAGGGTTCTTAGTAACCAAAATATTAAATAGCGATTTCATCCTTTTTTTATTGATAAGAAACAATAATTTCTTGTTCTTTCCACCATCACCATAAAAATCCCGGTCTGGAAGGATGTTTATCGCAACGCCACACACATGCGACACAACATGTTAGGCATTCATTGACGCAATTTAAAGATACAGCCTAAGGATAGGTTTTAATATTTAAGTGAACATGGATAGGTTTTCTACCTGATCTTAAAAAAGTCTCGGATCTGCCTAGTAAGAGTATTTGTAAAGAAAGTATGGGGGCGCTGGGAGGAATGATTAAGGCAAGTATACCCACCATTATCAAGCAATCACTTAGATATGAGATGGGTGTTTCATGCATCTGAACCCTAACCAATAGTCATCGACTAACAAAAAAAAACACAACAATCAGACAAACAAAGCTTAGTTCACAAGATGTCCTCAATAGAGTCACCGTTATGTCACACGTGTGGTATCGTGATGAACATCCTCCTCGACCAGGACCGTCGGGATCTGAGTGGAAGAAATAAGGAATTCTTGATCTTCATCAATAAAAAAGGATAAAGTCTCCGCCTAATATTTTGGTTATTAGGAATCTTAATTGTTCTTAGAATCTAGATAAGGAGAATGGTTGTGAATATGAATGATGTATCACCCCTAGTACACCTTACATAAGGTAAATTGCATTGTTTATTTGTCTGATATAAACTAAGGTAATGTTGTGATTTTTAGTCATTAGTTAAAGTTAGTCCACCCCAATAGAGTGGATCATAGCTTTAAAGGGCAAGCCTAACAATTTTAGACTCAAAACATATATTTTATAATTTTCTTTTAATATCAAGAATACATCTTACATATAAGTTTATAATCCTTCATATTAGAACAAACAAATAAAATATATTTGTGTTTTTGAAACGTAGGTCAAGTTCTCATTGATTTCATAAACTGGTTATTAAATCCTAAAATACATGCAAAAATATAAACAAAACTATTTTCCTTGAATTTTGGTATTTAAAAAAATGATAAATCATGCCATGTATTTTTTTTCTTTTTATTATGCAAATATTTTTTTTATTTTTGAGAAACTTGGCCATATTCAATTTGAAATAAATTTAAATTTTTTAAAAGAAAGATTTTTGTCGTTTTGTGGAAAGAAACTGATTTATTTAATAACAAAAATGCATCTAGCGTGTAGGTCACAATTTCAAATATTAAATATAAGGAGGGAATGTGGGGAACTTAAAATTAATTGCAAAATGATCTTTCAAAAAATTTGAAAATTTATTGAAACTGGATTAAGGTTGTGTTTGTCAAATGCAAATAAAATATCTTTATGTAGCTATTTTAAACATGATATCAATTCAAGATGAATTATCGTTCATTAAATCAAAACTAAGCAAAACCAAAAATCCACACGAATCTTATTTATTTCATGAACTTTATTCAATTTCACGCTAATTCTAATAAATCAACACAAACTCAAACATAACTTATTCACCAAAATCTAATATTCAAAAAGCATTCACAACCTAAATATAAGAATAATCAAGTCATTTCAAAATCAAAACACACATTAAACAAAATTAATAGTGTCCAAATAGTCCAAAAATTATACACAATAATAAGAATTTTGTCTAAAATTCACAATATTTTATCAATTTGTCAAAAGCATAATTTGAGGTTATAAATCAACCTTTTGAGGTGTTTAGAGTGCCCAAGACCTACTGGAATCAAGGTTGGAGGATCGTTAGAACAGTGATGGCATGTGTATTCACATGTCACCGCCACAAGAAGAACACCACCCATTGGATTTGAAGCACCTCTCTTTTCTCCTTCTATCTACACTGATTATATAACAAAAAAAAAACCAAAGAAACAAAGCACAACAAGTTTTGTTTCTTTTTCTTTTCTTTCTCAGATCTGTTGAGACCAAGACTTTGATGCAATTAGAGTGTATGTCATTATAGGAGAAGGTCAAAGAGAGCTGACATCAATTTCTTGATTGTTATTGTGGCTAGCATGGAGAAGAGAGAAAGTTGTTGGTTACTGGAGAAATAAAGCTATGAGTGGCCTGAATAAGAGAAAAGAAGATATTGGTAATGGTGCTCATAATAGCGATGTTGCTATAGTTGGCGTTGTTAGATCTATCGCTAGCAGGGGTTGTTGTGATGTTGACAAGCTAATGTGGGTTGTTTTGGACGAGAGGAATAAAGGGAGAGTCATTTCTATGAGGTAGAATCTGCGAATGCTACTACTGTTTAGGGTTTGAGAGAGGACACTGCTCACGGTGGGTCTGTTTTGAGGGTTTGAAATAGTGAAGAGAAGGAATTATTATGGGTTTATGGAGATGAAGAGGTTGTGCTTAGCATGTTTTTTTTTTATGGTGGAAAAATGGTTTTCTGTATGTATAATGGTTGCTGGTATTGGGAAAAAAACTTAGTGTTGATAATGAAGAAGAAACCAAATTGAAAAATATGACTTCAGCTTCATGTGAATGATGGGAAACTGGTCTCTCCCAGATAAAAATAAAGGAGGCTATATTTTTTATTCAATGGTGGTTTACCAGATAAGGAAGTACATGAGTGGTTTTTAGGGTGGGTAGTTAATATTGGTTGTTTCCTCTTTATGGTTTTTGTTTTTGTGTGGTATGTGAGCTGGTGAATGGGAGAGAGAATGGGAGGGATTCATATTTTCGTGCTGGGTGATTTATGAAAGAGAGTGGTAATTGTGAAAGGCTTTTTCGATTGTTAAAGGAGCCTCTAATAAATTTTTTTTTTTGTGCTAATGCTCCCCTAAAAGCCCCTCCTTTTTTGTGTGAGATTCCCTCCCTATTTATAAGCAAAATAATGTCTTCTTCCTCCCACTTACTTGCTTCCTAAGCAAACTTGGTGATCAAACAACCTAATAATCACTTTGGTTCCTAATTTTCTTTATCTTTTTTGCTCTTTTGGTCCCCATGTCAAAATATTTTGTTGTTGATTTTTTTTACAACAGAAAACATCAAAGTTGACTCAATGAGAAAAATAAATTAATAATTTTGAAATGAGAGCGTTAAAAACTAAACGTGTCAAAAGTAATTTTTTGAATTTTTAATTATTTTGAAAAGACATTGAAAATGCCAAAAATAACGCAAATATGTCAAAAATATATTTTTTGGATTTTTTTTGTTTTTTGCTATTTTATGATTTTTCAAAGAAAATAAGAAAGGAAGGGGTCAAAACCAGCGTTGCCGCTGTCATCACCTCAGCCTCTTTTCTAGTCCTACAAACTAGGTAAACATACTACATTGCTATAAATTTGTGTTTTTTATTTTTTGTTGAAATGTAATAAATGTTTAGGTTGGATTTAGGGTTTATGATGAATTTAGGGTTTGTTGAATTAATGTGAAGTTAATTAAGAATATCATCAATTAGGGTTGATTTGATATAGTTCAACATGAAATTAAATTAAATTAGTAATAATTTTAATTAATTATGTATTGCGTTTAATTGATGTTCAGTTGTCGAATTAGAAATTTTATGTGTATTGTAGGAATCAAATAATAAAATAATTAACCACGCTTGATGGTTTCATGGACGAGAGCATGAATGGGGTAGAATTATGATGAATTAAGTGTTTCATTGAGTTATTGATACGTTGATGAATTTGGTATTTTCTTTGAATTATTTTAATTTGCTATTAACTTGGGTTTGATTTAATACAATTGAGCATGAAAATATCAATTAGATCTTGTATCATGAATTATGTTTAATTTATGGTGAATTTGCTTTAACGTTAAATTTTAGGAATTTGATTGTATTTTATATGAATGTTGTCAATTAGTGTTAGAATAATATCAATTAGATCTTGTATCATGAATTATGGTGAATTTGCTTTAACGTTAAATTTTAGAAATTTGATTGTATTTTATATGAATGTTGTCAATTAGTGTTAGGATAATCCAATTTAGTTACAATTACGTCCAATTGACCGAAATTCAATATTAAAAAAAAAAACAGAATGTCATATAACATATTTATGTTATGTCATTATGGTGGCATTATTCTTCATGATGTGAACAACAGTATAACATACAATGGTGGGAGCATTTTCTTGTTGAATGGTAATTTAGGCATGTCATATACAGAAATGAAAGAAACCATTTATCATGGACTTTGGTGAAATTATAATGATATTAATGTTGAAATAACTTAGAGATGTCATATTGGTGAACATGAGTATTATCTTGTACCGATTGTGTGAGATGACAGTTTTAAGACAATGATTGATTCTTTCACCCAAAATAGTTTGAACATGATGGTATTGTATGTGAGTAGTTGACCAAAAGTTATTGGTGTCTTAATTTCTGTTGGTCCTTTAAATTCAGTTAGTAGAGGTAAAAATAGTTTATTGTCGGATGATTTACAGTAAACAATAGATGGTATTATATTTGACAATTCATTTGTTGGTCAACATATATTTAACTATTCTAAGCCTAGTCACAATAAGGATGATGATACGTTAGACCCGAATGTGATGGTGAATGATGACGATGATGTTGATGATGATTACATACCTCTTATTCTTGAATTTGGAGATGCTTCTAAGTCTAATTTTGTTGTTTCTAATGATTGAGCACTTAGTTATAGACGTATACCATAAGGGTCTGAATTAGAGGTTGGAAAAATATTTGGTAGTAAAAATAAATTGGTTAATGTAGTTAAACGATGACACATTGCACATTCGATTGAGTATGAAATCCAATGGTCGAACTCTATATTTGTTCAATTACAATGTGTGCAAACACCTGAATATAAGTAGTATTTATGTAGGGAATATCATAAAAGGTCGAATTTATTTGAGATGGCAAATTTAAAATGACCACACACGTGTTTCGATGTTTGTAAAAAAAATCATTATCAGCTTAATGCAAATTTGATTTATGGTATGAAATAATGTGTAAGATGGACTTGGCATATAAAGAATGGCTTGAATGGGAACCAAATAAAAATGGGTTTTATGTTATGATGGTGATCACCGGTATGGTAATATGACAACTAATCTTTCAGAATCATTTAACCATGTTTTGAAAGGTGCTTGTGCAATGCCTATTCCAGCTCTGGCGTAATTAATATTTTACAGGTGTAATAGTTATTGGGTTAAGCGGAGACGTGAAGCTAATGCTATTATTGAACATGGTAAGATTTGCCCCTATCAATTGAGATTGAAATAACATTGAGCAGAGATAGATCAAAAGATTATACTGCAATTTTGTTTGACTCCGAGCAAGGGGTGTTCTAGGTTACCACCCCTATTAAACTAGGTGTTGTTAAAGAAGTCAGTTTGAAAGATAAAACATGCATATGTGATAAATGATACACATTTCGATGGCCATATTCACATGTTCTTACATGTTGTGCCGAGAATCACATAAACTTTACACAATTTGTTATTGATCATAACACGATTCAAAGCTATAGATCAACATATGGCATGTCATTTTTTCCATTACTAGACGAGTTAAAATGGAGTGATTATATTGGACCTTGAGTTAAAGCAAACTCATCCAGATAAAAATTCAGGTGTGGTTGATGAATGTCAACTCGTTTACACAACGAGATGGATGCAAGCAGAGGTCATGCCTATTATAGGTGTGGCATATGCAATGACATATGTCATAAAAGGAAAACATGTCTTAATCGACAAAGTATTTATGAAAATACAATTGTATGCAAAATATATATTATTTATTTATCATGTTATGATATATTATTATATTTTTCTATACATATTAAACTTCTCTAATGTCACATCAATCATAGGTACTATTTATAGAATATCGTGCACTCGAGGGGGCAGATCGTCTACTTATGTTGAGCGTCCATATTTGGATGATGATCAAGGAGATCATAAGTATGAAAAAGAGAGCAGGACTATGAGCATAGTTTTTTTAAAAAACAAATAGCATAATAAAAAAATTACTAACTAGGAAAAAGTTTTGAGATATAGCATAGTTTTGTTTATTGCACTACTA
>Ga0307515_10020164_pt1 | contig 11918 bp, 10 predicted proteins | sample 17_EM_MG_FD_194513 | JGI IMG/M metagenome (GOLD analysis project Ga0307515, IMG submission 194513) | Populus trichocarpa ectomycorrhiza microbial communities from riparian zone in the Pacific Northwest, United States - 17_EM | ecosystem: Host-associated > Plants > Roots > Unclassified | place...
GCGCCGAAGAAGTTCGACGTGATCGTCACCGGCAACATGTTCGGCGACATCCTCTCTGACGAAGCCGCGATGCTGACCGGCTCGATCGGCATGCTGCCGTCGGCGTCGCTCAACGCCGCCGGCAAGGGCCTCTACGAACCGAGTCACGGCAGCGCGCCCGACATTGCCGGTAAGAATCTGGCGAATCCACTCGCTACAATCTTGTCTGCCGCCATGATGCTCCGCTTCTCACTCAACCAGACCGCCGCCGCCGACCGCATCGAGTCCGCGGTGCAGCATGTGCTCGCGTCCGGCTTGCGCACGGCAGACATCTGGTCCGAGGGCACGACCAAGGTCGGCACGATTCAGATGGGCGATGCCGTCGTGGCGGCGCTCACCACCAGCATCACCAAAAAGGCGATCAAGGGCTAGCAAGCTCCGGTTCGTCTCGCCCCTATCCCTGGCGAACGAGCCGGGGCAGCAAGAGGTTTCGACAACTTACTGAAAGGGCAGATGATGAGACTCACAGGATTGGTTGGATGGCGCGGCATGGTTGGTTCCGTGTTGATGGATCGCATGCAGGCCGAAGGCGACTTCGACCACATCGAGCCGGTGTTCTTCAGCACCAGCAACGCCGGCGGCAAGGCGCCTGCGATGGCGAAGAACGAAACCCAGCTGCAAGACGCCTACGACATCGACGCGCTGAAGCGCTGCGAGATCATCATCACCGCGCAAGGCGGCGACTACACCAGCGACGTGTTCCCGCGCCTGCGCGCAGCAGGCTGGTCCGGCCACTGGATCGACGCGGCCTCGACCTTGCGCATGAAGGACGACGCGGTCATCGTGCTCGACCCGGTCAACATGCCGGTGATCAAGAACGCCTTGGCGAAGGGTGGCCGCAACTGGATCGGCGGCAACTGCACCGTGAGCTGCATGCTGATGGGCGTGGGCGCGCTGTACAAGGCCGGCCTGGTCGAGTGGATGAGCACGATGACCTACCAGGCGGCGTCGGGCGGCGGTGCGGCGCACATGCGCGAGCTGCTCACGCAATACGGCACGCTGAACGCGTCGGTGCGCCATCTGCTCGATGACCCGAAGAGCGCGATCCTCGAGATCGACCGCGTGCTCGCCAACACGCAACGCACGCTGGCGCCGGCCGAGGTCGAGAACTTCGGCGTGCCGCTGGGCGGCAGCCTGATCCCGTGGATCGACAAGGACCTCGGCGACGGCACCAGCAAGGAAGAATGGAAGGGCGGCGCAGAGACCAACAAGATCCTCGGCCAAGGGCCGGGCTTCGGCAGCGCGGCTGTGCCTGTGGATGGCTATTGCGTGCGGGTCGGTGCGATGCGCTGCCACAGCCAGGCGCTGATGTTCAAGCTGAAGCAGGACGTGCCCTTGGCCGACATCGAAGCGCTGATCGCGAATGACAACGCCTGGGTCAAGTTCGTGCCGAACACCAAGGAAGCGACGCTGCGCGATCTGACGCCGGTCGCGGTGACCGGCACGATGACGATCCCGGTCGGCCGCCTGCGCAAGATGGCGATGGGCCCGCAATATCTGGGTGCGTTCACGATCGGTGACCAACTGCTGTGGGGCGCAGCCGAGCCGCTGCGTCGCATGCTGCGGATCGTCATCGAAGCCTGATGTGTGCGTGGTGCCTGTTGTCGCGTTGCAACGTCACTGTTGTCAAAGACCGCGAACAGGTTCCGCGTACAATGTCAGCCATTGCATGAGCTTGTCAGCGTATCTCATTGATGTTATTGTGATTTCTGGCTCCGCGCCAAAGAAGCCTGTGTCGCGGTGTAAATCACGACAATGACGTTGTTGGTATCGGCGGGCGCTCTCGTGTCCTCGCCCCGTCTTTCTGGGAGACGCCTTGAAAAGAAAATTGACGTTCTCGGGGCGCTTCGCCCTCACGGGGGTGGCTGCAGCCGCGCTGGTTCTTGCCGCGCCGGCCGCCTGGTCCTTGGGCTTGGGCAAGCTGCAAGTGCAGTCTGCATTGGGCGAAACGCTGCGCGCCGAGATCGACGTCACCAGCCTGACGCCTGAAGAGGCTTCGAACCTGCGCGTGCGTGTCGCACCGCCAGACGCGTATCGCGCTGCGGGCGTCGACTACAACCAGGTCTTGACTGGCACGCAGGCCGAATTGCTGCGCCACGCCGATGGCCGTCCCTATCTCAAGCTCACCAGCGACCGCGGCGTGCAGGAGCCCTTCGTCGATGTGATCCTCGAGATCAGCTGGGCCACCGGCCGCTTGGTGCGCGAATACACCTTGCTGTTCGATCCGCCAACGACGGCACGTGCGGCACCGGCATCCCCTGCACCTGCGACCGCGCCGACGATGGCCGCTGCTGCACCGGCGCCTGCGCCGACGGCTCAATCGCGCGCCGCCGAGCGCCGCGCCGCGCCAGCGACGCGCGCACCCGCGTCCGAAAGCGCACCGGCACAGGCACCAGCACGCGCGGCCGCGGGGGAGCGTCCGGCCGCTGCCGGCGTCGACGAGTACAAGGTGAAGGCCGGCGACTCGCTGTCGCGCATCGCCACGCGCACGCTGCGTCCGGGCGTGTCGCTCGACCAGATGCTGGTGTCGCTGTACCGCGGCAACCCGCAGGCCTTCCAGGACAACAACATGAACCGGCTCAAGTCCGGTGTCGTGCTGGCGGTGCCGAGCGCCGAGAGCGCCCAGGGCGTGACGACCACCGAGGCGCGCCAGGTGATCCAAGCGCAGAGCGCCGACTTCGGCGCCTACCGTCAGCGGCTCGCGGCGAACGTGCCGGCGGCCAAGACCGAAGGGTCGTCGCGGCAGGCCAGCGGCAAGGTCGAAGCGTCGGTCAACGATCGCCAGCAAGGCGCTGCACCGGCCCCTGACAAGCTGACCCTGAGCAAGGGTGCGGCATCGTCCAAGGCCGAAGAAAAGATCTCGAAGGACAAGGCCAAGAAGGCCGACGACGTTCGTGTCGCCGAGCTCTCGAAGAATGTCGACGAGCTGAAGAAGATCGCAGGCGCGGCTGCCAGCGCAGCTGCACCGAAGCCCGCGTCTGCGGTGGCGGCCGCGCCGGCCGTTGCACCCGCGTTGCCGGCGAAGCCGGCGCCGGCGTCGGCTGTCGCAGCTACACCAGCACCCGCTCCTGCGCCGGCCCCGGTCGCTGTGCCGACGCCGGCTCCTGCGCCTGCACCGGTGGTGGCGGCGTCGGTGCCTGCCATCGTTGCGGCGCCTCCTGCTCCGGTCGCAGCATCGGCGGCGCCTGCGCCAGCGTCCGCACCGGTGGTCGCGGCCGCCTCGGCACCAGTGGTGCCCAAGCCCGCGGCCAGTGCTGCTGCCACGCCCAAGCCTGTGCCGGTCCCCGTCGAAGAGCCGAGCATGCTCGGCTCGCTGCTCGACGACAACCCGATGGCGCTGGGGATCGTCGCCCTCGCGATCGCCTTGCTCGGTGGCTTCGCGGCGTACCGCTTCAGCAAGCGCACCAAGAAGGACAGCGGCGAGACCTCGTTCCTCGAAAGCCGCCTGCAGCCTGATTCGTTCTTCGGCGCCAGCGGTGGCCAGCGCATCGACACGCGCGACGCGGGCGGTGCTTCGTCGTCGATGAGCTACTCGCTGAGTCAGCTCGACGCGATCGGCGACGTCGATCCGGTGGCCGAGGCCGATGTCTACCTCGCCTACGGCCGCGATCTGCAGGCCGAAGAAATCCTCAAAGAGGCGATGCGCAGCAGCCCGGATCGCATGGCGATTCGCACCAAGCTGCTCGAGGTCTATGCCAAGCGCCGCGACACCAAGGGCTTCGAGTTGCTCGCGACCCAGCTCTATGCGTTGACGCGCGGCGAGGGCGAGGACTGGGCCAAGGCTCAGGAGCTCGGCGTCCAGATCGACCCGGACAACCCGCTGTTCAGGCCGGGCGGTTCGCCGGCCATGGCGCATGGCGCCAGCGGCGAGATGATCGAGCCCTTGGGCGCCAGCACGATGCCGCAATCGGTGCTGCCGTCGCCATCGCAATTCGGCAGCTCGGTCACTGGCGTGCCCGCCGCACAAGACAGCGGCAGCATGGACCTGGACCTCGATCTCGGCGATCCCAGCAGCGGCTCATTGACCGAGCCCGCGCCGCTCCAGGTGACCCAGCCCGTCGCTCCGGCGCGCTCGCAGCCGGCGGCATACGATGCCGGGTCGCTCGACTTCTCGATGCCCGAAGTCCCCGAGCTGCAGGCCAAGGCGGCTCATCCGGTGATGGAACCGCCGGCATTCGATCTGTCCGACATCTCTCTCGACCTCGACATGCCTGCGCCGGCACCTGCCGCCGCGCCTGCGGCGAGCCCGTCCGGCTTCGGCGATCTGGGCTTGCCGGCACTGGGCGCGGACGGCGAAGACGACCCGTTGTCGCGCAAGCTCGAGCTGGCCGAAGAGTTCCGCCAGATCGGCGACACCGACGGCGCGCGCGACCTGCTCAACGAAGTCGTGGCCAAGTCCAGCGGCAGCGTAAAGAGTCGCGCACAGAGCATGCTGGCCGACCTCGGGTGATCCGGGGGCGACGCCGGCTTGCATCGACCGCGACCGAGGCCCACTCGTGAGGGTGGTGCTCGGTGTCGGCTACCGCGGCCAGGCGTACCAGGGCTGGCAGAGCCAGCCCGGCGGCCAGACGATCCAGGATCGACTCGAGCGCGCGCTCGGCCAGTTTGCCGACCAGCCGGTGCGCACGCTGTGCGCCGGGCGCACCGACACCGGCGTGCATGCGCTGAACCAGGTGGTGCACCTGGATACCGAGATCGCGCGCGAACCGCAGTCGTGGGTGCGCGGCACGAATCGCTTCCTGCCGGCCGACATCGCGGTGCAGTGGTGCCGGCTGACCGACGAATCGTTTCACGCGCGCTACAGCGCGATCGGGCGGCGCTACGTCTACGTGCTGCTCGAGTCCGTCGTGCGGCCTGCGGTCGAGGCGGGTGCGGTGGGCTGGAGCTTTCGGCCGCTCGATGGCTCCGCGATGCAGGCGGCCGCGCAGCTGCTGCTCGGCGAGCACGATTTCAGCGCGTTCCGCTCTGCCGAATGCCAGGCCGCGTCGGCCGTCAAGACGATGCGTTCGATCGGCATCTCGAAGCGCGGCGCGTACTGGCGCTTCGAGTTCGACGCGAGTGCGTTCCTGCACCACATGGTGCGCAACCTGATGGGCTGCATCGTGGCGGTCGGGTCGGGCGCGCGCAGCCCAGACTGGCTGGCCGAGGTGCTTGCGCTGCGAGAGCGGCGGCTCGCGGCCGCGACATTCCCGGCCGACGGTCTGTACTTCGTCGGGCCGTACTACGATGCGGTTCATGCCATTCCTGACCGCACCGCGGCGATGGACTGGCTGCCCTGAATGACTCTTCATGAACCAACGCACGCGCATCAAGATCTGCGGCCTGACCCGCGAAGCCGACGTTGACGCCGCCGTCGAGGCCGGCGCCGATGCGGTCGGCTTCGTGTTCTACGACAAGAGCCCGCGCTTCGTCACACCGGCGCGCGCCGCCGAACTGGCGCGGCGGCTGCCGCCGTTCGTGATGCCGGTGGGCTTGTTCGTGAACGCGAGCGATGCGCAAGTCCATGCCGCTTGCGCTGTCATTCCGCAACTGCTGCTGCAGTTCCACGGCGACGAAACGCCGGCGCAGTGCGCGCGCGCCGCACGGCCGTTTCTGCGCGCCGCCCGGGTCGCGCCGGGCTTCGATTTGCTAGACTTCGCGACTCGTTTTGCGCACGCCCAAGCCATCCTGCTCGACGCTCACGTCGAAGGCTATGGTGGGGGCGGAAAGGTCTTCGATTGGTCGCTCGTTCAGTCCGCCGTGCCCCTTCCAGTCGTTTTGTCTGGTGGGTTGCATGCCGGAAATGTGATCCATGGCATCCACACGCTGCGGCCCTGGGCCGTTGACGTGAGCTCCGGCGTCGAGTCCGCCAAAGGCATCAAGGATGCCCACGCGATCCGCCGGTTTTGCGATGCCGTGCGTGAGGCCGATGCCCGCGCTGCGGTGTCGGTCGCCTGACGAGAATTGATCACACCATGTCGAACTACCAACAACCCGATGCCTCCGGCCATTTCGGCCCGTATGGCGGCAGCTTTGTCGCCGAAACCCTCGTCCACGCGCTGGACGAACTCAAGCGCGCCTATGCCGAGGTGCAAAACGACGCGGCCTTCATCGAAGAGTTTCGCTACGAGCTGAAGCACTTCGTTGGCCGCCCGAGCCCGATCTACCACGCCGCGCGCTTGAGCCGCGAGCTCGGCGGCGCACAGATCTTCCTGAAGCGCGAAGACCTGAATCACACCGGCGCGCACAAGGTCAACAACACGATCGGCCAGGCGATGCTCGCGCGCCGCATGGGCAAGCCGCGCGTGATCGCCGAGACCGGCGCCGGTCAGCACGGCGTGGCCACGGCCACGATCTGCGCGCGCTACGGTCTCGAGTGCGTGGTCTACATGGGCAGCGAAGACGTGAAGCGCCAGTCGCCCAACGTCTACCGCATGAACCTGCTCGGCGCCACGGTCGTGCCGGTCGAAAGCGGCTCGAAGACGCTGAAGGACGCACTGAACGAAGCGCTGCGCGACTGGGTCACCAACGTCGAGAACACCTTCTACATCATCGGCACCGTGGCCGGCCCGCATCCGTACCCGACGATGGTGCGCGACTTCCAGCGCGTGATCGGCGACGAGTGTCTGGTGCAGATGCCCGAGATGACCGGCCGTCAGCCGGATGCGGTGATCGCCTGCGTGGGCGGCGGCAGCAACGCAATGGGGATCTTCTATCCGTACATCGACCATGCGGGTACGCGCCTGATCGGCGTCGAGGCCGCAGGGCTGGGCCTCGACACCGGCAAGCACGCTGCATCGTTGAGCGCCGGCTCGCCCGGGGTGCTGCACGGCAACCGCACCTACCTGCTGCAGGATGCGAACGGCCAGATCATTGAGACGCACTCGATCTCCGCCGGGCTCGACTACCCCGGCGTCGGCCCAGAGCACGCTTACCTGAAGGACATCGGCCGCGCCGAGTACGTCGGCATCACCGACAGCGAAGCACTGAGTGCGTTCCATCGCTTGTGCCGCACCGAAGGCATCATTCCGGCGCTCGAATCGGCCCACGCGGTCGCGCATGCGATGAAGATCGCGCCGACGATGCGGGCCGATCAGCACCTGCTCGTGAACCTCTCGGGCCGTGGCGACAAGGACATCGGCACGGTCGCCGACCTGTCCGGCGCGGCGTATTTCGACCGGCCGTCGCAAGGCGGCCAGAGCGTGAAGGGGCTGGCAGCATGAGCCGCATCAAAGCCACCTTCGACGCGCTGCAAGCGCAAGGCCGCAAGGCGTTGATCCCGTATGTGACGACCGGCGATCCCTTCGCCGACGCGACCGTCGAGATCATGAGCGCGATGGCTGCGGCCGGCGCCGACGTGATCGAACTCGGCGTGCCGTTCTCCGACCCGATGGCTGATGGCCCAGTGATCCAGAAGGCCGGCGAGCGTGCGCTGGCGCGCGGCATTGGCATGCCGCAGGTGCTGGAACAGGTGCGCTTGTTCCGCACCACCAACCAGACCACGCCGGTCGTGCTGATGGGCTATGCGAACCCGATCGAGCGCTACGGCGTCGACCGCTTCGTCGCCGATGCGCGCGCCGCGGGCGTCGACGGCGTGCTCGTCGTCGACTACCCGCCCGAAGAGTGCGAGGCCTTCGCCGCGACCTTGCGCGCGAACGAGATCGATCCGATCTTTCTGCTCGCGCCGACCTCGACCGAGGCACGCATGGCGCACGTCGGCCGCATCGCCAGCGGCTACGTGTACTACGTGTCGCTCAAAGGCGTGACCGGCGCCGGCCACCTCGACACCGCCGCGGTCGCCGCGATGGTCCCGCGCATCAAGCAGTTCGTGAAGCTGCCGGTGGGCGTGGGCTTCGGCATTCGCGATGCGAAGACGGCGCAGGCGGTGGCGGCGGTATCCGACGCGGTCGTGATCGGCAGTGCGCTGGTCCAATTGCTCGAAACCTGTACGCGCGACAATGTGGCTGCTGCGGCCGGTGCCTTTATCAAAGACATCCGCACTGCGCTCGACTCCTGAAAGGACACGATCCATGAGCTGGCTTGAAAAACTGTTGCCCCCGAAGATTCAGCCCAACGAACGCGGCGAGCGCCGCACCGTGCCCGAAGGCTTGTGGATCAAGTGTCCGCAGTGCGAGACCGTGCTCTACAAGACCGACCTCGAGCAGAACATCAACGTCTGCCCGAAGTGCAGCCACCACCACCGCATCGGCGCACGCGCGCGGCTCGACGCCTTTCTCGACGCCGAGGGCCGCTACGAAATCGGCCAGGAGGTGCTGCCGGTCGATGCGCTGAAGTTCAAGGACAGCAAAAAGTACACGGAGCGCCTGAAAGACGCGCTCGAAGCCACCGGCGAAACCGATGCGCTGGTCGTGATGGGCGGCTCGGTGCTGAGCGTGCCGCTGGTCGCGGCGTGCTTCGAGTTCGACTTCATGGGCGGCTCGATGGGTTCGGTGGTCGGCGAGCGTTTCGTGCGCGGCGTCGAGACCGCGATCGAGCAGAAGACGCCGTTCGTCAGCTTCACCTCCACCGGCGGCGCGCGCATGCAGGAAGGCCTGCTGAGCCTGATGCAGATGGCCAAGACCAATGCCGCGCTCACGCACCTGGCGAAAGCGCGCCTGCCCTACATCAGTGTGCTGACCGACCCGACGATGGGCGGCGTGTCGGCGAGCTTCGCGTTCGTCGGCGACATGGTGATCGCCGAACCGCAGGCGCTGATCGGTTTTGCCGGCCCGCGCGTGATCGAGAACACCGTGCGCGAGAAGCTGCCCGAAGGCTTCCAGCGCGCCGAGTTCCTGCTGCAGACCGGCGCGATCGACGCGATCATCGACCGGCGCGAACTGCGCGCCCGCATCGCCCGCGCGATCGCGATGCTGCAACGCCAGAGCGCCGATGCCGTCACCTGATTTGCCGAGCGCGCTACCAAGCACGCTCGCCGACTGGCTCGCCCGCTGCGAGCGCCTGCACCCCCAAGAGATCGACATGACGCTGGCGCGCGTGCGCCTCGTCAAGGAGCGGCTCGGCCTGGTCTTCAGCGCGCCGGTGATCGCCGTGGCCGGCACCAACGGCAAGGGCTCGACCTGCGCGATGCTCGAGGCGATCACGCTGCAGGCCGGCTACCGCGTCGGGCTGTACTCGAAGCCGCACCTGGTGCACTTCGAGGAGCGTTGCCGCATCAACGGCCAGATGGTCGACGGTGCCGCGTTGCTGCCCCATTTCGAAGCGGTCGAGCGCGCGCGCGGCGACGTGAGCCTGACCTACTTCGAGTTCACGCTGCTGGCGATCACGCGGCTCTTGATCGAGACGCCGCTCGACTTGGTGATCCTCGAGGTCGGCATGGGCGGGCGGCTCGACGCAGTGAACGCGTTCGATGCCGATTGCGCGATCGTCACCAGCATCGACATCGACCACGCCGAATACCTCGGCCCCGATCGCGAGACCATCGCGATCGAAAAGGCCGGCATCATGCGCGCGGGCAAGCCCGTGATCGTGAGCGACCCGGTGGCACCGCAAAGCCTGACGAGCGAGGCGCAGCGGGTCGGCGCCGAGTTGTGGCTGTTGGGCCGCGACTTCAATGTCTCGGGCGACAAGCAGCAGTGGAGCTGGGCGGGCCGCCACAAGCGCTTCAACGCGATGGCGTATCCGGCGCTGCGCGGCGCGAACCAGCTGCTCAATGCCGCCGGTGTGCTGGCCGCGTTCGAGGCGCTGCGCGACCGGTTGCCGATCAGCGCGCAGGCGGTGCGCAACGGTTTCGCGCTGGTCGAATTGCCGGGCCGCTTCCAGGTCGTCGCCGGGCAGCCGACGCTGGTGCTCGACGTCGCGCACAACCCGCACGCGGTCGCAGCGCTGGCGCAAAACCTCGATCAGATGGGCTTCTTCCCGCGAACGCATGCGGTGTTCGGTGTGATGGCCGACAAGGATATCGCGGCGATCCTCACGCGCATGGCGCCGATCGTCGATCACTGGTACTTCACGGACCAGCCCTTACCGCGCGCCGCCAAGGCCGCCGACCTGGTCGCGCTGCACGCACGGCTCGCGTTGAAAGGCCCGGGGCCGGTCACCACGACAACGCACGCGCAGCCGCGTGACGCGATGGCCGCAGCCCTCGAGGCAGCCGACCCCGCTGATAGAATCGTGGTCTTCGGGTCGTTCCTCACGGTGGGCGGCGTGTTGCAGGATGGCGTGCCGCGCCTGACCGGCAAACACAGCGCTTGAGCGGGTCCCTGGCGGGCCCTTCGCCCGCGCCGCGACCCGCCAAAATCACGCCACTGCCGGAACTCGCATCGCATGGGTTTGCTGTCCATTTTCAAGCGTCAGGCTGACTCACCCAAGCGCACCCCAGCGAGCGCTGCCGATGCGCCCGACGCCGTGCAGCGTGCACGCACCCGAGCACGGCAGCGGCTCATCGGCGCGGTCGTGCTGCTGGGGATCGGCATCGTCGGCTTCCCGCTGGTGTTCGAGACCCAGCCGCGGCCGATCCCGGTCAACATCCCGATCGAAGCACCGCCGAAGGACGGCGCGCCCGCACTGACGATGCCGGCCGCGCGCTCGCCCGCGACGAGCCCGACGCCACCGGCGGCGAGTGCGCCTGCTGTCGAGCCCGCGTCGACTCCGCCCAAGCCTGCTGCTGCGGCGGCACCGGTCGAGGTGATCACCGAGTCGCGCGAAGAGGCCGGTCGCGAGGTCGCGGCGACGCCACCGCATGCCGCAGCGCCCGCTGCGTCCAAGCCCGCGGCCGCGACGCCGGCGCCGGCCAAGCCCGCCGTCGATCGCAAGCCGGTGGTGGTCGCGGCCGATGGCGCGCGTGCGCAGTCGCTGCTCGAAGGCAAGGCCGACAAGCCCGCGGATGCAGGCCGCTTCGTGGTTCAGGTCGGCGCCTTCACTGATGCCGCCGCCGCGCATGACACGCGGGTCAAGGCCGAGAAGCTGGGTCTGAAGACCTACACGCAGATCGCCAGCACGCCGGCGGGCAACCGCATCCGGGTCCGCATCGGCCCCTTCGCATCGCGCAGCGAGGCCGACAAGGCGCTCGCCAAGGCCCGCGACGCGGGGCTGACGGCCGTGGTGCTGACCCTCTGAGCCGCGGCCATGACGAACAACGAGTTCTTCGTGTCGTGGCTGGACATCGGCCTGCTGGTGTTCCTGCTGCTGTCGATGGTCGTCGGTCTGATGCGCGGCTTCGTGTTCGAACTGCTGTCGCTCGCCGGTTGGTTCGTGGCCTACTTCGCGGCGCGTTTTTGCACGCCGCTGGCCCAGCCGTGGCTGCACGTCGGCGAGCCGGGGTCGAACTTGAACTACGGCGCGACGTTCGCATGTGTGTTCCTGGCCGCGCTCGTGATCTGGAGCATCGCTGCGCGGCTGGTTAGGGTGGTGATCCGCGCGACGCCGCTGAGCCCGATCGACCGGCTGCTCGGCGCCGGGTTCGGGTTGGTGCGCGGGCTGGTGGTGCTGCTGATCGCGGCGCTGTTGATCAGCGTGTCGCCGTGGGGTCAGTCGCCGATGTGGCAGCAATCGATGGGCGTGGCGTGGCTCAATGCGGTGGTGCACGAGCTGCGACCGATGTTCATGAACGACGTTTCTCAACACCCGCAGGCGTGATGCGCGTGGCGGGTTGAACCAAGGCAAATCCTCATGTGTGGCATCGTCGGCGTCATATCCAAGGGCGCGGTTAATCAGTTGATCTACGACGCGTTGCTGCTGCTGCAGCACCGCGGCCAGGACGCCGCCGGCATCGTCACGATGCAGGGCACGAAGTGCTTCATGCACAAGGCGCGCGGCATGGTGCGCGACGTGTTCCGCACCCGCAACATGCGCGGCCTGCCGGGCACCGTCGGGCTGGGCCAGGTGCGCTACCCGACCGCCGGCAACGCCTACAGCGAAGAAGAGGCGCAGCCGTTCTACGT
>Ga0307515_10020165_pt1 | contig 11918 bp, 11 predicted proteins | sample 17_EM_MG_FD_194513 | JGI IMG/M metagenome (GOLD analysis project Ga0307515, IMG submission 194513) | Populus trichocarpa ectomycorrhiza microbial communities from riparian zone in the Pacific Northwest, United States - 17_EM | ecosystem: Host-associated > Plants > Roots > Unclassified | place...
GATGACGATAAAGTTGATCGGCTTGACTCTTGGTGACGCAGGGTCGACGAGCGTCTGTTCCAGCCTTAGGAGGTAGTCTAGCAGCAGTTCCTCGAGCTTATCGCCAATCGGAGTACCACCTGTAGGAGAGTGGAGTATCAGAAAACTGAGAGAAGGCGCAAAGAGGCGCACAGCCTGTTCGCCAGCTGCGCCGGAAAACGATCGGGGAACATACCACTCGGGCGAACTTCGTTGAAGAGCCGTTTTACATCCCTGGCGGTCTGTGGGGGGTTAGAGATCGCTCTTTTGGTAGTCACGCGACGTACTGCTAAGTTCCGACCAGCTTGTGGGGAATTGAGGAAGAATATATCGATTCCGTCGTTGTCGTACGTCCCCGCGAGTCTTGCAATCCCCGCGAGCGCTTCCCTAGCCTGTCTCCAGAGTGCTCCAGCCATTGAACCTGAGTCATCGACCTGGGGTGTGTATGTCAGCACGCAGTCGAGCCCGAGTACGTCAAACATACGATGATGACTGTGTCATATTTTCGGAGCATAGTGAGAGGGTCCTCTTTGCTGCTTCGTCTAACGAGTGGTTTTGCGCGCGCAGTACTGGCGGTAGGAACGGGGAATTGAATGTGTGGGGGTGGTGCGGGATGTGGTTGGGGCATGGGCATGGGCATTGGCATTGGCATTGGCATTGGGGGGACTTCTTCCGTCGTTGCGAGGATTGTAGGCATCCGAATATTTCCTGTACCCGCTAGGAGCTGAGATCGGCGGGGCAGGACATGAGTACCATACGACTTGGTTCGCCTGGGAGACTGGGGAACTGGCATCCGGAAAGGATTTGTTTCCACCACCTGTTCTCCATCGGGTATAGGTGGTAGTGGAGATACGGACGCGCCTGTCGTCGAGTATGGCGGCGGCGGCGGCGAGGGTGGCGAGCGGGAAGAGGCGGGAGCGGCGGAGGAAGCACGACGCTTTGGTGGATTACTGGCTGCGTCGTGCTGCTGGTATCGATATAGCTCACGTAGTTTGTTCTTTTGCGAGGACTGGTCGTTTCCCATCGGACTAAAGGTGTCAAGAAAGAGGTGAGGGTGAGGGCTGTGAGGGCTCCACAGGCAGGCATTGCAGGCATTTAGCAAAGTCAGCGGAGCGGAATCGCAGACTTGTTCGGGACTCTTTCGGCCCGGTCCAGTCTCGGTCCAGTCATCGGCACAAATCTGCAAGGAAGGTCAACGAACTACAAGGAGCTCGATACAAAACGATACTATCCTGTAAGAGTGTAAAGCGACACCTTGCCACTGTACCTTCTGATACTCCTCGCCAAAGGTTTAGACAGAGGGAGGTGGGACACCTCAAGTTGGCGTCCACCTAGTACATCTGATCTAGGGTCAACAAGGAACGAACCATCCTTGCGAGCATCCATAAGTAGTGGAAATTAGGAGAATTAAGGGCTTTTGGTAGGTGCTCAAACCTGTTTGCTCTCATAAGACCCGTATTCTCATTGCATTATGACAGATTATCGTCGATACGACTCCCTATAGAAGTAGCCTAAACAAGTTGACTTTGGCCAAAAAATTTTGAAGGGAAGATTCGATAGAAAGGACAGTCAAATAGGCGACCCGTTCTTACTGTCAGGATCAATAAGGGGGCTTAGAACCATTACTCCTCGCTTGTAATACCGTCCTGGGCCGTCTACCCTAGAGTCGTCCTGATACTTGCCAATACATCACCAAATACTTGTATTCCGAAAAGGTGTTGTTTGGACGGGCCACCCCCAAAGCTTTCGCATTACGTAAACCCTTCCACCTCCTTGCATCCTCATGACGACAACGATAGCCTCCGTGGCCGAGGACGCGCAATCCAAGAACATCTCGCAGCCACCGAGTTATTCCAGCGTCGTCGCTGGTGTGTGGTGCAATCCCGGTTTAATGGGACAACCGGAGAGTTAACTAACAAAACCACAAGGGACGAGTCGTGCTTATGGACCAACACCAATAGGAAATCAATTACTACCCCCACAGGTCTATTACGATCCCACGGGACCACGCGCGATTGAAGAAGCGAATCACCGAGCGCGAAGGCGGTTCTTTGGGGCTTTGTTCTGCGCGCTCGCCATTTGGTTATTATGTGGTATCATTACGGGAAGTTCTATGATGGCTCGTCACCATCATCAGCGGCATTAGGATTAAAGGACCACCGTTCCGTTGTATCATATTTGGTGCGTCATCAAGTCAAAGCAAAATAAGCGCCTAACCTTGATTATTGCCGGAAGTATACCGCAGTGCCTGCTGGAACTGTCGCACTTGAACTTGTCTCCCGTTTGGTCATGCAGTGCTTCCTGGTACTGTATCGGCGCTTAAATGTGTCATAGTAATATCCAGAGAGGCACAAATACCTAGTATACTATCGGAACTATATTTGCCACGATCTAGCATGGAAATCGCGAGCTCCTCAGCTTCACGATGCAAACGCCCACCGCGCCAAGCTCCGAGGGGCACGTTGTAGTTCGTACGAGTCGGTATGGACGATGAAATAGAAACGGCACTCACGATGGTCGCCCAGCCGTATGCATATACAGATGATGTATCTCAAACAGCCCACCGGCAACTGAAACTTACCATTTAGCCGCGAGACAAGTTGACTCTCGTCTTTGCCAGAGCCCTTAGGATTGATCTTTCTTCGCGGTGATGACCGCTACGTCTCTCAGAGGGAGAAGTGCTGATATATCCTTACCGAGTGTACTCATTAACCGATTTTCCCCAGTGGACTCTACTCCATACATTTTTGCAGGACTCGACGAAGGACCGTCAGAACCTTGAGTAATTCTTCGCCCAACGTGGTCCGCCCTGGCGGTAATGGCGACTCAACCAAGCGGTCGCCACATAGTCGAAGTCGAATGTAGTCGTGCGACGCTCCTGCTGACCTCAAGCGCTTGCAGGGCACCCTCGGTGGGTCTGTGGGCGACCATACGGACATGGGCTTATGGTGGGTCATCTATGACATAGGAAGCATTGAGTGATCCTGGTCATAGGCTTGCAAGGAACTGGCCACCTTTGTATGGTGTCATTCACATTTTCAAGAGGCGCTCTCTGAAGCAAGTGCCGTAAGGCTGGTGCTTTGTCGTTTTGGGCGCGATTTTTGAGTGAAGCGTGTGCATTCTGATCGCATCATCACCATGGTACATTGGCCGGCGTCGGGGTTTCTTGACAATGGCCTGCACGTCGACCTTGACTGCGCACTGTGGCAAGCCAATCATGCACGGAGCGCCCAAGGGCATGCCTCCGTTGCCTGATGCGACCTTCAATTCATGTTGGTAGATCCTCCGGTCTCCAAGCTGTATGCCGCGAACCACTTGACCTTACGTGATGAAACGGTACCTGATGTTTTCGCTTACTCTTTATTGCGGGTCTTCAAGACGACCGGAGTGTGCTTCGCTGCAAGCAGACACGGATGCAGACGCAGAAACCGCCGCCCAATCCGCGCTGGCTTGAAGGGCGTAACGGTCAGAAGCTCTCGGGTGTAGAGCATATAGAGAATCCGTTAATAGATGATCGTCGACGCGTTGTCATTTACATGCAGAATTGTTGGAAGTGTTGTGTGTTCGACAAGACAAGAACGAGGGCCTGCACACAATGGGGAGATTTGTCGCTAGTAGTATATGTCGCCCTAAAGCCTCAACAGTCACTGCACGACCTATGGCCCTTCATTGGCGGTGGTTCTTCGTTTATGAGCTTGTGGACGAGGTCACAGATGAAGGTGACGATGACGAGTGCCTCGTGTCTCGGACCCATACGATTTTGGAGACGCGATCTGAAGAATTATCATCTCGTTGTCTGCGAGATCTGTGGATACCCTGCCTGGGCGAAAACATGGCGGTAAAACGACAACTTTACTGCTTGGACTCCGACCACATTATTCGATCAAAGCCTCCTCTCTTCTCGTCGTCGCTGCCGTCGTCTGACCAGTGACTGCTGCGTGTGTCGTCGCTGTTCTTTGCGGCGCTCAGCTCGTCCAGCCGCCCCACCACCCCACCGCCCGCCGCTGGTCCCTCCCTCACCACCACCCGGCCCCCTCCGCCTCACCCGTCGCGTATCTCGACTTGTCCCCGCAACGAAACAGCACGTTCCAGCCTTTCGCCCCGCTCATACCACCCCTTTGGTCCGTGTCTCACCCGCCTTGCAGCGTGCTCATGCTTACTCGTTATGTCTATCCTCAGCGCCTTCTGCACCATCGAGCCTTACACGCCTATTGACCCCTCTTCTATGTCCCATTGATCCCAACATTTCCATTAACTGCCATATCAGCACTTGCTGCTACGAATTATATCTGCAAATCACGTCGCCAACATCCATCTATTCGCATTACCTAAATAGCCCACCCTGGCGTCCATCATAGCATCCACTCCCGTCCCCTCCGACGAGCATTTCCTCAGCCGCTCGTTGCTCGACTCGTTCGACGCGCACGAGGCAATAGACCTTCGCCATCCTCCGGTGGTCGACTCACGGCCCAGTTCAGCCACCAATACTATGTCCCAGCAGCAGTTTTCCGATCCGGATGCCCCCAGTCTCACGCGCCCTGATTTCCTTGTTTCATCTCAACACGCCCCCGCAGCTCCCCAACAACCACAGGGCCCTCCCGGTTCTCTCTACAGTTCTCTCTACTCACAAACCGCACATGACGGCTATGTGGAGCTTCCTGACTCCTTCGTTCCCGCCTCCTTTGGCGCGCATTCATTGCGAATGGCTAACGCGATTAGTGTAAACTCAATCAAACCGCGCCCGGCTGCCGATGCTGACTCACTCCGGAACCTGGATCTCAACGCCCAGCTCAAAATCGGGCCACCAAAGTCGGACCTCTCTTCTAATGTGCTTCCAGAGGCCGCCGGTGCCACAGGTCCTCCGCGACGCGCCAACGTAGATTACGGGATGTTGCCTCAACTGAACACTCCACTCATCCCAGTCACTCACATTCCACCACAACCATTGCAAGCTCCGGCTCCCACACTGACCGCACTCCCCATGGCCCAATCCAACCTCCCTGCGTCAACAGCAATTCAATCTTCTGCAGGCCCCGGCCCGTTGGTGCCAATGCCGCAATCTCCAGTTATGCCTGGCACGCAACCGCCTTTGAATCAGCAGCAAATTTTGCAGCTTATTACTTCCCAGTCACCATCGCAATCTCCAGCGGCTGCCGCTCAACTCGCTCAGTTACTCCAGTCCCCCAATGCGCAGCCGATCCTGACTCAATTAGCCGCAATGATGGGCTCTGCACAAGCCGCACCCCCACCCACTCAAACTCAAGAGGAGATCTCCACAATTTTTGTGGTTGGTTTTCCTGACGACATGACAGTGAGTTACCAGATACTCAATTTGGTAGAACTCTAACGAATTCTTTCAGGAACGCGAATTTCAAAATATGTTCACGTTTTGTCCAGGATACGAAGCTGCCACTCTCAAGATGCCAGCCAAGGACACGCCGTCTTTCCCCAATGGTCAGTCAAGTGCAGGGTCAGGACTCCGCGGGGCCTTTCCTGCCAGTGGAGTCAGTCCACGCCAGGCTGCCGCTCTCGCTGCTGCCAATGCCGTATCCAACGCAATCGCTGGGGCCAGCGACCCATACAATTTGGTTACGGTCAATTCAGGTGGTGTCGTCGTCGATCAAGGCAATAACCAGACTGCAACGACTTCGTCAGCTTGGTCCACTGGACTTGATGATGCGTATGCAAGATCATTGATCGCCACCTCCTTCGCCGCTTCGAATGCCTCAACGGCTACGGATTTTGGTGTTGCAGGTGGCACCAATACTGGTGGATCGAGCTTGCAATCTCGGAAGCAGATCATTGGCTTTGCAAAGTTTAGGACCAGACAAGAGGCCCTAGAAGCTCGGGATGTTCTTCATGGGCGCAGGGTCGATATAGAGAAGGGCTCGGTCCTGAAGGCAGAAATGGCGAAGAAGAATTTACACACTAAGCGGGGTGTCGGTTCGCTACAAGGTCCTTCGACTGCGCCTAATGCTACCAACGCCAATAATATCAACGGACTCGCAGCTAGTGGGATGCTCTCACCTGAAAACCACGCATTGGGACCTGCTGCCGGTGTATCCAATGCCACTGGACTGACAAATGCCATGGATTCACCATTGAGTTCTGGAGTACCCGGATATAGCGCATTGGCCACTTCGCGGGTAAACGACACTGATCCGTTCAAGGTGAACCATCCCGTCGTCAACCCCGTGCCGACCTTCCAACCTCAGGTCTCGAACATCGGTGCGCCACCCCACGACCCTTCCGTCATCCTCCCTCGCGATCTGCTCTATTCTCCAGGTCGACCTGAGTTGTCTAACATCTGGACCCAAAATGAATCCTCGCCAGTCTCGGCGCAGAACGAGCAGCCAACTCTTCATTCTGGTCCTGGAGAGCCATACGTCAGGCATCGGAATGGGCAGCTTGACGGAAAGACAGGCGCTCTTTCCCCTCCGTCTATGGGGTCTTCCTTCTCTTCCTTACCGCCAAGGCCCGCCTCGTCTGTCAACTCTTCCAGCCCTCCCACTACGTCCTGTGCGAGCAATGATACCGAGGTCGGCGCAGGGTACAATTCAGATTACAGCACGAGGTCCTTCTCCCCCAACGAATCGATGGCCAACTCTCTAGTCGGGGGGATGCAATCCCCCGACTCGAACATGGACGCCATGAGTAAGGTGATGCAGATCATGCAAGGGGCTTCCAAGATGCACATGGGGAATGTAGGTGGTCTCGTTGGGTCGCCTGGAGATCCTCTTACCGAGAGCTTTCTCCCTTCTGTCGGAAAGCAAATGCAGGCACTTTCGAGTCATGGTGCTGAGTCCGTAAGGACTAGCAGCGACAGCTCGACAGGCAGTCGGAGGAACAACACTGCCGATCAGAATCCTCCTATCAATACACTTTACGTCGGCAACCTCCCTTCTTCCCAGGCCCCACAGTCCAAATACCTCGAAGAGGCATTGCTTACACTCTTCTCTCGTTGCCCCGGGTACCGCAAACTCTGCTTCCGCCAAAAGACGAACGGACCCATGTGCTTCGTTGAGGTATGTGAACAGATCCTATCTCCTACCTTGTATTGACCAATCTTCCTCCAGTTCGATGACGTTCCCAGTGCTTCCCGAGCCCTTAAGGAGCAGTACGGCAATTCGCTCAACGGAATTGTCAAGGGGGGTATCCGACTCTCTTATTCGAAGAATCCCCTCGGAGTGCGGACTGCTGTTCCGAATGGTCCTTCGCAACCACCCTCCCTGGTTGGCAGTCCGCTCGGGAGCCCCGTTACGCAGATCCCGCCGGTTTCACTGCAATTCGGGATGAACCCCCCAATGGGATCCCTTCATGATGCGCCCCTTCATCCACGTGGAGGACTCGCTATTCAAGGCGCTGATTTACCTTCTCGCCTCCGTAACGACGAACACCCAGCGGCATTTGCCTCTTCTCCACCAAATCGGCTCCTTGCGTCTCCCCCACCAATCAGTTCTGGGGGTGGGGCTTTTGCCGCCATTACCTCCAGATCCCACAATAGGGCCCCCATCTCAATTGCTTCTCCAAGTAATTCTTCTATCCACCAGTCCCTTTCGTTCACGCCTGCGACGAGCCCGCCCACCGCCGGCCCTCTTTATCCAGGATCCACATTCCAGCCCTTCGGTTCGGTGCGCCCAGCTTTCTGGTGTGAACCTTGACTTCCAACTTACGGGTCCTCTTTGCAGACTGAGCCAACTAGTCAAGGGCAACGGCTCCAATTCCCATGAGTTTCTCGCATTGCAAATGGCGTTCCCGCCGAGATCACGAGCTTAGGCCCTTTTGCCAACAGTTGCATTTCATCATCGCTTTCCCCATCACCATCTGCTCATCGCCACTTCTAGCATTTCACTTACACCTCAGACTTACATTACGAAACCGCATGATCATCTGTCCCATGCTTTCACCGTCCATCATTTCCGTCTTCATACTTCAGACGGAACCCAACCCTGTGTAACGTTTTCTTTTGGCACCCTTGCGCATAACTCCGTAGCAAAAGTCATATATTTCAACCTCGCCCTACACCTAGAAGTTGCGAAGGAAGAATGTTGGAAAGCATTTCGTCCAACAATTGAACGGTGACGTCTCAAGATATGGTTTCACGGTTCTACCTTCCTTCGTCGCTTCATCCGCCAGCAGCCTGCAAGCCCTTGCATCCATTCCACTACCCCAATCCGTCGTGTTTCCGTTGTTCCTAGTCCTTTGCCTGGGTCAACTGTGTCATCTCACTCCTCATTCATACCCATGCCATTTGCATTTTATGGTCCGCATCTAAAGGGTTATTTGCATCTCGTTCCTCCCAAATAGCTTTGCAGAGGTCATCATTCTCACTTCGTTTTCTTGGTACCTCTGCGTCAAGTCTACCATATTCCCCTGTCCCTTCATCCAAAGAGACCGTACATGTTTGTGCTCTGTCGTGCATTTCCCTTCAACGACGAAGGGAAGAGTTTCCCGTATCATTACCATCCATCATCCATTGGCGCTCGAGTCTCGAACACTTCATGCTCCCTTTCTCATCTCCATCAAACAAACCTGTACTATCGAATCTGACTCGCCAACCTCGTTTCTGCTCTCTTCCCCCTTGGGTATTATACGTAGTTTTGATGAAACCGTATTGTCGACTGCCCCCCAACCACATGTGTTCCTTCCACTATTATGTAGATACCGCATCGTTCTAAATCTAAGTCGCCCTTTTGCGACCAACTCACATGTCTGAAATGAAGCGACAAACAGATGCCACTCTGCCACAGCCGTCCATATGCCACCCCGGAACTGCGCCTTCTGTGACAAAGCACGAGCCATTATCAGGCGCCCTAAGACCGGAGATCACGTTTGCAAAGAATGTTTCTTCTGGGTTTTTGAAACGGAAGTCCACAATACCATTACCACTGCCAAACTCTTCAAAGCGGGAGAGAAAGTCGCCATAGGTGCTTCAGGAGGCAAAGGTAGATATACAAACCACTCTGGGCGTCTCTGACTCGATTTTTTCAACCTAGATTCGACAGTGCTAGCCTATGTGATGAAGACGCTGAATGAACGGTATAATTATGGGCTTAAACTATTCCTACTCTCCATAGACGAAGGAATTACTGGATACAGAGATGATTCACTTGAGGTTGGTAACCCGATTCTTCGTTTAGTGCCTGGTCCTTCACGATGCCGCAGACTGTCAAGCGGAATCAACAGCAGTACGACCTCCCCCTGAAGATCTTAAGCTATGATGAGCTCTATGGTTGGACCATGGACGCTATTGTGGAGCAAGTTGGGCGAAAGAATAACTGTAAGGTGGATTTTCTCCTCTTCCAACCTCTACTGACTACCAACAGGTACATTTTGTGGAGTATTCAGACGGCAAGCGCTAGATCGTGGGGCAGCGAGCCTCGGTGTAGACCATATCGTTACCGGGCATAATGCCGATGATATCGCGGAGACTGTTTTGATGAATAGTGAGTACTGACCGTCGATACCACGTACTAATACTGAATGTGTGGTATTTAGTTATGCGAGGTGACATAGCACGATTAGGGCGCTGTACATTAATATGTACTGAAGGCGAAGACACCATACGACGGTCCAAGCCATTCAAATATGCATACGAAAAAGAGATCGTCATGTGAGCAACGCGAATCCGCGACCAACCTTCTTTCAGTCTGATTGTGTTACAGGTACGCGTATTTCAAGAAACTGGATTATTTCTCCACCGAATGTATCTATTCACCAGACGCATATCGAGGGCACGCAAGAGCCTTCCTCAAAGACCTTGAAGCAGCACGACCAAGTGTCATCATAGACATTATCCACTCCGGCGAAGCGTTTGAGGTTGCCCAAGAAGTCAGGGTGAAACAGCAACGTAGGGGTGGCTAGACGCGTATTTGAAACCCACACCACTAAAACCTATCGGCAGAGACATGTAAAAGATGCGGGTACATATCAAGCAACGACCTGTGTAAAGCCTGTACGTTACTCGAAGGCTTAGAGCGAGGGATGCCACAGCTCGGTATTGTGAGTGATTAGATATTATCTGACTGTTTGCGTGCTGATAATGACTGTAGCGAGATGGAAAGAAGAAAAGGGTTGACATTGAGGCACCCACAGAAAATATGCGAACGATTCCAATGTTCAAAATGCCAGATGCGACGGACCACATAGTTGAGGCCACTGCGAGTGCTTCAGGTGGTACATTGGCGCCATTGGTACCTGAATGAAGATGATTATGCTACATTTTTGCTTGGGTGTTCTGCCTTTTTTCAGTATTCTCCTCATCTCTTCTCGTCTGTGCCATTTTCAGCAACGCGTACATAGCCTGTAATCTCGGCATTTCGACACCCTTCGCTCGAGCTAACCGCACTGGGTTGCCCAAGATAACTTCGAGCTCCATGGGTGCTCCCTTATACCAGTCAAGCAGCATACTCGGTCGGCCCAACGTATTTCTCTCCGTTGATTTGAGGATCTGATCAGCTGTGGCGAGAGTCTTGGGCATGGGTGCCTCAAGTACCGCTTCAGCTGCACGGAAGACTTCTTCCATTCCCGCTTTTAAATGAATCCGTAACTCCGGGTCCAGCGACATGCGCGCATTTCCGGTACCGTTCGAGAGCACAGCGGATGGATTCATGGTGCCGTTGATCTACAAAGGCGCTGAGTGGAGGAACGTGACTTGAGGGTTCAAGGTACCTACGGCTATCTTGTGCCACCGTACGAATTGTAGCCCTCGCTCGTTGTAGATTTCGGCGTCCTTGATGCCCCCGTCCTGCAAGAGCTTCACGAACTCTGCCGTCTTAGCTTCACCCAGTTTTGTCGCCTTGCTGTCCGGGTCCCACGAACCATTGGTATATGGACCGGTGCTAATCCTAGTCCAGCGGTTCTGTCGGATCACGCCTTGCTCGACTTGTTCTGCACTGATGACCGTCACTGCACTCAGGACGGGATTTGAGGTAAAACGCCGTCGATAGGGCTCCTCTACTCCAACTCCGTTCTGGATGAGGACTATGCTACTGTCCTTATCGACGACTGGAGCAACCAGGAGGCTTTCGTCTGAAACGTCTGGGAGGGCTTTGGCCGTTACGACCACGTAGTCCCAGTGCAACTTGGTCCCAGCAGCCACTTGAACGGAGTTAAAGACATATTCAGGGTAGAAATGGTAGTCGCCGAAATTGTGCGTTTTAAGCGTGACACCATTGGCTTTGATTGCAGCGTAATTTGAACGACAGACCAAGGAGACAAGAGTGTGAGGTTCCTTGTGTATTCGAGACGCATAAAAACAGCCCACAGCGCCGGCTCCGACTAGTTGAGACTCATTATAGTGTGCACGTGTGGGCAAATGACGTGTGGGCTCACCGATGAGAACACGAACGGGCTTAGACATAATACTATATGCTAGGTAAGTCGTAGCGGGGCTATTTTTGTTGGTTTACGGGCAAAGTTCCTTCAAAGTCCAAGTATAAGACGACAGATCGGGGCGGTGGATTGGTCAGGAACTCCCCTCTTCGCGTTTCAATACATGACGGACTTGATTTTATCGTAGGAATGCAGGGGACACTTTGACCGATTATGAGCAGTCTGCCTTGCGAATTCCTGGTGCAAATTCCTGGTGCAAATTCCTGTTGCAAATTCCTGGTGCGAATTCCTTGCGAATTCCTGAGCACGCATACCTCGTCGACTTCCCCGAAGAGCAAACACAATGTGAAATGCACGCAAACACCGAGTAGCGGTCTCTAAGCAGTCCAGTCAGATCCAAGTTGGTGAAAAGTGAGTGAATCTTGGTCCCAGCCACGAAGGCGTGTTTCAGCACCTACCCCTAAAAATGTCGGCGAGGAGAGATCCACACCTCCTTGTTGCGTCCCACATCTCTGCTGCTTTTGGACCTCCCAGACGCGTCCAAGTCCCCACCCACCGACGAGCAA
>Ga0307515_10020166_pt1 | contig 11917 bp, 7 predicted proteins | sample 17_EM_MG_FD_194513 | JGI IMG/M metagenome (GOLD analysis project Ga0307515, IMG submission 194513) | Populus trichocarpa ectomycorrhiza microbial communities from riparian zone in the Pacific Northwest, United States - 17_EM | ecosystem: Host-associated > Plants > Roots > Unclassified | place...
CAACCCAAAGGCTGCCACATAAGTTTCCAAAGCATTAATGACTTCTTGTAGTGAATGAAATCCATAATTTTTAAGAAAATAATGTCTTTTTCATTTTCGCATTTTACTGACAAATTCTAAGTTCAACTTTAAACATGTTGTTCTCTCTTGTCTGGATGAATTAGCGAGCCTACCATATATTGTCGGAAAGGTAAAAATATCTAGTTTCTAACCAAATTGAAATCGCATCCAAACTCCTCCTGTAGTTTCAAATATGATCTGAAAAGTAAACAAAAGTTTAAAGAGACACATTTAAACATTTTTAACCCAAACTTCTTAACTTAGATCATTGAACTCCTCATAGATCCATTTAAATATTTTTAACCCAAACTTCTTAACTTAGATCATTGAACTCCTCATAGATCCACTTTCTTTTAGGTCGTAGAATAGACCAATGAATACTCCTAATGTATCCTTTGATATTGTAGCCAAAACTGCTTTAGGTAGTTACTATGCTGGTGACCAGCTGTTTGGTTGTTGGCAAACAATAATTCCTTAATTTACTTATTTTGATAGTTATTTTTTTTTCTGCTAGTTTCTTGCTTTGCATTCTTGATGGTAATTTACAACACCATTTCTGTTCTTGTGCTACCTTTTATGTTGTATATTGAAAGCATATTTTTTGCTTTACTGCCACTCCTTTTTCTCTTCCCAATCCTTTTTGCAAGTGTTTGCTATGTTTCTGTTTGTTCCATTTAGATCTTTTTTTTTGGGATATGCATGCTATAATGGAAGTTTCAGGTGGATGCAATCCAGTCTTGTGGAGGACAGATGACAGCTGATGGAAGACGTTTTCGAACAGGTGGTGGGATATTATTGAATACCATGAAAACAAGAGAACCGGTGGCCTATATAGAGATAATGAAAAGAGCAAAGGAATTTGAGCGGTGAGTGTGTGAATGCATCTGATTAATGAACTATTGTTTTGTTCCAGCAAGTAAGCAAAATTTGGGATCATGCCTTAGTGTGAACACAACCATGTATAAATTACATCCTTTGTCACTGTATCTGAGCCACTTCAATGCATGTTACTGATCTTTGTATCATACTGTGCCTCCGCTTGTGTTACATTCCATCTTCTTTTTGAATGCTAACAATCTGCATATCTGATCCTCTCTTGCAGAAGCAATTCAGGAAACAAAATGTTTGGCGAGAACCGGAGCAAAACAATGAGGGTTCCTCTCAAAGGTCTGACTTCGCTTTCATTGATGAGGCGCCAGCCAGTGTACCTGATGGTTCTCAAAATGAGCTTGCATCTCAATATCAGCACGAACAGTCTAGTGCTGATGAGAAACGCAAATCTGTGCATGAGTGGATCAGGGTACCTGTTTCATACGACGACTTGCTTGGAGATGATCTGAAAAATGAAGCATGATTTCTGAACGCAGGGACCAACCTTGGCAGCAATTTTGCACTCGGCTGTGTGGGGATACAAAAATACCCTTTACGACTTTGACAGGATCTTTTTCTAGTTTTTGAAAGGAGAGTTTGCATAGGCTGTCCGTTTTTAACTTGCAACTGTGTACTTCTTGAACATAGAATGTCCTCTCTTCTTCCTCAATTTAAAAAGAACTATTTAATCTTATTGTTATGGATGCATTTCCTTTTGCCTTTCATTCTTTAAATAGTAAAGGTACCAACTTATGTCTGAAATCTAAATGAGCATGCCTCGGATGAAAAAACAGATTATATACGGTCTTGAACCCATTATGAGACTATACGGACGGAGAAATTCTGGTTCACATAATAAAGCGTTAGGATGAGATTGGTCGGCATGCGATTTTCGAGTTTTTTGGGGATTACTTCAACTTAAATCGTTGGATGCTTTAATACTCGGTTCTCAAAGTGTTCACTGTTGTTTTGTTGATTATTGTAAAATCTCTCTGCATTTTCAACGATTCTTGTGCCCACTGCATACTATATACTCGGTTCTCAAGGTTTCTCAATGAGAAATCTGAAAATAGCTGACAGTATTACAACATTATGAACATAAGCTGCACTAAAAAGGAAAGAGGGGCAGTGCTCAACTATTACAAGACATTGGCTAAAAGATGAAGTCAGACTGCTGTTTTCTCTTTTGTAGGAAGAGGCAAACCACCGTGCAGTCATCCACTTTCGAAGAAGTAAACTTCCTTTTCCATGCAGCTGTAGCAGCCTCCACCACTGACTTTGCTGCAGCCAGTTCACTATCTGCTGTCGAAATTATGGATACCACTTCTTTGTTGCTAAGCACATCCCACACCTAAGAATCAGGAGGCAAGACGCAAATCAGTACTTATTACTTCACCTTTGAAAAAAAAAAAAAAAACAAAGATTCCACCAACATCTTTGTGTTGAGTCAGTTGCTTACCCCGTCTGATGCAAGGACAACGAACTGGTCCTTGGAAGTTACTCTGTGATAAGAGATGTCTGGTAATGAAATTATGCCATGATTTTTTAGTATAAAGTCTCCAAAAGCTCGAGACATGGCTAAGCCTGGAGAATCTTCATGAGGTAGCCAGACTCGATGGATGTGTGGCTCTTCCTTTAGTGCAAGTACTCTGCCATTACATTTCCTTATTCTTTCTGCTTCGCCTGGATTATAAGAGGATCCAATTTAAAAAATGAGCGAGAGGATAAGTTTGCATAGGATCATGAAAAATTGTTGTAATTCTGCCTTTTACTTGAGAAGAAAGGATGCCTTACCTGGCACTCCAGGCTTCAAATCTGTAGTTAATTGAACAGGCATGATTCCAATCTGATGATTGATTCTGCCCAACACTGCTCTTGAGTCTCCGAGATTTGCTATAATAAGATCATCACCCTGTTTTCATTTTTCCAAATAAAAAACATAAGAATGAGAAAATAAACAAATAAACACCATTCCTTTACACGTGACCAAAATAGGGATTTGTTTGCTCAAACCAAAACCAGCATGCTTTCTTACCTGCCTTAAAACAACCACTGCAGTGGCTCCACTGCAAGAGCAGTCTAGACTTCCTTGAAGCTTGATCTCCTTGTCCATCTCCTTGAAGGCACTAATACAAGCCTCTTTCCATTTATGGAAACCCTCACTTGGTGCTAAACCATCATCTGCTTTCTCATTGTTGTGATCTCTAACAGTCTTCATCTTTGCTGAAGCATTCTTTTGATTTAGCAAGAGCGATGGCAACGTATTTCTCACGATCTTGCTCACTATGTGACCATTCTTTCCATGCCCATCAAAAACTCCACAGAAAGCTCCATGTTCCATTCCATAGCCCTTTAAATAGAAAAGGTTTCAATCAGCAACGGAAGTTCTAAAAACAAAAGGTGAAATCTAGTGAAGGATAAGTAGCATCAACCAACCTGGTGAAGAACAGCAGCGTCTTGATTTACTCCTTTGCTACCTTCTTTAGAGTAAAGAGAACCAAGCTTCTCAATTCCGTGAGAAACAATAGTTTCTTGGACATGCATGACATTTTCAAGGCCATCATCTGCCTGGTGTATCTCTGAAGATGCAGAGGATATGCAGATTCCCATTTTTCAACTTGTACAGGTTTTCTAATTTCTCTACCAACTTATTGCAAGTCCAATGACCTATGAATATAATGAAATAGTTTCCTTAATCATGAAATTAAGGACCCCAAGAATGGGCATGTTAGCTGAATAATAATTATTATTTATAAAGCTTAGAGTGGCTCCCAGCGAGCTGAAAGCACAAGCTGCTTCAATAATTCACTCGTTTTTTAATTGTTGGGTGTTATTTTAGACTACCCCAAGATTCACTTAAAGGGGCATGCATGTGAGGTGTATCTTGTGAGCTTAGTATCTTAACACCCACTATTTCCTGTATGAAACTATTCTTTAATGTGTAACCAAATGGTGATTCTGAAAAAAGAAAAAAAAGAGAGAGAGAGATGAAATATCCATCCCAATGGAACTTCAAATCATGTTTTAGTAAACAACTAGTTAATTTATTGTCCACACTAGTGCTGCGGTTCTCTATGTATATAGAACCAACTGAGTGTAAAGAAATAATATCTAAATTATCGGAAATTTTTTAGCTTCATGAAAAAAATCATGGTATAACAATTAAAACTTGAAAAATTTTGATCCCATTATTTATTTAGCCTGAGTTTTAAATTGAATTGTGTTGGAATTATTACAACATGACCTTATTTACTAGGTAGGTTTAAAGAAAAAAAATCAACTTAATACTGAATGATAAAATTAAATAAAAATTTCATATTAAATAATAGAATTAAAAAAATAATTTGATAAAAAAGAGGTCCAAAAACCCAAAGAAATTAAGAACAAAAACTTATATTAAAGGCTAGAATTGAAAAAGAAAAGGATAAAAAAAAGGGGCCAAAAAACTTTGATTATATGATAAAAAAAATAATTAATTTTTTATTAACCTAATATTTTATCTTTAAAAACTCATATTAAAGGATAAAATTGAAAAAAAAAACAAAAAATAAAAAAAAATAGAAGAACCCAAAGAAAATAAAAAATCATATTAAATGATGAAACTTAAAAAAAAACAAAAGATCATAAAAAAAGAGCCAAAAAAATTTTATTATATGATAAAAAAACACTGAATACTGAAAGATAAAATTAAATAAAATCTCATATTAAAATATTGAATCGGAAAAAAAAAACTAAAAGATAAAATTAAAAAGAGACTAAAAAACTCAAATAACCAATAAAAAATCATGTAATTGTAAAAAAAAGCTGAAGCATGTCTATTTTTATTTTATTTTTTTGAAAAAAAAATACATAAATGGTAGATTGTTTGTTATCAATGGAATTTAAACAATCTTGCTTTCAATATGGATCGAATCTATGACTTCATCTTAATTAAACCATGTATATTAATAACTAAACTAGGACACATATTTATTAACCAAGCAATTAAGATAATATATTAACATGTTTCACTTGTTTATGGAATGAAAATAATTTTACTCTATATATGTACACATCAAACATGCAACCTTATCTTAAGTCACGCATATATATTTACCATTGAGCTATAATTAATATACATGTGGTAACAAAACAATTAAAATTATATATTAATTTGTAAACCTCACTTCATTTGTTGTTTATATATATATATCTTCAAATCATTTCGGAAAGTTAGGATAAGATTAAATAAATTTACCATGTGAATTTTTAATTTGGGGGGTGGCAAAATATGTCTGGAATGTGGAGTTATTAGAAAAAAAATGGCAATATATTAGAATAAAGACTAAAAAAGAAAAAAAAATCAACATCATCACAAGAAAGTTGGAATCCATCCATGCTCTTAACTGGTGCCGTCCTTGAGCTCATCTTAGCACGTTGTCAATCCAAATTCCAAGGGGCAAAAAGAAAAAAAAAAGAAAAAGAGAAAAAAGAGGTTGAGTTATGATCCCTGGCCAAAGCAAGAGTTGAAAAAACAGATAGTTGAGTTGATGCCCTTTTTTAAAAGGAGAGGATAGCTTGGATCCATGCCGCTTGGAATTAGTTACAAACAAATCATATGATAGTTAGACAAATTCATCAAACGATGCAAACCATAGTATTAAAATACGATCCAAACCCGGCTGATTTAAGGCTGTAACTGGACCGGGTTGAAGAAAACACAGAGAAAGAAAAAACTCTGTGTGACCCGACGGGTTGACCCTGCAACCTGATTGACCTGGCAAGATCCGGTCAAAAACTCAATTGCAACCCATTGATTTTTGTTTTTTTACTAAAATGATATTATTTTAAATTTTTTAATAAAAATATTAACCCGAAAAATCCAATAACTAAATTAAAAATTAAAATCCAGACCTTCAACCGAACAGGAATAAAAACTAGGATGCAAACAGTCTAAATCATAGGTTTTTTTTTAGAGGAATTGTGTTTTTTAATACCTAGAAACAAGCGTCATGCCGGCTAATCAAACAATCATGACCGTACAAGCTGTGGTCTTCCATAAAAAAATAAATTGGTGGTGTTAACCGTTACGATAATCCACGTTGGCAGGTATAATTTTAGTTTAATTGTGGGTTCTACTCCCAATAATGTGGGTTTTTTTTTTCTTTTTCTTTTTCAATGTCGTGCCGTTGGCCAACCAATATTTAACTCTACCGTCATTGGAAGCTTGAAAAATATCATATGCTTTTAGAACCTTGATCAAAGAAAAGGTTTGTGGAGGAAATTCCTAGATTATGAAATCCTAACATGATTAATAAGATTTTATTTTTTATAGTAATATTAATAATTATGAATGAATTTAAGTTCTAGACTTTTTAAAATTTATTTATGAATATTTGATAAAAATAAAATATACATATTTTCTTATTTTTTCATTGTTATTTTTTATATAATTTTATTAAATTAATTATTTTTTTTTTTTATACATTTGTTTAAAAATTATCAAGTCATGATTATTTTTTTATTAAAACTTGTTTTTTTTTCAAATTATAGTATGTTTTTATTTAAAAACCAATGATATAAAAATATATTTGTTGGAACAAACAAATTACATGAATAAAGAAAGGGGTTTTTTATTAAAGAAATATATTTTTTTCTCCTTAATTTAATTTATTGAAAGTTTTTTTATTAATATTTATTTTAATTAACTTTATTTTTTATTTTTAAAACCATGTTGCTAATAAAAAAGACATGTTATTTTAAAATAAAAAAATACATGGGTAAAAATGAGATTTTTTACAAAAAAAAATATTTTTTCTATAGAATTTAAATAATTATATATTTTACTCTTTATGCTACTAATATATTTTGAGATAGCAACAAACGTTTTTTTAAGAAACCCTAGATGCAAACTACTAAGCTCTAGATATGAAATAATAAAAAACTAAATCAAAGACAACAAAACCAAAGGAAGCCAAAACTAAGAAGAAGAAAATAAAGAATATAACCTGATTTTTAGAGCCTAACTCTGATACCAACTAATGCAAACATCTTGATCACATGGTCAAGCAACCCCCAACAAAGTAGATAACAACCCAAAAAGTTGAAAATCCAGTTTGATAGAATCTTGACCTAAAGGTAACCTTATACCTAAGAACCAAAGGTATTGGAAAAAGATTTGGCCCAGAGATAATCTTGTATATAAAAACTCTAAGTATGCAAATGATGTCACAAAACCAGTTAATTTTCGATAAGTCAGTGTACGATATTTGTCCCTATAAAGAAATGTTGTTTTTCCACAAACAAACAAACAAAAAAACTCACGTTTATTCTTAAACTTGCTGCCAAATTTGCAGAAAAAAAAACATAATATAGTCTCCTCTAACTAACCCTAATGGACCCCTTTTAGGTTGCAAGCTAATGGGCCTAAACTAGTAATCAACTAACACAAGTCCAATAATGAAATAAACTCTTAAACAATGTCTAATGGGCCACAACAAAACCAAATTAAAAAAATAATTATTCAATATTAAATAAATAAAACAAGATAATAAAAACAAAGACTTCATACCAAAATTCCTCCATATAACCTTAATCTCCAATTTTCGCACATTCTTGGCAGATTTTGAGTCCTGACTTCAAACATGTTGTTCTCTCTTGTCTAGATGAATTACCAGGCCTATCATATATGGTTGAGAATATTAAGATGTCTAGTTTCTAGCCCAACTTGAATCACAGCAGCATTCAACTTGTAGCTCCAAATATGTCTCAAACAGTACACAAAGGTCTATTCTGGCATATTTGACAAGATTTGTTAGTAACTTTGACCCTTTGGAATAATATTTTTCCAAACTCCATTAGACTTGAAATTTTTTCAAAATATAGTTTCATGTGTTTAGTATTTTCTTGTAGAATTTCAACTCGTTCTGATGTACACTTTGAGATATATGAGTAATCTCGCAAAACTTGTCAGTAGATATTTTAAAGCCAAATTTGGACTTGACTTTGTTTGTATCAGTTCAGGTGTGATGAACTGTGTTACACATCTACTGTTGGATAGGGCATGATCTTGGTGGAATACAGTGCGATCGAAGAGACCTGTAGGAACATAGACATGGACTGAATTTAGAATACAGTTTGAAAATTAGTTTTACTCATCATATCATTGTGGAGTGAAAAAGTAGGAGTTTCTGGCCTTGATTCAAAAAGGCTTATCGGTGCTTGATTATGAGAGGAGGTTTCATTCTCTCCATGTTTGCTTCACATTATGTACCTACTAAGCAACACATGATTGAAAGCTTGCGAGATGGATCATAATAGGAATTAAGGCAAGGGCTAATTACTTTTAAGTTTGATACAACTAGAGAACTTGTTAAGGCGGAAGAGGCCTTAGAGGAATGTATGAGAGAGGGCCAACAGGGTCAGTTTAGGTTTTGAAAATGAAAGGATGTAGATTACCCTTTGGGTATACCCTTTTTTTCGAAGAAGGGCAAGGGATAGTTTAGTAAGTCTAAAAAAGAGGGAGGAGTGACAATTGAATCTACTTAGAGTCCCGATGTAGGGTCAATTGGATGGCAATCAAACCCTAATGGTAGTTCTATTAGAGGAGCTGAGGAGCGAAAGATGATTATCTATCTATAGTGTGTCTAATATGGATAGAAACATTCGGGGGACTGTTTTGCATCACCAAAACGGTGCTATATTTTTAGAGGAGAGCAAGGATGGTGGGACTGCTCATATTTAGGCCGAGGGTGCTACTATTATAGGAGTTAGGGATATTTTCAAAGAAACCACCCTTGGAGTACTAAGTTTATTTAGAGTCAGTAACAATTAATGATTGTTGTCATAACTTAATTTTTACCCTTTTTTCTTACTTTTTTTTAAATCCAAAAATAGAAAAAAAACAACAGAAAACACAAAAACTATATTTTTGATGTATTTGCATCGTTTTTATCCTTTTCAACATCTTTTCAAAATAATTAAAAATTTACTTTCAACGCGTTTAGTTTTTCACGCGCTCATTTCAAAATCATTGATTTATTTTTCTCATCGAGTCAATATTAACGTTGTCTTTTTCAAAAAAATCAAAAACAAAAAAAACTTTAGACAGGGGGACCAAAAGTGCAAAAAAAGAAAATAAAGGACTAAATTGATTTTGGATTGCTTGGTCACCAAGTTTGCTTGAGGACCAAACAATTAGGAGGAAAAAGAAAAAATATTTTGCTATAAATAATGTGGGAATCTCACACACAAAGGAGAAATGAGAGCATTAGCCCAAAAGAAGAAGAAGAAGAAGCATTATACCTCACATTCTCTCTTACACACTAGCAAACCCTAGACCCATCTTTATAACAACCAATCGTCACTCACAAAAGAGATTTTTTAGACAAATTGCTAAAATATTGTGAAGTTTGGGACAAAATTGCTTATTATTGTGCATAATTTTTGAACTGTTTGGACATTATTAATTTGGTTTGATGTGTGTTTTTGATCTTGAAATGAGTTGATAATTTGTGTTGATTGTGGGTTTTATTTTTAAGGTTGGTTGCTATTTGAACATTAAATGTTTGATTTGGGGATTGTGTTCAAATTTATGTTGATTTGAGTTTTGATTTTGATTCATGTGTTGTAGTTCAATTTTTAGATTTTTCCTAAAATGATCGTTTTCTTTTAAAATCTGAAAAATAAAATAAAAAAGACTAGCAACTTGGCAAGAGTAGACTGAGAATGGTTTCAAATGTATGGAGGAACCAAGCTAGAGTTTTAGACAAAATTGGGATCCCAATTGTACCCCATTATACCAAAAACTAAAAATACAATGCAGATTCAAGGTCATATTAAATGATTATTGGATGACTTTGCATAAAAATTAAGTCTGAAGACTTAGTTAGATTTTTAATAGGTCAATTTGATTTAATCATAGGCCTAATTAAAGGTGTAATTAAGTTTAAGAATTAATTTGAACCAAAGTAAAAGATTTAATTAGGTGCAAGAACTTAATTAAATTTTTAAGAAGTCAATTTGATTTAATCATAGGCCTAATTAAAGGTTTAATTAAGTTTAAGAATTAATTTGGGTCAAATTAAAAGATTTAATTGGGTGCAAGAACTTAATTATATTTTTAATAGGTTAAACTAATTTTATTAGGGACTTAATTGGTGAAAATTAAGTTTGAAAGCTATTTGAGCTTAATTGAGAAGATTGAATTACTAATTTTATTAGGGATTTAATTGGTGAAAATTAAGTTTGAAAGCTTGATTTGAGCTTAATTGAGAAGATTGAATTTTAAATGACCAAATTTAAATTTTCCAAACACAATTGGGTGAAATCAGGAACAAATTTGAAAGAAATCAAAGTTCAGGGGTCTATTAAGGGTCAAATTGAAGAAATTCAAAACCAATGACCTTTTTGCAAAAGGTACACTAATTCAGGGGCCAAATTCAGTTGAAAACAAGGGTGAAATTGAAGAAATTAGAAGTTTGAAAGTCAATTGAGGATAAAATTGGAAATATCCAAGACTAAGGACCAAGATAAAAAATGCGCTGAAATCAGAGGTTGCTTTTGAAACTTGACAAGGGTGAAATTGAATTGATTCTTAGAATCAAAATTGAACTAAGGACCTAATTGAATGAATTAAAAGGTTGAGGGCTGAAATTGAAAGAGGAGTTTTAAACCTAATTTAAACCTAAAGAGCTGAAACAATGTCATTTCATTTAAATGTAATGGCACGTTTTGTATAAAACACTAAAAAAAAAGGAGAAACGATGTCATTTTGAAGGACATTGTTCATTGTCTTGTACCTAAAACAAGCAAAGACAATTTGCTTAGAAAGGGGTTATAGGTGCCATTTTTCCTCTCCAGTGTAATCCCAATTACCAAAAAAGCTTCCTCTCGCTGATCTTTTTATGAAGAAGGATCCCACCAACCTTATTTCAGTCCTGCCCCTTCTTTGATATGTCTGCAAAGCTAGTCCAAAAACCTCTGCATAACCAACCTTCCCAACAGTTCTTTGGGTTCTAGTTTTTTGCATTAAGGGCTAAGAAGGTTTGAGAGGGATGAATGGTTATGATGCATCTCCACATGATGTCCCTCACCCCCTATAAATACCAACTCTATGGTAGCTATGAAAAAAAAAGTGAAGAAAAACACCCCCTCTGCCCTATTGGAACATTGTCCAGCAACCAACAAACCCCTCTTCTCTGGATAACACCATCACGATTCACCACTCTCAAGAACCTTTGTTGTGAGATGCCAGCAACAACACCACCACTAGCACCCTTCTCATGACCAAGTAAGCTTCCTCTTCTTCTCTTGATTCTTTACTTGCATGTGATACATGCTAGTAACGTGAAGATTAATTCACATTATTGGCATGTAAAGAGAAAACCACCACTGGGTCGGCCTAGTGGTGGAAAAAGATGGGTTGGACCAAGCTCGACCCGTATAAAAAATAGGCTTATTTGGCCCAATAAAACAAGTTGGGTTGGGCTTAAGCTGAACCCGTACTCATGAGCTTGGACATTAAGCCCAATAGGCCCAGCCCATGTGGTTGGGCCAAACCCAATCTAGACATAAAAGCATGTTTGACATGACTTATTTTTTCTTAAGAAATAAGACCTTGTTCAGTCCTTAAAGCCTTTTTTTGCCAAACATGACCTTAAAGGCATTTTTGACAAAATTTCCTTTATTTATGAAAAACTTAAAAATAGTTTTTTTAGAAATTCATTTAATATCGGACTATAGAATTACACTGTAAGATACAGATATGATATTAAACAAACTCGGTTTTCTCTGAAATTTCAAAACAAAATCCAAAATAAATTTTTTTCTCATTTCAAAAACACAAAAAAATATGTTGTTTCCATGCATGTTGGCAAATCCTAAAGGTTTTTCATGCATATCTTCTAAAAAGATAAAATCATATTTTCATCATGTTTTAAAAATACAAAATGGATATCGTAACCAGTTTATGATTATTAATTAGGGTTTGACTAAAATATCAAAAATC
>Ga0307515_10020167_pt1 | contig 11916 bp, 14 predicted proteins | sample 17_EM_MG_FD_194513 | JGI IMG/M metagenome (GOLD analysis project Ga0307515, IMG submission 194513) | Populus trichocarpa ectomycorrhiza microbial communities from riparian zone in the Pacific Northwest, United States - 17_EM | ecosystem: Host-associated > Plants > Roots > Unclassified | place...
GCCCTTTCAAGAGCTACTTCCAGCTCCCAAGTGAAAGTTCTCCTCCCACAGGAAGAAGCAGGAACTGTTACAAAAAATGTAGTTTACAGAGAGGCTTTATTGACTCAATGAAAGTTTGTTATCTATCGAAATCTAACTAACTAAAATATTTACAACAGTGTGAAACCCAGCAAGCCGCCCGCGAAGCGGGCTTAACTAATACTAGTTTATCAGAACCAAATTCCCCTGGGAGCTAATTTTAAGCAGTTGTTGAAATAATAGTATTCACCCTCTCTGCCTAGGTGGTGGAAGAGGCTTTATTTATGGCAAAGTCATGTTACAAATTAATAGAGCGAGAGGAGCCCCGGAATGAAATGGAGTTGTGAATTAGGCCGTAGATGGGAGTTTGCGCTTTAGGTTTAGTTTTGGGTTTGATTAGATTTCGGCCACGAGTCTGTAGCAGTGCTCGGATACTGGGGCATGTGATGGCGAGTTTACGGCTTGCGGCTTGCATGCTCGGTCTTGTATTCATATCAAACAGGGGTTTTTTTTTCGCCCCTGGAGCTGCCCGTTGTATAGTTGGACATTCACATTTTGTTGGGCCGGGCGGTCATTGTATGGAGGCAAGGGGGAACAAAGCCTTCACATTTTTGATTCGAATTCGACGGTCGATATGCTGGGCCGCTTTCACCGACCACGGATACTACGTATACCAGGCGCATCCCGAACACTCTTCTCTACGTCAGCGCCAACCTCTTTAAGTTCGAGCGTGAATGCGAGCGCGAATACCAATAACGGGAAGTGGACACCGCAATCGATACGCGTCGGCTTGATAGCACGAAAACGCGGGATGATGTCAATATTTGACGAATTCGGGATCAAAGTGCCTATCACTGTGCTACAGGTTCGTCTGTTCGTACCATTTCGAACGTTGTTTTTCGTGCGAGTCTCGTTCACCCATCATTAATAAGCCATGCATAATTTTAGGTAGAAGATAATCAAGTAGTGATGAATATCGAATCTCCGCGGCGTGATGGAACGGTTTACCATGGTGTTCAAATTGGCGCGTCCGATGTATATCCAGGCAAGCAGTCTGCTCAAATGGTAGGACACTTTAAGAAAGCTGGCGTGGCAACGAAGCGCCATGTGAAGGAATTTGAAGTGAGCTCAGATGCTCACGTTCCAGTCGGTTGGTTGGCTGCAAATTTCATCCCAATAATTTGGACCAGGGCTAATGTTCCCGCGCGGATTGGTTCAGGCACAAAATTATCAGCTATACACTTTGTCCCTGGGCAATATGTGGACGTAACATCAACGAGGTTAGGGGTTCATCCACACTACCGCGGCAAGGCTGCTTGGCTCAATTCTTTCGTAGCGTCGGTAAAGGGTACCAAGGTGTCATGAAGAAATGGGGTTTCGGTGGTCTCGCTGCCTCCCATGGCGTATCCGTTTCACATCGTTCCGGTGGCTCCACTGGCCAGCACCAGGACCCCGGCCGAGTGTGGCCTGGCACGAAAATGGCGGGCCGTATGGGTGGGAAGCAGCGAACTTTACTTAACCTCGTCGTTATGCGAGTGGAGAGCGACCTTGGTCTCGTCTACGTGAAAGGGAATGTCCCTGGGACAAGTGGCAGCCGAGGAGCGATCGTTCTTGTGAGAGATGCCGTTAAGAAGCTCATTAGTGCGTGCTACTCTGCTGTTCCATTAGAGCAACAGGCTAATTTTTGTTATGTAACAGCTGAGGCGAAGAGGAAAGAACTCCGGGGAGATGAGAATGTACTGCCGAAAGGTGTGATCGACCTACCGTTCCCCGCTGGTACCGTGGAGATGGCAAAGGAACTACCCCCCATTATAGCCACACCGTCTGCTCGCATCACCAGTCCTTTCATACCTAGGGACTCGTGATTCACTTCATTTTCCAAATCATTCTTAGAGTGATAAAAACAGCAGTTTCTCATCAATGACTTGATATATGCATGCATCAGTTACTTTTGTTCTGTATTTCGACTCCCACCAGTTCTCTCGAAGTCACAAGGAATGCTGGGAGTAGTTGAACTTCCATGAGGCTACCGAACTGCAGAAGGCGGTGAGTGGAAGGCTCTTCTAGTGGGTGGGAGTTCTAGTCAGAGCGGATGGAGACATTATATAATGAATGGGAAGTAGGAGTGGGTCTACTTATCATGGGTAGGTCTGGCATTACTCAGCTATCAGGTACGATTCCAAGTATTCGATCTAAGGATATATTGTCGGGCTGAGTCTCTAATACAGCAGGGAGTTGTGGGGTAAAGGAATGAGGTTGGGGTAACGATGAAAGTTCGGCCGGCAGGTGAGTTGGTACACACTCGATGATATTCTCACGGCACCAGGTTGTGGACAATTCGTGCCTGGTGCAGAAGTAAGAGAGCATTGGGGGGCGGAAGGGAGCAAAGGAGCAAAGGAAGCAAAGGAGGCGCGCTGCCCCTCTTCACACATGTTGTCCCGTCAACATGACTAGGAGTACAGAATTAGTCGAGCATTGAACGTAGGCAGACTGTCCATACCCACGGCCCATGATTGGATGTGGCTAAGGGTCAGGCGGGCCTCCAATTCCCAATTCCGTATCGTATTGTATAGAGTGATAGAATTTGAGAGTACCCTTGCCCTGGATGCTTGCCTGCTTGCTTGCTTGCTTGCCCTAATAGGACAATGGTGAAGTGCGGTATATCCCGTTAGTGTGTCTGTATCTGGATCTGCAAGCGTCATCTGGTGCTCCTATATCGAGTCGACTGAGCTCAGAGAGACTGGCATTCCGGTCTCAGAAGTCAAAGAAGTCAAGGACAAGGGCGGCGCCTACGCCTTCAATTCGCCTACGCTCGCTTGCGCCTACTTAGCTACTTAGCTCCTTATATGATCAGTTTCCTAATCAATCAGCTCAACGTTGTCAGCTGTCCACGTCGGTGGGGCGGCCAACTTTGTCAACTCAGTATTACAAGTTGCACCGCAACCACATCGACACCGACACCCGACTGCGGAGTATGGCATCCGTAATCACCACCACCCGACCGCACAACACTCATATCGTCATATCCACCTCGGACGATGACGACGACCGCCGCTCGTCTCCTCCCCATCTTCGTTCCATGTTCTCCTCCCTCTCCTCCAAATTCCCCCATACAAACTCGTATCTCTCCCAGCTCGTATCTCTCTATGCTCCCACCACGGCTGCAAGCTTCAGCGACGACGACCTCAGCCCCTCCAAGGAACCGCGCCTGACCGCAAGTTTGTTGCTGCCGAAAGTGACCAGCCTCCTGCACGAAGACAACGAAGAGGAGCTCAAGGAGCTCTTCAAAGACCGCCTGGAAATCCCCGATGATCTGGTGTGTTTAGCAATACCTCCAACTATTACATCCACGCTGACCGCATGCGCTCCGCTCCCAATCCGCAGATTGAGTCCACCATCCTCGAGATCATGCACAGGCATCTCAATGATCAACAGCACGTCCCGTTCACTGCGACGTTCGCCTCGACTCCTACCTTCAAGCGACCCTCGCGACCTTCTAGTCGAGCGTCCACTCACTCCTTCCGTCTTGAGTCCAATTCTCCAGCAAGTTCTCCTAGAGCCATCTCATTCATACATGCCTCGACTGCTCGAAGGCCGCACACCCCAGTCACGTCGTCGCCGCTCCACATCAACGCGACCGCAACCGCAGTGAACCCATCAATATCCCCAGCTTCTTCCCCGCCAATCCTCCATGCCTCCGTTGCAAGTCTCACAAGGACCAGTCCTACCTCATCACCCCTCTCCTCGCCCCGCTTCCTCAATGCCAAGGAGTTTAGGCCTCGTCCCACTTCCGAGATGCACCCCCTCACCCGTACTCTCTCTGCAGAACACGGAGGCCCCCTCCCACTCACTCGCTCTCTTTCTGTTAGCTCAGACCAAGGCCGCGGCACCCCTTCACCCGATCTCTGGGCACACAATCCTGCCGCGCCTACACTCACCCGCACTTCCTCTAACCTCGCAATCGCTGCCCCACTCATCATCCCTTCGCGCTCCCCTACCCCTGGTGCCACCGTTACCACTTTCGGCTCGCGGCCCAACTCGAGACTTGGCGCCCCAAGCCGGCCACCGTTCGAAGACGAGGACGACGACGAGTTCTCACCATTTGGAAAGCGGATCAATATTCAGCATTCCACTGCTGCTACCGTAGGCAATAGTAACAAGACGACAAGCGAGGAGGGGAGCTCCGCCGGTACTGACGCCCCTGCGCTCGGTGGGGCCGCCTCCGCGGAGGATGAACCCGACCCATGCGCCTACCCATACCCTGAGCACCTATTGGGTGGAATGGAGGATCAGGCGCCGTACCTGGGTGGAAGCGGAGACATGATGGACGGGCGAGACGGAATGACACCGTTCGACGTCCTCCAGTCAGTCTTTGGAAACTCTCTCGCACCTGGGGAATTAGAAGACGCTCTTGGGCGCAATGGGTGGGACTTTGAGGGTACAATGCAGTACTTGGTTGATCGTCAGCAGCAGCCACACCGTGGACAAGAGCAGCGAGGAGACGGTGCGTTGCCTACGCCTCCCCCATCGCAAGGACAGCACCTTTCCAGTGGCTACAACGCCCCCTATGCAGCTGGACCTGGGCGTGGGGGCCCCGCGCCGGGGAACTATGGTCATAAAGTCATGGTCGTCCCACGCGAACAAATAGGCTTTATGCGAGGTGGACGTCCAGGACCTGGATTCCCCAGTGGACCCATGCCACGTCAGCAACAGGCTGGCGGACCAGGTCTGCGGGGCGGGCGTGTGTGCCGGTACTTCCTTGCTGGCGAGTGCCGAAGGGCGGACTGCAGATTCAGCCACGATCTCGACCGTGCTCTATGCCGGTTCTGGTTGCGCGGCATTTGTGCCAAGGGCGACCAGTGTGAGTTCATGCATCGACTTCCGAACGGTATGCAGCTGGAAGGTGGGGCTGTTCCTGGTGCACCTGGGTACCGCGATGGCCCACCTGGGTATGGGTATCTTCAGCCTGGTGGGGGATACGGGGGCGGTCCGAATTCGAGCTTCGGAAGTCGGAGTGCAAGTCCGGCCCTGGGCATGGGTCAGGGAGAGATGGACGATGAAGAGTTCCCCGCTCTAGGGAGCACGAGACCTACCCGATCGCAGCAGCATCAACCACCATTCACGGTCGATCCGAGCAAAAACCGCTTCGCGCGACAAGCGGTCGAAACCCAGCTTCAAACCCCGCCGCTGACGTCCACACACAACCCCAATGGCCGCCCATCACCTCGGATCATTCTCCGCCCGCCCACGCAACTCCCGCTTGCGTCGCTCGCGAGTCTACCAACAACGCAGAACACGAGCAGCAAGACGTACCAGATGTACCGCGAGCGCCCAACTCAGCTCTCCGCGGCACGCAATGCATGCCTCGCGCGGGCGGCGGATGCGTGGCGTCGCGGGGATGTACAGCTTGCGAAGCGGTTCACGCGAGAAGGGCACGAGCTCAATGCAAAAATGCGCGCCGAGGGCCGTGAGGGCGGACGAAAGGCAGTGCTCGAGTGGGTGGAGGGGTTCCGGGAGGAATTCGATGCTGTGGTTGCAAGTGCCCATAGGAAGGCGACCTCCCCGATTGGTGATTCCTATGAGTGGGAGCGGGGAGAGGCCGTTGCGAATGGCCTAGCGGTGTGCCTTGGGCATGCCCCAGGTGGCGATGTCGAGGTTTATATCGACTTGAGGGGGCTGTTCGTTGATGAAGGCGTTGAGCTCCTCGAAGAGTATTTGATGTTCCTTGAGCGGGATGGGTTTACTGGGTTAGGTGAGCAAGGCGTTTCGTTTTTCTTCCAGGGAACGGGCGAAGGCTGACCTGCTCGTGCTTCCACAGCGTATGCTGCAGTTGGGGAGGACCCTATCACGAACGATGCACCACCGAACCGGCTCTCTGGAGTGGTCAAGGACTGGCTCGGTCGGTGGGGGTACCCGTGGACGGAGGCCGACATTTCGGCTGCGAGTCTAAGCGCTGGTGGATTGCTCTGTATCGATCCGCTCACTCATGTCCAGTAAACTTGGCAGCAAGGGTTCGTAAACATCACAAACCCAAGGAAGAAAGGAAGAAAGAAGTAATGTTGAAGCATAAAGAAGTCCATCTGATTGGTTAGATCCACCATATTCTATACCGTTATCCTGATTATCACTTGTGGTTCTCACTATCCTTGCCTCAGTTATTAGATGGGGATGTCTCATTAGATGGGGCGTCAGTTGTACATATTCGTGGATCGAAGGAGCTATTTATAGTCGAATATGTGGACGAGTAGTGAACCAATACCTGGTGTGCTTATGCAGGAACGGCCCTTGTGCGCCTGTACTGTAGCCAGAAAATATCGGCTGAGGACAACACGACGTTAGGCAAGTGCCCTTGCTTTCGCACTCACTGCACCTTTCACTTACGTATTCCGTTCAGACATGTTAAATACCTGTGCACACTCACTCCCCCATCACCTTGGCCTCGGTGGTCACCCGTTCCCTGAACTGGCTCCTTGTTGAACCGATGTGAGTAACCACAGAGGTATTAAAACGGGTTTGGCGAAAGGATGCCAACAGCTCTACATCGGTGGCAGATGTCTATCTGGAGCTGGTGGAGAATACCAAGGTCAAGGTCACGTTGTTCGCCATCGACTTCCGAAAATGGCCACTACAAGAAACCCTATTTGAGTACCAGCCGAAGGAAGGCATCGTCCAGGCTCAGTAATATAGACGTTTAGATTTTATCAGGGACAAATGATAACCGGACGACGAAGGAAGACTAGGAAATAAGGAGGGAAGATAAATTGGGAGTCACCATAAACTCATGGCATTCGTATATTAATCCGTGTCAGTCCTCAAGTGCAGAAGTGTGGGCGGTCAATCGGGTGGAGTCATGTGGAGACAACATTCCATCCACCTTGACCTTCACCCCCGTTTTTTTCCAAATGACATCCACCCTCTTTTGCATCCTCCTCAACGGTGAAACCAGTACTATTCCAGTCACGCTCGATGAGACTCAGACTCAGACGGCGGGCGAGCCGAGAAAAAATGCAGTCAAGGCGGAGAACCAGGAGCTGGCCTTATTTAGCGCCACCCATCAATGTAGACGCATCTACAGAGGATTGGATCGGTGAGGTGAGACTCAAAACCCGGAACTTGAATGGTCTTCAGGAGCTCGCCCTGACAAACGTTTTTGCACACCCCCCCCCCAAAAAAAAAAGACTTGCGAACGAAACCAGTGAGGCAACACTCTTCCCTCTTTCGTCGTGGTCGACGATTGGTGACCTAACGTTGATTCATAGTGCGATCGAATCGATCAATCCTGACGTGGATTTTTCCGACCTTACAACATACCTCACTCTCCCTTTCCCATTCCCCCCCCTCAAGGCCTCCAAAACAAAGCTTCGACTCTTCCTTTCGAACATAACGTTCGGGGGTTCCGTTACACGGGCCGATCCAAGTTCGAGGATATTCAAAAAGAGGTCGACTACCCGGAGTTTTTCTCCATGGGTTGTACCCACTCTATCTCAATGGCCCCACCGGCATAGGGAAGTCATACACACTTGAAGCCCTAGTCTGCTTCTCATTCGGAAGGGAGAGTGAGTTATTACATACCAGATTGCAGTGTTCTTCTCAAAGACGCTGAAGAGTGCTTTCGAAAGGCATTACGATTCAACTGGGGCTTGTGCAGAGAGATTAATAGCGCACGAGGCATGGCCGATCTCATCCGAGTTGTCAAGAGACACGTCGGCCACTCATTCTATGTCGTGGTAGACCAGTGCAACGCTCTGAACCTGAATGGAGCCGAAGAACCACGCCATGAGGCCCGGGTCAATGCCTGGACGTACATTAGCAGAAGAGCTGGAAGAAGTCCGAACAGGTCGCATTCGGCCGTATGATCGGTACCGCCACTGATCTGCATTTCGAGCTCTGTCATGCTCACGAAAGGGGCCGCGCTTGGGACCTCTGGTGCGCGATCGAGGACTATCACGTTTTACGGGATGCGAGTCGACGCTACGAAGCCTGGATGATGCTCTTCGCGGTCCGGAAGACGCCTGACGAGAAGTGCTGTGACATGTATCGTCGCATTGAGGAGGCCCGTAATAGCATCGTTCGTGTTATTCCCGCCGATCTCACCAGCCGGCAGCAATTCGACGAAATTGTCGTTACCCGCCACAAAAGCGAGCACGCAGTTCCGCTGCCTGGACATACATTAGCAGACTGGACAGTTCACAGAGGTACATTTTCAGTACTCCTGGGGAGTACCACTCGGATCGTGAAAGCGATGGAACACAGGGAAAACACCAGGTTTATTTTCCTCTATGCAGGACAGAGCAAGGTATGTCCTCACCTATTCAATTCACTCGTCTCATTTTCCCCAGGTGGAGACAGATCAATGGTTCACCCACCACGCCGCTAAGCTGCCCGAAGGTTCTCAAGTAGACCGGGAGTTCATCGAAGGTACTGGACACATTCCACTGCTACTTCGCCCGTTACTTGAATTCAAGACGAAAAAGCTCGATGAACCTACATTCTTGAAATCCACGCATTTTCACAAGCCTTTTCGTACGAAACCCTTCAGGATACGGTCATAATCATGTGGGTTGTCTCTCGAAACACGCACTCTTTACTTACTTTCGTCGCTGAGGGAGCAGGTTAATGCCGACGCATTCCCATGAGCGTCTGGAGGGCAATACAACAAGTCGAATAGCTCGACATCATCGCCATCGAAATAGAAGTAACGTGAATCGTACAGAGCCATCGTCAAACCGACGCTTTGGTTTCTAGCGTGTCGCCATTGCAAAGTCACCGAGCCTCTTATGGAACGCGACGTCTTTCGCCAGACGCGCCCGGAATCCATTATGCATTGAAGACCAGCACGAGGGATGGTATGGAGAGATAGCGGAGAGCCACCCGTTGAGCTCTGGAGCTTTGGAGTTTGCATCGAGCATGCTGTCTGAGGCGGAAGTCGGAAGTATCTTTTTTTTTGTATTCCATAGAGTCGCACTCTACGTATAGAGTATAGTGTGTTCTTCTATAAATCTTATGGTGATCCGGCAGGCCTATCTGTTGAAACGGTTCAGAATATCGACGGTTTCCCCCTTCTAACACAATGTAGTCGTGGTATTCCCTGTGCATCTTCTGGCTCGGGTCTATACTTCGTCCTCTTCTCTCCTCCGGACATCATCCCAGTGCACGGTCCTTGTTCATAACGTTCCAGTGGAGCCAAAGGCTCACGAGTGTAGTTGGACGAAGCAATCCGATATCAAAACGACCATAATGTTGCATAAGCAGGAGTCTTGGTTGCTAAAAATGACGCGTCTCGTAAATATTGTTGTACATAAACCTTGATAATTCTCAATCTGAAAGCAATAATTCCTTCGTATACTTTGTGGTATTGAGAGCCAACGAAAGTACAGTGGGTGCGTATACAGAAGGATTGGATCGAGGGGTTAACTGGTACAAATAGAAACAATCCAATCCAAGGTTCTTATAGTAACCGATTCCTTATATTAAAGAGTGGATAGACTATTATATAAATCCTTACAAAAGCTGCACAAGCAAAGGACCTTGTAGGAAGCCTGTTCTGTTGGAGAGTCGAAGGAGTTCTAGTGTCTTGTTGGGCCTGCCGTAGTGGACCGTAAGATGCGTGTACACAAATTACCTCGACCCGGTCGGAACTGTCCGTGACGATCTAGTAATAAGGGGCCCGACGAGGACAGGGAGAGGCAAGGGGAAGGACTTCCCTTAGGCCTGGGCCGATTCCTTGCTCCCACCTGGATCCACCTGGAGTCCACTCTTGATGTCTTCGAACTACGCGGCAGAACCCAAGACAGGGATGGCTTCATCCACCAAAGTAGCTGCAATGAGAAAACTGTTAGCAACGGGACGAGTGGGAAATGAAGGTTTCCCGGCAGCTTCACTACCGGCCGCCAATCCCAGTAGTATCGAAGTGGGAACTATACGGGGCGAGGACGGACTGAAGAGATCAGAGGATAGAAGAAGGGCAGTATGCGAGTCGAGTCTAAGTCGAGATTTGGATTGGAAATCCTGTACCAATACGTTGCATGCTTTTAAGAGATACAATACCGTATGGTGCATCGACAGTCGAGGGCTGCATATCTCCTGGAATCTCGTAATATCTTGCAATATCTGGTAGAATGTCGTGGGGGAAAGAACCCGGAAAAAAAATATGAACTAAATGAAGAAAAGGGGATGCTGGAGTAGGACCCGGTCCGAGGGGGCATCGAAAACAGGATAGGGAAGTATGGAGATGATGGTGTGTTTTGTGAACCACCTGATCCCGAGTCGTGCCACTCTCCCGATCGGCAGTACATTATCCGGATCCCGAGACAGGACTATTCGGATCTGGGATGCCAGGAATGCTGCTGCTGTTGGTAAAGAGGCCGGGGCTCACCGTTGGTGTGATGTCCGTTGCTTTCTCTCCAGATGTCTGGCACATTATCTCCAGATCCATTGACACCGTCATCGGAATATGGGATGCCGAGACTGTTGCTTCCGATGGGTGCGCCTCTCAAGCAAGGGACATGCCGCGACAGAGCTCTCATCGTGCTTATTTAAATAGGCAGCTTCGAGGAGGAGGAAAAGAAAATACGACTCAGTCCTCCGAAAGGAGGGAGCCCGGCCTATTCGCGTGACGGCCGTCAACTGTCATCAGAAACAGGACAAACACGACTACAAGTTGCGACTCTACTCTACTGGACGCCTAGTCTCCACGACTGATCAACATGGAGACTTCACAAGAAGAGAAAGAGAACCTGTGAGCACCCTCTACAGATTGCGAGGCAGATCGCTGATCATACTCCAAGCCTCTATCTAGACCGTACGCGCGCTTCACTTCAATTTCGGTGCATACTGCTGATCTCAGCCATCAAACAGAGATCACACTTCAGGTCGTTCCAAAGCTGCAGTATGCGCTCAGGTTGTTGGTCGGCAGTGAGGAGAGAGATTTGAAGAGGATAAACAACGGGACCTGGGAACCAGCGAAGCCCCTGTATGCCCCTTATTTTTTGATACGTGCACTTGCTAAAGTCTGTGCATATGTAGATATACCTCTCCGACATCCCAGATGCGTGTCGAGATCCAAGTGCAGAGCGGTCATCTCCCATGGAAGAAGAAGGAACAGGGTAGCGCAGAGATCGGCTGCCAAGGACTTTTCAATGATTATTGGAGCACCACATCCCATAAGTTTACAGTACAGGGTCAGTTGGAATCACGAACCATCCCGTCATTGCTGACCGAGAGGGCGTAGCGGACATTGTTGCTGGGAAGCATAGTTGCACTCTGGAATTACAATTCTTTGCAGAATATACTGTTCGTCTTCCGGCAATTGTCCACCACAGGCTGCTTATGCTGTTTGCATAGACGGATTCTCTACGCTCTTCGCTCCATAAACTGGAAGGTTTGTTAGGGAATTACTCCCCGCTGATGAAAGAATCGACAGAGAAGGCTTTGGGAAAGGTTATTGAATTCGGAGCTGCATTCTCGGAGGTCGGTTCTCAGTTTCCAATATCGAAACGATCAATAAATTACCTAAGCCTAATGGCCCCCTCTTCCACGGAGCGGAAGAAGACAGGATTGGCTGGCCTATTGACAGATTAACAGGCACCGGGGTCAGCTGACCGAGAACGCGTGTGGTGCGTGACGGCGTGACGAATATTGGGTTTGAGGCTGGGGCAGCTATGTATATCGAAATGGCTTTGCGAACATTGGTAAAAAACATAAATAAATATTATTAATAATAAATCAAGGATTATTATGTATAAAAATGGGTGACGGCGTGATGGTTGTTGGGTTTGAGGCTGAGCACAGATGGAGAACCGAAGACTCTAACATGTGACATCCAAACTCCGACTGCCCTCTTGGAGCTTACCTCAACCAGACAACCAGCAGACGCGAAAGGCAAGACGCGTCAAGGAC
>Ga0307515_10020168_pt1 | contig 11916 bp, 15 predicted proteins | sample 17_EM_MG_FD_194513 | JGI IMG/M metagenome (GOLD analysis project Ga0307515, IMG submission 194513) | Populus trichocarpa ectomycorrhiza microbial communities from riparian zone in the Pacific Northwest, United States - 17_EM | ecosystem: Host-associated > Plants > Roots > Unclassified | place...
AATTTCTCCTTTTTTCTCTCTTTCTTTGTTGTACCCACCTCCCCACATTCTTTGCCCCACAACCCCAAACCCTCTCTTGGCCTGCCTGCACCTCCTCAAAATGTCCACCCATCACTGCTACCTACTCCGCTTGATCTGAGATGCCACCATCCTACATCCTGAAAGAGATCACCAAGCTCACTGTGACGAAACATCATTTGTCCTCTATATTTTTCCATTCTTTTTCTGCTATATTCCCTATTTTTCCGACATTCTTTGGGAACATTCTTGTGCTCTTGGTGGCAAGTGGCAATTCCTTTGTTGCTGGCCTTGAGCCTGACATGGAGCCTGACACCGGCTTCCTTTGTGACAACATGAGCCTGACACCGGCCTCCTTTGTGACATCATGTGGGAACAACCTGTCACCTGTCATGGTCATGGGACTGTCGCTCTCTGCACTTCCCTATTCATATGGCTATTCATTCCTTCTGTGGAGACCCTCTTGTGAATGTACTCGGTACTTCTCGTGGGATATTGTCCATTCTCTCCACACCCCCTTTCCCGCTCCATTCGTACACACTCTCTTATCTGTACTCATGCTTTACCTTTTGGCATAGGGGGACCCTTCTTCATTCTGTTGCCCATTCTCTCTCTGTGCACCTTCTGCACTTCTCTCTTCATTCTCATGCTTCTTGTGAGGGTATGGTGCCCCATTCTTGGGACTTCTGCACTTCTCTCCATTACTGTCATTCTCTATGTGTGTGAGTCTGCAATCTACGATGTATCTTATAGGGTAGTATATTGTGCCAATATAAGGACTCTGCTGTGGATGTGAATCCACATCTTGTCTTTCTAGCACCGGAATATCTTCCCCCATAGTGTGACCTGAGAACTTACTCACCTTACCTACCTTTTGTTACACTCACCAGTGCTTCCAACTGGAATGTATGGAAGGTCGACATGAAGATGTACTTCATGGGTGAGGAGGTCTGGAAGATCGTCAGTGGAGCTGAGGGGAAACCAGCTCTGGAAACCAACCTGGACAATAGTGCAGATGTAAAAAAATGGGAGACTGCAGCTACCACCTACCTCAGCACCATCTACTTTGCCTGCACTCAAGATGTCCGTGTAAAGATTCAAAACTGCAAGACTGCCCCTGAGGCCTGGACAATCCTGAAGGAGGAATTCGAGAAGGACACCCCATCTGCTCGCCTTGCTCTACACACAGAGTTCCAGTCCGTTGTCCATGACACCTCCCAACCAGTTACTGTCCACACCAATCGTGTTCTAGATCTTGCTGATCAACTCGGTGCTCTTGGTCGATGACCACCTGATGAAGTCATATTGGACACTATGCTCGCCCACCTCGACCCCTCGTTCTCTGAGATCATGACCACCCTCTCCTCCGTCAACAAGATTGCTGCTCCAAAGGATGTTGCCACCAGATTGGATGCTTGGGAGAGGACGAAGAAAGTTTCCGCAATATCATGGGAGAAGGCTGCTGCCTCCTCCACCAATGAGGATTTTCCTACTGGTGTCTCTGCTCTTGCTGCTCATGAAAATGGGCTCAGCAATTGGGGCAACTGGAGCAAGGATCCCAGGGCTTGCAACCAGTGTGGCATGCGGGGTCATTTTTCTCATGAGTGTAATGTGCAGATGCCTACACACATACAAGAGAAGCTTGCAGCTAAACGAGTGGACTGCCACCATTGATCACACTCTACATGTCATGGTCATGATTCGGACTCTGGTTCTGGCTCCGATACTTCCACATCCCATCCTCGTTCTCATTCCCATTCCCCATCTTGTTCCCCTCATCGTAATACATCCTCTTCTAAATTGTCTTCCTCCTTGGGTTGTCAAAAGGCTCATCATGCTTCGATCCATACTCTCCGTTGTCTATAGACTCATTAGTTTCAGTGGGGGTTAGTTAGCATCTCGCTGAGTGGGGGTGTTAAGAATGTCCTTTTTTATTCTGTTATGTACTGGTACATTTGTCAGCTCGATGCTGGACATTATTATTGTATGGTTAATAAAGCTTTGCCGTTTGTTGCCGTCCACTTCTGTTGTTTCTGTTGTGGTTCCTGTCGCTCGCATACATTGCACTTGTTGTCTTATCTCAATTGTCGCTCGCATACATCACACTTGTCATGTTGGCATAAATTGCACTTGTTGTCTTATCTCAATTGTCGCTCACATACATCACACTTGTCATTCGCATACATTGCACCGGATCAACTTTCAGTAAACTTCACCATGATTTTGATGGTGTTGCAGTGCATGGCACTTCTTGAATTCATCAACCCAGCCATTGCTAAACTTGAGGGCATCAATAGGAAGATTCAGCACAGCTCTCAATCTCTCTGCCTTTGCAACAATGACTGGTCTGGTGATTGGCTGCAAATTCACCTCACAGCCCTCAACCCAGAGTTTTAAGGCTGCTTCAAGCTCAGGGAACTTTACTTCTCTGATGTGATGAGTTGCAGCCTTGGTGCCACCTTTTGCAACCTCTCTTTGGATATGCTCCTCATTTTTTACCCAAATTGAGATGTTCTTTTGTGAAATTCTGCCTTGGTAACCATTCTCTTGCCAGTAATCAGCAGTTTGTTTCTGGGTCAAATGATGAGCTTGCATATAATCCAGCACTTTGACTTTGTCATAGAATGAGAGCACCTTTTTCTTTTGTTCATCCTTATCTTGATGTGTATCAACTGTATGTAGTCCTACTTTCTGAATCTGTTTTGTGGGGACTGTTGCTGACACATCAGGTGCTGGAGAAGAACCAGCTGTTGTGCTTTTGGGCAGTCACTTGGGAATTAGGCCCAACAAGCCTGTAAGTCATCATACCCATTCCCTCCCCCCTTTTGGAGATTCCATTTCCTGCTGGCATGTGTGGATGAGAGGAGAATCCCTATTCTGTCAGCATATGGATGAGCCTCAAGCCCTTTCCTTTCCTTTGTCTTTCCTACATTGGTTTCTATTAGAAACTGTTGTGATTGACCAATTCCATTGCAATACTCTCAATCAGGCTTCTACAAACTGCCTTTGGCATTCTATCTAATTCCATCTGCACTTGTCCCCAAAGCTCATAGGAGGTGCCCATAGACATTGGGCTGCCATTTGTGGTGTTGCCACCCATATTCAAAAGGCCTGAGGTCATGTGACTGCAAGGCCACTTCAGGACAATCACCTTGTTCTGTTGGGACCATTTTGGGGCCTTCTTGAACTGTTGCCTGTCTGACCAATAAACCTCTACAATTGCCAGGAATTCAACTTGATGAATGCTGGTGTACAGCTCAGTATTCATCCTACTACCTATTGTGAACATATGCCCTGCTCCATGAGCAGGGTTGCAACCCCAAACAATAAGGAATCAACCCTTAACTTTAGAGTAGCCCAGGCCTGCTGCTCAGAGCCAGGTTTTTTCCACTGCAAACCCCCCCATATGGCCCTACCCTCTTATACTTAGTCCTGTCTGACCATATGACCCTTGTCCAGTCACCCAGAGTCCAATTCCAATGCTCCAGAGCAAACTCTAGCCTGTGCTTTGATGAGTCTTGGAAGGAACAGGCATTTTTACCTCAACTGTGGACACTAACCCCTCTTGCTTTGATGTTTCCCTAATGGTATGGACACAAACACCCATGTCCAGAGTTTCCTTGAGTTCAGTGGCAGTGTGAGCTGCTCCAGATGTGATTTTGTGAACAAGGGGCTTTTTGGCCTTGAGCAGATAGCCTGGCTGGGTGCCCACCACACTACCTGGGGAGGGTGTAACTGATGACAGAGTGGTGTCTCCTGACTGTAGAGTGGCTTACATGTGTTTGGGCAGCCACTTTATGTCAGGAGTAGCCATTTTGGAGCAAAGTGATAGTTTGGTTGGAGACAGTGGACATGTTTGTTGGGGGGATGATGATGATGGTGGGTCCTATATATGCTATTAAGACATATCTACATGATATTGAAGGTTTAGTCATGTGATATCTGTGACAAACCCAACATTTTGGGAGAGCACAAAAACTGGTTCATTGAGTGGTGGTCATTGTAAATCCTGTATTAAATCAATACATGAAGCTATTGTTTTGGCATTTGGTACAAACAGGGCCACGATACTTTGATTTGTTACAGAAAATTCCTACGAGTTTAGCTTTGTTGTCTGAGCCACAATTGGCCTTGCAAGGAAAATTTTGCCAAATGTGAACCAGTTTTTTGAGTCACTGCTGATGTACTTATTTTCACACACTAAAATGAACAAGAAATTATAGCATTATCTACTAGGTATACAATATACTTAATTACAAATACCAGAAATTTACAAACTGCAAGTCACATGGGGAGAAGTCTGGGTTGTGAAACAGAGCAGAGCACAATTGTCAGGTCCCAGCAGCCTGGGTGGGTCAGTGGTGACTGGGCAATGCTGGTGTGGAATGAGCTACAGTCATGTGGACTGGACAGGCCAGGGAAGGAGGGGCAGAGGGAGCCAGGGCCTTGTTGCAGGAGCCTGAGTTGCCCAATTCATCCTGTTGCTGGTACCATGTCAGTGGGACCAGTAAGTGAGGTTTGTGTACATACTGCTCCAAGCCACTGCCTTGTCTTTGCAGACTTCTTTGGATGCATGCTGTGCAATCAGGGACATATCAATTGGTATATGAAAAGCAAACTGAACATGTAGACTTACCTTGGACCCAGACTTGGACTCCTACCAAGGCTGCAAGTTCAGCTGTGGCATAAGAGTCAGCAGATGACACATTGCATCTTCATGAAGTACAAGATGCATCAGAAGCTCTGGGCAGCCCAGTTTGGGAAGTCTGAAGGGTCATCATTGTCAGATGGGAACATTGCACTGTATAGTCAGCAGTCATCTGAGAAGGTGTTGGAGGAGATGAAGGAAAGAAGAAGCAGGACCTGAAGGACATCACCTGTTATGGCTGCAGGCAGAAGGGACACCTCTGTTGTACATGTCCAACAAAGTTGAAGGAGGAGAAAGCCAAGGAGGAGCAACCAAAAGCACAGGAGAGTCTGGCAGTGGCAAGGCAGAGTCATCTGGTGCCAAGAAGCCTACCTCAAGTGCACTTTACACTGCAATTGACAGGACCTTCATGGCCACAAGCAAATCACTTTCAGTCCTTCTATGTCAACTCTGGGGCTTCAGCTCACCTTATTCCTTCAAGGGGTGACGTGCAGAACTATGTGGAGTTCATTGAACCTCTTGAGATAGTGGCAGCCAATAGCAGCAAGATTTATGTGTATGGGTCTGGGACTGTGTGCATTGCAACCTCAGCTAGCAGTATCAAGAACAAGGCTGACCTGGAGGATGTCTATTATGCACCTGATGTGCATGTACAACTGCTGTCACTGGGGAAACTTGAAGGCCAAGGTTGGGACATCTGCCTGAAAGATGGTGGAATGGAGCTGTGGGATCAGGATGGGGACCTGTTTGCTGTCATCAGCAAGGTGAACAACATATACCTGATGGAGCTCACCATCATGACACCAAGTGCTGGGATAGTGGCATGGATGCCATATTGGAAAAACTTGTTCATGGCTGACTTCAAGAAAAAACTTTGCAGGGACTTGGTGGACCACCTGGATGAGATGTTTACAGATCAAGAAACAGATGTGAAGGAAAGATGGACAGCTGCATACGAGCTGATATGGGAGAGGATTATACTTTGGGTCATTGGGGTTGGTAATTGGAGTCCTGGCACATTGTTTCCATTCCTTCTTGAAGGCCTTTATCCATGCTGGCAGTCGACAATTACAACCTGTGTATGTAAGCCACTCAATGAGAAGTTGATTGTATGTTGGCATAAGGTGCTGAATGAGAACCCACACAAGGTAATCAACTTGTGGCTTGTGGTTGTGAGTGAGGTAGTCAGATTTGATGTGTCTCCAACTGTTAGCAAAGTTAGTGAGGTTCAGACTGCCATACAAATGTAAGGAAGGGGCTTACTGAGCTTCACAGATCATTGTTGTTCTCAAGCAGGGAATTTCCTTGCACATAGAATGTGCCCAAAGCTTCCAACAATCCTCACAATACCAATTTGACCACAGGTATGCCCAAAGCTCCTTGAGATCATGCTTTATGCAAAAGTTATACATTTGCTGTACAGCCCACCATTGAATTCCTTCTTTGCTTGGGGCAGCATAGCCAGGAATCAATGGGTGAACACAGAAGTGCATGGTCACAAGTGAGAGTACTGCCTCCTGTAAATCAGCTGGACAGAACTGATGCCTTCTTCCAAGGGTGCCACTATTATCATCACTTTCACCCTCACTACTCTCTCCACCATCAGTCTTGTGATTGGACTCAAGGGGTGGCTTCTGTGTTGAAAATGCCTGGGAAGTGGACAGAATTGAAATCTTAATGAGAAGGGCATTGGGGTTCACTTGGGAGAGCAAATGGGTTGGTAGAGGAGGTGGAATGGGGGCTTTCTTCACAACTTTGGCTCCCTTTTTGGATCGCCTTGGTATATACTCCTCATCAGATCCGTACCCATACTCTTCATTATCAAGTGGTTTGAGTCTATGAAACCAAATTCGGCTCTTGCTGCAGTGACATTATAAGAAGTAGTCTTGAGTGATGGTTTTGCAAGTCGTTCACTTATTGCTTGTTGAAGATGCCACATGCAGATCTGTGGTTTGGTGGATGGCCAGACAGTTGCAAGTGCTGAAATTTCAGCAAAATCTTTGTCAACATGGGTGAATGATGGAACAACATTGTAGGTTGAGTGAATCTTTCCCAAGAAAGAGGTAAGGGTGGCAGTTCATTTACATTGGGAGATAGCAGTGGCAGTCAAAAGTAAGCAGTAGGCAAGTGGAAAGCCAGCATTGTTGAGTTCACCCAGAACTGAATACAGTTCTAGGTTTGCCTCATTTGTGTTATCTTGTAGATAGTTTAGTAGTAGTCAATAAGCACTAATGAATGCTCACAAGTTGCATCAAGTCCTATCTCAACAGTGGTTGCACCAATCCTGCATGAGATCTGTCAGCATCCCCATGTGATAGCTGTGACACCATCTGGGACCTCTAGTTCCCAGAAGTCTGCTTCATCCTTTGCCTCTCAAAGCAACATTTGTGCTGAGACAAGAGGGTCTTCATCCTTTTTCCAAAATGCCTCAGACTGACATGACCAAGCTGAATAGACTTGTGCTTGTGTTAAGTGGGGATATTGGATGGCAAGTTGAGAAGCAATGAGACCTGGCATGGAATTCCACTGAGACTCAATGTATTCCAGGGCTGCTGATGGCATTCCAACATCAAGGTATTGAATGTGGCACTCATCATGCTTGAATGTGATTGACGTGAGATAGCACTCCTTTTCCCAAGGATCCAGCTTGACATGTATTGACAGCCTGCCATGACATGGGAACTTATCCATTCCCTGATTGTCATGTGTACAGCCCCTGGTCTCCTACTCAGTCTCAGAGCTTGTGCAGAGGAAGCTGACTGCAAGCAATACATGTGCTTGCTGACTCCACTTTTAACTTGACGATATTGGTGAGCACAGGCACTTTTGATTCATGTGTGCTACATACCTAAAATGATAACCTGTTGCTTTCCAGACCTTGCTAGTGATTGTGCAAGAGTGAGCCTTCTTGTCCAAAATGTCACCCAATGGGCAAGTATATGGGCCACTGAATGATATAGCCTCATTTATCAATTCCAACATCTTTATTGAGCTATGTAGTGCTTCTAGCAGACATGGGGGGTTGTTGTACTCAATAGCAACCTGGGGTTCCATTTGATTGAGCTTAAAAGTGGTGGAAGTGGTGAGTACTCACTTTATGTCATTTCTGTACAGTAGTGTCATTGTCTTCTGAGGTGCTCTGCTCAGCCCTGAGCTGCTCAACATTGGCTGAGCATTGCAACAGCCAAGATGGGTGGCTGTCAGTGCATTAGAGGTGGCTTTGAACTGTACAGGTATGTTACCTTTTGTGCTTTGGGCTTTGGATTGCTCATGTCTTTGTCTTTTCCTGCTCAGCTGGTCTTTGGCATGGCAGGCTGGACAGGCTGCATACATGTCTTCATCTTCTAGATGTGTCTTGTATGTGGGGACCCTGCATTTACATAGCTGAGATGAATTTTGAGACATTTAAAGTATTTTCAATGTTGTTGCATGTGCTGAGATGTTTATTTGTCTGCTCAACACACCACACCTCACCACTGGTCCAACTTTAGGACCAAGATTATTGTGCTTTCCAAAAATAATGTCCATGTCGCTTTTTTTTTTTAATGGGGAGGGGAAATAAAGTTGGTGGGGATGAACTCTTTCTATTCAATCTGAGTTGGCCTTTCTACTCTACCCTTGCCCACCTGTAAACATTATATATATCACCAAAATTACATTCAATGTCTCAAGTATGCACCCGATCTCACACACAGAGCCATGAAGAATGTGTCCTGGAGGACATTGAACTTTCAAATGGTTAGTCCATGCTACTGCTGCATTGGGCACTCCTAAAGTGACATACACACAATAACAGATGAAGGTGAAGGTCCTCCACACAAAAAGGCATGTCTTACAGATAAAAATCAATACAAAAAAGCGCTGCAAGACCATAATCTCATCATTACAGTCATTGAAACGACCACCACACTGGCTGGGAGGTTCAAGAAGGGCAGTAAGAAAGGCCAAAATCAACCAGACAAGCGCACAGAGAAGAACCTTAGTGCATTTGAGTTCTCAATCAGTCTTGATACAACATTCCAAGAATTTTTGGAAGCAATAGCTCTGGCCATGCGATGCAAGGTATCTTCTATTGCTCTAGATGTGCTTGAGGCCAAGATTTCTGCATGTGGAGCAAAGAAGGCAAAGCTAGATTCAGAGAGAGCCTGGGAGATCTATGCTAGGAAGCTATCAGATGCAGTATTCCAAAAGAATGCTGATGTCAACATTGAGGTATATACTTTAGCACCAACTAAGCGACTTCTCCACCATGTAAGTCTTTAGTATTTACCCCACAGAAGGTCAAACCCATCAGTTTCTCCTTACAGGCACCTACTCTGCCCACCCAAGCAGTGCTTGGTACACAAGGTGATGCAGAAGGAGAGGAGGAGGAAGAAGGTGTGGCAGAAGGAGCTGATGATGAAGGAGAAGGAGATGAGGATGAGGATTTGTCCCCACTGGTATGTATTATTTGGGACTGAAGGGCATAACTGAAGACACACTCCATAGGCCCGTATTCGTAAAAGAGATGAGGCCACTGTGGCCCAATTGCGAGAGAAGTATCCTCTTGGAAACTGTCCTGTCCACCCAGACAAGCACTGTGTTCATCATCACCTCATTCCCAAGCACCACTTTGACCTTGGGATGGATAAGCAAGCATACTCATGGGCTGCCTTGATTGTGAGTGGATTACCTTTGACTATCTTTCATATTCTGAAAGCTCTCAATCACAGCGCCTCAAAGCTGCTGATATGGATCATGTACCAAGCCACTCAGCTTTCAATCCTGCCCATGTCATAAAGGATGGAAGAGGTGGATGTGCTGCAACCACATCTGGGTGGGATGGAGAGGGTGTTCTGATCCAATGTAAGTCACTATGCCATGCCAAACATCATTATCTGACTACTATGAAGCTGTTGCAGAGCTTGCTAAAGCTGTTGCCAGGCTTTCTAATAAACAGCTTGGCAGCCCAGATGAAGGAGAGCTTCCTTGTGAAGAACCATCACCAGAGTTGCTCTACTCATTTGGGACTTATAAAACCTTTGAATATCCTTGACCTTCTCACCACTATACATCTGCCCACAGTGATCTAGATCAATTCTGCACCACTTATGGACTTACACCAAGAATCAAGGAGGGTTTGACAACTATGGGCTTCAAACCTGGGATAGATTAGACCATGTGATGAACTATACTCGCTGGTCTCGTTTCTTTGAGCCCTTTGAATGGAAGAAGGTGCTTGATGCAATTGAAGACTATTGGGTGGATTGGCTAGAGTGTGAAGAGATGGCTTTTGAGGCACAGAGGAATGAGCTACTGTATGAAGATTGAAGTGTATTTATTATTCTACCTCTTGACAGACAAAGATGGGCTTCTGTACCCACATTCTTGATAGAAACCCCTAACTTTGTCTGGTGTGAGACTCCAACAGGCATCCAACAGAGCTTGCACTGCATCTTTATTATCTAACAAGTTCACCTGATGCTTCAATTCTGACTTGACTAATCAATTTAGTTAGCACTCAAGCATGGAGACCCGATTGTCCTACTTACTAGCATGAAAACTGAGCTCAATGGGGTTGAAATCAGGAGAGTAGGGTGGAAGGAATAAGAGAGTGCAGCCTATATGAGTATCAGTTTGATTCTCTTTTGGAATTTCTCAAACATACCTGCTTCATCAAAGAACCTCTCTAGATCAGCAGCATGGTGGATAGCACAGTTGTCCAGAAGAAGGACACTGTCCTTTTGTGGCCAAGGGTTCATCTGAGGGAGCTGTTTTGGGTCAGTAAGATTTGATCTATCATGCAAAACTCAGCTTACCACTTGCAGGAGTATGAAGTCATAGAACTTTGCACCATCCATTGAGCCCTCAACAATCTCAAGAGCAATAAACCCATCAACAGAGAGCACTGGATTGACAGTGTAGCAATCCCCTCAACAAAATGGTGATGGGACAAAGCACTCCTCTCCACAGATTGCATAGCCTTTCTGATGTGTTCCAGTATGATCACCTATGTATGATTGGTCAGTACAGAGTATTTGGAAGTTGTATAGCATTGCTTGTGCTTCATCATACCACTGAACACACTGTTTGTTGTTCCTTTCAATTGCTGTTCTAGTTACATGCTTATTGGTGAAGCCAAGAACATGCTTTTGATATTGGTGGATGGTGGATGTGGAGATGAGAACCCCTTCTTCAATGCAGAGCCAGAATTGAACCTCATTGAGGTACACAGTTGGGTTACCAAGAAGGAATTCAGTAAGTTGATCAAGAGTAGTTGGTTTACAGACTCTCAGACGACCCTTCAAGGGAGATTTTGGTGGCAACAACATCACCATAGATCAAAACATTGAGAATCCATCAGGAAATTGAGTGCATTGAGACATCAAGCACATGTGCTATGGACTTCAAATCCATCTCTCCAAGTAGCTGTATAGCTCTTTCTTTTAGATCATGACTTATCCAGCAGTTGACCATGCTGCGAGTGGCGAGGGTGAGGCTGGAAGGCAATGTTCAGCGAGCTCAGGCTTCATCTCCCCTCCCTGTTGTAACAGAAAAAAAAAGCAACATCAACATTAATTTTGGAAAGCACAATAATACAATTCAATATACTCAAAACCACTCAAAATATACATAAGAGAATTTAATTATCACTACTAGCTATTTATGGTGTGGTTGGGAAGTTCCAGGGTCCCACCAGACATTTGGTAGGGTTGATGTAGGTTCAATGCCAACTTCCCTTGGTGAGTTCAGGGCATTTAGCAGTGAACCCGGTGTCATATGTGTCAGTGGTAGACATGAGCAGATAGATGGTAATAAATGAGGGATAATGGTGTTACAATTGGCCCAATCAGTGGCCAAATGGAGGAGATATGGGTGTGCCGAAGTTGAATGAACTTGCAAGCACAGTGTTTGAACCAACAAGTTGGAAAATGTAATATTTAATTTGTGGGCTTGTCATGGGATTACAAGGGAATTGGTTGACTGATTGTGGTCCTAGCAAATGGTGTTGCCAAAGCTGAATGGCACAGGCAATCATGCTGATTTTTGGTGTGTTATATTGGTCAACCAGGTGCTACCCGCATATGAATTTGCAGGCCGATCAGCGCAATTTTTGGTGTGGGGGATGGGCCACATAAGCTGTATACAGTCAAAATTGTCTAAATGCATGACTGTATAAATGCATAACTGTCTTAATGCATGAGATTTTGCTGGAACGGACCTCGTTCCTAGGCTGTAAATGCATAACCTGTCTTATGTACTAATGCATG
>Ga0307515_10020169_pt1 | contig 11916 bp, 4 predicted proteins | sample 17_EM_MG_FD_194513 | JGI IMG/M metagenome (GOLD analysis project Ga0307515, IMG submission 194513) | Populus trichocarpa ectomycorrhiza microbial communities from riparian zone in the Pacific Northwest, United States - 17_EM | ecosystem: Host-associated > Plants > Roots > Unclassified | place...
ATTCGCATATCATTTCAGATTCTGTGTAAATCGAGCCTAAATTCTTGATGAAGAAAAAATAAAATAAAATTACAGCAATTTGTTCTGGCTCTGGCCTCTACAGCTGAAATTCTTTTTTTTTTTTTTTCTAGCTGTTCAAGCATAGCTAAAACTACTTGAAATTTTCTAGTCAAAGTCCAACCTAAATTTGGTGTTGCTCTGGTTTGAACAATCTACCCGACATGATTTCCTATGCATTTTTCCAGGTTTTTTTAGCTGCCCATACAAACTTTTCATACACACTATGCATAAATGGTTTATTCCATGTTTTTATTCTATACTTTTTAAGCAGGTCAAATATATACCTTTTTCTATCCAATCACATAATCATTGCCAACATTTCTCACGAGGAGCATGCACGACACAAGTTAGAACCATTTCTGACAAGTAACATGCATGACACGATAACTAAGAGCCTTCCTGGCTAGCCAAACTAAGTTTCCATCAATAATACAATATCTTATATTTGAAGAAATTAATTCCAAGTCCCGGTTTATAAATACACCCAAACAATCAAAGCTAAAAGCTAAACTAAAAAGAGGCTAAAAAATAACACAAACATACAGCAATTTCTAGCAAGAAAAGCTAGCCAAAGTGAGAAAAAGTCGATTAAAGAACATGAAAGCCGGGTGAAACCCTTGAAACTTATGCAAGATACACATTCCTTAACACTCATTTTATTTTTTTTATTGTAATTTTTTTTTATACACCCATACTGACTTAAGCATAAGATAATTTCATGTTTTTCAGGAATTTATTTTTATAGGAATCATGTCTTTTACAATCTTTGCATGAAACTTACCTCTCATTTATTTTTATCAAATAAATGGGATGGTGAGATTTGAACTCGTGACCGCTTGGTCATTAAGGCTCTGATACCATGTCAAAGAATCATCCCAACCCAATAGCTTAAGCTGTTAGGTGAGGTCCCATGATATGATTTATGTTATTCTCTAACATTTATTACACGGATTCACATTAATTCTTTTCTTATTATTTAGATAAGTGAATTACTAATATAAAAGACTATTTAACATTATATATCAAGTTTAGTAGGTGATTCCACTAAATATAAGCAATCTATAATCTTCATCTTAATTAATCATTCTATTTTCTATCCTTAAAAGTTTACACTTACTAGGTTAGCAAAATAATTATAAGTTATCTTCTAAAGTTATTTTATTTAATTTGGAAGGGGACTTTTCTCCAAAATTCGTGACTTTTAATTAATATGAGAAAGCCTACCTCTTCAATACGAAGACAATCTATAATTTTTACTTAACCAATTACAATTTTTTTTTGTATAAACTATAATATTCATGGATTTTGTGTATATTATATAAATTATAAAAATAAAATTATTTTTTATATATTTGATTTGATGAGCAAACTAATATTCTTATAAATTCTCAAAGAAAAGATTGCAATAGAAAGCCAACAACACTACGAGGTAAGAAGCTCTTTTACAAATGGGACCGTACATATCAGAGACAGCAACGGCTCGACAGGGAGCTCTATCTTCGAGGTTATAGACTTGTGGTTCGGTAGCCAAATCGAAGACCTGCCTGCCAAATCTAAGTGAAACAAATGGCTAGCAAGGGCATGACCGCCATGTTAAACATCCATCACATTTCTGAAGCTTTGTTTTGGCTAATTATATGCGTATATTAGGGCCACACTAAGATACTGTTTGCTTTTATGTTGCAAAAATATTTTTTAAAAAAATTGAATTTTTATTTTTCAAATTAATATTTTTTTGGTGTTTTCATATTATTTTGATGTGTTGATATCAAAAATAATTTCTAAAAAATAAAAAATATATTATTTTGATATATTTTCGAGTGAAAAACACTTTGTAAAGCAACAACAACCACACTTCCATACACGCTTTAACTGAGAGAATTCTCCAATGCTGGCTAGCTAATTCGTACGGAGTATCCCGTTTTGATTGATACATCTACGCCACTTAATTTTGTTTAAAAACTTTAAAAAAGAAAAAAAAACATTTAAATTCTGAAATATCTAAACATTTTGAATGTTTTCTAAGATTATAAAATAAAATCTGAAAGAAAGCATATATAATGATAAATTTAGGTTCAATGTTTTCTCTCTAATTTTATGATGATTGCTAATTAATGTTTTTTAAGGACCAAATGTGATTTAGAATTAATTTAATTATTTGTGAAACCCTTGATTTTCATAGAGGGGGTCTCATTCAAACACCTCATTAATTATTCGAGTATTGCTGATTAATCTTTCTATATATATTTGCCGAAATATCAAGATTCAAAACATTCAATCAAACAATTACAGAGAATTAATTACTTGTAAAATAGTAACAAATTAATCTCTAAGAGTAATTACAGAAAAGTTATTTCAATCAATCAATATCTATGCCCCTTACAGTAAAAACTATAAGGTTAAAGAGTAAATATTTTATATTTAGAGGGACTGGATGCATAACTATTATATAAAAAAAATAATTTAAAGACTAAAAATTTTAAATTTTTAAATTTTAAAGGTGCCAAGCTTTCTCAAAACATAACGGAAATCCATTGCAAATCACGTTTCCAAAAAACTTCAAAATTTTTTTGTATGTTTTGGATTGTTTTAATGTACTGATCTCAAAAATAATTTTTAAAAAGTAAAAAAATATCATTTTGATATATTTCGGCACGAAAAGTTATTTAAAAAGCAACAGTAACCACACTTCCAAACATCCTATTAACAATAAAAAAGCCAAATATATCCAAACACACAGTTTTAATTTAAGTCTACGTACTCCTTGCACAAATTAGATGATAAAATTCAAAATCCTAAAATCTAACCATTCATAAATGCTATGTACGGTATTTTTCATTTAAAATTATATATTAAATTTCTTTACAGGTTCATCTTTAATTATTTTTTTACACTCTTATAATATCTAAGATCTAATTTTTAATCTCTCAAACCAAATAAAAACTTACCTTAAATATCTTTATACATTCGTTCCCAATCCCCAAAAAAGGAAAAAGAAATTGAGACAAAGAATTGAAAATAGACAACCTCTTGAGTTTGGTATTACCATAAATCATGTTTTTTAAAAGTATTTTTTAATTAAAAATATATCAAAATAATTTTTTATTTTTGATATAAACATTTTAAAAATATTTTAAAAAAATATTAAACTAGTACTTTTTCATATAAAAAATAATTAAAAAAAAACTTGAAAAAAATATTGTGAGAAAAAAAAACCTCACTCGAGCTAAAGTCGAATTGAACATTTTTATTTATAGTATTTGAAAGGTGCACCTTACCGTAATCATGAATAATTTATTCCTCCTCCGACCACAAAAATGAGCACTAAGATCTTGTCATTTCTATCTCTCTCCTTTGTGATCTCTACTCTTTAATACACGAGATATATATATATATATATATAGTAATTAGTGATTATTCCCAAACAAAATCTAATCGAAAATTTAATCCTAATAAGCCCCCCGACCACTCATCTGTTGATAGTACTGGTCCAAAGACCTCTGCCTTTGCAGCCTCATTTCCTCGTTAAACTTGTTTATGAACGCCTCTACTCGCTTGTTCAACTCGTCCTGACTCGGAGAAGGTTCTTTCCTGAGTTTCCCTGATCCATGAGGACTCCGACTAAGCTTCTCTGAGCTGCTGCTGATGCTATCGTTAAAAGTCTCATATTTCTTCATCGTCATCATTTTCGGTGGAGGAGCATTCTCACGGCGCACGTGCGAGTCCCACGCGTCGGATTTCTGAAGGTGTCTGGCTAATGGCATTGGACGACCATCCGTTATAGTCTTCCACGTGGTCTCCAGCGTGTCGTGCCGTTTTGGTTTTGATACTCGCAATGCCGCCGCCTTCCCACCACCTAAATAATTAGCATCAAAAATCAAAATTTAGAAATCACCGATTCATTCTACAGTTCTACTCTGTGGTTTTTGCAGATTTTTTGAATAATCATACTTATAAGGTAAATCATTAAAAAAACATTATATGAAGGTTAGGATGAAAAGTTTTTTTTTTTTAAAAAAAATGAATAAGAGAATCTCTCATTCTTCATATTTCTAAAGTAGCTTTATGGTTGAAAAAAAATATAAAAAAAACCCCAGATAGATATTGGCTTCAAACATTCACAAATGTGTATAAACCTACGAAAATAAATATTTATTTGTGTGTAAAAATGAAAAAAGAAAGCAAGAGGATCTACCTTCAGGACTTGCTTTCAAGGATTTCCTGCGACCTAATCTTGCAGAAACCAATGGTTTCTCTTTGTTTTGATCTTTCTCAATCAAGAACTCTATAGAATCACTCCTGTATGGAGCTGCCTTTTTCACTTCCCTTTCATATACTTCACCACTCTCCACCGCACAATCCTCCACAATCACAGTCTTATCCTCTACATCCAAATATTCATAATCATCATATCGATCACTTGCAACAACAGCTTCGTTAACATAAGCAGCACTCCCTACACGAACAGATATATCCTCCTCCTCCTCCGTCACCTGCACAGGAAGGACAATAATATCCGCTGGTGGCAAGGGCACTTGCTGTTCTTGGTTTGGCTTTTGAAGCTGAAGCTTGGAAGAGGCAAGAATAGAGATGATTATGCAGTTGATGACCAAGTAAAGATAAGGTGGCTGAAGCCAAGAAATAACGGAGGAATACATGATAGGTAGTTCAGAGACCGCAAAGTCTGTTACCAGTACTGGAAGCTTTAGTATCACTGCTAAAAATAATACCCCAGTTGATATCAAAGCCACTTTGAGAGAGAGCATTGGATTTCCAGAACTCGATGCAGGAAACACCATTCTTTTTCACACTTAAAATGGAGCTTCAAGAATCAAGATTGTTCAAAATCCTCAGGTTCTTAGATCAGAACGGAGAGAGAGAGAGAGAGAGAGGAGGTGAATGTGAGAGTTTGCGGGTAGAGAAATGAGGAAATGGAAGGGTGTTATATAGAGAGTAGAAAGAGTTTGTGGTGAGAAGTGTACTTGTGTGATACACTAGCTAGCTACTATGCTATTCCTCTTTATTGAAACATTTTTTTTTTTATTAACTTAAAAAAAGGTTCGGGTGGTTTTAACTTTTTTTTTTTCTATCAAGGAAAGCTTTAAATATAAATTTAAAAAATTATATAAATATTTAATAAAATAAATTAAGAATTATATATTTTAATAAATAATAATAAATCTGTTAATTTCAATCAAATATTAAGTTAAGATAAAGATGTTTTTTCTTAGAATGAAAATCTAAAATTAATTTGTTTGAGTTTGAAATTTAGATTTTTAAAATTTTAATTGATTTAAATCAATAAAATTAAATTTTATTTTACCTAATTAATCATTAATTCATTATCAAAACTTATTCTTAACATCGTGAGAGCTCCATATATATAAAACTAACCGAAATAAAATATCAAATCCAATTCTAAAACAACATATTGTAAAAAAAATTAAATTTGAAATAAAAAAATTCAAAATGACAATTTTTTTTTAAGTAACTATAAATGAATTATATCATTTTTTTATATTGTATTTTCATAGTTTTTTTAAAATATTTTTTCATCTTGCATTGATTTACATATTTATATTTTCAAACACTGTTTACTGAATGTGGATTTTACAAATCAAATTATAATTATTAAATAAAAAATAAAAAATCTAATAAAAAAAAGGATATAATTGAGTCATGAATTAACTTTTCAATTACCCAATCAACTACTTTTTGTTAAAATATATTGTAAGTTACCCAAAGTCAACTTTTCATAAATTAAATTTTCAATTACCCAATCATAAATTAACTTAAGATTGATATGATCCGTCGAATGAGACTGTAAGAACGTGAATCAATAAAAGTTACGTACAGCTGACGAATTAATTATGGAATTAAAGCAAAGGTACACCTTTTACTCAGATAAGGTCGAGCATAAACATCTTGTTAGGCTGTAATTATCAGATCCAAGTTTGATGCCCACTAAGCCTACTTGCCTCTCCTCTGCTGTTCTAACTAATTCTATATTCCTATAAAAATATAAAAATATGTTGGATATTGTGATAGTTTTTATGATTGTGATTTATAAAAAATTATTTTATAAAAATTATTTTTGGTTAAGGTTGATTTAATATTTATATATGTTTGGTTAAAACTGTGGTTGAAATTGAGGTTGAACAAAAAGTAGTTTAATGTATTTGGTTAAGAATGCTTTTCAAATTGAGGTTATAAAATAATTTTAAAAAATATATATTAATATTGATGATTTTTAATTTAAATATTGTAGATGTAACGACTGCTATTATATCATGAAATAAATAATAATTTATATAAAATAATTTTTATTGTTCCATTAAACTATCTATATTTTCATCACGTATGAAATACATCCGACAAGAACTATAATTTTCTTGATTTTTTAAGTGTGCAACAACATCAGGTAAAATATAATCAGGAACAAAATTGGGATTGCAATCAAATTCTGCAAATGGCATGTCATCAAGCGATCTCCGTCTAATTTATGTAGTGATATTTTATAATGTTAAACACAAGTTTTTCGAATAAAACACAATTAAAAATAAAAAATAAAAAATAAAATTTTTTATTTTATTTTACCGGGTCAGACTCGGTTCAATGCATTTAGCTCTGGACCGGACCGATAAACACTAGTTTTTAGAATAAAACACAATTACAAAAATATTTTTTTTTTTTACTTGATCGGACTCAGTTCAATGCATATAGCTCTGGGCTGGACCCGACCCGGTCCGACCAGAACAGTAGAGAATGACCCCACTGTTCATGTGAACAGCGGAGAGTGATTCACTCTTCACGGGAAGAAGAGGAAAGCAGCATTGAGTTGCTTTTAATGACCCTGTGTTTTAAACACAATTAATGGTGGGGTCCATGAACAGTAAATCAAGTTTTACTCGTTATCAAATAATGATTTTCCAAAAATAGAAACAACCACGAAAACAAACTGCCGCTAAAAAAAGAAAATAAAAAAAAATGAAGAATTATAGTTTTTGTTTTTGTCACAGAACTATGCAGCGGTAATCATAAATCAAGATAATTATCACCATAATAATAACTAGATTGACCAGCATTATAGAGCTCTAACCCTCCGAGAAAAGCATTATATACATATATAGAGAGACCTCTAACGATTAAATATCACATGCAAGTACATTAAACAGAAGATTAAAAGGTCATAAACAGTCATTAGACTATGGACACTTGTTTTTTTTATTATAACTTTATCATATTCTAAATGATATCCTTTATAATAATATTGATGGAGATTAATATTTTCTTTTGAATTTAAAGAGGTTTCAATGAGAATTCTCTGATTAAAATTATAATAAAATATAATTCAAGAGGTGTTTAGGCGCCTGCCTACCTATATATATGGCGCCGTAAATTAAACAAAAATAACAATTAACAATGACAAATTGTACAAATTTGTCGTTTAATTAAAACAAGTTTCTTCAGCTGTCTCTTCTCTTAAGGCGGCCCACAAGTGCCGACCACCTAATTGGAAGTGCATGGCGTGCAATTAGGCGACGATTAAACATTGAAGATCATTGCAGAACCGTCTGAAATCCTTCGACATGCTCATGTCGGACAAAAGGAGCTCTTGGACGGAGGAGACATAATATCACTTCAAATACGCCAAGATCGGGTTGCCTAATTCTAAGGGTGCAAGTATTTATACTCTCCATTGTCCACTCCTTGCCTTGTCAAGTGAGATGACAAGCTAAATATATATGTGGTTTTATTTGTTCCTTCATTCATTGTGTGATCACAGCCAATATGAGAAAGAAAGCCTTCGGAGGATCAAATTCCAGCCCTACTAATTAGTGTTTATAGATTTATTTTTAAGAAGGGAATTTAATGAAGGTGATTTAATGAAGGTGATTTCTACCAATGATGCCCAACAATATAAATCATTGTTTATTAATTTGATTTTGAGTATTTAGTTTGATTAAAATGTATTTTGTGATCAGAAATATAGTTTTGAAGGTATATATAATATTTTCTTTCCTGTTTTTGGGTTGAAAAAGATTGAAATTTGGGTATTCAGGATCTAAAAACTTGGACCCTACAAAAAATTCACTAATAAAAAAGGTATATTTTTGTAAAAAAATAATATATACATTTTATTATTATTATTATTTTCTACAAAGTAATAAGTGGAAGGGTGTGGGACTGAAGTTTGAAAACTACACAGCTCTATCCATCTACCTCACAATGACAAGAACAAATGTTTGACAAGAAAAGTGGTTTATTCAGTGTTTTACCTGTCATGGAGCCGTCGAGCTAACAGACGGTTGACACGTGTCCATCTGGTGTTTCCTGGAAGTGGTTTTCGGTGCTCCTAGGATCCAAAATGTGCGTGGTTGAGAGGGTGTTCAGAATTTTCCGGAAAAACTATATTTTAAAATGTTTTTTATTTTAAAATAATATTTTTTATGTTTTAAAAATTATTTTTGATATCAGCACATTAAAATAATCTAAAAATATCAAAAATATATTAAATTAAAATAAAAATAATAAATAAATAAATTTTAAAATATTTTCCAACTACAGTTACATCAAGTCCAAGATTGGCCTAATTTTGGTGTGGAAAATCCTGGAATTTCATGCAAGCCTATAATTTGGACCCAACTAAAGGGATTGGTCGGATGATTGGTGAGGAAGTTGGACACGTGGACTGAAGATCTCGAAGTTTTGGACTTGTGGTTAGGAGGGTATTCACTTAGCAAGACTTCCAATCATTGTCCCCTTTCTACACGTTTCCATTTTTATTTTTTTTCTTTTCAAGTACTATATCACGATCAACTTTTATAAAGCATGATTCAATTCCCAAGAACGAAGAAAAACCCGCACACAAATGCATACCTATGATTTATTTTTAATTTAGATGTAGAGATATTCTTAATAATTGAATCATGGTTTATGAAGTTGATCGTGATATAGTACTTGAAAAGATAAGCACGTGACATGTTGTCTGTTTCTTATTATTCAGTTGATGTATCGTAAAATCAGGGAAAATGATTTTTAGGCCAATTTTATTTTAAATAATTTTATATCTAAAAACACCGTAGAACCTCTCTAAACCATATACTAACTTTAAAAACCAAAAACAAAACAATAATAAAAAAAGAAGCTAAATCAACCAAACAAAAAAATCTAAACCAAACACGAATTCCTTTTCATGAATGTTTAAAGATAAAAATCACTATCATTAAACTTTCATAATTAAATAGAACCTATCGACATCAAGAATGATGATTTTCACCTTTGAGAAATGACTAAACCGATAATTTTCTCTTGTCTCTCTAATTCAAGGACTGAAAAGCAAAGAAAATAAATTTTTTAATCAAAATTGAATTTTTTTTAAAATATTGGGACTACAGAGAAAGAGAAAAGATAATATGATGACTTAAAAGAACTTTTTCCAAGAATTTTAGATTGGTCATGTTTTTTCTCCTTATTTTACTCCATGATCCCCTTTTTTTAATATATATCCTCATAAATTTTGACAAGTTTATCATGAAATTAGATATATAAGGCTACAATTAAAAAAAAAATGTGGGTCCATGCGCCTGGGCCACTAATTTATTTTTTAGGGGGCATTTTATTCTTTTTAAATAAGTAGACAACAAATCATTTGCTACCCAGAATCCAACCACTAAAGAGGCGGCAGGAAAATCAGGAAAAACAAATTTCATTTTTCAAGCTATTCACCTAAAAAATAAGAACACCATAAAACCCTTTCTAAACCATCTTGTAACCTTTTAAAGCCATAAAACACTAAAAAAAATCAACCAAAGAAGGAAAAAAAAAATTGAACCAGAACTCCTCTTTCATGGATGTTTAGAGATAAAAATCACTACTATCAAACTTTTTTTATTGAATAGAACCCCTAGATACTAAAAGCAGTGATTTTTGTCACCAAAAAGTGACCAAACTAATTACTCTCTCTCTCTCCTTGTCATTTTTAAATGTCTCTCTCCTATCTCTAGCCCGGGAATTGATATGCAAATAAATATTTAGATCAAAATTAAAAAAAATTTAAAAAAATATAAGGATTGTAGAGAGAGAGAAAAAAAGGTATGAGAACTAAAAATAAACTTTATCCAAAATAAAACCCCTAGATACTAAAAGCAACAATTTTTGTCACCAAAAATAATCAAACTAATTACTCTCTCTCCTTACCATTTTTAAATGCCTCTCTTCTATCTCTAGCCCAAGAATTGATATGCAAAGAAAATAAATATTTGGATCAAAATTAAAATTTTAAAAAAATATAGGGATTGTAGAGAGAGAGAGAGAGAAAAGTATGAGAACTAAAAAAAAAAACTTTATCCAATAAATTTAGACTAACCATGTTTTTTCTCTTTCTTCTTCTTATTATTATTATGTATATCCTTGACAAATTTTGATAGATTTGCAAGGATACAATTAAAAAAAAGGGTTAGAGGGCGGGGGGCGTCAATTACAAAAAAAATCATCCATCATCTACGCGTAGAACTATCAATTATACTCTCCTCAGGGCTTTTCTTTCCTGGGTTTTCTTATTTATCACTGAAAGAATACCCAGTGTGGCACCAGCACTGAAGGTCTCCCCACCTCTACTTTTAGTTGAATAAATGAGAAAATAGAAAGTCCTCTGCTGAAGAAATTATGATCTCTAATCATGTCCAGGGACACATTTTTTTGGCAGAAAAACACTGACGCTTTAAGATAAATTTATCCAAGCATGGCAAAAAGGTGAGAGCATGGGGAAGCTGGCAAACAATCTAGCCCATATTTATTACTCTGAATACATCTACTCGTACAAATGAACCATCAACGAAATATGAAGGAAAAACTGGAACTGCCGCCTCTACACAATAGTTTACAATCGCAAATCCAGGGGGAGGAAACAAAAACTTTTAATGTGCTATTTTCCTGTATCGCAACTACTTCAGTATTGTATGATGAAGCCCACATTAACTCCCTCCCTCAAGGCACTCAATGCTTTGAGAACATGCCTTGAGTTAAAGAGGAGAAATCATAATCCTTTCCGGTTTGCATTTTAGTACCACCAGATGAAACCGGAGCTGCTGATTGAGTTTTACTGGCTCCAGTGCTTGTCCCACCGTTGGCAGGGGTAACTTTCCCCATGTCATAAAAGCTGCAAACAACAAATGGCAGGAATTTGGGTAGGGAATCTAACACAAAAACTAGACAGGAGACGAAAGTTTATTGGTGGAAAAGAAAAGCATTAATGGATCTGATTTCAAATGATTGTAAAAAGTTCAAATGATTGCATTTATAATTGTTCTATGATGGACAGTATCGGTTTTCCTAGCACAGGAAATGCACCAACAGTCTGATTTTACATATTATGGAGTGATAAAACAGAAATATTGGTCTCCTAAAACTTAAAACTGCTGTGTTTTTAAGTGGCACAGAGCAACCGTCCTGCAAGTAACAAAATGGGGAAAAGAAAGAAATGTGGCTGCAAGCTTATGCTATAGCTTTCTCACTGCCATTTTCTTCACTCTTTGAAACTAAGCGAGCTTCTTCAATTGGAAATAATTGAAGTAATTAGCAAAATTTTATACCCCATGCAAAGCAATTTTAGATGCAATGCAAGACTGAGGACCAAACTTGGGCAGGATGAGGGAAGATAGAGGAACATGAAAAAACTTAGCATCTGAAAAAAAAAAAAAAAAAACACACAAGAAAGTGGTTGTAATGTCCATGGTTTCAGTTCCACCAGAGTGCAAAGCACAATCACATGTTTCTCTATTCATCAACACCATAGCAGACTGGAAAAAGCAAATATACCTAGATGGTGGATATTGTACAGCGCTTCCCCCTGGA
>Ga0307515_10020170_pt1 | contig 11916 bp, 9 predicted proteins | sample 17_EM_MG_FD_194513 | JGI IMG/M metagenome (GOLD analysis project Ga0307515, IMG submission 194513) | Populus trichocarpa ectomycorrhiza microbial communities from riparian zone in the Pacific Northwest, United States - 17_EM | ecosystem: Host-associated > Plants > Roots > Unclassified | place...
AATATCCCAATTACATTCTCTTCTTTTTATTTAATTCTTTTATAGTGAGTTCATTTATGTTTAAATATGATAATTTGTTTTGTTTTACTTAATATGAGACTCTTGTAATGTTGAAAATAAATTCTAGCATTCAATTAATGTTAGATTAAGTACAATAAAATTCAATGTTATAAATTTAAAATAATTGAAGTTTTAAAAATTAAATTTGAAACTAAAAATCCTATTTAATTTTTTTTTTGTCAAATTAGGAACTACATTGAATGGAAGAGGGGAAGAGTGCTTGGTGCTTGTAATGTGTGCGCTAACAAATATTTAATAAAAATTTTCAACATTGAATTAATATTTAATTTAATAAAATAAAATTTTATTTTATTGATTCAAACCAATTAAAATTTTTGTAATCTAGTTTCAAATTAAAATAATATTCAGCTTTTTTTTTTCTTCTAAGAAGTAATATTTTTTTCTTAACCATCCTCAAAAAATTAATCTTTTGTTATAATAAAAAAAATATTATTATTTATTAACACATGCAATTTGTGATTTTTTTTATTATATATATATATATATAAAAACTTTTCAGTTTGCATTTATAATTTTTCTTAGTGGTAAAAAAAAAAAAAGAGTTAAGAATGCCCACACCTTTTCGATAAATAAATTGAGATATATTTCTAAGTATTTTTTTAAAATAAAATAAAAACACTTCGTTCTAACACAAACAATTTTGCCTATGATATTATATAAAAAAATCTTTTTTTTCCCAAAACAAACCTCCAAAATCCCCAAAACGCAATTCTTTGAAAGCGAGCACCCTCTCGAATTCAAGATCATAGCCCTCAAGGCCATGAGTTGCTACCCACTAAAGGTCAACCTTCCAAGCCTCATAATATTTCAAGAAATGAATAATGTAGTTCACCAAGAACTAAATACCTTGCAGAACTTGGAAATCCTAATTACCATACAAGAAGTTATTCTGTGTTTCAATGGTGATAAGAAAAATATAGATTTCAATATATCCAATGGAGTTAAAGCTAGTATAACAAAACTTGAAGTGCCAACTAACAAAAGCTTTTAAGAAACCTTGGGTTTCTTGAAAACTATACTGGTCAGGTATCATCATGAAGTGAAACATATGGTTGTCTTGACTATTTTTGTCGCTGCCCTGGATTACGGTTTTAAGCAGGAGGAGCCATATTTTCAATTGTTTGCATTGGCTGACAAGTTGAACCTTGGGCTCGTCTTGAAATTCAAACAAGAAGAAGGGCAATTAATTTGTTGTGACTGGATATATGCTGAACCACCCACTTGCATTTTACAAGATATCCAGCCACAACATATTTTACTGAAGACTATCTTGTAAAATGCAGCTGGGTGGTTCAGCACATATCCAGCCACAACAAATTAATTGCTCTTCTTCTGTTTTCAATTTCAAGACGAGCCCAAGGTTCAACTTGTCAGCCAACGCAAACAATTGAAAATATGGCTCCTCTTGCTTAAAACTGTAATCCAGAGCAGCAACAAAATAGTCAAGACAACCATATGTTTCACTTCATGATGATACCTGGCCAGTATAGTTTTCAAGAAACCCAAGGTTTCTTAAAAGCTTTTGTTAGTTGGCACTTCAAGTTTTGTTATACTAGCTTTAACTCCATTGGATATATTGAAATCTATATTCTTCTTATCACCATTGAAACACAGAATAACTTCTTGTATGGTAATTAGAATTTCCAAGTTCTGCAAGGTATTTAGTTCTTAGTGAACTACATTATTCATTTCTTGGAATATTATGAGGCTTGGAAGGTTGACCTTCAGTAGGTAGCAACCCATGACCTTGAGGGCTATGATCTTGAATTCGAGAGGATGCTTGCTTTCAAAGAATTGTGTTTTGGGGATTTTGGAGGTTTGTTTTGTGAAAAAAAGGTTTTTTTATATAATATCATATGCAAAATTGTTGTGTTAGAACGAAGTGTTTTTATTTTATTTTTTAAAAAAAAACTTAGAAATATATCTCAATTTATCGTAAAGGTGTGGGCATTCTTAACTCTTTTTTTTTACCACTAAGAAAAATTATAAATGCAATATGAAAAGTTTATATATATATTTAATAAAAAAATCAAAAATTGCATGTGTTAATAAATAATAATAATTGTTTTATTATAACAAAAGATTAATTGAGTAGGATAGTTAAGAAAAAAATATTACTTCTTAGAAGAAGAAAAAAAAGCTGAATATTATTTTAATTTGAAACTAGGTTACTAAAATTTTAATCGGTTTGAATCAATAAAATTTTATTAAATTAAATATTAATTCAATGTTAAAAATTTTTATTAAATATTTGTTAGCGCACACATTAAAAGCACCAAGCATTCTTCCCCTCTTCATTCAATGTAGTTCCTAATTTAACAAAAAAAAAATAGTTTTTTTAGGTTCAAATTTAATTTTTAAAACTTCAATTATTTTAAATTTTTAACATTGAATTTTATTGTACTTAATCTAACATTAATTGAATGCTAGAATTTATTTTCAACATTTTAAAAGTCTCATATAAAGTATAACAAAATAAATTATCATATTTAAACATAAATCAACTCACTATAAAAGAATTAAATAAAAAGAAAAAAAAATCCGAGGATGACATTTAAAAAAGGGGACAGGAGTGAAAAAAAAGATAGGGGAAACGTTTCACTGTTTACCTGAAAAATGTTTTTTTTATAATAATAGTAGTAACACGTCGTTCCTATTGCAAAACATGCAATTACTATTACTAACCACATTAAAAGAATTGAGGGAAAATAACCTTCTGAACAATGTAAGGAGGTATTTTTATTATTTAATAATTGATTAATTTTAAATTGATCGTCATAATTTAATTTAATTTAATTTACTTTTTATAAAGTTATTATAGTCTTAAACAAACATTTTGATATTTAGTCAGTGCTTGATTTTGTGAGCAACTATATTTTTTATATATAATTAAGTAAGAAATAGTTGGAAAATAAAACATAGTTATTAAACCTAGTAGAGCCCGTGACCCGAGTTTCGAGTTTAGCAGGTTAAGTCCCAAAGCTCATGTTGATCAAATATATATTTGTCTCAATATATATATATATATCACTGCAACTCCATTAAACACATCTGTGAACCCACAAAGTCAATCCATGTTTTTACTAGTCATTCGGGTAGCTTTTGTGCCCGCCAGGTTGAACATGTAACGTCACTGCAACTCCTAAATGGTTTAATTTGAAATCCGGATTGGATAAGAAATTGTGTCAAAAGATTTCAAGGTTGACTTGTTGGGAATGATTTAATGAAAATCCCGAAAACTAGAGCTAGGGTTTGGTTTTTTTAGGTGTTTTTAAAGTTTTCTTATAACCTAGATTGGTAGCCTGTGTTACGGAGTGGGCCAGACCAAAATATTTTTTAACATAAAAAAACAAATAGACATTGTTAGAGTGTTTTTTATAAGTAAGATAAATCCATGAATCGGGTCATAGACTCGAATGAATTTAATAAGTTCGCTTAATTCAATCATATGCCAAAAAAAAGAGATAATTATGATAAATCAACCAAATTAAACAAAAAAATATCACTATAAAAGACCCAAAAGTAAATCTAAGTAGACTCAAGTGAACCTGCAACACCTATGACTTATGTCATTAGACCATGATTGACTCATGAAAAGCAAACTAAAACAATCACAAAGCTTAATTTTTAAACAATTCAATTTTGAATGAAAAAATTGAATTTTTTTTTTCAATTGAAGCATTATTAACATCAAAGAATCCTATATAAAGCCAACTAAAACAAAACATAAAACACATGTGGATGTTATTGCACTCAAGGATGAAGAAGAGTAATTGAGAGGCATCCAACTATCCCAGTTGCCTAGTATGAAACACTTCCTAACTTTGTATATATATTCAATTTCTGGATGAAGTAATTTGTATGCTCGCTGTGTTCACGTGAAAGGTTAAACACATCTGTCAAGTTTTATAGGCTCTTAAAAAGTAAGCGTGGTCTAATTAATTCCTTCATTGTTGCTAAGCATGGTGCATATTTGCCAAGACTTCTCAGTCAAGCACAGATGGAGAAGTGATGGAAAGATAAAATTCAAGAGGAATTAACTTGTAATTGATGAACTTCATGTTCATTCATCATTATTAATTTTCTTTACAATTTTAAGCCTAGGTTGATATGATGCCTAAAAGTACCATCTGCTGATCTATACTTGGTACCATTCTAGTTTATCTCACTTCATTAATTTCATGTCTAGAATTGAAACAAAAAAAAAATTAATAACCTAAGCATGCCCCGACAAGACTAACTTACTAAAATGAGACATAGCGAGCCGGCCTCACCCTAATGCCTCAAGTAACCCAATTCCAATCTTCATCCCATGCGTCATTCCATGCCATATAAAACTCATCAAGCTTCTTCTTATATAATCTAGTTTCATGAACCAGCATCGATAATTTGGGATTCGCCTGGCATATTGAGTCAATTTCATCTATGTCTAGTAAATCAAATATTTGTTCATGCAATTCATCTGGTAGCTTTATCAAACACCAAGGGAGAAGTAAATCAACAACTTTGCATAATCTAATATGCAATGGGAATAACAGCTTGTCTCAGACGAGTTTGAAAAAATCTTTTAGATAGTCATCGACCAAAGTGACCATCTCTAGATCCCCTTCACCACATTCAACAAAAGCCAGTATCTTAAGAGTCCTTTTTAACTTCACTGATTCATTCGCATTGAGGACTATCTTGTAAAATGCAGCTGGGTGATCGAGCACATATCTAGTCATAAGAAATTGGTCTTCTTCTTGTTTGAATTTCAAGACGAGCCCAAGATTCAGCTTATCAGTCAACGTAAACAACTGAAAATATGGCTCCTCCTACTTAAAATTGTAATCCAGGGTGGCGACGAAAGTAGCCAAGACAACCATATGTTTCGTTTCATGATGATACCTGGCCAGAATAGTTTTCAAAAAACCCAAGGTTTCTTGAAAGTTTTTGTTTGTTGGCGCTTCAAGTTCTGTCATATTGGCTTTAACTCCGCTGGAAATATTAAAGGTTATCTTTTTCTGATCACCGTTGAAACACAAAATAACTTTTTGGATGGTTATTGGGATTTTCAAGTTCTGCAAGCTAATTAGTTTTTGGTGAAATATATTATTCATTTTGTAAAATGTTACTAGGCTTGAAAGGTTGATTTAAAGTGGGTAGCAACTCATTGCCTTGAGGGCTCTTATCTTGAATTCGAGAGGATGCTGGCTTTCAAGGAATTGCATTGTGGGGGTGCTGCGAGTTAAAGAAACAATAAACCTTGGAATATAGCACGCTCAGTGCGTGCTGAGAGAAGGGATAAAAGAGAGAATCTAGCATTACGGTTATATTTCTTTTTCCACACTTTCTGTTTCAATCATTAGGGAATTTAAAGACAATGCTTCTCAATTTCTATTGCCAGCGTGGCATCACACACGCACAAAACGCAGTCTTAGTGCTACGAAAGGAATTAGAAAGAATCTAAAATCTTTTTGTTTTTTCCAGTGGAAGCAAGCATGCAAAGTAGCACTGCACTAAACACCTCCTACACTTCTCACCTACAATCCTAGTTAATTTTCGTCAGTGACATAATAGGATAGGTTTATTTATGAGTTCTGATAATCATTGTTTTTCGCTTGATCAATGACTAATCAGTTATGAGAAACGTTTATACATAATCTCATAATAATAATAATAATAAAGTTTATCTGGTTTTAATTTCAAGTCTGGTAAGGATTAGTTGAGATATGCGCAAATTGATCCGCACACCCCACATTAATAAATAATAATAATAATAATAATTGTGACTGCCTGATTAATTAATGATTAATGAGTGATGCTCTCACCAATTAACAAACCAACAAGAGAAGCAAATAACAATATTGTCCCTTGAGAAAGTACCAAATATTACCATCACTTAATCAATCAATCGACCTCATTTGATGATAAGATATTTTAAAAACTAAAATTATGATCATCAGTTGATTTCCCAGCAAGCCGAAAAGTGTAAATAATCAAACAAAATTAAATTGAATTCATGATTGCTTAGAGATTAGCAAAGATTTAAAATGCTATATCGTCAATTTAAGTCTACTTCCCAGCCAATACTCAAAAAGGGGACAAAAAATGTATACAGAGTGAACATAGTCTTGAAGCAAACCTGCTGACATGGCGAGTGTATTTATATTTTCTCTATCCCAACCAAAACTCAGTTCAACTTTAAAAATCACTCAATTTAATTTTTAAAGATTCAATTGGTAATTTATATAATATAAAAAAATATTGGTTCAATTGGTAATTTAAATAATATAAAAAAATACAACAATTATAACTATACCTAAGCCCATAGGTTGTCAAACAACCTAATGTTGAAGGGTGAAACTGTAAAAAAATAATAATTTAAAATAACAATAAAAAAGCCATGTTAAATTAAGAGAACTCGCAAACTCCACGATCATAGATAGAAGATTAAGATAAACTCATAAAAAAATATGAAACAAAAACTTGACAGATGAAATTAAAATAAACCAATTTTAAAACAAGGACAAATAAAACAAAAGTTAACCTGTGTTAACTTTTGAAACCAATGATTCTGGTCATGAACCCGGGACTAACCTCACAAAAGGCAAACCATAAAAAATAACAAAGAAAAAAAATATCAAGCAAACTTGGATGAAACTTTCTAAATCTGATCTAATCTCTAAAACTCGTAACTGGTGAAATTTTGGACCTGGGTTAATCAAAAAGCTTGATTCACAACCAATTTAATTTTGAATGATAAGATCATGAAAAAAATATCAATAAAAAAAGCTTGCCAAAGCAAAAAAAAAAAAAAATAGCATGTTTTTTTTTTAATAATATTTAATATATGGTAAATTACAATAATTCCCCTTAGCAACCTTCAAATTAGCGATAAAACCAATGTAAAATAAAATAAAAAAAGCTCTTTGTGAGAGAGTTATGTTAATTTTGTTTTCAAAGGCATAAAAATAATTTCACTATTATGAAAAAATTAAAAAGACAAAAATGCCCCTAAGTGATAGGCATTATATTTTTTTATTACAGGGTTAAATTAGTAATTTCATCATGGAATAAAAATAAAATGACAACTCTAAACCTATATAATTTGTAAAAAACAATCATGTCATGGTAAAAAAATCATCTTGTGTTCAATACTTAGTTTAAAGATTTAATGATCTAAGAGCAATTTTATCATTATATTATTACACTGAATAGTTTTAGCTTTAGTGTAAATGAACTTCTCGAAGGGATTTTTTTTTTAATGCATCTAGGATTTTTTTAGTTGTTTTAGGTTAGATGTGTTGGTTATCTTCACTGACAAAATTCCTAACTTTTTTTTATATGTCCTTTTATTAATTGTTTTTAGTATTGCATTGTAGATTAAAAAAGAAAAACTAAGAGTGCTTAGTGTATTGTGGACTAAAGTCCTGTTTAGTAGCACGATAAAAATTGTTTTTTAAAATGATTTTTGCATAGAAATATATTAAAATATTTTTTTAAAAAAAATCTATTTATGACATTAATACATTAAAACAATTTTAAATTATAAAAAATAAATTTGAAGAAAAATAAATTTAAGATTTGATAAAAAATTAGTTCAACGTGAACCCCAATCAGAGCTTAAGAATGTCTTTGGTGTGGATTATAATAATGAAGTAACTATTTTAGCCTTAAGTTTGTTGTTTGGTGGCTAAGGGGTTTGGAGAGGGTATTTTAGGTAATTTTATTATTGATTGTCACAGTGGAGTGATAATTTTAGCCTTGGTCTGTTGTGTGGCTAAGGGGTTGAAAGGAGTGTTTTTTTAGGTTTTTTTTTTGTAAGTGGTGCTTTCCAATTACAAAAAAAAAATAAAATTAAAAGGCACTAGTCTTTTAGTCTTTTACTGTACACCAAGACATAAATTACTTTGAATTGGAGCAGTATAAAGAAAAGTTTGTCTTTACCAAAAAAAACTAATTAAGCATGTAATTAGGGATAGAGATGTCTTTTCCATTGAATACATTTGGCATTGCATATTTGATTAGGGGCAAAATGGTACGTGCTCTTCTTTTAGCTACAATATAAATACTATTTTGCCCTTAGAGGCAAAAAAAAAAACAATCTTTAAATGAGGGGCTCTTCTGTCTTTTTATATAAAAAAAGAATAGTAAAAGAACGGTTATTCCGTTGGGAGGGTAAAAAATTATACATGCATGGAGGACTTATTCATCTTTTCTTTTTATTAAAATAGTTAAATGGTAGAATTACCTTTGAATTTCAAAAAATCAAAGGCTAATTGCAAGGGTATTTTGGCCTTTTTAGATTGTTTTTTTTGTTATTCTTGGACTTTGACAGGGGCGTATTAGTAATTTTAGGCTCGTAATGCCTCCTCTGCGCCACTCAAGAGGCACGTGATAGCCCGTACAATAACAAAAATCCTACTTTCATTGTGGCATCAGGAGTGGCGCGTCGTCCTCTTTTCGTTAGTGTGGTGCGTGCTCATAGGAAGATGTTCGGTTGAGCTATGGTGAAAGTTTTTTCTTTATTCTCTCTTTTCTCTCTCATTCCCTAGAAAATCGCTCTTAGATTTTCAACAAAAAAAAAACAATTGTGTCCTCTGGTTTATAATCTTATCGATTTGGTTCTCCTTCTTTTAATTACTGTTTATTTAGCTTTTGAACCTTTTTGTAGTTTGGATTTGTTTCAATTTTTATCCTTGGGCATTTTATTCAATTTGATTTTTTTATCCGGTTTGGTCCCTCTACTTTTAATTGCTCTATTTTTTTGCTTTATACTTTTTTTATTATTGTTTCCTTGCAATTTCATCCTTTTCGTTTTATTACATTTATTTTTTAATTTATTTTTGGTCATCGTTCTTTTGATTACTATATTCTTTTTCTTTTCTTGATTTATCTTTTTTTTTCAGTCTTATCCTTTAACATTTAATTTCATTTGGTTTTCTATTCAGTTTTGATCCTTATTTTTTCAATTACTTTTTTTTACCCGTTTCTTAGTTTTTCTTGTTTTACAATTTAGCCCCTAATTATCTTCTTTTATTTTTCTATACCATATTTGTTTTACATTGTTTGAGTTTTAAATTGTTTTACGTTGGAATAATTTACTTTGTTATTTTTTTTGTGGTTGCCTTCCAACATGACAGTCCTTTATTAAAAATTGATTTTTTAAAAAACAATTCATCATTTACCATTTGGTTACTAAGCTCATGGCTTCTTTGTTTGTTGCATTTTTTTTTGTTGAGTTATCACGGTCAAATATCCTGGGTAATAAATTAGTCAAGTTAACCATGATTGCCTTAGATTTTGTTTTCTCAATTTTTTTTATGAAATTTATTTTTCTTACATTTTCATACTTTGGCATTAAATTATTGACCCTTAAGCTTTGTGTTTTTTCACTTTTTTTTCTTTTGGGTTATCCCGATTGCATATTAATCAAGTTAACCCGGGTTAACTTGCATTTTCTTACTCCATAATTTTTTTTAACTTTGGTTTTTTCTTTGTTTGGTTCTTCTTTTGGAAGTCTGTTTTTTTATCCTCATCTAATGTTATGAGTGGTGAGTTAGTCGAGTCAACCCGGGTTGACTTGATTTTTTTCCTCGATTTTTTTATGACTTTAATTTTTTAAAAAATTTCATCATTTTGTATAAAATTATTTTTCATTGAGCTTTGTTATTTTTTAGCTTCTCTTTCTGCTTTGTTATTTTGAGAACGGATTAGTCAAGCTAACTCGAGTCAGCTTGTGTTTTCGTTCACAATATTTTTTTTTTATTTAGCTTGGGTCTTTTTAGTTAGATCCTTCTTTTGGAAATATATTTTTCTATATCCCGATCTCATGTCGCAGGTGACGGGTTAGTTGAGTTAACTCGAGTTGACTCAGATTTTTTTTCTCCATTTTCTTTTTCAATTTCATCATTTTGTAATAAATTATTGGCACTTGAATTTGTCATTTTTTTCACTTTTCTTTTTTTTTGGTTATTTTGAAAGCGGGTTGGTAAAGTTATCTCAGGTTGATTTTTTTACCCTTTTTTTATTTAGATTTAGTATTTTTTACTAGGTCATCCTTTTAATATATTTTTTTATCTCGATTCTATATCGTGGATTGTTGGTTTTTCAAGTTACCCTGAGTTGACTTGAGTTTTCTTCTTCGGTGTTATATTTTTTATGTTTTTTTTTTCATCCTACTGAGTCTCATTTATTGCAACTAAAAGAATTTTAAGGTACATGAAAGGTACTTTTGGTTTCGGGGTATTCTACAAAAAAGGAAAAGATGAGGAACTTATTGGCTACATAAACAGTGACTATGTTGGTGATCAGGATGACAGAAAAAGTACCTCAGGTTATGGCTTTATGATGAATTCAAGAGTAGTTTCATGACCGCGAAAAAGCAACTAGTGGTTACTCTTTCCACTACTGAAGCAAAGTTTATTTCTGCAGCTTCAAGTGCATGTCAAGTGAAATGGTTACGAAGAATTTTAAAAAGTTTAAATCTGAGACAAACTGGTCTGACAGTGATTTATTGTGATAATATCTTAACCATTAAGCTTTTAAAGAATCCAGAAATGCATGGTCGTAGCAAGCACATAGACATATAATTTTATTTTCTTCGAGATCTCGTCAAAGATGGAGTAGTAGAGCTGCTGCATTGCTCTACTCAAGAGCATATTGCAAACATCACGATAAAGCCGTTGAAGCTTGAAGTATTTCTCAAGCTACAAGATTTAATGGGTGTTTGCGAATAACGTGGAATAAATTGAATATCAATGGTATTCGAGTTAAAGGGAAGGGAGGATGTTGAGGTTGTCAAGTATTCCTGGATGTGCTAATAGTAATAACCCTTCTATAGAGACAAGTTGTTTTTTTTTTTTCTGTTTGTGATCTAGTCATTTACCACGATTCTTCTAGTACCTGCATAATCGTGGGTTGTTATCTTATTTTATGTTGTATGTAAGGCTATTTAAATAGTCACAGTTGTAGTCCAAGTCTAATGAGAATTACTTTTGAGTTTACCAGTGCAATCATACTTTGTCTCTACTAAACCTTTAATAACTCAGTTCAGTTTTAACAGAGGAACCCTGTCAAACCTAACAGGGGATGGAGAGGAGAAATGAAAGGGGGGATCATCGGTGACGATCGATGGTGGTCATGAAATGCGAGGTGTGGTTTTCTGAACATTTGTACTTGCATTTTGCTTCTTTGGAATGGTTTGCTGCTGTTTGTGGACTTGCCCCTGCTTTGGAATCCTTACAGTTCAAGTTCATACTAAAATGTGTTGGCGGGAAAATTCTCTGGCAACCAGGTGCTGGTCAAATTCTCCAAACTTGGGAAACTGAAAAAACAATCGAAGTTTAGGAAGATGCTGCATTGCAGAAGGTAATAAAGGAAGAACTATCAACTAATTAATGGGAAGGACCAACTGTCAACCCAGAAATGTTGACTGTTACTGAGAAATTAACTCATTAAAAGGTTTTCGATACGAGCAACGAAGTTACCGTGAATGTGAGTTCTAACCCAGAAAACAAACCATCGCCAGTGACTTAAGAGAATCCATTAGTTGCTGGTAACATTTCTCCTGTGAAATAGAAGCCTGTAGCAAATGACATCAGCTAGAGGGGGCTTCTGCTGTGAATGTCAGTAATGGAGTGTTGTTGAAAAGAGAACCAGTCACCACAAGGAAATTATGATAATCTAAGAGCCATAAACTAAGCAAAGTCTGGCACCCAAGAAGTGTTACTTATGAAGGAGATCCTGTTCTGGTACCTGGTTCGTCTGCAACCAAGTGAAGTAACCTTTGAAAATAAAGGTGAGAGAAGTCGTGCCTTTCACACCTCTATTGGAGCTAATGAAGTTGAGAAT
>Ga0307515_10020171_pt1 | contig 11916 bp, 8 predicted proteins | sample 17_EM_MG_FD_194513 | JGI IMG/M metagenome (GOLD analysis project Ga0307515, IMG submission 194513) | Populus trichocarpa ectomycorrhiza microbial communities from riparian zone in the Pacific Northwest, United States - 17_EM | ecosystem: Host-associated > Plants > Roots > Unclassified | place...
TATTATAAAAATACTATAAGGTAGGAGCTCTTTAATTTCTCTATCTATTGCAATAAATAACGACGTCGTAGCTATATTAGTTAGTCGTATTTTCGTTGGTTGTATTTTCATTGGTTATAAAAATCGTCTGTCGCAAAACTCGTTGGTCGTAATCTTACCTCACTGCTCTGCTCGAAGCTCTGCACGAGGCTCTGCTTGAAGCTCTGCATGAGGCTCTGCTCGAAGCTCTGTACAAGGCTCTGCTCAAAGCTCTGCACGAGGCTTTTCTTAAAGCTCTGCACGAGGCTTTTCTCAAAGCTCTGCACGAGGCTCTGCTCGAAGCTCTGCTTGAAGCTCTATACCTTATATACTTCTCTACGTCTAATTATCTCTAAAATACTACGAGCTAAAAGCTCTTTTTGTTCCCTATTGCCTCTATATTATAGCGATATCGTAGCTCTATTCTACGAGAAGTTAGATATAGGTAGTCGGTCAGTTTTAGTCTAGTTTTATTACAATTTTGCCTTACTGCCAAAACTTACGTACTTCTCTAGGTCTAATTATCTCTAAAATACTATAAGCTAAAAGCTCTTTGTCTTCTCTATCGCCTCTACATTATAGCAATATTATAGCTCTATTATATAGAAAGTTGGATATAGGCAGTCAGTTAAGTTTTAGTAAAGATTCCGTTGAGAATCTAACTTATGTTTTACGACGATGTATCTCGCCCCTTAGTATTCTAGATATAAGGTTATAGTATATATTTATAAAGATATAATTACCTAAAGAATCTATTATATTAAATATATATATTATAACTATTATGGTTGGGATATAGCTTATAGAAATATATAAAATTTAATTTTTAAAACTTTCATTTCGCACCAAAGCGACGCCTATAAGCTCTCAGACGCTCCGCAGAAGATTTTGTTAGGTAACAGGGGTGTGCAGGGGGCTAAAATTAGTGCGCTGTTCTAATTGGTCTATGAGTTAGCAGGAGGGTCTATGCGTTACCCCGTGTCACGGAACAAATCTTTTGCGGAGCGTCTGATTTATGAGATAAGGTAGACGTTATGGTAGACGCAGGGCTCACGTGACTCTCACGTGACTAGGAATCGTATATAACTCCTCGCGTTGCTACTTGTCCTTTCCTTTTCTTTTCTTTAGCTTTAGATTCTTGTTTATAGACAATCCAATTATATAGGCTTGCACGTCCCTTATACCGTGCTCATGCCTCGATTGACTGAGTTGCTAACACTAGCTAGAATATAAGATTATTATTATAAATAAATCTATTAGAGAGAATAACTTTATAATTTACAGCAATCTTATCTATAAGCTTAACTAAGAGTAAGTACGTTACTTAAAGCGTTTTAGCGTTAGAGATATATAAAATAGTTGGCGGAGTTAATATAGTAATTGTAATTGGAACTACCCTAAAGATAATTATAGATTGACTCGAACTTCCTATTATCCCTATAATTGTATGTACCGACTTATATTCCCTCTATAAGTATTTAGTTAAGCTTAGTACTATAAAGGAGAAGCGTCTTATAATTAATATTATGGTACTTTATTAATCCTATAAACGGTAAGAACTCTTTAAGATTTAATAGATTAATGGTTAAAATAACCTAGTAGATGTAATAATGAAGGCAAACCTAAATAAGGCTTTAGAAACGTTTGTTAATATAAATACTCTACGTATATAAGTTAAAGGTTAGATTAAAAGGGAGTAAGAGTATAATATTCTGTAGACTCTGATTTTAACTAGCAAATTAGGATTTTCTATACCTAGCATAGAAAATCACTATTGGCTTACTTATAACTAGCGCCTTGGCGGCCCTAATACGATATCTACCTATAACTTTAAGTAAGAAAGCACTACGTGCTAAGAGGTAAATTTTAGGATAGCAAGACTTATATTACAATAGTAATAGTAAGTAAGGAGGATTAATATTTGTTATGCTAGTTAAGTAGTATTTATATATAGATGGTAACTATAAAAGAAGAGTTGTTAGTGTTGGGAATGAGGTAAGCGGTTGTTACGTAATACCGCGGCACTAGCGTAGTGAAGAGTCTTAGGCTCCTTACCCTTCCTTATTCTAATAAATAAGCTTTATTAACAAATATTACTATAACCCTACTTAAGTAGTTGTTATTAGTAAGTCACCCTATATAACTAATAGGGGCAGTAAACACATGTAGCAAGGCGAAGGCCGTTAGAATTAAAATGGTATTCAGAAATAGACCTAGCGCAATGACAACGGGAACAAAATAAGCGGTTAAGGGGGGGATCTATAGAGTAGTGTTGGTTATATAGGCGGTAGAAGCTTGGTGTTCGTGCATGTAATAGTGCCGTATAGAGCAGAAATAAGAACAGTGCTGCGTGTTAGTAGAGCTTCGGAGCTCTAGATAGGGCTTTGAGTAGAGCTTCGAGTAGAGCTTCGTGTAGAGCTTTGGTAGAGCTCCATGCTCTTATTTTGGTGTTCCTGCGAGCATCAGAGCAGCGCGAGATTTTGGCAAGTTGGCTGCGGAAAACAGCGACCAAACTAGCCGAAAAAAGCAGCTAGTTTGCCGTCTGCTCGTTAAATGTAGTTAAAAAGTTAATTAATTTTTAGTAGGGTAGAAAAGCGTATATAAGGTAGGTCCGTGCATAAGCTAATCAAGTACGTTATTTGAGTCGGACTCCGGATATGGCGAGCATCCCCTTAGATCAAAGCCGGCGATCAAGAGTGCACGTGACATCGCCAAGCAGCTAATTATTTCTCTCCGCATTCATTTGTCCCTGCTTTCATCTCCCTCGACGTAACCTCCTCCATCCAACGACTCCCTTCCTTCAATCCATCCCCTTCCTCCATCGTGCTCTTTCTTTTGCGGTGGTGATACATTGGAGGTTGTCTTGTTTGTAGCAAGTCATCGAAGATCCAAAGGTTTGAGCAGCGAGAACTTCACTTTTCACTCACTGAAGGCAATTTCTACTCCATACCAAGCTCCTCAAACACCACCACCCTCTGTCCGATCTTACCGCATCACCATCACAATCCCTAGCAATATCTCACTAGTTGAGAAGGCGCTAATCCTCGACGCTTCACTTCACAACACAAGCACTCTTCCAAGTACACGCACATCACCGTCCTAGATCAATATTTCGGCGACCCTTCTATCACCTCCCAGCCCATCACAACGTCCCGCTTCGTCCCCTACTCCGATCGCCTGCACCAGCAAGTTTTCCTTGGACAGCCCCGCTGTACATAAACGATAAGAATACGAACAAGCTCTTTCGGCCGACTTTACACTTTTTGAGCGGGCTCAGCCTACTTGTGAAAACGTCTTTAAGATCCGTTTGTAGATCTTCATTTAATACAGCAGGAACACGTGACGATATCAACAATGTCCGATTCACCCACAACTGCTCCCACTTCGCAAAACAAGCGGCCCCTAGAGGAGCCGTCCTCGCCTTCCGGACCAGGAGACCAACCCGATGCTAAGCGACCTGCTCTTGACAAAATTGTCAAGGAAGAAGCCGGTACCGAGATCATATCAGCACCAGAACCAGTCGCCGCTGGTACTGTATCTACAGAAGAAATTAAAGCTTCGACGGAGGAAACTGCCGAGCAGAATGGCCACAAAGATGGTCAAGGCGATACTGTTGTACCGGATGCTCCATCAGCAGCTGCTGTCTTAGATACTCAACCCATTCAGTCCACTTCTGGAGCCAATGGCCGTGCAACATCCCAAGGACCGATGCAGCATCAGGACGAGACCGGCTGGTTACATCTTCGCGCAATCATATCTAGTGCTGAGGCTGCCACCGTCATTGGCAAGGGAGGGGAGAACGTTACTCTAATTCGACGAATGTCTGGTGCAAAATGCACGGTCAGCGACTACTCTCGAGGTGCCGTTGAGCGTATTCTGACCGTGAGTGGTTTAGTAGATGCAGTCGCAAAGGTGAGCTCTTAATTTCGTATTGGTGACTTCATGCGAAAGATGCTAACTAAAGCAGGCATTCGGCCTTATCATTCGTACGTTGAACAACGAGGACCTTGAAGCCGCCTCGACCCCCCAATCTAAGACCTACCCCCTGCGTCTCCTGATTCCCCATATCCTGATTGGCTCTATTATTGGCAAATCGGGTGTCCGAATCCGAGAGATTCAAGAAGCCTCTGGAGCGCGCCTCAATGCCTCGGATTCTTGCCTTCCCTTGTCCACCGAGCGCTCACTTGTTGTTCTTGGTGTTGCTGATGCTGTTCATATTGCTACATATTATGTTGGAAGTACGCTTGTCGAGCAGCTTACTGAGAGATTTGGCGGACCTGCCGCTTCTGCATATGCCACCAGGAGTGGCGGGCCAGCAGGTGTAGTCCCTGGAGGAATGCAAGTAGTTCCATATGTCCCTCAGCCTGCCGGTGGTCAATGGGGACATCCAGACAACTTCCGGAAGCACACCAACCAGCCCCAGCGGACTCCTGCTAACCCGTACGGCATGCCTTACCTCCATGGCCAACCTCCTCAACAGCAAGCACAGGCTCCTCTTCACTACACAGCTAACTCTCCTGGCCGCATGCCCTATGGTGGCGCTGGCCCACAGCAGCCCGTACAATATGGTGGACATTCCGCTCCTCAGCCTGCTAGTCACGCCGGACCTCCTGCTCAGCCGATGCAGGGTATGGTTCCTGGACAGCCATTGACACAGCAGATCTTCATTCCTAATGACATGGTTGGCGCGATCATTGGGAAGGGTGGTGCTAAAATCAATGAGATCCGACAACTCAGCGGCAGCGTAATCAAGATTAACGAGCCGCAAGATAACAGTAATGAACGACTAGTTACGATTACAGGAACGCAAGAATGCAACCAGATGGCCTTATATATGCTCTATTCTAGACTTGGTGAGTAGCGTAAACATGAGAGGCTGGCTTTGTCGGCATTGCAATTCTGACCTTTGGCGTTGTAGAGAGCGAAAAACATCGTATTTAATTGAATCTACTGCTAACAGTAACGTTGGGAGCAAACGGCGGAACACAACCGTGAGAAGAACTTTGGCAATTATGTGGCTTATCGGGATTAAAAAGTATGGCGCAGGCGGAATTTGGTTTCTCACACTTCGACTATGTATTCTACTTTCTTCTCAGCTAGCAGCAACCTGAGCAGCGGCTATTTGATCTTGGCAATGGTCTTGGTGTCTTCATCTTCGGATCGTTTCTCGGTTGTCAAGGGCTGAGGGAAAGCAGATTATGCCTCTGCGGACCGGCTTTCTAAGTATATCGTAGGGAATCTATGCGTGCCTTAGACATGCAGTTTACTCCATTCTTCGCGCTCGGCTGTTCCGGCATCCGTGGCTGTCTTGAAGTGCGTCGCTTTCGGATGTTTATGCCTGGCTTAAACAAAGAACAACGCACGCAACCGCAACGCTCGCGGAGACGTCTGGAAAACCGAAAGCGTGGAGCATTTGCCCTTGGGTTGGTTATCAGTCTTTCACGGTGGGATTTTGTTATATTCACAGAATGTAGGAGTACCGCGTGCAGTTGTCTTTATGATATTGCTGAATTCCTCCAGCTCGACATTTCCTTCAATCAATTCTTTTCTCGGTCGTTTCTAAGTGTATAAAAACAAACTAGTTCCATCGTCGTGTCGCATCGCAAGACCCTTATCTCCCCCTTACCTCCATCCCACCAAGCAGCTCACAAAACAACAAGAACCGCCCCACCATGACCTGTAGCACCGTCTCGCTCCCTCCACCCTACACGCAAACCGGCTCACGAACCTTCTGTCTCCGGTAAGAGCCCAAGCAAGGAACCCACCCCCACCGCGCCCCTACTAACCCCCTTCCTTCCACCAGCACTCAATTCAAGACCTTCACCGCCACCGCAACCCTCCTCGTCGGCCCGGACCGCGTGCGCTTCCTCGTGCACCGCGAACTCCTAACGCACCACTCCCCCTTCTTCGCCGCCGCCCTCACCGGCACCTTCGCCGAAGGCCTCTCGCAAACCATCTCCCTCCCCGCCGAACCCCTCGCTACCTTCGAGCTCTTCGTCGCCTGGCTCTACACGCAATCCCTCAGCGCCCACCGCGCCGCCTTCTTCAAAGACGCCAAGCCCGCCTACTACACCCTGGTGCACCTCTACGGGCTCGCGGACCGGCTAGCGATCGAAGCGCTCCGCAACGCCGTCATCGACACGGTGGCCGAGCTGGCCGAGAGCACGAACTCGGTCCCCACGCCGTCGGACACGGCCCTGCTGTACGAGGGCGTCCGTGACTCGGCGCCGCTGCGCGCGCTCGTGCTGGATCTGTTCGGCTTCAAGAGGACGGACCGCCTGCTCGCCGAGCACCGCGACCCGTGGCACCCGCTCTTCCTGCGCGATCTGGTGGTCAGGCTGAAGAGGCCCGGCGAGGCGGCCATGCGGCGCCATCGCTTGGGGCCGTGGACGCCTGCGGCGTGGGCCGTGACGCGCGCTTGTGCGGTTTGCGGGCGGGTGGTGAGGCCTGGGGTGGAGGTTAGCGCGTGCGTCGGGTGTGCGAGGGCGTTCTGTGGGAGTTGTGGCGCGGCGGGGAGGGATGTGGCGAGGTTCGAGGTGGGGGTGGAGGTCTGTAAGCCGTGGAAGGGGAGTAGGTGCGTGTTGTATCATGAGCATAGGGAGACGGAGTCGTGTGGGGATGTGGCGATGGGGAAGTGAAGGGGATGTGGAGCTGTGGGGTTCTGGGGTGTCTAGGGGGGGTTGTAGGAAGCTCTATGTGTGCGTGTCTGTGTGGGTGCTGTGGGAGTCGGACTTGAGATTATTTATACCCCGTTCTGTTGAAGTTCATTGGAGTTTCTGTTCACGCAGCCAGTTCCCAGCGAGTGTCTTCATGCGCTATGCTAGCACCCTGGCACCAACTCAACCCCATCCCACCATACCATCCGCCTCCCCCCTCCACCAACCCCTCCTAATACGGCCGAAACTTAACATGATGCGCCTCAATCGCCTTCGCCCCACCCCTCAGCAGCGGGATGGCCCCCTTAAACGTCGGCGTCTCTCGGAACGCCATATGCGCCTCGACGCTATCCCAGCCCAGCGCGGCCAAAAACACGCGGGCCTTCCCGCCCTCAACGTTCTCGCGCTCGACTTCCTCAATGCTCCAGCCGCCTGCGCAGCCGTGGAACCCTTTGGCGTTCTCGTTGCACAGCCGCGCGAACTCGGCCCAGCTGACGTCGAAGTCGGCCTGCGGGTACGAGAGCTCAAAGTACAGCGACACGAGCTCGGTGGTCGGCGCGGTGGCAGGGCCCGCGAAGGGCGTGGTCAGAGGCATCGTCGTGTGGTACACGGTCGGGCCGCCGGCGACCAGCTTCTCCACTGATTCTATGAAGGGGCCATAGGCGGGGGACGCCTCGAAGGCTCGGTGCGAGGCGAGGGAGTCCCAGTCTAGGCGGCGGGTGGCTTGTCAGCTGTATTCACTGTTCCTTTCCAAGCACTGGGGGGGGGGGTTTTTTTTAAAAAAAAAAAACCCCCCGGATTTAGCTTTTAGGGCAGTTTTTAGGTTGATGTGGAATTTGAGGAGGGGGCGGGGACTGAACGCGGCGGAAGGAGTGGAAGGAGAGAGGGTCAATTTACTGATGCATATTTGCAGAGTATCGGGGTGTCGGCCATAAAAAATCTTCTGGTATCCTGGCTGGTCGGCGATAGTGCTGAGAGTGGAGTCCCAGATCTCTTTGGCGTCACCGGTATCTAGGTCTAGGCCCGGGAGGAGGGGGATCATGATGACTTCGGTTGTTGCTTCCTTGGTCATTGTTGCTGATGGATTGAGGGATCAATTGGATAATTTCTTGTGAGGGGAATGAAGAAATGGAGTGATGAAGAAAGAGAGAGAGGAAGTAAGGTGGAATTTGGATGTAGAGATTCGAGGGACGAGTACCTCGGGCTGGTTTGTTGTACTCGGTGTCATCCCTTGTAACCTTGCTGGTAGAGCTACCCCTCCATCTATCGACGTTCCGTGGGGCACTGGCTAACGTCAGCTCCTAATTTCCACGCCGTTCGACCTCCTTCCTGACCTAATTGAGAAAGCACTACTTCATCGCTGTGAAACCACACCACAGAAGTGGTGGTTTAACTAGGCGGTGGTTTGGTGTCTACAAGTTCGCTTTCTCAGCCTCTCAGCCTCTCATGCCCCGTACTACCTTTTTGTAAGCGAACTTCCCACACACGCATAATAACTTTCTATAAAACACTTCTACAACAACTAAAAATAAGTCTTTATTTTATAGAACTAGTAAATAAAATAGTAAACTAAATACTACTCTATAATTTCAGATATATAGCAGCTTAATATATTATAGTTATGGAGTTTTTAAAGGTTAGTAAATCTAAAGAAAGGGGTAGTTTTCGTAGTAACGGGAAACACGACTTTAAATATTATACCCAGCCTAAAGCTCCACCACCTAAATTCTATAACAATATTATATAATAACCCACTATATCTAAAATTATAAAGCAGTATCTATCTTACTATTCTACCTACTAGTTTTATAAAATAAGACTTGTTTTTAGCTGTTATAGAAGTGTTTTATCCCTTAACTCGTTGATTTAGGTCGATAAGGAACCAGCCAATCGGAGAACCGGTTCAATGCAAGTGCCCAATCAAATCCAGTAGCGAATTCTCTAAGGACCCCAATGGGTTAATTAGTAAGTATTGTGGGAAATGACTATTGCAGGAAAGGGCAATTGCTGGTTATAATACTTCAACAAACGATTAACTTCAAAAAGCAGCATTCCTACAAAACTCTGTAAACTTAAGTATTTAATGACTAATCACAGCTGCCTACGATCACTTCAATGTAGTAACGTAGTCTGCGGGCCAATGGGTTATGCGGGCCTCCGGGTCACCACTAAAAATTAGAAAATTCGTACTTTAACATCTTAACAACCACTTAATAATAAATTCTAATAATTTGGATTTGGATTTTTATACACGCTCTGCAGCTTCTATTAAAGTTGCATAATAATTAATTTAGTGGTTTTTAAGATATAGTAATTTAGCTTTATTTCGGCCTCCAAACTATAATATCTTAAAAACTACTAAACTAATTATTATGCAACTTTAATAGAGGCTGCAGAGTATATAGGAAAGTCTAAATCTAAATTATTAGAATTTACTATTAAGTGGTTGTTGAGATGTTAAAGTACGAATTTTCTAATTTTTGGTGGTGACCCGGAGGCCCGCATGACCCATTGGCCCGCAGACTACGTTATCTTCTCCATTGATCAGTGAACGCGAAGTCGTCGTCAATAGTCTTATCTCAGTTCACGAAGACAACAAGTCCCAACCGGGTACGCTACTATTCATCAAACTGCTTCCTCTAATAGTGCAGTGAAATATGGAAAAAAAAGGAAAAAAAAAGAGGCACAGCCACCTGTTCTGCGCAAGAAATGATAGTACCAGGCTATCCCCAGCGAGATGAAGGCACCCCTATTTCATCGTTGAGTTTCACTATTTCTAGATACCTTAAGCGTCTTCACCCTGCTCAATATCCAAATTCCTCTTCTTGCTCCCATTACTACCATCTCTGACACGGCGGATGTCAGACCACACCAGGCCAGTGCGTGCCTTGCGAAACTCCTCTGCGCATGCTTCCTGCTCTTTATCATTCCTGTGATCATGGTAAGAGCACAAGTTGTGTTTCTCAATGACCCTAGCTCGAAGGCAATTCGGGCCATCGCGAGCCTTAATTGTGGAGACTTGAATGAGAATGAGGTCGATGAGCGTGCTCTTCCGCATATCGGGCTTATGATCGGCAGTGAAGCTATCTGAGATGAAAGATCCCAAGATATTAGTGCAGAATACTTGCCGTAACATGTTGGTGGTTCTGAGGAGGATTGCGAACAACATGTCTTCCGGGATTACTTGGAGGGCTTCTGCTTTCTTACTAAACTTGGTGAGCAACATGGTCGAGCACGTGAAGCCGTCGATTAGATACTGGACGAGTTTTGATTGAACTGGGAGTTGGCTCGAGGCGTGGCCATGGATCTTCATCGGCGTTGGACTGAAGCTCACGAAGCCTTCTCCAAACCACCCCGAAAGCTTCTCGTTGTGGGGCTGCGAGGCGAGCTTGTCTATTTTGCGTGCCACAACTCGTTCGAATTTTACGCAACGCCAGGAGTGAATCTCATTGACGATGGCGTTTCTGAGGCATGGAGCGTCCAGCCGGTCTGCGAGGATATAGAGATCTGCCAAGTCTTCCCACTTGCCCTGTCCAGTCTCATCGAAACGCTGACTCTCCAGCCATTGAAAGAAGAGCTCGAAGGAAGGAACGGCCACGTCATCGAGCTTCGTCTTCCGTGATTCCGTCTCGGCAAAGCTGCCAGCACTCGGCTCTCGATCGAAAAGCTTGGTGAAGTAGCTGGAGTAGTAACAGGCAAGCTCTTTGTAGAGGTAAAACTCCTGTAACTCTGGGCCCACTTGCACTATGATAATTGTCCCGTGAAGGTCGCTAGAAGTTTAAATCAGTCAAGCGATGAGCGCATGAGTGGGAAGGAAGACATACATCCACGATGGTTTAGATTCAGGTGTGCTTAGACTCATGGTGTTGATAATGTTGGATTGCATCTTATGAATGACTAACACTGTTTTTTGAAGTGAGAAGAGTTTAGACTGAAAGCTTCACAATAGAGAAAGCTAGTTGGATGAACAATGGGATCGAATGAGCAATGAGAGTGAATGGGCAATAGGATCCTATGACTGAATTTGTGAAGAGGTAAAGAGGTGAATTTGTAGGTGTTGGATGATATAAGCGAGGCGGTTTTTTGAGAGAAGACGGGAGGTGGATTTTCTTGCTTCCTGATTGTTGCCCACAAGAGCGACGCCTATTGGAAAAGAGTAGTGAAGCAACCTACAGTAAATTATCATTAGCGTGTCAATTGACTGTGGATACCCGCCATTAAAGGTCCCAACCCGTCGCGTGCATTAATTCCTTACAAGAGAGCTCGTCATACGTATACTTACTATGAGAAGGGATCTGTAGAGAGAGTAAAATCCCCTCCAGGTCATCTGAGTCGTGTGCAGATTCCTAAGCATACCACGTCAAGAGAAGGAAAGAAGGAAACCTCGAGATTTGAACAAGCTCCCATCATATCCTAGCCACCACAGATCGGGTGGGATATAGGCAGTTTTTTTGTGGACATGCCGACTATCTAATACAACGTCACAGCGGAACACTCGCAAAGTTTTTGAAAACAACACAAGACACCCGACCAAGGCCCAAACACCCGAGACCGGCAAAAGATACGACGGGTTTGGTCAGGGTGAAAGAAGGGTAGAGAAGAGGAAAGAAGACTCAAGAGTGCAAAATGGCACCGCTACGAACAACAGAAAAATGGAAGACAAAATACTTGAGATTTGTGTGTACTACCCACCACCCAACCCACCAATCCGGGTTTCACCCATTGACATCCATAATCTTTACCTGAAATGATTTCCCCCAACCGCCGCCCCAGGAAAAAGATCACGAAAAGCCACACTTAATCAACTCGGAAATGGATAGAGGAAAGACAACCCGAACACGCCGTGGATTTACGCCCTTAAAGAGATGAATCAAACTCCGCGTCCACGCCCACATTGCATATTTCCAAACAGAAGCAGATGCACCTGCTGCACAACCCATGACAAGCGAAAGATATAAATCTGGAGGGCGGATGTTGGAGCTTTGCAGGAGTTTTATTTTAAAGGGTGGGTGATTGAATCATGTCCGTCGGTCCCGGTCCCGGTCACGGTCCCGTTGCGGCCCAAAGTCGGCTTCTACTATTTTCTTTTCTTTCCGGCCTTTTACAACGAATTGCGAGTATAGCGCCAAGTGGTCGCTGGGGAAGTGGTAATTGGGGAATCCAGGTACTCGTTGAAGATATTCCTTGTCGACCTCACCAAGAAGTCCAACAACTTGGAGAGCATTGGATGAGTACCAAATGT
>Ga0307515_10020172_pt1 | contig 11915 bp, 10 predicted proteins | sample 17_EM_MG_FD_194513 | JGI IMG/M metagenome (GOLD analysis project Ga0307515, IMG submission 194513) | Populus trichocarpa ectomycorrhiza microbial communities from riparian zone in the Pacific Northwest, United States - 17_EM | ecosystem: Host-associated > Plants > Roots > Unclassified | place...
AATGTTTCCAAAATTAGACAACAACTTCCCTCCTTGTTTTTAACTACTATTTTATCATATCAAATCAAAGGATTTGAATCGTCTATCTTGCAGCGAACTGGTTAGACGTGCAATTTCCTCCTCTTTATTTTATTTTATTTTTATTTTTCCTTCCTTTCTTATGATAATAACCGGCAGAATATTTAGAAAAAGGCAAACAAAAAATTAGGAGGATTTATCAATTACCTTAAATACCCTTCTTGAACTTTGACCATTTATTTCATTTTCATCCCTCTATGTTAGGCTGTTAGCTTATAGTTTCTTCAAATATTTTTTATTTTCAATTAGAGAAATTGCACTGTCGATACAATTTTTTTTTGAAAGTTTCTTTCCAAATAATATTGTATCTGATAAATTAAAATATTTTTTATATTTAATTTATAAAAATGGAACATTGAAATGTTATGAAATCAAAATTTATTGTTTTAATAAGAAAAATATAACCCCACCGGAACGAATTGATAACCCGACAAAAACAAACACGAGGGGAGGAGTCTACTTGGGTCTGGTTTGTGTGGTTCATTGGTTTCCACGACTCCCACATTTTCATATCCTACATAACCCCGACCGCTCTCACTTCATTCCAGAAACCTCCTTAAAACCCATCTCTCCAACATCTCTAATGGCGTCTGTGTTTAGATTGGTTCTCCAAGATTGCAACTTACTGCCATGTCAAGCTATCTACAAGCCAAGCTCCTGTTTCCCTTCCAGGAGGCTGAATACTCATCTGGGTATGCTTCATTACATTCGTTGCTTCTTCTTCTTTTTTTTGCCCTCATTAGCTACAAGTTTTTGGGTACTAAGGATTGTTTGCTTTGTTTTTGGGTACATGAGTTTGCTGTGTTTATCCAATTCCAATCATTTATATGTGCTTTTACCAACAAATCTGTTGTAAATATGAATAATAAGATCCAAGAGCTGGGATTACTGTACCCGGGAATGGAAGAATTTGGACAACTCAAAACAAGCCGAGGAGTCCCACTGTGGCTCTCACAGCCCTTTCACCTTCTTCAATCATTCACTCTTCAAGGTATCTTTTGTAACGGAGTGCTTCATCACTTGGTGTTATTGTGAATTCGTATATTCAACAATTTGATCCTATAGTAGAAGCACTAGTGGCTGATGACTAATGTATGAGGGTCATACTTGTAACAGTTCCCTTAGTTACTTCTAGAAATATAGGTGTCATGCTGTTATATATTCTAAACAAGTAGATAAAAGAATAGTTATCTATTCTAAATGGAAGTGATTGTAATTTGAAAACTAGCTCCAAGCTGTCGCAATATTGTTGTCGTTTTCTATTGATGTACTGTTCATTTCAAGTACATTTAAGATTTACCTTTGCTGTTGGCAAACCTCCTGGCTGTCTCTGCGCGCCCCTACCTCCAATTTCCTCATAAAAGTAGTGCGTAAAGTACTGTTCATTTGAAGTACATTGATGATTGTCCCTTGCTATAATTGTGTGAAATGCTGATCTGCTTCTGTTTCTTACCAATTGGATGACCTGAATTTCAGATGAAAATGAATGAGTCAAGCAATTATTTCAGACTACTTGGTTCAATATAATGGAAAATAAAGTGACTCTTTAGGGCATGAACGTTTGCTTGTATAATTTCATTCTATGATATAACATGTTGGCTGCTTCATATAGGAACCCCCAAGTTTTGTGTAGGGCTGCTGCAAATGCACCTGGTGATGTTCCTGACAGCAGCACACATGGTGGGATGAGCCAGTATGAAAGGATAATCGAAACTCTAACTACTCTTTTCCCTGTGTGGGTGTGTGTTACATGTCATTAAATTTAAGACCGTTTTTTTTAATTGGATATAACAGAGAAAACATGATTTTTCAGTTTTAAATGCTCATCTCTTAAACACTGCTTTTTCATACTAAAATTATAATTGTGTGAACAGGTCGTATTGGGCACCATCCTTGGTATTTACAAGCCAGCTGCGGTAACAGAGAAGTCCTCTTCTGCTATTTTGAAGAAGACGATTGATTGTAACTTAACCAACTGAATGTTGCTGCCTTCCTGCAGGTTACATGGTTGGAGACAGACCTCTTTACCCTTGGCCTTGGCTTCCTCATGCTTTCAATGGGACTGACTCTGACATTTGAAGATTTTAGACGATGTTTAAGAAATCCTTGGACTGTAAGAGACAACTCATTCTTATCATCTTAAAAAGGGAAGAAGAATTAACGGTGATCCATTTCTTTTCAGTTTCATGCTTAAATTATATGTTTAATTGTTTCAGGTTGGTGTAGGGTTTCTTGCTCAGTACTTGATCAAACCTCTGCTAGGCTTTGTGATTGCAACGGTATTGCTTCAACATTTTCTTAGCTTTTGAGATCTTCTTTGATTTTGGGTGTTTTTTCTCTTTGTTCTTGAATTTTATCTTCAGCATAAATAATTGTTTGTTGAAAATAGTGTAATATTTAGTCAACCATATAACTATAATATTGATATACTCCACATAACTCGTCAAGGACATATGCCCTCTAACCTAGATGCTTTTTGGGGACTCTAAAGTGGTTAGAAATTGTTACATGGATCAATATTGTCTGAATTCTTTGATCAGTGAAGTCATTGTTTATTCATATTCTTTCCATTTCTTATCCAGTCAAGATTTACTGATCATGATAGATAGAATGACAGTTTGCACTTTCTTTTTGACTGCTTAAATTTTGTTCTCTTGAAGTAAATCCAAGGTTCTTACATAGTCATTTTCTGTGGAAGGCATACCAAGCTCATGCATATATTGTGCTTCAACTTTATGTAGAGGGTTCTTTTCACATATACCGTGCTTTAGCTTTAGGCAGAGGGTTCTTTTCACTAAAGGGTGGAGTGGTACAAGAAAATGTTAGCTGTAATATCTTGATTGATTGATATACAATTACTTGATTTAGAAAGCGTGATCCACAAAATTGATTGATAGGCAATTGTAATTATGGTCAAGGAGTGATTGTAGGATGTAATTATGTTGATACTTCACTATTTAAAGAGAAGAGAGGCATTCAAATTATTTTGACACGATATCAGAATCAAAATTCTAAAATTTGTGCTTAATTCTTTGGGTTAGTATTTCTTTGGGTTGAGTTGTGAAATATTTTTCTTGAGTTTCTCTTTTGATATTTTTTCTTGGTTTGGGGTTATAGGTAATTTCTAGGTGTAGAGAGATTCTTTTGACATCAAGGTCTATTTTTTCCACTAGTTTTGTTCTTTTCTTCTGATTTATCATGAAAGTAACTATTCCACTTGGAAGTTTCAATTCAAGATGTTTGTGAAGTGCAAAGAATTATTGGGCCACTTAGATGGTCATCTAAAGCTCTCATTGATCCCTAGGAGATTGATTCTTGGAAGAGCAATGATGCTTGTATTATCTCTTGGTTACTGAGTTTTATTAAATCATATATGGTGAATAATCTTCGATCATTCATTGCTGCTATGGAAATGTGGACATATCTTTGGAGCATTTATTCTAAAAATAATGTTGCCTGAAAGTTTCATTTGGAGTTAAAAATTAGCAAACTATTGCCAAGGTAATCTTTCTATTGAAAAATTCTATTCTAGATTTCTTAACTTATGGAGTGAATATACTGGGATAATTCATTCTATCATTCCTATTGAGGCCTTAAAGGCACTACAAGTTGTTCATCTTGAGAGTCAAAGAGATGAGTTTCTAATGAAACCAAGACCATAATTTGAGATTGCACGTGCTAGTTTAATCAACTGAAATCCTGTTCCATCTTTGGAGATTTGTTGGGAGGAATTATTACGTGAATAACAACACCTAGTCACTCAGCATGGCCTTAATTCAAAAACCATGACGTATGAGATGTTAATGTGGCATATGCTGTTCAAAGTAAAGGAAGATTCAAGTCACATACTTAATGCTACCATTGCAAAGAGTTTGGGCATGTTGCAAAACATTGCAACAAGAAATTTTCAATTATTGTAAAAAGGAGGGGCACATCATTAAAGATTGTCGATTGTGACCTCAAAACCGACATGCTCTAGTCCCTTATAATGCTATCCAGTCTAATTTTGCAGCTGCCTCTTTGGTTCATTCTCTAGATCAACAATCTATAAGCAGTTCTTCATCTACTCTCACACCCAACCCAAAATGGTCCAATAGATGGTTGTTTCTACCTTGTCTGACTTTGACATACAAGGTAAAGAGAATCTATTTACTTCTTTGTTGGTTGACTATGCAATGTGTAATCATATGACTAGTAGTCTTGTTATTTCACATGCTCAGTATAAGTATTCTGTGATGTTTATTGATGATTACTGTCACACCGTGACAAATGCGATGGAAGCCAAGGGTGGTTACTGCCACAGTCGCTACATTGCTACTGCTACTATCTCTGCTTTGGAAGGCTGCCATTGTCGAAGTTTAATTGGTTTTGCTTCCAAAATCCTTGTATAATGGTACCTCCATTCCTTTTGTTTCTTCCACAAGCTTTCTGGGCAACCTCGAGAATCCTTCTTTGCAAAAAACCTTGAGCCTTGGTTTGCTGCCACCACCAAGATACAACCATGGTATCTTTTCTTCTTTCTTTTATTTCTTCCTCTCCTTGCTTCCTTTACCTCATTTTTCTTTTCTTTCCTTCTTCTTTCTTATTTTTATTTTACTGTTGCTGCCCTCCAAAGGCTGGGGCTGAGGTGCTTTTTGTAGAGGCCTGGGAAGGCTCTTGAACTCTTCATCATGGCCCTTGATTCATCATCAATCCATCCCAGCCATTGAAACACATCCAGCCAAGGTCTGATGGTAATGCTAGTTTTGCGTGAGCCCTTGAGTTGGCTTGGCAGACTCTCTAGAGCAAAGGACGAACTGAAACAAAGATGAGGATACTTTCTTGCATCAAAACAGTAAGAGAAGCGTGCCCTTTGTCTCCATTGAGAACAAACTAAAGAAGAAAGAAGATGCCAAAGATCCACCCTCAAGCTGGTTGTTTTTCCATTTGGAGAATAAGGGTGTTAAACGACGTGTCATGCAACCTTTTCATTGAATTAGGGTTTTGGCTTTAAAGGAAATGACATCGTTTTTGGCTTATACAACCTTTTTAGTGAAACGGTGACCGTTTCACTAACTTTTTTTCCTTCTTGATTTTCAATTTGATCCTTGAAGTTTTGATTTCGCTATTCTTGGCCAACTTCAACTAATTTTCAAAGATTCTTTTCAATCAAACTCTTGATGACATTCAAGAGTCCTTCAATATTAGCGCTTTTTATACTTTCAGTCTTTGGATTTTCAATTGTGCAATTTTGGCTAAATTGATCCTAAATCTCAATTTTTATTCAATTAAGTCCTTTAATTCTTTTATTTTTGGTCAAATTAACTTAAAGTCTCAATTTTTCTCTTCAATTACACACCTAATTGAATCAATTGGAATTTCAAGCTTTTCCATCTCTTTCATTTCAGTCTTGACTTGCAAATTTAACCATTTTTGCCTTTAATTCCAATTTTTTCTCCTCGTTTAGGGCCCCAATTGAATGAATTGTACTTCCAAACTTTGTCATCTTTTCCATTTTGATCACTAGTCTTTCAATTCTTCCAATTATGATCAATTTCATCCAGTTTTTCTAATTTTCTTCAATTAAACCCCAAATTGCATACCCACATGATTTTCTGATTAACTATAGATTAAATTCTCGCCTGACTGCAACCTGCAACTCTTAATAAATATTGCTACTATACCTAAGTCTTACTCTTAAGCTTCCATTCAAGCATGTTGGAAACATGCAAAAAGAGTTTCAATCTCTTCAAGATAATCGCATCTGGAATATAGTTCCTTGTCCTAATGGCGTTAAACTTCTTTGTTGCAAATGGGTTTATACTTTATACCATAAAGCTACAGCTTGATGGTTCTATTGCAAGATTTAAAGTTTGTCTGCTAGCTCTTAGAAATTGACAAGAGTATGGGCTTGATTATGAGGAGATGTTTGCACTTGTGGCCAAGATGACTACTTTTCACGCTGTTATGACTATTGCTGCCTTGAAATGGTCAACTCAACATATGGATATGGTGAATGCAGTTTTGCATGGAGACCTCAAACAAGAAATATATGATTCCTTTTCCTGGCATATTGCTCACTCTTCTGAGGTTTGTTGTTTAAAACAAACGGTCTATATATGGATTGAAGTAGGCACCACGTGCCTGGTTTGAGAAGTTTTGTTCTACACTTGTTGATTTTAATTTTATTTAGAGTCAATTTGACTCTCTTTCTCCGAATGACTGCTACTAGGAATGTTGTACTTTCTATATATGTGAATGATATTGTTATTATAGTGTCTGATTTTCAGTTGATTGAACAACTACAGGCGCAACTTAACACTTCATTTCATATGAAAGATTTTAGTATTTTCTTGGTCTTGAGGTTCATCGTTGTACGGCTATCACACTTTTGTACCAGCACAAGTATACTCAAGAGCTTCTCATCTTAGCAGGTCTTTAGTCTGGTAACTTGGTCCTTACACCAATTGAGATCAACTTGAAGCTATAATAAGATGATGACAAGTTATTAATTGATCCCATGTTGTATCGGTTGTTGGTAGGGAGTTTAAGTTATTTGACAATCACTCGGCCAAATATTTTTTTAGCTATACAACAAGTTAGTTTATACAGGCTCCCCGCTATTCTCACTTCGCCATTGTATGACATATCTCAAGGGTACTTTTGGTCACGGGTTACTCTTTCCTAACGGGGCTTCTTTACAATTGATTGTTTTCAGTGATGCGGATTGGGCTGGTTATCCTGATACTCGTCGTTTAGTTACTGGTTGGTTCATGTTTCTTGGTGATGCTCTTATTTCTTGGAAAAGTAAGAAGCATGATCGAGTTTCTAAATCCTCAATCAAGTCTGAATATCGTGCGATGTCATCTGCTTGCTCTGAGATTGTTTGGCTTCGAGGTCTGTTAGATGAACTGTGTATTCCTCGAACTTACTACTACTTCTTTTCATGCTGATAACACTAGTGCTATTTAATTTGCTACTAATCCAGTCTTTCAGGAGTGAATCAAGCACATTAAAGTAGAATGTTATTTTATTCATGAAACACTTGACCGGCATGTGATTACTATTCTTTACATTCCCATTTAGTTCTAACTGATGTGTTTACCATGGCTCTATTTCGTCATCGACATCAATTCATGGTTAAAAAAGTGATGCTTCATCAATTTGAGGGGGATGTTAGTTGTAATACTTTGATTGATTGTTATGCAATTAATTTGATTTAGGGAGCTTGATCTAGGGAGATTGATTAATAGGCAATTGTAATTATGGTCTAGGAGTGATTTTAGGAAGTAATTATGCTGATACCTCACTATTTAAAAAGAAGAGATCCTTCATTGAGAGGCATTCAGACCATTTTTTATTAAAAAATGGTTGATGATAACTTCTATTGTCAGTATTATTGTCTTCTGTTCAGGATGCTTATGTGAAACTGCCATATACAGCCTTTTGAATTGTATTACATCGAAACAATTAGCTGACATTATTATGCATTTTTAAAATTATAATTGTTGACAACTATCTATGTGTATTTCAGACTTTGAAATTGTCAGCACCTCTTGCAACTGGTCTTATTTTGGTCTCTTGTTGCCCTGGAGGTCAGGCATCCAATGTTGCAACCTATATATCGAAGGGGAATGTTGCACTATCAGTTCTTATGACAACGTAAGAGCAATTTGTGTTCATCCCTGCAGTTATGTTGGGTTGAACAACTCTGGCATTGTTTTCAATCAATTATGATTTGTCTTACATGCTGTGTGCTATTTGTTATTTTATGTCAAAGTTTGTATTCTCGACATATGGGGTAAGGCTCATGTTAGTAGTTCACTTTCATTTCTTCTGTTAGAATATTCCATTGTAGTTGGATTTGACAAAGAATCAAATTTATGGCACATTTCACAATAATGGCAAATGTTCTTATTGAGGCTTCTCAAATTATTTTCATCGTGGTAACTATAATCAAGACTGTAATAGGTTGAGTTCTATTATCACGAGAGAGAATTTGGGTCTAAGTGATAGATGACTGTCTGTCACTTATTCACTGGTCCTGCTTCTATATATTGATTCCTTTGAAATCATACTCAAGCAAGCAAATAACAAAATTATCTTCTGAGTGTTCTTTTAGATGACAAATGCCAAGGTTGAAGAAGAATTCTCTCTCCTTGCAATTTTATGCTTCAATGTACACTTTATGGATTGCTCATTTTGCACATCACCCACATCACACATATTACCATATTCTTTGACCATAATTTATATCTCTTTGCATGATTTAACAGGTACGTGGGTGACATAATTTCCATTTGCCCTTTTAAAATGAGTGACTGCAGCTTATAATGACACGTATAATAACTCAAAGGCTGACTTAGAATACTCGTTAAAAGTTGAATTCCATTGTTACTCTTGTTTCCTAATTTTCGGTGGAATTTCTCAGATGTTCAACTATTGGAGCCATTATCATGACACCTCTCCTTACTAAGCTTCTTGCTGGCCAGCTTGTTCCAGTTGATGCTGTAGTAAGTTTGACAGTCTTGAAAATTGCCTGCCTTGATGTTCCGTAAGCTTGTGCAAATGATATATCCATAGGGATTGTAGATCCATGAGCATGCATTGAGTGCTTATATTCTTAAGGATCATAGTTTCACATGCATTGACAAAATGTGGTGAAATATTCAATCAACAGATTTACATGAACATAAATGTGAGAAATAATTGGGTAGAACCAGCTAAAAAATAACTTAAGCTATCCAGTGAGTTACTAGGAAGGTTTGAAAAATGTTTTGGCATTAACCACATAAGGAACTTTCATGTTTGGCCTATCAACTTACAATGATAACCTTCATTTTCTGCAATTTTTCAGGGCCTGGCTATCAGCACTTTTCAGGTTGTTTTGGTGCCAACTATTGTTGGAGGTAACTTGAAGGTTTTAAAACTTTTTATGAATTGGAGTTGGCTGGACTAAAGTTTGACATTTCTCTAGTGGCTTGCCACAGAAGGATTTGCATATAGACATAATGAAGTAACCCAAAGTCCTTATTCATGTGACAGTTCTTTCAAATGAATTCTTCCCTACATTCACTTCAAAAATAGTCACATTTACACCTTTGGTTGGGGTTATTCTCACAACCCTACTATGTGCAAGCCCCGTAAGTTCCCAAATTATTTACTGAATCTTTGGCATTCTGTTAAATCTACCAAGATTGTGGCAAATTTTGCTTTTATTAAATAAATCAAATGATAATATTTTACTATTTCTTAGATTGGTCAAGTATCAGATGTCTTGAAAACCCAAGGAGGACAACTGATAATGCCAGTGGCTCTCCTACATGTCGCTGCATTTGCTCTTGGTTACTGGCTGTCAAGAATGTCATTTGGTGAATCCACCTCTCGTACCATATCCATAGAATGCGGGATGCAGGTAAATATGAAAAATATGAGTATCCTTGTGTTGTCTTCATGATAGCCATTATCACAGTATTTGACTGCATGTGATGCTTACAATTTAAAGCTTGAGCTAAAATGTAATCAAAACAATTGAAAATTAAATATAGGCTACAAGTTTTGTGCTACTTTCAACTCCTTACTTTGCTAGATGGTCTCGAGTGTAGAAAACTGACAGCTCTAAAAGCTCTGCTTAGGATCATGATTGAAATCAAGATGGACCTATATTTCGAAGTGCCAAAAGCACCACTCTCAATCTTAGCAATAGCATTTGAAGAGTCTAATTCAATATGAGGTTCAAGTTTGCACACATAGACCCACTAGAACTAACCTATAAAGCTTTTAGGATTTCACGGAGCTCTGCCTCTACCTCTCTGGAGTCCATAACACCAACCAAACAAGAGAAAATACATAAAAAATCACCACTGTTGTTTCTAAGAGAACTTATACCTGCTGGCTGTGGCTTTTATTATCACAAAAGGGGCCATCTCATTTTCCAATGGTGAAGTAGCTGCCAACGTCAATGAGTAACTAGTGAAGAGATGGGCAACCACATCTTAGTCATCATAGATTTAGCACTGTTTCACTTTGATACTTATTGTTTAAATTATTTCCCTGTGACCTATATGGTTTTCAATAGATTCCAATTAGACTCCTTGAATAGATAACTGAAGTTGAGGGAAGTCCTCCTTTTTCCAAATTTGCTTTCTCTCTTTTATGTACTTTCTTTCTCATTTTTCTTGCAAAATTTTGCAGAATCTGTACAAAATATGATTTCCCATAAAATTCTTAAAAACCAAAACCAAAACAAAACAGATTATTTGAAAAGGGCTTGCTATCAGCTTCCTATGCTATTTAATGGTGAGGCCACATTGAAGTTAAATAACTGCTAACATATAGAAATTTTAAATCGAAGGAACTTGAAATGGAACGTGTTTAAATTTAAAATGAACAAAAATGTAGTTTTGTAATTTTTAAGAGATTAATTTGTCTTCATATCACTTGCTGTTTATTTATTATGTTTGAATGAATATTCAACATGTTTATGTCATGGCATGAGTGATGATTGATAAATCGGGTTGTCGAGAAGATTCATACTTTAATTGTTTGATTAGTTTTTTTTTTTGATGAGTGACATGTAGGCATAACACAAGATTCATTGAATTTTTTTTTTTTTTTTGTATTACAAATGTATTTTGAATGTCTTCTCTGATAGAAGTGTTTGGATTAATATCAATGATTAATGATTATCATTTCATTGTTTTATTAATATATGCAAATATCTTAATTATGATAGAAATGATGGAATAAAAACACACACATTAGTCTAGTTAAAAATAAAATGAAGAAATGTATGATTTGTTATTATCTAATTAAGACATGTGAACACCAAGCAACGTGTGGATACCATGCCAGTTTAAACTAAAGACATGTTCATTGTCATAACATAACAGGGAGCTTCTAATATCTCTAGGTCTGTATTGGCTTGCTAGCTGATTTAGTTTTTTCAATTTGTAATCACATTTTTCCCATGCATGTGCAGAGCTCCGCACTTGGCTTTTTGCTTGCCCAGAAACATTTCACGAACCCCCTGGTGGCTGTACCCTCAGCTGTTAGTGTTGTTTGCATGGCGGTAAGACTTTTACTTGAACATCTCGGAGTTCTGGATTCCCAGCTTTATTTTTCACTGCAATTCATTTGTTGGGAAAGAACACCTTTAACTTCGATGCAAATAGCTTGGAATTGAGCCGTTGTCGTTACTGTCGTTTCACTTGTCTCATTTCTTGCCCCAATCTGCCTTGTAGCTTGGTGGGAGTGCTTTGGCAGTATTTTGGAGGAACAGGCCAATTCCTGTTGATGACAAAGATGACTTCAAGGAATGACAGGTACAGGGCCTGTCGGGTACTGATAGATTGCCCTCTGGCATCGTTTTGGAGCTGTTGTTGTAACATGTTTTTAAAAAATTTTGAAATCTTTTTATTGTTTTTTTTTTTTTTTTGGTTTTGGATGATTTTAATGTGTTATGCTAAAAATAAATTTTAAAAAATAAAAAAATATTACCCCTGCTGTCTTCCTTATTTTATTTTCCTGTTCTCATCTTAGTAAATTAGGTTAAGCTCTTCCTTTCCCAGAATTCATTCTCTCATATCGAAGTGAAATTCTCTCATATGAAATCACCAGCTAAGCTGGCTAGTAGCCCAGCATTCACGAAAAGGTCACCCTTTATTGAGTTTAATCATACGCTTGTAAACATAAATAACTCGTTAACTCACGGATTGAGTTGATGAAATCAAAATTCTAATATTGACAATTTGCTACGGGCATAAAAATCTATTTATTACTATTTTGATTCATTACTGTATTTTTTATTTTTTTGACGGTTAAACATGGTTTATTGTTTTCAGCGTGAGTATATATAA
>Ga0307515_10020173_pt1 | contig 11915 bp, 14 predicted proteins | sample 17_EM_MG_FD_194513 | JGI IMG/M metagenome (GOLD analysis project Ga0307515, IMG submission 194513) | Populus trichocarpa ectomycorrhiza microbial communities from riparian zone in the Pacific Northwest, United States - 17_EM | ecosystem: Host-associated > Plants > Roots > Unclassified | place...
GCTGTTGGAATGTCGGGAATCCCTGTGATCCCAGGGGCCCCGGGTCCAGTCCGGTGTTTAGTGCCACTTCCGGAGCCACTGTGGTGCCAATCATGACTTCTGGGGTCACCGTGTCAGCGACCGTGAAATTTATTCCATCAAGCCAAGCGTTTACCGCCACATCCAATCCATCCGGAGTCCCCCAATAACCCTGTTGCGACGGGACGTCTGGACGGTCCTCTGTGTATTTGAGAACGTGGGGGGAGATACATAACCTCTGTCCTCTTGCTTGAACCACGAGACTCAAGTAAATTGAATTAGATGTCGTTATCAAGTTTGCGCACCCCATCTCGGGTCGAGGTGTGCGGACTCCGAAGCTGTTCTGAAACGTGGTGAGCGATCCACCTAACCGAAAGGATCCTAGCAAGCTCACCTCGACGCGAATGCAGATGATAAGTCATGCGCCTCTTTCCGATACCTGCTTCAGTTTTGGGCGAGATTTATGAGTTTCAACACGTCGTCAGAAGTACACATTCGATACACGGGCATTGGCTGGTAAGCCTCCGCCAAGTACTGTGACGCAGAGTTTCACCCTCACAGACGCAATGATATCATCAGGATCCCCAGGGCGGCCGAGAGGTGGGATATTCCTTTCATCTATAAGTATATAAACTGAGTAAGAGCGATGGCGGCAACGAATCGCATCGTGGACGTGCATCCACCCCTCCTGTAGCTGGTGCGCCCCATTCGCTTGGACGTCATCCACTCCTTCTCCAACCCTTCGCGTATCGCGTTGTGCAGACCCCGAAATCGTTCAACCCTGCCTCGAGGGCGAGCCCGCCCTCGCTCGCAGGCAAATATCCGATTACCCGTAGAGACCGCACATCGCCTTTCGGTTTTAACGTATTCAAAAACGACAGACCGAACACGCGGTTCGCTACAGATACTTACGGTAGAAGGGGGTTCGAGCAAGTAGCAGAACAGGTCCGGCCGCTCTGGGTCGGCCAAGACACGAGAATTAGACTCCGAACTCGCCTCGGGAGATGATGTAGAGTACTATTTCCGTGGTAATAGACGTGTTTTGGAGGCGCTGGTTTGTCACTATAGCATCCGAGTTGGAATACCCGGTCCCAGCCTGCTCGGTGGTGTTAGCGCCCAAGGAGGAGACATCGTGGAAAAGCAGAATGGCAATAGAACGGAGAGGTATCGAATACGAATCGGATCGCAATCCTGGACTTTTCGTTCTCGTATTTCCAAATAATCTTGACGGTGGATAAACAGCATATTGTCAGTATGATACGGTTTGATAGGGGTGTGCGGAGAGGTGAAAAGAGCAGGTGGAAATAGATGACGAGTTGTGAAACAAATGAGCATGAAAACAGGTCTGAAAATGTGTTCTCCATGTGACCAGTGATGCAAGGAATCAAGAAATGACGAGTAGACAGACGCGATGTGCTGGAAGAGTAGTCCATAGCAGAGCATAGTAAAGAAACGGCATAGACGAGCGAGAGTAATTGGGGTGCAGCAGGCTTACATGCGATTGAAGTTAAAATCAATTCACACGGAATAATCATGATAGTCAAATCGCTGTTGGAGGGAGTCGCGGGGAGGAGGTTCGAACGGCTTAGGGGTTTTTGTTGAAGTGAGTCACGGGGAGAACGAGGTCTGAAAAACCCTGGGCTGCCTCAAGGTGGATCGGATGTCAGCTGCGGAACAAAGGGTCAGCGGAGGTAGCAATGTGGGTAACCGCAAACGCTCACGTTTCCAGTTGGCTCACGAAGAGACAGGGGGTCGAGGCTCCTTGGCCGTTTTCTTGCGAAGCCGTTGTTGGATGACCCTCCAGAATGAACGAGCACGCTCGGGAGGCGCTTGATCCTCGTGCGTACTCGTAGGAACGGGAAGAATCGTCACATTGCCGAAAGTAGTATGTCGCGTGGGAGAACGAGAGCTGGTAGAACGCCTTGAGGGACTATAATAGCGAGATGAGTATCTCCTCGAGGGGCTGTACGAGCGAGAGCGAGAACGTCGCCGTCTTGTTGGAGTATATGAACGGGCACGTGACGGTCTCGAGGGGGAATATCGCCTCCTCCTGCGCTCCCTCGATCTCGATCTTGAGCGGGTTGTACGTGAGAAAGATGAAGACGCCGAGGATACGGAATATCTCCGACGCCTACGTCTGCGTCTATCAGGTTCAACGACGGTGACGACAGGAGGAGGCTGCTGAAACTGTTGTGGGGGCCAAGCGGGCGGCTGGATGATGATGGAGGGCAGCTGTGGTTGAGTCAACGCATAGTCGCGGCGAACAGAGGGAGTAGAGGAAGTAGATGGAGGGGCAATGTAGATAGGGGGACCAGGGGGACCAACTACACTCTGCGGGGGCATCATTGTAGGAACGGTGGGCATAGGTGTCGTAGTAGGTTGCAGAGCCTTCGCATTGACGAAAGTAACGGTTGGCCCTTCGTCAGAATCAGATTCCGGCGGCCATGGACCATGCACAAAGGGCTGTTGTGGGCGGTGAACATGCTCAGGCATCGGGGGAATAACACCAATGTCCGGCTCTCCGGTCACCCAAGCCTGCGGTCGTCGAGGAGGAATGATGGGTGAGCCCTCCGATGACGTCTCGGACTCGGAAACAACCATCCCCGCTGGTGCAACAGGATATATCTGTGAGTCTGGATCGGTGAATGAAACTACACGCTTACCATCATCTCTTGCCCATTCAGGGTCCCAAAATACCCCTGTTTAGATGGAGAGTGTCTGAACGGTCTTCCATGTATCTAAGAGCATGCCGAAGACTTACAATCCTCATCCCCCTGCTCTGGGGTTGGTAAATCGATAAGTTGATTCCACTTGTCCACGTCTTCCTGCAGCTGGTCCGCGATTGATTGGATGAACGGCCGTTTGGAGGGCTGGGATCTATGGTCCGCATCCCAAGCCGCCAACAAAAGGTTCCACAACGCATCTGAGAATCCCGAAGGGGGACGACCAGGTTTTTCCCCGTTCATGACTTTATACATAACTGTTGCCTCTCTTCTGATGTCGTTGAAAGGCCGTTTTCCTGTCAATACCTACCGGGGATGTTACTGACGTTCAACCTTCAAAAGTCGTCCTACGGAAATGCATACCTCGAGTATGGTCATTGCCAGCGCATAGATATCCGTGCCAGTGGACGGAAGTCGCCTCTGCCAATCGTCGGAGAACCCATATTCTTCCGGGTGCAGCAGTTCCGGTGCCATCCACCGAATTGTACCCCGTAGCTCACGACCACCGGTGGTGGATCCAACGGCTGACTCGTCAATGATTATGGCAAGCCCAAAGTCCGCTAGACGGGCTGAGCCCCTGGAATCCACGAGGATGTTGGCCTTGTTGTAATCCGTCAGATCAAAACTTATTGCATATGTGCAAAACTTATTGCATGTGTGGCCACTCACCCCTTTGAGATCTCCGTGAACAGTACCGCGACTATGTAAATATTCCAACCCAGTTGCCGCACCAAAGAGCTGAACCCCAACCGTTAGACCGGGACATTGTATATCCCACCGTTACTCACAAGATGAAGGCGATTGTAACGCGGGTGATTGTTGATGAACTCCATGATGTTTCCATGTTCCATTAGGTCGGAAACGATCGCGAGCTCTGGAGTCACCCCTACAAAGGGCAAGATGTTTCTGTGTCGAAGCCACTTCCAGCCCACAACCTCTCTAGCAAGGAACTTGAAGCCCAACGTGAGTGATATTTTTGAGTCTGCAGGCTAAAACACACACTCTACGCATTTTATGAAGACCTCCCCCTCCACCAATATTGACCGTGAGAGATTTTACGGCAACAGGACGTCCTTTGAATGTCATCCGGTACACCTGTGAGAAACCGCCTGTGGCGAATGGCGCAGATTCATGTTTGTCAAATGTGTCCGTGAGGATGAATGATGTCGGAAGGATGCCAAAGGCTCCGCAAAGCCTCTGCAAGCACTTCAGCTGCCTTGTCCGCGTCTGACCGTGCGGCACCCTCCGGCTTAGAGACTGGCCGTAGAGTTAGATCAGCTGGAGTACCAGTTTTATGAGGTACCGAACCTCATCAAGTATATCCGCATAGTGCTGAGCTTCATCGAATTCCAGTTGTATTAGTCGCTTGAATCCTTTCTTACCCCCAAATCGGGAAAGGATATGATCCACTTCCGTCGGCTGACTTGTGTCAATTCCTGCGTCGTGAGACTGAGGCTGCTCTTGTCGAGGAGGCAGCGCGTCCGCGAGCGGTTCGTCGTTATCGATTTGAAGCGAGGCATCCGACTCGACCGGTGGTGACGTAGCAGTGGTCACTGCATCTGATTCGAGTGGGAACGAGGAGGTTATGATATCACCAGCCAACGGCCACTCTACGGGCGCCTCTCTATCGTGGGATATGCCTGTGGAAATCGCGGAAATCGCATCTGCGTTAGCCAACGGGAGGCAAAGGCACAAGCCAGGTGACCGCTCACCAGTTTCGGACTGGGGCCGCTCTTGCTGAGGAGATACACCGTCTGCGATCAGCGCCCGGCCGTTCCTGGCCGGCTCAGCAAAATCATCGACCAGATCGGCACTAGAGTCGCGGTGGGTTGCAGGCCACGGCAGGGTGATAAGCTCAGGACCAAGTACAGGAGATGGAGAAGATCCATGAATGCTTAAACCAGGCAGTGATGACGCTGAGTAGTTTCCGGAGACGGTAAACTTGTCGTGGCCCAAACGAATTTCGGCGTCGGTGGACTTGACCCCAGGAAGCTCGAGATAGGCCGTGATTGTCTGCGGGTCCGGATCTTCATAAGGGTTCATTCTATACGGAATTCGCGGGGTTATGGGAGCTTGAGAACTACGGGAGGATAGGAGAGAAAAGAATAGTCAGACACGGACCCCGGCTCGAACACTTGGCTTGGGGTTAGGTTTACGTGAGGTCTCCGTGGTTGCCAAGCACTTGGATGACAGATGACGACCCTCAGGGATGGCCGACGACAAGGGCGAAAGGGATGGTAGTGCTAGAGGCGGCAATGGATGAAAACTGTCACTACGGCGGCCGGAGGGCGGTTTTACATTGACACCGATGCAGATGGGCGGTGAGCGTTAACTTTGAAGTCCGCGTCAAGACCAAGAGATCTAACTGATTCGTTCGCCAGACAATCAGTCTGTGGCAAGGGCTGGAAAATGGGTCTGAGAGACGCACGAAGATTACACGTAGAGTAATACGGCCCTGACGGTAATGGGATAAGAATTTAGACTCGGAGTTGGCGTCCTAGAATTGCCAGGATCTAACCTTGCCTCTGGAGACTCCAGAGGGTGTTGGTCTCCAAGCTGGGTCGTTGGTACCACCACCCGCCTACCCAGCTGTCCTCGGACGCCCACCTCTCTCGACCGGAAAACAGCGGGGACTTACATTCCTGAGCACTCGCACAACGGTCACCTATCGAGGGGAGTGACACTACCGAACAATTTGTGGATAATGTCAAGGCGGGTGCCGGTCATCATAATGAACACCAGGAAATGGCCGAGGTCTCGCCAGTATCCTTTCTCGACGAGTTGTGACATGTGTGGTGTGGGATGTAATAGGATACACATGGACTATGTACGACGAGCCAGAGGAAAACAAATACAAGAGAAGGAAAATAGAGGAAACCGGGTGCGAGACCCTCGACCGTCATGAACTTTGTTTCTCAGTAACGGGGGGAACGGTTGTAATCCTCCGATGGTTTACCGCTGCCGCGTGAGTTTCCGAAGAGGAAAGATTTTACAGAGCTCAGCGCACCGCGATCACCCTCCGAATCCTGATAGTACGATCGTGTACCAATGTGCCCCGGAGCGTTCGCAAAATGACCTCCGGTGGTTGGGATGGTGCGGTATGGCGACGTGGTTGGCGGAGACCGATCGTAGTGTCTCCCCTGACGGGGAGGTTGTCGCGGATGCCTGGCGTCACGACGTCTCTCTCGCTTCGCTCTCTCCAGTTCCGCGAGATGGGCTTGGAACTCGATCTTTTCTCTCCGGTAGTCAGACGCCAACCTCATAGTATCTCTCTCCAGCCTCTGGGTCTCTTCGCGTATCCTCCTCGTCTCAATCTCCAACTCATCCCTGCTCTCCTCGTCCTTTTCCTTCACAGCCTGTTCCATCTCCTCCTCGAGGACACGCATGTCATCTTGGTGTTTCCTGAGCTGGCCGTTCAGCTCCCGATTAAGCTCCTGACCAGCGCTGGTCTGGACTATGTCTTTGCGTTCTTCGACGAGCTCCTTCTGGATTTGCAATGGCAGGGGGTCCCTATCGATAAGGAGGCGGATGATGGATTGAGCCGAGAGAAGGGTGTTCTCATGACGGGCCATCCGAGCACCACTCTCGAGGACGGGTTTGAAGAAATTATCCTCTCTCGCCAACTCCGCCTCACGTGCTTCACCAATCCCAGGCTCGACTCCACCCCACATATTGGTGACAATAACTACATTCTTCAGTGCGTCCTCACCACAGAGATTTCGGAACATCTTGAAGTTTCTTGTCTGGGTCCCACCCATCCTGAAGTCCGAGATCCGATGAAAGTAGAGGATGCCGACGAGCCTGTCACCTTGTTCGTACCTACACGTGGGAGGTAGAACGATGGTACGAAGATAACGTTGCATCTTTTTCGTCAGGTTTAAATTCTGGAACCGCATGCGTGCGTTACTCACGAGGCTTCGAGGAAGGCAGCGATCATCCGAAGTATGTCGGTGTCGCTCTGTGTGGTATCGTCGAATCCGGGCGTATCGATCAAGACGACAGGGCGGCCGTCGAGTTCAAAAGGCTCCACCACTTGTACGGTGTTTGTACAAGATTGTAATCCACTGCTGACGTCTTGGTTGGACCCGCCGACGAGGTTAATGAACTGCGAAAGTCGCGGAGATGGATGGTAAGATTTCTCAGTAATACGGTCAAAACGCAACGAGGAACAAGCATACGGTGGACTTGCCGCTTCCCGTTGCACCCATAATACTATCGGTAGAAAGGAAGGTCAGTTGAGGTGCAAGACATGTGGGGTAAGCAGAGGAACACAAAACCCACATGATCATCGCTTCACGAGTGTCCGACTCGTGGGGAGGCCCCGGAGGGGTTATGTACGCGTAAGTGCTCGGTTCGCCTCCCGTGTAGGGGGGGAGTGTGGTTGTTGAGTGTCGCACATCACCGGGAATCGAGGGCATCGGTGCCGGCTTTGGGCGATAGTCAGGACGTGTCGGGGAAGAGAATTCGTCATCATAGTATCTGGGACGTGCAGCCATGGGTGTCGTTGGGGCATTGGTAGCTGCGGTACGGCCTTCTTTCCTCGAGTCCCGCCTCTTGTCGGGGTTTCGCATCCGGTTCAGGTTGGGTTGGGGAAGGATTCCGGTAGAGGGAATAGGAGAGGACCACCAACCACCAGACTGTCTGTTATATGAACGCTCTATCGATGGCGGTTGGGCCCGTGTCCCATATGGTGACTCCGTAATCCATACAGTGAGGCCGAGGGAGCAAGCGAAAGTTCGAACGGCAACTTCCACGGCCGGAAGTTTCATTTCCGTTGGGTCGTATTGCCCGGTAGTCTGTCACAGATATCGATAAGCCCAAGCCACATAATAAGCAACGTGCACGGCGTGTGTGGAGGACACGACCTTCGTGGGAGGGATCTTGATTCTTCGCCTCCTCACACATACATCTTTCACGTGATCCAGATATTCAACGCGTAAAGGTGCGCGTCGCCGAGGTCCATCGATAATCACGCATTCAATCCGACCACGGAGCGACCAACATGAAACGATGGCTTATCGACTTGAATGGTTTTAGAAGTTTGCAACTTTGGGGCAGCCACATATTATTGGCAATTACGACCCTTGGTCCAGGCAAGCTTGTGGCCGTCCCGCTTCGCGTCACGCATCGATCGGGGCCGGGGAGATACAGTAGATTCCGGGGAGAAAACAACGAAGAGTACAGCTCTGACGGTACAATTGCCTACATGATGAGGCATTCATACCAACGGCGGCGCCGACCACCCCCCTGATTCAACTGATGCTGCAGCTGGTTGACTTGCTGCTGCAGCGCTTCTCTCTCTGCAGCAGAGAGGTCGGCACCGTCCCGAAGCAGCCTGTTGAGATCGTCCATCTGTCGTTTGTGCTCAGCCTCGACTCGTTTCCTCTCTTGACGAGCTTCCACATCCATCCGCTCTATCGTTTCCTCCATCTTCTTCCGTTCCTCCTTGTACTTAGATGCCATTGTCTCTGAATCCATCCTCATCTTATCCATCTGCACCTTGATCTTGCGAGTCTCTTCCTCCAACTCCCTCCTCGTCTCCTCGTCCTTCTCCTTGAGCGCTTGGCGCATTTCCTCGCGAAGAGCGTTCATCTCGATCTTATGGCGCTTGATCAGCCTGTTGAGCTCTTCGTTGACGGCCTCGCCAGCTGCCGTATCTTTGATATTCTTGCCTTCCTCGACGAGCTCCTCCTGGATCCGGAGAGGTGCTGGATCGTTCTTCATGATGCGGCGGATGATATCGTGGGAAGACTCGGTGGTGTTATAATGACGGGCGAGTTGTGCTTGCTTGTCGAGGGCTGGTTTGAAGAAGACATCGGCAAGTTCCTGTTCGCGAGCTTCAGCAACGCCCTGCTCGACTTTCCCCCACATGTTCGTGACGAGAACGACGTTCTTGAGGGTCGAGTCTCCGCAAAGTTTGCGGAACATCTTGAAGTTTCGTACGGATATCCCAGTGAATCGCTCGTCGGAGATGCGGTGAAGGTAGATGATCCCTGCGAGCTTAGATCCGCTCTCGTACCTATCCAAAGCTTTAGCCGATGCAATCTGCGGTGAATAATAGTTCCCACGTCACCGCCAAGAATGCCGCAATCTTCTCCAAAATTTCGGCATCGCTCACGTTGGTGTCGTCGAAACCGGGAGTATCAATGAGGAGCACTCGTTGTCCGTCGAGGGTGAACTCATCGGCGAGTTGGACTTCAGCGGTGCATGAGGTCAAGTTTACTCCAACGCGAAGCTGTGAACCGCTCGCAATATTGATGAACTAAAAATCGTGAGTCAGCTCGCAGGCGGTTTGAGGATGTATGGTCCTTACTGAAGTCTTTCCGCTTCCCGTTGCACCCATGACACTATGGTAACTATCAGCCTAGATATCGTACAACCACGCCGGTCCACATACGCGATGCCGATTAGTGGGGGGGATTGTTGTCCTCCATCAGTACTAAAGAGCAGTGATCCATCAATGGACCTGCCGCACGAACAATTATCTAGACTGTCTCGTACTCGAGGGGATTGAATGGTCTTGGAACAATCACAGTGAGCACTCAAACGACACTTAAGCAAGGCGGCACATACGGAGCATTTTCGTTGGAGTCCATCTTCAGTACGATGGCAATTCGGAGGGGATGGGAGGTTAAAGAGAAGTGTGGCTTATCCCCAGCGGTTTTATCCTGACCTCGTGCATGGCCCAACCCCCGATGTGAAAGGTCGCTCTGATTAATGTTAACGATTCTCGGCACAGCAAGAAAAAGGCCAGAGATATCGATAGCGATCGGGAAGAGGACGTTCCAGGGGATATCCTGATAAAGCAACGGCATGTCGGTGGAAATGAACCGTATTCAGTGACTTTTCGGAGTTGGTACCCGGAATGGCCGCACAGCGGATCACCTGGGACATCCAGCTCAAATATTTATTCGTGACCGATTATCCATCGAACCGAAAGAAAACCGACCATATGCATACGATCCTACAAAAGGCCACGATGAGTCCCTGGGGTAATCTTTCCGCCACCTCGCTGTGCGTCCCAATTCAAGGTCAGAAGGTGCTACTGATTGTCACAGCGAAACCCTGCCAGCTGCGTTTGGTGGTACCCATGATCTACATCCACTTCGAGAGCTCGAATACGGCTCCAACGGTACAATTTTCTACATGATGAGGCATCCACCTCCCTTTTGAGGACGGCTTTCCCACTTCTGCTGCAGCTCGTCAATTCGTTTCTGCATTTCCGCTCTCTCGGCAGTAGAGGTAGCAGCACTCTCCTGAAGCCGCCTGTTGAGATCTTCCATCTGTTGCTTATACGCCGCCTCAGCCTGGCGAACTTGCTCTTGCATCTGCCTAATCTCCTCCTCCATCCTCATCTTTTCCTCTTGGTATTTTGATGCCATACTCTCCGAATCCAGTTTCACCCTGTCCATCTGCTCCTGGAGTCTCCGCGTCTCTTCATCCAATTCCTGCCTCGCCTCCTCGTCCTTCTCTTTAAGTGCCTTCATCTCCTCTTGGACATCCTTCAGCTCAGCCTGGTGGCGTCGGATCTGCCTGTTTAGTTCTTCGTTGACGGCCTCCCCAGCGGCAGTGTGGGTGATATCCTTGCCTTCGTTGATAAGCTCGTGCTGGATCTGGAGAGTGATTGGTCGGTTCTTCATGATGCGTCGAATGATATCGTGTGCGGATTGGGCAGTGTTGTGGTGGCGGGCGAGTTGTGCACCTTTATCGAGGACCGGCTTGAAAAAGCTGGTGGTGAGTTCGTTCTCGCGAGCTTCCCCGACATCCTGTGAGACCTCGCCCCACATGTTGGTGATGATGACGACATTCTTGAGCGTCGAGTCGCCGCAGAGCTCGCGAAACATTCTGAAGTTGCGTCCAGCGATCCCGGTGAACCTCCTGTCGGAGATGCGGTGGATGTAAATAACCCCCGCGAGCGCTGAGCCTGCCTCATACCTAAAGAAGAATCAAACCGACGAGGTCAGCAAACGATTAATGCTACTCACGTGGTCGCCAGAAAAGCTGCGATCAATTTCAAGATGTCGGTGTCACTCTTGTTGGTGTCGTCGAAGCCGGGTGTGTCAATAAGGACGACAGGTTGTCCGTCGAGGGTGAATTCATCTGCGAGTTGAACTTCTGCAGTACACGATACCAAGTCCATTCCGATGCGAAGGTTTGAGCGGCTGGCCAGGTTGATAAACTAAATCAAATGTAAGCTTACGAACGAACCGGCGGTTCGCCATCCTTACCGAAGACTTTCCGCTTCCTGTTGCCCCCATGACGCTGTATCGAAACTTAGTCATGGGCTTGGTCAAGTATACTCATCACGCACGCAATATTAATGGGTGGGACAGGTTGCTGTTTTGGCTCCGACTCGGCAGAAAACCCATGGGTCCTGCGCGAAGTGTAATGACAGATCAATATATCTTTTGGGAGAGGACCCTAAGATCAAATCCTACCCGGAGGGATGAGATGGGCTTGACAGTCACAGTGAGCACTAAGATGAAATACATCACAAGGAGATACATACGGAGCTGGGTCGTGCGTGTGCATGCCGGGTGGTAGGATTGGGGGCGACGACGACAGAATATGGGGTCCCGAAGGAGAGGAGGAAACGGTGGTTTCCCCATCCCTCTAATCGCCTTTTATTTGCGTTGAGCACTGGCTGTCGCGCACACGAGGCACCCCGTGGGCGGGGTCCATGATTCTGGAAGAGGATCGTTTGCCGGGAATTGTCCTAAGAGAACTGTGGCGTAACGGCAAACGTGAATGGTTTCGGTTCCGCTAAAGAAGTCCAATGGCACGTGGTTCCTGTGTGAATACTGGGTGATTCAGAGAATAAACACATATCGTCTATGCTGTGTGCGTGGGGGACCTGTGCATCACGAATCCCGCTTTACGATGGCCGGGTTTGGTGCCCGGCCAGAGGCTCAGTGCACCAGGGAACACATGCATGGTAGAGAGAGGCGAGGCGTGAATGATCCTATCGTGTTGAAGGCCGCGTCTCCCCCTCTTTCTGTATTCGATACCTGTTGTGGTATAACGAGTGCTGATTCTCAGAAAGAAAAAAAGTCGCATCCCATCTAACCTCATCAGTGGTTTGGGTAAAATTATCTCCAGACACGCAAGCCTGATCGTAATGGGTAGTACCGGGAAGCTCCGCAGACAGTGGCTGGTTTACCTAATTGTCATAAG
>Ga0307515_10020174_pt1 | contig 11915 bp, 4 predicted proteins | sample 17_EM_MG_FD_194513 | JGI IMG/M metagenome (GOLD analysis project Ga0307515, IMG submission 194513) | Populus trichocarpa ectomycorrhiza microbial communities from riparian zone in the Pacific Northwest, United States - 17_EM | ecosystem: Host-associated > Plants > Roots > Unclassified | place...
TTAGTGAGAAACCGCCCCCACGAGGCAAAATTCAAAAGAGACTTTAAGATGTCTCATTGCTTAAAATTCAAGCATGAACTCTCCTTTTCTATTTTGTTTTTAAAAATATATTAAAATAATATTATTTTTATTTTTTAAAAATAATTTTTAATATTAACATATTAAAATAATTTAAAAACACAAAAAATATTAATTTAAAATAAAAAAATAAAAAAATTTAAATTTTTTCAAAAATATTTTTTTCTGCTTTCATAAACTCAACTCAAATCACACGCCTTGCCAGCAAGACTTTCTTCCCTAACTGACTAAACAAGAGGACTTTAAGAACATTTGGTTTTATACAACACGAGATAGTTAGACACAATAAAATTATTCCAATAATGTATTTATTCTACATGATTTTACTTACATATATATATATATATATATATATCTGATAAGTTAAATCTATTTTTCAAATATTACAAACTGAAAAATCATTAAGTAATCTGAGCATAACATGTGAAAAGGAAAGGAAAGAAAAAAGAAAAGGCATTATTAACCCAGACGGTTACAAGGAACTTCCCTGACATATTTGCTTTTGGACAAGAAACTTCCATGCATCATCTTCTTCTTCTCGAATTTATTAAGGTTTGTCTCAAGGACAAAAATTACTACAAGGTTTTTTTATTTTTTTAGAATCATAAAAATTATGAGGTTAACATGGCTATTGCCAAAATCAGTCCTTTTTATTATCACTTCATCTACTGTTTTTTTTTTTTTTTATCATTTTATTTCATTTTCAAGCAAAAAGTCAAAAATAGGATATTCCCACTACTATTTTTTTTTATTATTATTTCTTATAAACTTACTCTCTCAAAGTTAAAAGTATTTTTTTTTGCCCGAAGCAGTGACTGCTTTACTTGGAAGTTAAAGAATATGGTAATGAGTGACGTGTCGACTGTGGATAATTGAAAAAAGAAAAAAGGTGAAAAATAACTGATAAATGGAGATCAGGTTGCGGAAAAAGATTCCATAATATCTAAGAAATTGACTCCTCCTTTCTGTCATCTCCTCAGGTTTGGTCTAGATACACGTCTCTCAGCACTCCAAGCCGTTGATATGCAGAGACAGAGAAAGTAACGTCCTCTCCTTCCATTAGATAAAGAACTAAGTCGGTGGATACGAGACTAGCATCCTTAATTCCTTAACAAGAAAGATCAAAAGGAGCTAGAGGCTAGCTTTGGCTGGTTCTTGAGAAAGAAAAAAACATGAAGTTTTGCAAGAAATATCAGGAGTACATGCAAGGACAGCAGAAACAACTACCCGGGGTTGATTTCAAAAAGCTCAAAAAGATTTTGAAGAAGTGTAGGAAAGACTTTGAATCTCACCAGGACCATGATGGCCAGTCCTGTCCTCACCATTGTCCCGGTACTCAATTCTATTGCAAATGATTGTTATCCACTGTTTCTTATTTATTTGTAGCATTGGTTAGTTTGTAGGGATATGATAGTTTCTGTTTCTTTCTATTCCTAGGATATTGGTGTCTCTTAGCAGGTTTGTCTGATTTTACAGAAGAACGTGAAGTTTTGTTCTTATTGGAGTGATGTTTACATCGATTTAAATTTTTCTTTTTGAAGTGGCATCTTATGTTATTTGTTATAATGATTTTTTTTTATAGGTTTGTTCTTTGTATCTGCTATTCCTTCTTTAACTCAAATTCACTTGCAGTGTGCGATGGTACCTTTTTCCCTTCCCTTGTGAAGGAAATGTCTGCAGTAGTTGGTTGCTTCAATAAACGTGCCCAGAAATTACTTGAGCTGCACCTGGCATCTGGGTTTCGAAAATACTTCATGTGGTTCCAAGGCAGGTTACAAAAAGACCACGCTGCCTTGATTCAAGAAGGCAAGGATCTGGTTACCTATGCACTGATCAATGCTATTGCAGTTCGAAAAATACTAAAGAAATATGACAAGGTATGCTTGTCTCAAAATAAGATGAATGGATTACAATACTGAATTCGAACGATCTGTTTTAGGTTAGCAAGCTTGATATATCTTCCCTCTATGGTTACAGATCCATTACTCCAAGCAAGGACAGGCCTTCAAGTCAAAAGCTCAAAGTATGCACATTGAGATCCTTCAGTCCCCATGGCTTTGTGAGCTTATGGCTTTTCACATTAATTTAAGGGAGACAAAGGTCAAGCCAAACAAGGCCCCTGCATTGTTCGAGGGGTGCTCGCTAACTTTTGATGATGACAAACCATCACTCTCTTGTGAGCTTTTTGACTCCATCAAGCTTGATATTGATTTGACCTGTTCTATATGCTTGGTAAGTTACTAAATTTCATTTTGCTACGAAATATGCTCTACATAATATCCAGTAATTGTTTGTTTAAAATCTGATGTCTCGCCTAATCTTCAATGAAAAGAAGCAAATAAAATTTCACAACTGGATTCAAGGTCTAATTTACAATGACTGCAGCAAGAGCTGGTAGAATTTGTTGACTTTTTCTGGAAAACATCATTTATGCATGAGATACCTTATGGATTGACACACTAGCTGCTGCTCCTCCTTTTCTAGTTCCATATATCACTCGGGACCTGTTAGATCGTAGACCAATCTTACTTTTTACCCGACAGTGAGTCTCTATGGTGAATTAAGAGATATGGCCAATTTGAACCCGGCCTTTTACACTGAATTTGGCATCTGCTCTCCTCAAGATCAGACGAATAATTCTGGTCTAATTAGCTTTTCTTTCATAATTTACTATTTATAAGTGCATACGCTGTTCTCCGCATGCGTGCATGTATTGAGCTACATAGCTATCGTTACAAGAGTGTAAAGCGTGTGCATTGAGTTTGTTATCATTGTGATTTGATGACCGGTATCTGATTTAGATTGTTTAATTATCTCTACTGGTGACAGGATACTGTATTTGATCCAGTTTCTCTAACATGTGGCCATATATTCTGCTATATGTGTGCTTGTTCTGCTGCTTCAGTGACCATTGTCGATGGACTCAAGGCAGCAGAACCTAAAGAAAAATGCCCTCTATGCCGGAAGGTTAGTTAACATTATTTAGTAGTTATTCTCCTCTCTCTCTCTCTCTCACTCTCTTTTCCTTTGAAGCAATATGCCCGCGAAGCATCGCTGCAATTTTGCTTCGAGATGATTTTAAATGATCCTTTTGAAGTTAGGAAATTAGACTCGGAAAATGAAACTGATGCTACACGACAGGTTCTTGAATATTAGCCTTGTTCGATCCCTACCATTACTTCAATCCATCGCCTATTGCTCATCTGAATTCACAGGGACTCCACGCAATTTGACTTATTTTTTCCGTCCTTATTTTTGTCACTGGCTCTGTACTGTAGAAGGAAATAACCTATCCATTCTGATTGAACCATTTCCTCCCCTGGTTTCTTTAATTGGCATCATGCACAATGTTCTTGATGAACACGATATTTCGCCTCCCTTTTCATCATCAAGTTTACTGTTGATACTGGTCCAGTGCTTCGTTTAAAAGTTATAGAAGTGTCTTGTGTTGCACTATGAAGAAAGGCTTATATCTTTAATCAAATGTAGGAAAATCAGTTGGATTGTGTAATGCTGGCAGATTCAATGAAAACCCTGAAGTATCAGATGCATGTTTCTGGCAATAACAATAACAATCTGCTTATTTCATTTCTTTTTTTGCACGGTCTGTTTTTTTTCTTTTTCGTTTTCTAAGAATCTTCATTTTCTAACTTTATTTTTGTTATTGTAGACCGGAGTTTACGAAGGTGCCCTACACTTGGAAGAGCTTAATATTTTATTAAGCAGAAGGTATCCTTTTCTCTTCATGACAAATCAGTTTGATTATACTTTAGCTGTAAGTTTAAGATTCTCGTCATCACGTGTTCTTCCTCGCTCAGAGGGACTCACAAGAAACAGGAAGGGAAGAGAGAAGGAGGGACATGCTACCTGTGTTTTTCACATTTTATACCTTTTGCTAATTTCTTGCTTTCATTGGAATTTCGAAACAGTTTCCACAAGTACTGGGAGCAACGACTTCAGACGGAAAGGATAGAGAGGATTCGGCAGGTGAAGGAGCACTGGGAATCTCAGTGTCGAGCATTCATGGGTGTCTAGTTCGGAATTTCTTCTCCTAGTTGTCAATAGATCGATTTAGGCGCAGATAACATGCTGTAAATCTTTCCCAATTCCCATAATGTTACTGTGTTAATGTCTTCCGTTCCTCAAGCCAGGATTTCGTATGTGTTGATGTATAAATGCCGCCGCAATTCAAGTTAGTGGACAGGAGATGTTGATCTGCTTGGCTTGATCGGAACACTGTTACGTTGCACGTGTTGATTTACAACCTCAGAGATTGAGAATAGATTATTGCTTTAAATGAAAGGAATCTGTTTTTTTCTTCGCTCTCCCCCCACCTCTTGAATGAAACAGTGCAGCAGACTATCTTGGTCACATATGATTCTGCATCTTGTGGAGAGTGAGCTAAGCTCCCACAAGAGCTGCCGCGGTACGGGCAAACTCAAAGTTAGGGCTGCAAATAAGTTGCAACATCACATGATATCACTTCAGGTTCGGTTATGAAGGCTATAATTTTACCACTCTAGCAACAAGGATCACCATGAAGAAACCGGTTTGTAAGATCTCCCAGCTCCAGCCAAGGATACCAAAAATCCTTCCTGACTCCACTTTTTTTTTTTTTTTGCTAGAAGCCGTACAGCTACCATGGTTAATGGCATTTGTCACCTTGGTATTATGTTTTAAATGAGATTAGATAAAATTTAAAAAAATTATTTTTTTATTTTTTTAATATATTAATATCAAAAATAATTATTTTAATATATTTTAAAATAAAAAATATTTTAAAAAATAATTGCCGCTCACAGGCACTCTCTTTGCTCATCAACTATTTTGGTGGTTCCAAAAAACAGGACTGCCATCCTCCCGTCCATCCAATTTAAGTTTTTGAACTTGACTCTACTTCGGACCCCAGTCATACATGTATTCTGATATACTGAAAGTTGACGGGTTCACTGTCAGGTCAACATACCTCTTCCAATTTTACAAAAATAAATATATTAATGAAACTAAAAAAAATATTGAATTAAAACAAAATCTAACTTGAAAAGAATTTATCTAAAAAGAAGTAAAAAAATCAACTCTTTATCAAAAAACTAGAAATTCAAAAACCCAAACCAACCCCTGTTTCTTACAACACAAATTAAAACGAAACGATTGCTAGCTTATTAGAATTGAATTGCGTTTTTTGGAACTACCAGGTTTAATGTGCAAAAATCACAATAGTTGAGGGACGATAAGTGCCGTTAAACGCAGATACCGGAGTCCACAATCCAAATCTTTTTCAACACTGTTGTGAATGCTGTACAGGCCAAGGCCAAGGCCAAGAAGGATAAAAAGAAGGGCATAAGTGAGTTTGTCAGTCATATATTCTATGAACCAAATTCTGAGAGGGCGATTGCAATCCAACCAAATCAATTACTATGCGAATGAATATTGCTAATTATGCTTCACTCCAGTTGATTTTCCTGCCAGACCAACCCACTTTATTATATACCATCAAGAATGGCATGCATTTAATCAGTTATTCATCTGGGGTGGCCTTGGCTTTGTTTTGCACTAATTTTCCTTTAAGATTTAGAAGAAACACTTCTGCATCCACGCTCCAACCACATTCAATCCAAAGACAACACTAATTTCTTGAATATTTAGTAGTTTTGAGAAGCAAAAGATGAAAACAACAGATAGTTCCTGGACAAAACTTGGTTTGATTACCCATATAACAATCAAGACAACAGACATTAAAATAGGTAACAGACGAGACCTCACTTCAACGAGTTTGAATACTCCTTATCAGAGGATTTTTATCTTTATGCATATGGTATCTTCCGCACAACTTCTCTAGAGTTGCAACTGAATGCTGCATAGCATTTAGCTTCGTGTCCATAAACATCCTCTGCAAAAAAGAGAAGTCAAAGGGAGTCACACAACCACCACAAACATTATACAAATCCAGAAACAAGAATTGGCAACCAACCCTATAGTCATCTCCATATTTCTCAACAAGCTGACCAATATGAACACGCTGCATTTTGGTCAATGGTTGCAAAGGTGCATGTTCTCCGTCTCTCCGCTTCTTCCCTAGAGCAGATTTCAAATCTACACAACCAAAATATTAACATCACAAATTAAATCATAGAGAGAGGACAAATTCATTCCAAATTTTAGCTTTCAAGTTCCAAGCATCCATATCATCCTTAAACTAATTGGAAAATTCCAAGAAGAGCTTACATGCGAGTAACACACATTCACTTCACAGCACTTTTAGCTTTTCTGTAGTCAATTATGATGGGAAATAAGATCCATAATTTTCAACCGTGTATGAACATTTTCTAAGAAACAGAACCATCGGCATTCCAAATAGATTAAAGAAAAATGATGGCAAACAAGCTAAAGGCTAGAACAAAGATGTCAGAACTAGAAAAAAAAAAGAGGAAATCTTCAGCTTTTTTCATACCATATACTACGATACGTTTCTATGAGGAATTTCTCCAAAAAAGTAAATTCCATTATGAAATTATTTAATTTTTTTGAGCATGTGAATTAAGCTAAAGTTGTGTGTGCTAAGAAACAGCATTAACCTCAAAATCAGAAAATTAATTAATTAGGATACAATAAGGGATTAATTCGATTTATATCTTTAAAAAAGGAACGCAAAATCATAGCTGAAGCAAAGAATAGGACTGACCATCTTCTTCGAGGTCGCTTCCAGAATCAATGGGTTCGAACTCATCTGCGGACCCATCATCCAATTGTTCCTGGGATGGAGCGACTTGGAGCGATTCGGTCTCAATGATATGAGAAGTACGGGACCTGACGCCTAGGAAGTTAGGGTTTGAAACGACACCAAAAGACTTGTAGTTTTGGATAACACTGGCCTTATCGTCCCATTTGGAGATGTCGGCGCCAGCAAGGGAGCGAAGCTTTGGAGGGAGATTGAAGGCTGGCTTGAACACGTGAGGGTTTTTCTTTGGGAGACCCACTCGTACTTTTGGCCTTGAATTCTTGTATTTCCTTCTTGACCCTCCCATCTCTGTCTTTCTTTTTGGGGCAACACCAGAGGAAGAGAGAAAGATGAGAAGGTAACTAGGGTTTATGAAGGGGATTGGCTAGGATGTGAATTGGAGTATATAGTTCAACGGCGCGTTTTACGATTTCCTGAAAAACGCTGCGTTTTCTTTATTTTTTCTTTCTTTTTGTTTTTCTTTTTTTTTCCCTCTGAAACTTATTGTTTTTATTTTTCAAAGAAAAGAACCGTTTTCTTTTGAAACAATGACGCAAAATCGAGTTAATAATTAAAAAAATAAATAAAAGAAGTAATTTATGTAGCTGTTTTCTTTTAATCAAAATATAAATACCAATAATATTCTCGTATTCATTCATGCCATTCTATCAGATTCGGGCGACATAAAATCATTGTATTTATTATTAATAATAAAAAGAGTGTTTTGTTTCTCATGAGTAAATATTTATTTAATTCAATTTTAAGCAAGAAATTCGAACGAAAAGATCCTTTTCCACAACAATTCTTGTATATGCGAAATGGATACTGAGAATATAGAGAGCATACTAATTTATCAATCCGGATAAGCCTTCAAGGATAGCATAGCAACAAAGCAATGGCAATTGTAAATGTTTCGAGATACTTTATCTGAGTTTCTTCGCGAGTTAGATATTTTTTTAACAAAAAAAATTATATATATGATTTTTTCAACACTTCATTATAGTTTTAAAAAATCTAAATAAAAATTAAAAAATTTATATACACATATAATTAAAAAAATTAAGCATTATATGTGTTAATAAATAAAAATAAATAAACGATAAATTATAACTAAAAATAAAAATAAAAAAATTAAAAGATAAGTATAGATCAAGATATTTAATCTCGTAAGAAGGGATGTTTATTCGATTGTGTTTGCTATATTTATTTATTAAAATAATTTTTTATTCAATTAAATAATAATAGAAATAGACACACGTTAATTGATTGAATAAAATAAAATAAAATTATTATGTTTAGAAATATTATCTCCAAATAAAATTTTTTCCTCACCAAAACAAAGTTCATATATACAAAAGATTAAAAAAAATATAAAAAAATAAGAAAAACCTTTTCAAAAATTAAATGCATAGCCAAAAAATAATCTTCATTTAAAAGAGGTTCCCTAAACAAAATAAAAGAGAGAAAGATATTAATCTAAATACAAATAAAGTAAAAAAATACAAAAAATACAAAAAAAACATAAATAGAAAAAAAAATAGAAAATGACAAGTGTTGTTGGGTCTAACCCATTTCTTTAGGGCCCACACGAGTGACTAAGCCTTTAATTTATTTTTGGCTGCATTTATCTCTCGCTCAGAATTTTTTTGCAAAATAAAAATCTTACAATGCATCATCTAATGCTGCCTGGATTTCTTCAGCTATCACAATGAACGGAATATCAAACTTCAACTTTTTTGAACCCAAAAAATCATTTTTCAAACCATATTCGACCCGAATACTTAGAAAACTCATTAGAAACCATGAAAATCTTTATCAACAGCCTAAATAAAACAAATTCACCCCAAAAACCAAAATTAGCCTGAAACCAAAAACCAAACCAACCTCATATCTATGTTTTCAAGGACTTTCAAAGCAAAAACAACACCTAATATGAACTACTCAAATCAAATAAAATTATTTGACACAAATATCAACCGTTTTGGTGACCTAAATCGATATCAATGACATTTTTCATTTCAATCCCTCTTCTTACCTCATCCTTTTCATTTCAATCCCTCTTCTTTCAATCTCATATTTTCCTAAGAAATCACAATCAATTAACCTTCAATTATGACTAAATCATCAGGAAAAAATTTTGAGGATCAAATGAATTTTTGATAAATACACGGTGCAACACAATGCCATCCACAATGATTTGTGTGTGCGTGGATAGTACCTGCCTCCACGCAAAAAAACCATGTGTTTTAAGTTATAGTATTACTTATGTGACTCACGCTCCGCCATGGGTAAAATATTTTTATTTCTTAAAAAAAATTATATGTGCAGGTTTTTTAAACGCGTTTTTGTAGTTTAAAAAATTTAATTTAAATTAAAAAAATTTATGAATACATGTAATTAAATAAATAGAGAACCATATATGCTAATAAATAAATAAAAAGTCATTAACGATACCAAAAAATAAAACTTGAAAAATAAAAAAAACAGATGTAGATCAAGGTATTTAATCTTGAAAGACATAAAATTTACCTGGTTATATTTGCTAAATTTATTTATTAATTTTTTTATTCAAGTTAATGATAATATAAATAAAGACACAAATTAAATTGATTGAATAAAATAAATGAGGGAAAAAGCACCATGCAAGGATGCACATATTATAAATATTATTTGAAAATATATATTTTTTCAAAAATAAAGTTTATCCATACAAAAGATAAAAAAAAAATTATAAATGAATCAGAAATTTTTTTTAAGTTAAATGTATAACAAAAAAAAATAATCATCATTTAAAAGAGGTTCTTTAAACAAAATGAAAGAGAGAAGGGGTACTAATCTAAATATAAATTAAAAACCATAAAAAATCATTAATTTAAAACAATAATTAGAAAAAGAAAAGAAAAATAATTAGAAAAAAAAATTCAAAGGTCAAGTATTACTGGGCCTAGCAAGCCAGCCCAACCCGCCTCACCTATTTTATTAAGGTCCACGCATCGGATTACCTTAACAATCCTGCGTGACTGAGCCTTTTTTTTTGTTGCAACTTTTTTTGAAAAAAAAATCAGATGACATGTCATCTAATTTGCCTATATTCCAGCCTTTGCGGTGGTCGAAAAATCAAGGCTTAAGTTTTTTTTACCAAAAACCTGTTTTCAATTCATTTTTTACCCAAAAAACCTATAAAACACCTTATGAACGATGATAAACATATTCATGGTCTCAAAAAAGGTTCCAAAAATCAACCCGAGCTCAGATTTGTTTTTTCACGAACTTTAAGGGTAAACAAAACCTAATATGAACTCCCCTTATTAAATGGAACTATTTGACACGGATATCATTTATTTTGTTGGCCTAAATCAATATCAACAACGTGCTCTCTCTACTATGCTAAATCCGGTGACCTCTCTCTCTTCTCTCTTAATCAAGGAATAAAAATAATAAAAATAAATTTTTGTATCAAAATTGAATTTAAAAAATATTGAGGTACCAAAATTGTATAACTTACATTGTTTTTGAAGTTTGAGAACTAAAATTATTTTTTTCAAAACTTATGACTTGCTACCCATAGATAGCAAACATTGTCGTTTTCCTACCAGTATGAAACCGATGTTTGCAAATCAGGGCAATAAGCACACCTATATTCCTATTTGTTTTTCAATTGGAACCAACAAAATGCAACGAAGCTCTTCTACTCTCGTATATACACACATAATACCAAGCTTCTAAAGGAAAATATATAATTTAAATCGCTTCTCTTAGAAACAAACTAGAAATATTGGCATATGTTATGCTACGGTAGAATCAAATTTTTTAATGTAAAAAAAAAACCATGCCTTACTAACATGTTTTCTAGTAAAAATATTAATTATGAAATCAAAATATAATGCATATTAAACAATATATTTTTTAGATATTGATATGGTGACATATAGAATGATATTTGTTTTTTCAACTATTGAGAAGACGACAAACTCTGGTTAACCTGTCAAATCTGTAACTTAGATATGAGATCATGATAATCCTATAGAAAGTAAATTAAAATAAATTATGAAGATCAATTATTAATCAACTCAATGTTGAAGAACAAAATTAAAAAAAGAAGAAAAAACAACCTGGATCAACATGGGTTAACTTGCCAAACCCGTGAACCGAATCATGAGATCAAGATAATCCTGTAAAAAGTAAATAAAAAACGGAACTCAATTTCTAACTAACTCATTATTGAAGGATGAAATAAAAAAAATCAATTAAAAAAAGATAAAAAAACAACTCAAGTTAATTCGGGTTAACATATTAAACCTATGATCTGGACCATGAGACCGAGATAACTTTATAAAAAAATAAAAAAACAATTATGAAACTCTATTTCCAACAAATTCAATGTTGAAGGTTGAAATTGAAAAAATAAAATAAACTTCATAGAAAGAAAATTAAAAAAAAAATTACGAAGCTCAATTCTCAAACAATCTAATATTGAAGTATAAAATTAAAGATAATAATAAAAAAATTGGGTTGTTAGAGGATGAAATTGGAAATAAAATGAATTAAAAAATATTAAGAAAAATAAATCGATTCAACCTAGGTTAACTTACCAAACTCGGAATCCAGGTTATGAAATCGAGATAACTCCATAGAAAGTAAATAAAAAAAATTATAAAGTCTAATGGCCAACTAACCCAATACTAAAGGATGAAATTGAAAAAAAAAATCAATTAGAAAATACAACAAAAAATAGACTTGAATCAACTTGAGTTAACATGTTAAACTCATGATCTTAGTAATGAAATTAGGCTAAATTCATAGAAAACAAATAAAAAAATATCTTAGTTTTAATAGATCTAATGTTAAAGGTTCAAATAGAAGAAGAAAAATCTAAGAGATCGGTAACATAAAAAGAAAAAATTATGAATCACACTTCTCAAAATAATTTAATATTGAAAAACAAAATTGAAAAAAATAGATAAAAAAACAAGAAGAAGATTGAGTTGTTGGAGGGTGAAATTGAAAAAAAAATCTAAAAAAAAATCACAAAACATTATTCTAGTAAATTGTGTTTTGCGAGTGTAGTATTAACCGAGTCAACTCAGGTTAACCTGCAAAACCAGCAATCCGAGTCATG
>Ga0307515_10020175_pt1 | contig 11915 bp, 13 predicted proteins | sample 17_EM_MG_FD_194513 | JGI IMG/M metagenome (GOLD analysis project Ga0307515, IMG submission 194513) | Populus trichocarpa ectomycorrhiza microbial communities from riparian zone in the Pacific Northwest, United States - 17_EM | ecosystem: Host-associated > Plants > Roots > Unclassified | place...
GCTTAGTCGCCGAATGCCCTGTGATTCATTTCACAGCTGCGTGCCGCCATTTCACATCCACTTCACCGTGCGCCATGGTGGCTGGCGAGCATCATTCGCGTGGCCCAGCAGGTCGGAGATCGACTTCCGCGGCCACCGTGACCAGCCGCAGTCGGGCTGGTGGCGCGACCCGAGGGGTCGACGATGCTCGCGGCGGGGAAATGTCGCCGGGATCAGTCCCGACGAATTCGCGCCGCGTCATTGCCCCCTACGAAGGGATACTTCGTGAATCGGCTCTGGAGCCGGGTCGGCATCCGGGTTGCCTCGGTGGGTCTGCTCGTTGCGGGTGTGATCGGCGGGGTCTACCTCGGACAGGACCGGGAAGTCCAGGCGCAGAGCGCCAAGGCCAGCCTCGTCGTACAGGCGGACGCGGACGCCGACGACATGCAGCTGCTGAAGGAGCGGCACGGCCAGCACGCGGCGGCTCGGGCGTACCAGCGCGAGGCCGAGGGCGAGGCGGCCGCGAAGGCCGCCACCGAGGCCAAGGCCGCCGCCACCAAGGCGCGCACGCTGGAGAAGAAGGCGATCGAGAAGAAGGCGGCCGAAAAGAAGGCGGCCGAGGCCAAGGACGACGAGTCCTCGGGCTCCGGCGCGACGGTGCCTTATACGGGCGAGATCCCCGATTCCTGCGACGAGTACAGCGGAAACCGGGCCACCGGCTGCGCGCTGATGCTCGATGCCGGCTTCAAGATCGCCCAGTTCCCGTGCCTCGACAAGCTGTGGAAGAAGGAGAGCGGCTGGAACCACCGGGCCGAGAACACCAGTTCCGGCGCGTACGGGATTCCGCAGGCCCTGCCGGGCAAGAAGATGGCCTCCGAGGGCTCGGACTGGGAGACCAACCCGGCGACCCAGATCAAGTGGGGCCTCGGCTATATCGAGGGCCGCTACAACACGCCGTGCAACGCGTGGTCGCACTCGCAGAACACCGGCTGGTACTAAACCCGGACCACCAAGAGAGGTACGCGCTTCGGCGCGTACCTCTTTTGTCGGTGTCGGGCGTGATCAAATGTCTGTATGGTCCGAAAAGTCGCGTCGCTGGTTGTGCTCGGGATTCTGGTCGGCGTCCTTTCCGCGAGCCAGACCGGGGCGCAGGCCGAGGACGGCTCCCAGCCGGCCCGTGCGGTCGTCGGCGGCAATACCGCACCGGAGGGGCGTTTCCCGTGGATGGTGCGGCTCTCGATGGGCTGTGGCGGCGCGCTGACCGCGCCGCGCGTCGTCCTTACCGCGGGTCACTGCGTGCGCGGCACCGGTAGGGACGACAGCATCGGCGTCATCGCCGGTGTGACCAACCTCAAGTCCGGCGACGCGATCACCGCGCGCTCGGTCTCGGTGATCCGCGCGGCTGGCTTCCGCGACGAGACCCGGGGCGACGACTGGGCGCTGATCAAGCTGGACCGCCGGCTTGAGCTGCCGACGCTCAGCCTCGGCCACGGCGTCGCCACCGGGCGGTTGACGATCCTGGGCTGGGGCCAGACCAGCGAGGGCTCGCCACATCAGGAGTACAAGCTCCGGTACGCCACGGTGCCGGTCATCCCCGACGCCGACTGCGCCGAGGCGTACCGCGGGGTCGGGGTGCGGCTCGTCGAGGACGAATCGATCTGCGCCGGCCGGCGCGGCGTCGACACCTGCCAGGGCGACTCGGGCGGCCCGCTCGTCCGCGAGACCGGCACCGGCAAAGCGGTGCAGGTCGGCATCGTCAGCTGGGGACTTGGCTGCGCCCGCAAGGACTATCCGGGGGTCTACACCCAGGTTTCCACCTTCCGTTCCGCCATCCGGTCGGCGACCGGCAAGCTGAGCTGACAGTGCTCCATCGGGCACTCCCGGTTGGCGCGACTGGCGCCCATCGGTAACCATCGGGGGATGAGTTACCCGGGGGAGCGCGAGGACCAGGCCGCGCGATTCGGCACGGAGGCGTTCTTCGCCTCGCTCGGCCGCGCCTTCGTGGCGATGTGTGCGGTCATCCCAGTGCTGTTCCTGATCGAGGCGATCGACGTCGGCATCGGCGCGGGCCGGCTCGACGTCGCGGGCGGCATCATCCCGCACCGGATCTCCGGCCTCGACGGCGTCGTCTTCAGCCCGTTCCTGCACGCCGGCTGGGACCACCTCTACGGCAACAGCATCCCGCTGATCCTGGTCGGCACCTTCGCCCTGGCCGGCGGCACCCGCCGCTTCCTCTGGTCGACGCTGGTGATCGTGCTGGTCAGCGGCTTCGGGGTGTGGCTGATCGGCGACCCGAGCAGCGTCGTGGTCGGCGCCAGCGGCGTCATCTTCGGCTACCTGGGCCTGCTCTTCGCCCGCGGCTTCGTGGAGCGCAGTTGGTGGAATCTCGGCGTGGCCGCGTTCATCGGGCTGCTCTACTGGTACCAGCTTTACAACGTGCTCCCCACCGACCAGCCGGTCTCGTGGCAGGGCCACCTGCTCGGGTTGCTCGGCGGGGTGCTCTCGGCGATCCTCTTCCGGCGGCGCCGGACGCGCCCGGCCCCGGCCCTGGGCGCAACGCTTACCGACCTCTGAGACGCCGGGCCGGCAGCACGGCCACCCCGACCGCGGCCAGGGTGAGGATCGCGCCGAGCACCGTGTTCCAGCCCGGGCGGCCCGCGTTGCCCGGCACGATCTCGTCCAGCAGCAGCGCGCCCACGACCTGGCCCGAGATCATGCCCAGGCCGAGCAGCAGCACGCCGGTGTAGCGGACCACGGCGGCGCCGACCGCGATGAAGACGATGCCGAGCGTGCCGCCGACGTACAGCCACCAGGGGCCGGACGGTAGGCCGTCGGGGAGGCCGCGCAGCGCCACGGACACCGCGAACGCGACCAGCAGCACCGCCGTACCCATGAAGAAGTTGACCAGGCCCGCCACCATCGCGCTGCCCGACACCACCCGGACGTGGCCGTTGACGGCCTGCTGCCAGGCGATGCCGAAGCCGGCCAGCAGCGGCAGCACCGCCAGCGCCAGCGCGCTCGGGTGCCCGATCCGGTCGCCGACCGCCAGCAGCACCGCGCACACGGTCAGCACCGACCCGGCCAGCCGCGGCGGGGTCACCGGCTGCGGGCCGGCCGGGCCCGCGCCCGCCCGGTCCACCAACAGGCTGCTGGACGACTGGCCGGCGACCAGCGCCACGATGAACACGGCCACGCCCAGCGTCGGCACGGTCAGGCCCTGCGTGGCGACCAGGAAGCCGCCGCACATGCCGCCGATGCACTGCCACGGGCGGATCCGCCTGGCCCGCAGCCCGTCGCGCAGGTGGCGCAGCCCGGCCCGGCCGACCGGGAACAGCGGCACGAGCACCGCCAGCACCAGCAGGCCCGAGCCGAACGAGATGGTGGCGGCGCCGATCGGGTCGTCCAGCCGTACCGAAAGCTCGCCGTTGATCCTCGATTGCACGGCCAGCGCGACGCCCGCGACCAGCGCGAACGCGACGCCGCCCGCGCGCCGCCCGGCGGAGACCGCCGCCGGCGGCGGCGCGGTTAGGGCTTGGGTCACTCGCGCACCGTCGGTAGGTGCCCGTCGAAGTCCACGGCCGAGTAGAGGGCCAGCTTCTCCAGCCGGTGGTACGAGTCGATCACCCGGATCGTGCCGCTCTTGGAGCGCATCACGATCGACTGGGTGTGCGCGCCGCCGGCGCGGTACCGCACGCCCTTGAGCAGGTCGCCCGAGGTCACCCCGGTGGCCACGAAGAAGCAGTTGTCGCCGGTGACCAGGTCGTCCGTGCTCAGGACGCGCTCCAGGTCGTGCCCGCCGCCGACGGCCTTCTCCCGCTCGGACTCGTCCAGCGGCCACAGCTTCGCCTGGATCGCGCCGCCGAGGCACTTCAGCGCGCACGCCGCCGTGATGCCCTCGGGGGTGCCGCCGATGCCCATCAGCACGTCGACGTCCGACTCGCTGCGCGCCGCCGAGATCGCCCCCGCGATGTCGCCGTCGGAGATGAACTTGATGTTCGCCCCCGCCGCCCGGACCTCCTCGACCAGCGGCTGGTGCCGGGGCCGGTCCAGGATGCAGACGGTCACGTCGGAGACGCTGGACCGCTTGGCCTTGGCGATGCGCCGCAGATTTTCGGTCGCGCCCGCGTTGATGTCGATGACGTCGGCGCAGTCCGGCCCGACGGCGATCTTCTCCATGTAGAAGACGGCGCTCGGGTCGAACATCGCGCCGCGCTCGGCGACCGCCAGCACGGCGACCGCGCCGGGCATGCCCTTGCTCATCAGCGTCGTGCCGTCGACCGGGTCGACCGCCACGTCCACCTCCGGCCCGGTGCCGTCGCCGACCTCCTCGCCGTTGAACAGCATCGGGGCGTTGTCCTTCTCACCCTCGCCGATCACGACGACGCCGCGCATCTGGATCGAGTTGATGAGCTTGCGCATGGCATCGACGGCCGCGCCGTCGCCGCCCTCCTTGTCGCCCCGGCCGACCCAGCGGCCGGCGGCCATGGCGGCGGCTTCGGTTACCCGGACGAGGTCGAGGGCGATGTTGCGGTCGAGATCCTGCGGGTTCTTGGCTGCCGGCATGGTGGCCTCCTCGCGACGGTGCGGGTGTGGGTGCCCCGATCCTCACACGCGGATATGCGCGAAGTCCCGTGTCCGCGACATGGTTAACAATGGTGAGGTGACTACCCCCTCACCGGCCGAGCCGGTCACCGTCGGAAAGCGCGGCGGGCGCTCACCGCGGGACATGGCACTGTCGCTCGGCATTCTGCTGGTGCCGATCGCCCTGCTGCTCCTCTTCTACCGGTTTGTCCTGGATGGCGACAAGCCGGTCAGCATCGACGCCGAGCCGACGATTCAGCAGGCCCGCGCGGCGGCCGTCTTCGAGGTGGCCGCGCCGCAGGGGCTGGGCGACGACTGGCATCCGGTGAACGCTACGTTCAAGCGGGACGCGGACGGCGCGACGCTGCGCCTGGGCTACGTCGACCCGGAGCAGGACCCGGTCCAGCTGATCGAGAGCAGCATTCCCACGGCGACGCTGCTGCCCGCCGAGCTAGGCGCGGAGCCGGAGGCGGTGGGCACGTTCCGCGACGGCGCACGGACCTGGCAGCGCTACGACGCCCGGCCGGGCGAGAACGCCCTCCTGCTGCTGGAGAAGGGCCGCACGATCATCGTGGTGGGCACGACCGACTCCAAGAGCCTGGAGAAGATGGCCACGGCGTTGCGTTAGGGGGTGTCTCCACGAGACACCCCCTAACCGTCCGTACGGGCGGCGCGGGCCTTGTCGATGCGTTCGCGGGCGCCGTCCAGCCAGCGCTGGCACACGTCGGCCAGCTTCTCGCCGCGTTCCCACAGCGCCAGCGACTCCTCCAGCGAGCTGCCGCCCTGCTCCAGGCGCTCCACCACCGTCGCCAACTCGGTGCGTGCCTGCTCGTAAGTCAGTTGCTCGTCCGTCATACCTGCACTCCCGCTCGAAGCTCGCCGTCGGCCAGCCGTATCCGGAGAACGTCACCCGTCTCCACCTCGTCCGCCGCGCGGACCACGTGGCCGTCGGCGCGTTGCACGATCGCGTAGCCGCGTTCCAGGGTCGCCTTGGGCGACAGCGCGCGCAGCCGGGCGAGGGTGTGCCGCAACTCGTCGTCGGCGCGCCGGAGCCGGTGGTCGAGGCTGCGGGTGCCCCGGTCGCGCAGCGCGCCGACCTCGCCCTCCCGCTGGTCGATCAGCGTCTCGGGGCGGGCCAGCACGGGCCGCGACCGCCAGGCCTCGAGGCGGTGCGCCTCCCGATCGAGCAGCGTGCCCACCGCCCGGTCCAGCCGGCGCCGGGCCTGCTGGATCAGGTTCGTCTCCTCGGCCAGGTCGGGCACGATCCGCTTGGCCGCGTCCGTCGGCGTGGACGCCCGGACGTCGGCCACGTAGTCGATCAGCGGCGCGTCCGTCTCGTGGCCGATCGCGCTGACCACCGGCGTACGGCAGCCGAACACCGCCCGGCACAGCGCCTCGTCGGAGAACGGCAGCAGATCCTCCACGCTGCCGCCGCCGCGGGCGAGCACGATGACGTCGACGGTGTCGTCGTTGTCGAGCACCTTCAGCGCGTCGATGATCTGCGGCACCGCGGTCGGCCCCTGCACCGGCACGTTGATCACCCGGAAGTCGACCGACGGCCAGCGGCGCCGGGTGTTCATCAGCACGTCCCGCTCGGCCGCGGACGCCCGCCCGGTGATCAGGCCGATCCGTTGCGGCAGGAACGGCAGCCGGCGCTTGCGCTCGCGGGCGAACAGGCCCTCGGCGCTGAGCAGCTTCTTCAGCCGTTCCAGGCGGGCCAGCAACTCGCCGAGGCCGACCTGGCGGATCTCGTCGGCGCGCAGGCTCAGCGAGCCGCGCGCCGGGTAGAACTCGGGCTTGGCGTGCAGCGTGACCCGGGCGCCCTCGGCCAGGTCGGGCGCGCCGGCGTCGAGCACGTCGCGGTGCGCGGTGACGGTCAGGCTGAGGTCGGCCGACGGGTCGCGCAGGGTGAGAAAGACCACGCCGGTGCCGGGGCGCCGGCTGATCTGCGCCACCTGGCCGTCGACCCACACCCAGCCGAGCTTGTTGACCCAGGCGCCGATCTTCTGGCTGACCACCCGGACGGGCCACGGCTCGTCGGCGCTCGACTTCGCTTCCGGCTGCGTCACCGGGTCAGCCTACGGGCGGCCGGCCTCGGCCCCACGCTGCGGTACTCCGGGTCCTGGCGACACCGGGGCCTGGGCCTCCCGGCGGGCGGCACCGCGGCGCCGGACCCGCCCGGCGATCGCGACGGCCAGCAGCCCGACGAACGCCCAGAAGTACAGGTCCGCGGCCAGGTTGACGGCGTCGAACTGCCAGCCGGTCTGTGCGGCGAGCTGCCGGGCGGTCGCCGGGTCGTCCGCGGTCCCGCCGCGCGCCAGCCAGTCGAACGGCCAGCCGCGGCTGGCGACGTAGGCGTACATGCCCGCCGTGTACTCGCTGGCCGCGAGGAGGCCGGCGGCCGTGCCGGCGAGCGCCGCGCCGACCGTCGTCGCCGCGGTGACCCGGCCGGGCAGCCCGACCCGATGCGGCATGAGCAGCACCAGGCCGCCGGCGGCCAGGACCGTACCGACGATCATGTCGGTGGCCGGCCCCGGCCGATCCAGGTTGAGCAGCATCCAGGTCAGGCCGCCGACCAGGCTGACCGCGCCGAGCAGACCCCGCCCGGCGGCACCGACCCGCCGCCATACCGTCACAGGTTTCGCATCCACCGCACGAGTATGCCGCGATCTTCCACACCGGCGGGGTTTGTGGCACCCGTCGCATGGCGACCAGCGGGGGACTGCGGCACGTACCATGGCCGGGTGACCGTCGACTCGACCCCAGTCCGCAAGCGTGTGCTCCTCGCCAAGCCGCGGGGCTACTGCGCCGGCGTCGACCGTGCCGTGCAGACCGTCGAGGAGGCGCTCAAGCTCTACGGCCCCCCGGTCTACGTGCGGAAGCAGATCGTGCACAACAAGCACGTGGTCGGCACGCTGGAGGGGCTCGGCGCGATCTTCGTGGAGGAGAACGAGGAGGTCCCCGAGGGCTCGACCGTGGTCTTCTCGGCCCACGGGGTCGCGCCCGAGGTGCACGAGCAGGCCCGCGAGCGCAACCTCAAGGCGATCGACGCGACCTGCCCGCTGGTCACCAAGGTGCACCACGAGGCGAAGCGGTTCGCCGCCGAGGACTACGACATTCTGCTCATCGGGCACGAAGGGCACGAAGAGGTCGTCGGCACCGCGGGCGAGGCGCCGGCGCACATCCAGCTCGTCGACGGGCCCGACGACGTGGAGAACGTCGTCGTGCGCGACCCGGCGAAGGTCGTCTGGCTCTCCCAGACCACGCTGTCGGTGGACGAGACGATGGAGACGGTGGCCCGGCTCAAGACGCGGCTGCCGCTGCTGCAGTCGCCGCCCAGCGACGACATCTGCTACGCCACGTCGAACCGCCAGCACGTGATCAAGGAGATCGCCCCGGACTGCGACGTGGTGATCGTCGTCGGCTCGACCAACTCGTCGAACTCGGTGCGGCTGGTCGAGGTCGCGCTCGGGGCCGGGGCCCGGGCCGGGCACCTGGTCGACTACGCGACCGAGATCAGGGACGAGTGGCTCGACGGCGCGACCACGGTCGGGGTCAGCTCCGGCGCCAGCGTGCCCGAGGATCTGGTCATGGAGGTGCTCGCGCACCTCGCGGAGCGCGGCTTCGGAGAGGTCACCGAATACACCACCGCCGAGGAGCGGCTGACCTTCTCGCTGCCCCAGGAGCTGCGGCGCGACATGAAGGCGGCCGCCGCCGCGCGCGGCTGACTCAGACGCCGCCGTCCACCAATTCCGGCGCCTGCGGCTGGCGGGGAGTGATCTCCACTTGGGCCGGCACGGCCAGCTCCTCGTCCGACACACCCATCTCCGCTAGCTTGCGGGCGCTCACCAGCACCCGCGACTCGAGCGAGCCCACCGCGCGGTTGTACGCCGTCACCGCCCCGCCCAGCGAGCTGCCCAGCTTGCTCACGTGCTCGCCCAGCGTCGACAGCCGGCCGTACAGCTCGCGGGCCAGGCTGTGCACCGCCAGCGCGTTGCGGGCCAGCGCCTCCTGACGCCACGAATACGCCACCGTACGCAGCAGCGCGATCAGCGTCGCCGGGGTCGCCAGCACCACGTTGCGGGTGAAGGCGTGCTCCATCAGGGTCGCGTCCCGCTGCAGGGCCGCGTCCAGGAACGGGTCCGCCGGCACGAACAGCACCACGAAATCCGGGGTCTGGTCGAACGCCGTCCAGTACGCCTTCGCCGACAGCGCGTCCACGTGCCCGCGCAGCACCCTGGCGTGCTGGTCCAGGTGGGCGTCGCGGGTGCGCTCGTCGCGGGACTCCATCGCCGACAGGTACGAGTCGAACGGCGCCTTCGCGTCCACCACCACGGACCGGCCGCCGTGCAGGCGTACCACCAGGTCTGGGCGTACCCCCTGGGCGTCGGTCACGCCGGTGACCTGCTCGGCGAAGTCACAGTGCTCGAGCAGGCCCGCCGCCTCGACGATGCGCCGCAGCTGATGCTCGCCCCAGCGGCCCCGGACCTGCGGCGCGCGCAGCGCGGCGACCAGCTGTTTCGTCTCCGTGCGCAGCTCGCCGGAGACCGCGCCCATGGCACGCACCTGCTCGCGCAGCTCCGCGTAGGCGTCCACCCGGTCGCGTTCCAACTCGGTCACTCGCTGCTCGTAGCGGCGCAGCGTCTCGTGCAGCGGCGCGACCGCGCGGGCGACCGCCTCCTGCGACTGGGCCGTCGCCTCGTAGGACAGTGACCGCAGCGACTGCTCCAGCCGCCCCTCGCCGTCGCGGCCGGCCTGCAGGGTCGCCTCCAGGCGGGCGATGTCGGTGGCCGCGCGCAGCCTCGCGGCCAGCCAACCCAGTGCGCCACCGACCCCCAAGCAGATAATCACCACGGCGAGCGTCGAGAAGGTCACGCCCCGCAGCTTGCCAGAGGGGTGCGACGAGACCGGCGAGGGTACGGTCGAGAGATGAAGGTGTTTCTGCTGCTGATCCTGGTGTTGATCGCCGTCCTCGTGATCATGGCAGCGCGGCGGGGCAGCGTGGCCCGCGAGCAGCGCCGCCTCGACGACGCCCGGGCCGAGGCCCAGCGGTGGTACGAGCGGCTCGGCGGCCAGGTGCTGAACCTGCACGGCGACGATGCCGCGGCCCGGCAGGCGCTGGCCGACGCGGGCGAGCGCTACAACGCCGCCGGCGGGCAGTTACAGCAGGCCAAGTCGGTGCGGCAGTTCGAGCTGGCGCGCGAGTCGGCCCTGGAGGGGCTGGCCTACGTGCGGGCGGCCCGGCTGGCGATGGGCCTCGATCCGGGCCCGGACCTGCCCGCGCTGGCCAGCGCGCAGGGCGTGGGCCAGCTGACCCGCGAGCGTGAGGTCAACGTGCAGGGCCAGCAGTACAAGGCGGGCCCGCAGCCGGGAACGGACACCCCGTACTACTACCCGGGCGGCCGGGTGCAGGGCCGTCCGGTGCCGGCGGGCTGGTATTCGACGCCGGTCTGGAAGACGGCGCTGGGCGCCGGCGTCGGGGTGCTCGGCGGCATGCTGATCTTCGACGCGCTGCTGTCGCCGGGCTTCGGCGACGCCGGCTACGGCTTCCAGGACAGCGCCGGCGACTTCGGCGGGGACGCGGGCGACGCCGGTGGCGGGGACTTCGGTGGCGGGGACTTCGGTGGCGGCGATTTCGGCGGGGATTTCTAGAACTCAGTGCATGCGGCGGGTCAGCTCGCGGCGCAGGGCCCGCGGACCCGGCCACACCTGGGTCAGGTCCGCGGTGAAGGCCGGCCGGCCCTGCGGGTCGGCGTCGTCGTCGCGGATCGCCGGCCAGCCCTCATCCTCTTCCGAGACCGGGTGGACCCGGTCCAGGTCGACCGGCGTGACGTCCAGGACGGTACGCAGCCCGTCCCGGCGCACCACCACGTGGTCGATGTCCGGCCAGGCCAGCAGCACCGGGTCACTGCCCTGGGCGGCCAACTCCAGGCCGCCCGAGGAGGCCCGCACCCAGGTGCTGAGCGCGGACCGGGCGGTCAACGCGTACGCCCCGGCGACCGTGGCCCCGACCACCGCGCCCTGCACGAGGGTCGACCACCACGGGTCGTCCGGTGCCTCCAGGAAGAGCGCGACCAGCGGGGACACGGCGACGTAGGCGACCAGCAGGACGAGCGCCAGGATCGCGAACGTCCGCCACCGCGACGAGCGGAACAGCACCGCGTCGTCGGCCGGCGCCTCGACCTCCTCGGGCGGGATCGACATGACTCCCATGCTGCCGTGCGGCGTCAGAAGGCGCAGGCAATCACCAGCTCTGCCGTCCGGTCGGGCAGCATGTCGAGCTTGCCGATCCGGCCGGCCGCCTTCAGATCGCCCTCGACCAGCGACAGCCGCTCCAGCAGCGCCGCCGGGCCGAGCACCTCGGCGAGCGGCACGTCCGCCTTCATCGACAGCTTCCGGTCGGACTTGGCCCGGCGCACCTGGCGCAGGGCGTCCCCGGCCAGATCCAGCAGGGTGGCATCGCCGTCCGGCGCGACCCGGGTCAGCTCGTACTTCGTCGGCCACGTCGCCCGGTGCACCGAGCCGTACCGCCACCAGGACCAGATCTCCTCGGTCGCGTACGGCAGGAACGGCGCGAACAGCCGCAGCAGCACGGAGAGCCCGGCCGCCAGCGCCGCCCGGGCCGAGTCGCCGGCCGGCCCCTCGGCGTACGCCCGCTCCTTGACCAGCTCGATGTAGTCGTCGCAGAACGTCCAGAAGAACGCCTCGCTGACCTGCAGCGCGGTGGTGTGGTCGTAGCTGTCGAACGCCGCGGTGGCCTCGTCCACGACCGTGGCCAGCCGGGCCAGCATCGCCCGGTCCAGCGGCGCCGAGACCGGCTGCCGCAACGCGTCCGCCGCGCCCAACCCGAGGGCGAACCGGGACGCGTTGAGCAGCTTCGTCGCCAGCCGCCGGCCGACCTTGATCTGCGCCGGATCGAACGCGAGGTCGGCGCCCGGCCGCCCGTGGGCCGCCCAGTACCGCACCGCGTCCGCGCCGTTCTGCACCAGCAGGTCCATCGGCGTGACGACGTTGCCCTTGGACTTCGACATCTTCTTGCGGTCGGGGTCGAGGATCCAGCCGGAGACCACGGCCGTCCGCCACGGCAGCACGCCGTGCGCGAAGTGCGAGCGGACGATCGAGTAGAACAGCCAGGTGCGGATGATCTCGTGGCTCTGCGGCCGCAGGTCCATCGGGAAGACCCGCTGGAACAAATGCTCGTCGGTGCCCCAGCCGCCGACGATCTGCGGCGTCAGCGAGGAGGTGGCCCAGGTGTCCATCACGTCCGGGTCGGCCGCGAAGCCGCCCGGGGCGTTCCGCTGGGACTCGTCGAAGCCCGGCGGACACTCCGAGGAAGGATCAACCGGCAGGGCCGA
>Ga0307515_10020176_pt1 | contig 11914 bp, 18 predicted proteins | sample 17_EM_MG_FD_194513 | JGI IMG/M metagenome (GOLD analysis project Ga0307515, IMG submission 194513) | Populus trichocarpa ectomycorrhiza microbial communities from riparian zone in the Pacific Northwest, United States - 17_EM | ecosystem: Host-associated > Plants > Roots > Unclassified | place...
CTCTCGGACGCGTTTTCCTTTTGCTCACACGCGTCATTCGCTCTAAAGCAGTAACAGTTAATGCGCTATCTCAGCTCCCAACGCCCACTGCAACCCCATCGTCGAGCCCAACAACACCTTATGCACGAGCAAGAACTCTCCTTCGCACGAGCGCCGCGTCGGAATGTACAGGCAGGCAGACCGAGCGAGATACCATCAAGGCGTGGATAGAGAACGACGACTCGGGCCTTCTCTACATCTCAGGTGGTCCTGGCACGGGCAAGACTCTTATCGTAAACGACACCCTCCAGCAAGCCAAAGTCAAGTTTGGATACGCCAATTGCACTAGCATGACCTCTTACAGTTTGCTCGAGGCAGTTGAAGGTGCAGCTGCCTCAACGCCTAAATCGTGTGTTACCCACATTTGCACTCCGCAACATTTTCCTAATCTTTCCCTAGAATACTGATCGTTGATGAGCTGGAGCACCTTGCTGCCAATGAAATGCGCCATTTGTTTGAGACTGCTGCTGCCAATAGGACCCGCATCGTCGCCATTTCGAATACCCACACCCTGACCGCCAAGCTGCCAGATGACACGACAACGCTTCACTTCGCCCCTTATACCGCCGATGAGATGTCTGCTATTATCAGGGCGCGCTTGGCGCCACTCATCGAAGAGGGAATTACGGTCATCCAACCCACCGCACTCAAATTCCTTTGCAAGAAGGCTGCAACTCAGACGGGCGATCTCCGCGCCTGCCTCGCCCTTCTCTGTCAGGCACTCGCTATGGTGGAGAAGGTGACTCAGGAAAAGAAGTCGCCTGTATCGACTCTTATTCCGGTTGGAATGTCCGATGTTATCAAGGCATCTACGGCCTCCATGGCGATCGCCCCTACGGTCGGGGTCAAAGTCAAAGATCTCAATGTGCAATCTCGACTCGTCCTTCTCACCTTCCTCCTCGCCTCCCGTCGTCTCGCCTCGGGTCTGACCCTTCTCCCATCTTCAAGCCCGAGGAGGGAGACATTTACGCCTACGAAGCGGGCTTCCATCACTCCGGCCGCCCTCCACACTCTATATGAGTCCACACTTGCCGCGCCTGGAGGGGTCTTCAGCGCAGTGACGTGGAGCGAGTTTCTCGACGTGCTCGGTGTGCTCCAAGTCCAAGGTTTGCTGTCTGTGGACGACCAAGTGGGTTCCAAAACCGCCAGGACCCCCTCCTCCAAGCGCCAGGAAAGCAGAGTGTCTCTTCCTGCAGGAGTTCGGGTGGACGAGGTTGTAAAAGTATTGACCGCAGTCGAAGACGCGGGTGCCAAGGAGCAGGAGATCCGTCGTATGTGGGAGGAGCAGGCACTTGCAATTGACAAAGAGGCCCAACGGCAACTGACGGGGCATGCGATCAAAGCTCCCGCGTTTGAGGATGCGGAGGAGGCATAGTGGAATGGTGGATCTGTGGGACACTTTCTCCGTTGTACTTTGTATAAACCACGCTCATCTAATCATGTATCGCTCATATAGAACTTTTCCTCGTCTTTGTGTTCCACTTAGACCAGAGCATTTTCGTGATGTCCTTCAAGGATCTCAAGGCAAAAAGGGACAGTCGAAGAGTGACGACTGTGAATGCAGCACTGACCCAGCTGTCGGAGACACAACCGCAGGACCCATCATCAAAAGGATACGATGACTCCCAGGCGCCATGGATGCTCTACGAAGCTCTCCCCCCAAACATAAAAATTCAAGAAACGGTAGAACGTGGTCGTGGGCTCTGGGTAACGGGACCGATCTCAGCAGGTGACGTCCATGGAATCGAAATGCCCCTCCTGCATTGTACCTAACCGGGCATTACAGGGACAAGAATTATAAGCACTCAACCACACGTTTACGCACTGTCGATCCGCTACCTTTCCACGCACTGCTCGAACTGCATCAGCGAAGCGACGACGAGATGCAGCCAGTGTCGAACGGTGCATTACTGTTCGGCCAAGTAAGCAGTCACACTGGAATATTTGACCAGTAGTGTACTGATTAACTAGAGATGCCAGCAGGACGACTGGGTGGTGCACAAGGAGGAATGTAAAGCCTGCGTAAGATGGGCGAAGAACTCGACGCCTGCCAGTGGCATACCCGCAGATGCTATCAGGTGTCTGGGGAGACTACTGTGGATGACGAAAAGGAAGGGAGAGGGGTCGGTCTGGGTGAGTGTAGGCTTCGGTGGTATTTCGTGACTGACAAGAAAAGGTGCAGGCGAGAGAGATAAAGGCTATGCGTAGATATAAAGTCCCAGAGATGTCGACGTGCGTACTGATTGGTTTTGGTAGACCGGCCTGCCTTCAAGGACTTGCACGCCGCTGAATTCATCCACCTCGCGCAGTCGATCGTGCTATATATGGGGCTAGGGTCCGGGAAGGAATTGGACCAGTACGGAGTACAGTCGAGTAAGGACCTCGTCGACCTCATTGCCCGCGTACGAACGAATCATTTTTTTGCTGTCCACTTTTCCCATTACATCCTGAAATTTCTCAACAGTTCAAATCCAACTCATTCACACTGTCGTCACCTACCCTTACGCCTATGGGGTGTGCCATCTGCCCGGTCGGGGCCTTGGTGAACCATTCCTGCGAGCCAAATGTAGTGATGGTCTTCCCCCGGTCCGGCCCGAAGAAGGATGAACCAAATCTTCAAGTTACCGCAATAAGAGAGATCCAAATAGGTGAAGAGGTATGCCAAAAGGTCTCTAACGACCATACATTTGAGGGATTCCGACGTCGTGTCTGTCATACAGCTCTTCGGTTCGTACATAGATACCACGCTACCTCAAGAGGAGCGAAGGGACGCGCTGAAGACGACGTACGATTTTATATGCAATTGTTCGGAATGTTCAAGGCCCGCCCCTTCCGTGGACATCCGCTCTGCCGTGGTCTGTCCAAATCGGTGTGGCGGCTTGTGTGCAGTCGTGAAAGGTATATAAGGTCACGCGGGACCAGTAATCCCGATTAACGATATACACGTAGCCTCCCTGTGTAACCAGTGTGGCGCGCGTTCAAGGATCGGAAAACTATTCTTGGATCAAGTGGAAGCAGCAAAAGAAGGTCTGGAGAAAGCTCAGACTGAACAATGGACTGGTATGTCGAGCTATTCCTTTCCTGCTATTCGTTTCTTCACTCTGAGAGCTATACTGGCGTTTTTAGATCCTACTCATGCGCGTATCCTCACACTCAATCTGGTCAATTTGTTGAAGCCCCGCATGGCTCTTACGTCCCAACCCCTCCTCGCACTCCTACGGCTGCATCAGTCCTTGCTCATTGATGCTATTGCGGCCGATCCGAACCTTCTTGACGCCGCTATCCGGACGAACGCAGAGGTCGTGGCTGCTCTCACTGACCTGTTGCCGTATGGACATCCCGTACGGGCTGTGTCTACCGCTGAACTAGGCAGGCTCCTGTGTGTCGACGAGCCAGCGACCATCGATCCCGAACAAGGGGGTACCTTCCCCCCCAGAGGAATACATAGGCTAAAGCTCGCAAAGGATACTCTAGAACGTGCCATGGCAGAGCTGAGCGTAGGGTTTGGAGAGGGTGGCGGAGCTGTGAGCAGACGAGTTCGAGAGGACCTTGGTAATATCCAGAAAGAGATTGAACTGTTCGGTGGACTTGTAGACAGGTCAAGGCGGAGAGGGCAGTAATGTGAATTTCGGAAGCTGAACAGAAGTCTATACATAAATCTGAATCTCCATCCATATCACGTATCATGTTATGAAGTCGACTTAGTATCGTCGGTGGTGTCAGCACTCTTGACTGACTCGCCTGTCGACGTCTGCGGGGTTGTACTGGAGACGGGCCCGCTTTCCACTCCTGCATTAGTGCGAGTGGCTTCACCTTCATTGACTGGTGTAGTTGCTTTAGGAACTTGTCGAGCAACGAGCGGGCCCGCAGTGAGCAGTGTCTCGTCCGGAGAGAGTTTGGTCTCTGTGTTCTTCGGCGTCGCATCATCGTCGTCCAACTTGAGCTTCTTACCAGTTTCCTCTGCGAGGTGCTCTGCAAGTAACTCTGCTTCATCCTTCTTGCCCCCTACATCGCCACTTCCCAAACCAGCACTGAGTCCTTTCGCCTTCGTCTCTTCGATCAATCGTTCCAAGTCCCGAGCCCAGCCGAGCAGTCTGCACAATTTTTCAACGGCCAGGTCGCATTCAGAGAGGAAAAGGACGTCGTCGGCCCGAGTCCCAAAATCTCCAACCGCGTTTAGATTAATGAGTAAACGGGGGCAGTTCTCGGCCAGCGTCGGGAGCATGCTAAATGGTTGAACTTGCAATGAAGTGCCCATGACTATCACAAGTCCGGCAGTTCTCACAGATGGAGCGGCCGCCCCAAACGCTTTCGGTAGCTGAGGCACACGGCAAGCCAAAAACGGGTTGATGAATATGTGAGAGCGTATAGGAACCATGTGTGTGTTAGGTAAACGGTGTCAGTCTCGGCTGATACAAGCTTAAAGTTTGCCCAGATAGAGGTCTTGACGTCAGAGAGATTACTTACCGATTCGCCAAAGAACACAATATCAGGCTTGACTAGTCCACCGCAGTCTTCTTCTTCGCAATAAACCACGCGTGCTTCCTCAAGGGCTGTTTCCATCTTCTTCTGGTCATACTTGGCCTTGCACCTGATGCAGCTCGAAGAGGCAAATGACCCATGAGCTTCGATAACTTTGTTTGAGGGAACCCCTGCGATACGCTCCAGGGTGTCGATGTTCTGTGTGAAGCAAGTGTGAAGTAGACGCTATAATGAACTTTTTTTAGCGCTTTGAATGGTTTGAAGGATGTGGAGAGTGCCGTGCCACTGACCTTTTCATGTAACAATCGAATAAAGAGGTGCGCCGGAGTGGGTAGGAAACGGCCAGGGGCAATCTCTTGGGCAAGGGTATAGACTGAAGGATTGGAATGGTCTTAGGGACGTGTTCTAGGTAGCGCGTGATGGTTCACGTACAGGGTTGCGGATTGTTTTGGAAGTAGTCAATGTCAAAGACCGCTTCGGGTCGGGGAAGATTCAAACGTGCAAGATTGGCCTAAGTGAGTACGTAATGACAACGTGACGTCCATCGAGGGAGGTGAAGGGGGGGCAGCCAGTGGCAAGCAAGCGTTAGTCTCATGCAAAAAGTGGGACAGTGACGAGAAATGTTGAGATGATACGTACGTAGAGACCTGTAGTAGCCGCCACGAGCAACAAAGAGACGTCAGGCTCGATCGTCCCATGGATTCATCCCAAGTACGGCAAGAGCTCACAAGCCCATGGGAGTACTTGCCTGTTTTCGGGGACCTGAAATCCGGGATGCCCGCGGAGGTGCTGATGCCTGGTGTGAGGTGAGAAGTCGGAGACAACCGTGGAATGATTGAATTGCTGACCTGCCCCGCACTGTGGGGATCGGGCCGAATGGGAGAAGGCGCGCAAGTGTAACAAGGATAGATAACATAGCAAACGAACGGGTCAGTTGACGGCTCCCTTCTGAGCGGCTCGGAGGAACCGGGGGACGTGCAAAGAAAGAGCGGGGCCGCCTGACCACCTAGGAGAGGTTTATATATCCCAGACGATACGAACCATTACAAAGACATTTTCCTCGCATACGTCCGAAGTAATCCACTCGGCGATGCCCTCGAGCGAGCGCTCCGACAGCAGCTCGGGCGGTCCTTCGTACGGCTCAGAGGCTGTATTACCCATGTCAACGGATCGCGAAAGGGGATATGGAGCAAGCCCTGCACAATGCTAGAATCGCACTTGGCGGCGAGCAGTGGTTGGAAGCAGGTTCTCGGAATGAGACTGGCGCCTATCAATTGATTAAGGACTTGCGTTGACCGTTCTTGGGCCTGACTCGATGATGTATGGTGAATGTGCTCCTGCCGGCTACATATCATCCCGTTGTGTGTTCGTAGACCATCCTGTGGTATTCCTCATGTGCGCATCAAGGTGATACTCAAGATTGTTCAAGTGGAAGGTCAAGGAGACCCGATTGCCAACAGGGCATCGTCTTCGATCAAATTTAATACCCACATTCCTTATCGTGGACGAACGGGGTTCATACGTCCATCGTGCCCGCCGCGACAATATTGTGGCTGGTCTCTACCTTCCATCGATGCACCCGCCTGGCAATGAACCCACAAACAAATGGCACACATCTACATGTGCACCACTATGTGCACCACTATGTGCACCACTAGTGTACATGAGTTTCTATGCACTAGGAGATAATGGAGGGGGCAACGCACATAGCGGTGAACGTAACCCTGTCAGAGGTCAGAGAGCTAAGTGTTATATCTGATGAACAGCATTTAGTCCAGATAATGCATGCCTATTTAGTACATGCTCTACTGAGGCAGAAAGGGAACCGATGCCAAAATTAGGTTGAGGCTGAGGGGTAGATAAGTTTAAATAGCTGTGTCTCAATATAACGAACGGCATATCGGGAGTCGTCCCGGGATTTAGCTGAGAACGACTGAAACATCGGGAAAAAGAAGAGGCGGTGATCAAGATAGGAACACAGGTGTGTAGACATAGAACAAATGACAAATCTTCCCGCGTTCGGGCGGCATAGGATTGAGAAGGAGCGGGCAAGAGCCCGGAAAAGGTGATAGTGGTAGTTATGGGAGAGAAACGTCTAAATGTGTCCGGGAGAGGATAGAGAGTGTATCCAAAGGGATATATAGGAGTGGTAGTTACTTTTAGGGGACACGTGGGACCGCCATCTGCTCCGCGACGCTAATGCGATTAGGGGCGCGGGCGGGTGGGCAAAGCAAGCAACTTAATTTAAGCTGAGATCGCGACGGCTTGGATATAGATATAGATAGCAACGCAATCAAGGGAGATCAAGGTCTGTGGTGAAAGCAGATATGGAAACAAGTGTCGAGGACGAGAGGTGCGAGGTAGAGGAGCGACGAGAAGGGGTAGGAAGGTGCGAAGGCGCGCGGGGCACACCATCGTCTTCGCCTTCGCCTTCGCCGTCGTCGCCGTCGTCGCCGTCGTTGTTGCTATTGTTGTTGTCATCGTCGTCGATTGCGCCGATTGAAAACGACTAAGCAAGCGGCCAAAAGAGAGAGACGCGCGGACGGCGGACGGCGGACGGTGACGGCGTCGGGTCATTCTCTCACCTCATACTAGCTTCCCTCGTCTCGGTTCTCGTGGTCCGTTTGAGTTTTGGGTTGGCGAGCTAGCGACGCTGCCGTGTGCCCGCGGACCGGCGCCCGCTGCCTGCCTGCTGAGCTCCTAAAAAGCTCAGAGCTGGCGTGCTGGTGGCCTCTAGTTGTCGCCCCAGACGCAGCTCGTGTCGCTCTCCGCAATCCCGCAATCCCGCGACTCTTTACGTCCTTTTGTTCTCCTACGCCGCGTCTCAGCAGCTCAGCAGCAGCTCAGCAGCTCGCTTCCCTGCTAGCTCCGACTCCGGCAATGGTCCCGATCCGCGCGACAAAGAAGGAAATCCACCCGCTACGGCCACAGTCGGATGATTCCGGTAAGCACAAGGACTCTGCCATGCACGATGCGACCAAAGCCCTGGACGATAAACCAAAGCGAAAGCGTCAGTCCCAGAGTACGTACGAGCTCCCCATCTTCCTCGTCCTCCTCGTCCTCCACGTCCTCTCAGACTTCCTCCACGCTTCATATCGCGTTCACGCCACTCGTCCTCATGGTTTGGCTCGCTCACTCGGTCCACTTGCATTGCTTCGTCCCTCTCTAGACACTGACAGAGATACCTATCCCCAGGCTGTGACGCGTGCCGGTCCCGCAAGGTGCGATGTGCACGCGACGATCCAGACGACCAAACGACTCGCTGCAAGCACTGCATCAGTCTTGGTGTCCCATGTACATACGAATACCAGCCCAAAAAGCGCGGTCCTCCAAATCTGTTCGCCCTCCCGAGCTCGAGCTAGAGCTCGCCGTTTTTTCTGACATATACCACAGCTACCTCCGTCGTCTCCAGGAGGCTGCGGCGGCTGCCCAACGTGAGGGTATCAACGGCATCAACTGCAATCCAGCCCACAACGTCCTCCTCACTGGTTCCCGCTTTTCTTCAATTTCCCCGCCGACTATGCAGATGATGTCCAATGGACCCCACAATCTCGCCCGATGCTCTCCTCCGACCCTACCGACCCTTACCACCGCAGTATCTGGTGCAACGAGACCAGCGAGCACTATCCTGGGGCCCGCACAGTCCGCCTCTTTCCTCCCCGACCCTTCTCTCAACTCCCATGCACCAGTTCCTATACCCCCTTCCCGCTATTCAATTGCAGCCGATGCGCCGTATAATCAGGCTCCCCCCACTCACTACTCGGTCTCTGGCCCATTCGATCGCCCCACGACTGCCGACACAATCTCCAGCTCTGGTACTACTTCTGGACAAGCCCCTCCCTCTTCTGCTATCACTTCATCCAATCTCGACAGCAACCCCTTCGCGCATTCATATGGACTCTATCAGAACTGGAGCGGCTCAGGAAGCAGCCCATATCCATTCAAACAACACCAGTATCCTTCCCCTTCCTACCTCCCCCCACTCAATTATTACTATCGACCCCATCGACCCAACGATATCGCACCACGAGAAATGCTTCTACAGATCATTCAGCTATTCTTCGACTTTGTATACCCCCTCACACCCTGCATACACAGACCATCCTTCATGGCCGACCTCAACAATCGCAGAGAAGAGCGCGACCCGCTCTTCTTTGCGCTAGTCATGAGCACCGTAGCGGCCACACTTGTCCAGGTACCCCGAGGCTACCTTCCTTTGGTAGAACGCAAAGAGGTCCGGCGGCTCGCTCAAATTTGCTATGAAGCAAGCCGGCACGTCACTATCGCAGCTTACGACCCGCCCACGAGCACTCATGTCGTCATTCGGTACTTGTGAGCTGCCCTTCATTTGTGCAGAAGCCCGCCCTTACATTAGTAATCCGACATATACTGACGTTCTTCGTCTCTTCAGCGACACTTGCTACCACATCTGCGAAGGTCACGATGCAACATCACACGCTTCCTTCGGTGAGGCCGTGCATATCGCAGTGACATTGCGCATGCACGAAGAGGCGTCGTACGAGGGCCTCGATCCTATCGAAACTGAAGTGCGCCGCCGAGTCTTCTGGCTGCTTTTCGGAGGTAGGTCAACCCACTCTCTCTCCTGTCTTCAATATCTTCGAGAACCGTATTGTTAACGCTCCATGGGGCCAAATTGCAGCGGATAAGTCGATGTCGATCCTACTCGGCCGCCCAATTTGCCTGAGGGACGAGGATTGCACTTTGAATTTCCCTAAAGAGGTCGACGATGAATAGTGAGTAACCCTCCTTTGGTCATGCTTTCCCCCCTCATGACCGGTGAAAAGGAGCGATTCATCGATCGTAGATTGCCCAAACCGGGTAAAGTGGGTGTTGAAGTGCTCCGAGACACAGTGTGAACGCCAAACGCATGGCGTTTTTGCAAGCTCATCCAGAGCTTCACGGACCCGGTCGTTCCCGATCTCGATTGCTTTCAGCCTGACCTCTCTCTTTTCCAACAAAAATTCCTTCTGCTTTCCTCCGTCTTGTGAGCTATTGATTGTGAACTGATTCAACCCTGCAATCCATCCTGCCATTCTCTCCACAACCTTTTCCTCACATCTCGACCCCAAACCTCAATCCGTCCAGCATCACCTCAAGTGGTGTTCTTCCTCAACCACGCGGCAAGACCGCGATTGTCTCTGGGCTCAACTACGTTACCCGCATATTTGCCCTCTTAGGCGAGATCCTCGTGCGAATCCGCGTCGACAAGCGGTCACCTCCACAGGGACCCTTCGCCACGGCTCGCTTGGAGGAGGTCCGCTCACTTCACATCCGGATCCTCGACGCTCTCGCCCACTGTCCTGCCCCATTGTGTCTCAAATCCCTGGGACCTGGTGGACCTGGCGTCGTGAATATGGGGCACATCGGGGGTGTCGGAAATGTCCCAAATGGTGGTGAATGGCCAAGGGGAGCTGGATTCCGTCAGGCCACCTTTGCAGAAGTTCGCGAACTTTTCGACAACCCGAAAGCATCCCGCACGAACGCTAGCAACCCATTCCTGGTGATGCAGGCTAATATCTACGTTACTCAGGTGAGACTGGTGCGCCACACACAGACGTCGTTTGGCATGGCGGAATAGAGCACTGACGGGTCTAAACTCACACCAGCAACTTGTCCGATTCGTAATTGAACAGTACAGGGACGAGCTCATGCTCTCCATTGGGGCCACCACTGCTGAGGAACTCGAGGTCTCGTCGCAAGAGGATCGTGAGGCCGTAGCAAGTGACCTGTTGAACGTGCTCCATAGGTATGGCCCCTCCTCGCTGCCGCGTATACCCCGAGCTTACCAATTTCCGCGCGCAGCATCCCCATTCAGTCTATAGCTACGAACGGTCCCTCCCTCGTGCACAAGGTCCGCTTCGTCGCCTCGACTCTTTTAGACGCTGTCCGAAAGGCGGAAACTGCCCCTGCATCGGCTGCCCGCGCCCACGCGTACTTATGGGACTTCCTTTCGATTCTCTCCGAGATTGAGAGGAATTACTTGCTGGACGACGATGCAGATGCCGGTTCCAATGGCGACGTTGTACCGATGCTTGCCGGTAGTGCGTAATTCCCTTCGTATCTTTCGGAGTATCGTCGTATCCTCCCACTCTGATTCGTAGTTGAGCTTCCGTATCATCCTTTCGTTGCTTTCGTCTTCAGTCGCCCGTCCGTCGTCGTGCGCCCGTAAAGTCCTGTCCTTTCTCGTTCCGGTGTGCGCGCTTTGTCTCTCCCAGGACTATTCATCTAGCTTTTACCTGCCATTCCGTACTCAACTCTCTTGATCATGATACCAAATTGTGTCGCATCCCGCACTCTTTGTACTTCACACACTACCCTGTCTCTGGCCAAACCGTTATGTATCCCTCATCATTACCCCGGAGCATTGCGAAGATGCATGATGTGCATGTATACCACTATTCCCGCATTGCAAATCCAAGTCACACATTCTGTGTATCCCGCTTGCAGGACTGTCTTTTGTTACGGCTCAGTCTCTGCCCTCTCCAAGAGAGAATTAGATAGAGCCAATACTCTCGCATTTGGACCGCGGAAATGCCTTCTTTGAAGCTCGCGGTGGTGCTCTTCGATCGTGCAAATTTCCTAGACTTCCTTGGTCCAGTTGAACAGTTCGGCTTCCTACAGCAGCCGCATTCGAGCACTGATATAGAAACGGACCGAGTTACGCTATCCATCGAATATCTGGGTCCTACTCGGGACCCTATCAAACCGGTCCGGGGGCCTGCGGTGCTCGTGGATCGCGCATTTGACGAAGTCGGAGAAGATGAGCGTTTTGACATTCTCCTCGTACCTGGAGGTATGTGAGGTATGCACCATATTGCACCACAACATGACTGCGGCAATATATGCGTCAAAGGCGATAGTAATGTTTTTGTATTATCGAAGGAATGGGGGCTCGACCCAATATGCGACCGCCGGGTATCATTGATTTCATACGCCGTCACGCACAATGTGCCAAATACATACTGAGTGTCTGCACCGGCTCGTGGTTGCTGGCAGATGCTGGCATTCTGGATGGGAAACGTGCGACTTCCAACAAGGCCGCCTTCAGGAGCGTCAAGGTAAGCCTACCTACCGGCAGGGCCGCGTCAGCATCAGTTTGACATTGATCATTAGGAAGCGACCAGCCCTTTAATTGATTGGGTGCCTCAGGCTCGCTGGGTGGTGGACGGAAATGTTTGGACCAGTAGCGGGGTGACTGCAGGTGGGTATAAAAGGATTTCAAATGATTCAATGGGTTGAGGGAGGACCTTCTAGGCCAGGACATGGCGGCGGCATTCATCGAACACATTGCAGGAAAGGAGCAAAGTGACAAGATACGTGGAATCATCGAACTTAGTGTCAAAGGTCCTGACGAGGATGAGTTCGCTAAGTG
>Ga0307515_10020177_pt1 | contig 11914 bp, 8 predicted proteins | sample 17_EM_MG_FD_194513 | JGI IMG/M metagenome (GOLD analysis project Ga0307515, IMG submission 194513) | Populus trichocarpa ectomycorrhiza microbial communities from riparian zone in the Pacific Northwest, United States - 17_EM | ecosystem: Host-associated > Plants > Roots > Unclassified | place...
CATTGAAGGCATCTCTACCTAGTATCACTGTGAAAAAGAGAAGAGGTAGAGCTCTTAAACCCTTCGTTGCTCAAAGACTCCAATAAAACGCACCGTTTGTTTCTTTTTAGTTTTTACTAGTCGTCCTTTATAAAGAGGATCTGATCTGCGGGGAGAGAGAGGACCTGTTGGGTCCGGTCTGGACGCAATTCGTTTTGGGCCCCCCCTTTATTTGGGGCCGGTCTGGACCCAATTAATTTTGGGTCCGGACACGCGGCCCACTTTCTGCTGGGGGAGTGTCTAGCGACAACTGTACTGATTTAATGCATTCTACATGAATAGAATCAATTCCTGAACATAGGTAATTAAAGCATAACTTCAGCTCAAACAATAGTAACAAAAAAAATATTACAGGGAATAAATTGCACACAAGTAAAAAAATTTACCGTTATAAATTAGCGCATTCCTGGAGGAATCAATAAATGGCTGAATTATAGGATTCAGTCCCCTCAGCTGCAATGTGGCACCAATAAATTGCAGTTCGCCAACATAATTCCCCAGTTGAGTATAATTAACAGTTTTGCCATTGGAACAACTCTGCAAAAACGACTGGTCGTTTTCTATTTTACCGTCCTCGATCACAACTGACACCAATTCTCGGTCCTCGCCAGAGCTCAAATTTTTATTATGATGCTGAAGTATAACCTTCTTGCTGCCTAAGCTGTCGGGTCCTCGTCTCCGAAGAGCTGGTTTAAGATCATCTACAGAGAGCGAAACTAACCGGTGCCCAAAAAATCAAAACACAGGTAAATTTAAAATAAACAGATAAAAATTATTGTTGATTAAAGAGATTCTTGCTTACTGCCTCGGGAGGATTATGAGAATGGAGGAGGATGGATGATGATAAGTCGATGCAAATTCCATGCACAATCAGGGCGATTCCACACATCCTACTATGTTCTGCAGTAGTTCTTTGCTTGGCATAGGTTTTGGGAGGGTTTTAGGATATTTTCCTTTAGTTTCTCTGTCATTTTTGAAATTAAAATTTCATTTCCCCATCGGCAAAGGCTTCCATAGCATAGTGGTAGTGCGTTCGCTTCGTAAGCGAAAGGTCGCGAGTTCGATCCTCGCTGGGAGCTCTGGCGTGAAGGGATGCACTAACAGCTACCCTGGATTTGTTATTTGATCTTGATTCGACAGTTTTTCCCAGTCTCCGAAGATTTTTTTCCAAAAGCCCATTAAACAGTTGTCCCGTAGTACTCCAACCTCGAAGATCAGGTTCGACGGGTCAAGGTCTCCTAAATTCAAAAACTTTCCACGAGACGTATGGAAGAGTTGTTAATTTGAGACTCAGCGTAAGCTCTCTGCTTTCGAGATGCAAGCTTCATGAGGATTTATGTTAGACATCAAGAGTTTAATTATTAACAATGGAATATTGAAACAAATAATGGTTATTTCTAACGATTCAGTAAAAGAAAATGAAGTTGAGAACAAGCAGAGGTTGCAAATAAAGATTATTACCATTTTTTTCTTCTAGTGTTTGAAATCCATTTATGTTCATGATTTTTAATGCATAGAGCATTCCTCTGTTGTTGACCTTTCTCGTGTTTTTTTATTATTTATTTTAATCAAAGTGGGATTGCTTGGTTGAACTCGTTTTAGAAGAGTGAATCTATGTGCATGCAGACAGATGCCGCCATGCCGCCTTTAAATTCAACTGTTGGGTTGTTGTCAGGTTAGAGGCGATGCTCATATTTTAGAAGTGGATCTTTCCGCTTGCTCAAAGTGTGTGATTAATATTGTGTGTTTTCATTTCTAATTCCTGTCATAAATAATTTTATTTTTTTTACTTCCAATAAACTTGGTTGTTCACTAGCTAGACTTTGCTGAAAATGTGAGAGGAGAAGAAATTATCCATTTCAAGCTCCACTTTGAAGTGTGCACAAAAATTACATCATCGCACTAGCTATAGCCAGTGTAACAAGAGATATTTGAGATTTTTAAAGTATTTTTTACTTGAAAATATATTAAAATAAAATTATTTTATTTTTTAAAAATTATTTTTAATATCAGCATATCAAAATAATATAAAAACACAAAAAAAAATATTAATTTAAAACAAAAACAAAAAAAACAAATTAATTTTTTTAAAAAAACACTTTTAAAATTAAAAAATAATCAGGACCGAAAACTATAACCACATGTAGTTATTGCATGCCAAGCTTCCGCGTTTCAAAAGAACTCGGAAATGCTGTGTTTGCCAGAGAATGCCTTGACATCTTTTCCTGGTAACTAACGCTTCACCTGTAACTCTTCTTTTTAAAGTATTTTTTACTTAAAAATATATTAATATTAAGAATATTTTTTAAAAATAAAAAATATATTATTTTTATATATTTCTAAATAAAAAACAATTACTATTACACTTACAAACTCTACTTAAAAAGCAACCCATCAATTTTTGTCTGGTGATGAAAAAAACCCTACTGATAAAGAGAGGAGAAATGGATAACAGAGAGTGAGGGAGAGAGAAGAGAGTTTTTTTTACTGAGACGATGCACTCCTAGGGCAACCCTTAAAAAAATAAATAGTTTTATTGTTATAAATTGCATAATCTTCGAAATTTTTTAAATTTTAAGGGATTGCACTCCAAAAAGCAGTGCAATTCTTTATTATTATTTTTTAGGAATTGTTCTACTCACATTACAATCCTAGAACTTTTAATATTTTAAAGAATTTCACTACTTAATAGCTCAATTTATTTAACAAAAAAATTATAGTAATGTAATCATCTGTAATTGCACTACTAAAAGTAGTGCAACTATTTTGAATTTGTATTTTTATAGAGTTTATACTATTCCTGGTTTATTTCTCCAATTAATTTTGAATGGAGCTAGTATGAAAAAAAAAATCCATTATTTCATTATTTATTCGCATTCCCAAAAAGAAGTAGAAAAAACAGCAGCAACTCGCAGACCGCACGTATAAACCACACTCCTTAACTTCCACGCAACCTCTCTCTCTCATATTTGCCTTTAACGCGTTGATTCCACACCGCGTACCTACCCTCCCTGTAATACAACTCATTCGCCCAATAATCACCACCGTCGAATCACGCAACCCAACTCAATCACAGCCATCAAACTCGCTGGATCTCACAATATACCTCACGTGACCCTCTATTTTATGGACCCCTCTTAAAAAATAACCGGAGGACACGGCAGTCAACAGTACAACGTAATACAAGATTTCTCACCCGCCGCGCGCCCACTCTCCTTCGTTCTCAAGTAAAAGAGAGAGAGAGGGAGAGAAGGCGAGAGTTGGGCTTCTTCTTCATACGTTGAAGTCCGCTGAGCGACAAATAAATACCAGTCCAACCCTAATAAAGTATAGATTTCTTCGCCGTTTGTACCTTTCTTCGCCAGCAACCGCACCGTTACGTCTCTCTCTCTTCCTCTCTATAGAGATAATAATAACCATCTAGCGCCGCAAGGCACAGTCAGTGTAGTAGATTTATTCATCATCTCTCTTGGCGGCGAGGGAGAGAGATAGTTTACTGCTGTTTTAACAAGGTTAGACATCACTTAATCCTGCTTTTGTTTGATTGATTGTGATGTTTTTGGATCATCTGCTGTTTCATTGAGTGGTTAAATCATAAGGATCGTTAAATTAGGGGATTGCATTGCTGTATTTGTTTAGATCTGGCTGTTATTTTTTTAGTTTTTTCTTAATACAGATCTGGATTTTTTTTTGTATCTGAGTGGTTACAGTTTGACTTGATCGAATGTTTTTTTTTGTTTTAGCTAATGTTTGTTTATGTTCTTTTTAGTTTTATTTTTGTTTAAATTATTTGATGGACTGGTTTTGGCTGTAAAGTTTGGTTTTTTGAATTTGTTTTTTTTTTTTTTTTTTTTGCCTAACACAACTAGTCAAAATCTTAGCTTTGGTCGCGAAGAAAACAGTACTGGGTATTTTATTGGAAGATGCAGAAACATTATCTTTCTCTTATATTGATTAGTGTTGCGGCCTAATCTGCTGTTGGTGTTATTGTGTTTCTTATTTCTTGTTTAAGAACCAATTTTTGAATAAATTGGATGTTAAAATGATAATGCCAATTGGGCTTTCTACTTTCAAGCCCCATACTCTTCTCTCTTCTTAAGCATATGGTTTAGGGTTCAGATTTTGAGATAATGAAATTGGTTCCGCATTGGGATTAGGGTTTGATGATCTTATGTAACCTCTTTCTTTCTTTTCTTAAGAAAACCGTTGTTTGTTATTTGCTAACTTTCATGTCATTCATGTTGTGGACTATGATTGCCTAGCATTTGTTGTGAATGCAGTATTTATTTGCGATTATGGTTTGCCGCTATGTTTGTGCTGGTATATGTTTTGTAATTTCACTTTCTGTCTAATTTCAAGTATCATGCTTAATATTCTTGGATGTTGAGTTTCTTATTTTTGTCTGCTTTACTTATCACTCTCCATTCATTTATATTTATATGTAAATTTAGCTTGGCTTTGATTTAAAACCTTCGTTAGTGAATAGTATGTGTTTATTTCCGCAGAGATGGCAACACAGGTGGATGAATCTACCGTCAAACTTAACCCAAAAGTGGTGGGGAATGCCTTTGCAGAGCAATACTACAACACCTTATCCAAGTCTCCAGAGCTGCTTCATAACTTCTACAATGATTTGAGCCTGATCAGCAGGCCAGGCTTGGATGGTTCAGTGTCTTCTGCTTCAACTTTAGAAGTAAGTTCTGTGCAACGAAAATTTTAAAGTTTACCTATGTAGCTTGTTTGTTGACTTTAATAACTCCTCGGCATGCAATAACAGCACTAGTCATGTAAACTCAGTCACACTGAAGCTATTCTTTTGCTTTGATTGTTTTCCATTAATCCCTCGATACTCATTTTGTTCTCTTAAATTGTTTTACCTTGTGCTAGTTCTATGAGAAAATGTTGGTTCTACCACTTTCTGCCATTCTATTTTCCACCGAAAACAATTGTGGACTAGAATTTTTCCTGCTTACACCACTGTTTTAACCTTTTTTTATCTGTTACTTTGGCTTATGCTGTGGCCTTCCCTGACAAAGAAATTGGAACCTTTTTTGGGTGCAGGAAATTAAAAAATTGATACTTTCTCTTGACTATAAGAATTGTGTAGTGGAGATACAGACTGTTGATTCTCAAGAATCTTATGAGAATGCGGTGATGGTGATAGTTACTGGTTTCTTTGCTGGAAAGGACAGTGATAGAAAAAGATTTACGCAAGCATTCTTCTTGGTCCCACAAGATGATGGGACGACATACTTTGTTCTGAATGATATTTTTAGATATGTGGAAGAATCAGAGAATAAGAAAATTAGTGATGCAGACAATATTGCTCCACCTACACCTGTTACCCCATCCCCTGGTAGGTTTATGTATGGTTTTCATTGTATTTTTTTGTTGCTTTAATGCCCAAATATTTACTATTAACTTCGTAATTACAGAGCCACCTTCTGTTCCTGATCACACTGTCGCTGTCAATGTATCAACCAATTTGGAGGAGGGTGGGGTTCAAGCTAAAGAATCTGGCCATCCCTTGGACAATGGGGAGATTCCCACTTCTGAGAAAGATATTGTTGTTGAGAAAGAGGTCGTTGCCACTCAGAATGATGCGCACCCAGTTTCTGAGGCAGTTGCTTCTAGTGTGCAGGAGGATGCTCCCAAGAAGTCTTATGCATCAGTTGTTAGTACTTTTTTATATATATATTTTTTACGAGAATTGGTATGGAATATGATTGATTCTTTTGTTCTTGTTTGTTCAGGTAAATGCATTGAATCTCAAAACACAACCATTTCAACAAAGGGTTTCAGATGTGAAACCTGTGAAACAGTCATATACAGCTGTACCACCCATGGCTTCTTCTCATCAAACAGGTTCTCCTCGCCCACCCGGCAACAATATTGTGGAAATCAACAACAACAGTACTGCAGGTTTTCATTTTTATATATTTTTAGTTTATGTTTGGGTTAATACTTGGATGGAGTTTGTAGCTTTTCTTGCATCTTTAAACCTCTTTTGCTCAATTTTCCTGTTTCAGTTGAGGGTTACTCCATCTTTGTTGCAAATTTGCCTATGGATGCTACTGTTGACGAGCTTATACAGACTTTCTCAAAATTTGGGGCTATAAAACCTAATGGTGTGCAAGTCAGAAGTTATAAGGTTGGCCTCGTGTTTATTCTTGTAAATTTGTGTTGAAAATTGTCTTCTGAAACAATATTTATGTGTTTATGTTCCCCTTCTCTCTACAGCAAGATAAGAACTGTTTTGGCTTCGTGGAATTTGAATCAGCTAATTCTGTGGAGAAGGCCCTTGAGGTATTACTGTTTTTTTAACTTTTCTGGAAGAAAGTCTTTTTTCTTTCCAAATTGTTTGCTAAAATGTTGGATCCTACATTATGGTGTACAGGAAGAATTAATTTTAAGTTTAGAATTTCTGTAATTTTATTGTTATTTAGGTCTCTTGCTAACTTATTTATAATATTTGGATTTTATTAATTTGGAATTTCTATGTTAGTGGCATTTGTTTCCAATTTTATTCAGAACTCTTTTAGGGCTTTATTGTCTCTAAACAAGCACACTCTTGATTATGCTATGGAGGCCATTTTATGATGACTGGAAGTTGAGAGAATCTGTCTCACATTTAGAGGTTTGAAGAAACATTCCTGCGTGGCTTTATCTTTGGGTTTTTTTGGATAGGGTACAAATGATTGTTCCTTCAATAACCTTTTGCTGCCATGCAGGCAGTTTATATTGCTTTGTTAATATCCCAAAGTCTGGTCTCAGTTTCATTTGTTCATTTCAAATGCAATTACTTTTGCTGCTCCTCTGTTGATGGGAGTTTTTGTGGTACGTTCAGATAATGTCATTAAACATTATGAACTATGTTCGATAACCTCTGTTGTTCAAACGATGTTTATCTGCCAACACTTGTTTGATGAACTACTTATTAGAAGTATAAATTCTATTATCATTATGCAAAGTTCTCTCTCCCTCTGTCTTGCCATTATCTGTAGTGCTCTCCCCTGGGTTGTAGTTTGAATCTGAAACCCTCCTTGGGGTATTGTTACTTTAACCTCTTCTACAATCTTTGTTGCTGGCACCTCATTATTGGTAATCCATGCTTGAATGTATGTTTAAGGCATGCACTTTCCACAAGTTGCAAGTTCTGCTCGCGTCTGAGATTGTGTGCTATTTCAGGTCTCTACTGTGACGATAGGCACTCGAACAGCACATATTGAGAGAAAGAATGGTAAGATGAGTTGTTGATCCATATAATTTAGCTGTCTGTGTTTTGTCCCAGCAATTGGAGGGTACATACAACTGACTATGGTGTTTTTGCAGCCAAAACTGATGGTGAAAGGTACCCTGTAAGAAAGGGTGGTTTTAGGAACGACAATTTTAGGAACCGTGGAAACTTTGGTGGAGGCCGTGGCTATGGCAGAAATGACTTTGAGAATCAGGGTGGAGTCTCAGGTCAAGCTCGGGGCACCACCGGACACAATGGAGAAGCTAACAAGAAAGTTTATCAGAATGGGTGGGCTAGAGGTCCCCGTCAAGCTCAAGCTGGGAGGAACTAGGCCATCTTTTTCGCTCGAATTATGTTTATTACATTTTCCCCAATTCACAATTAGATAGGAAAGATTTAGGCTTGCTCGAGGCATTTTTAGTTCTTCGTTAAATTTTGGTATTATTAATTTAGTTGTTCTTGGGTATCAGGAGAATGGAATATGCAGGGCATTGTGTTTTGGATTTTTTTTCTTAAGAAATTATTTTAAAGAAATTTTCTGGTGCTGATGATGTGGTTTCACAACATGCTTAAGTTGCCATGCCTATTTGAGTGGAAAGCATATAAACTTCGTTCTGGTTAATGTAGTCCCGTGGAAGATAATGCCAATTCTGTCACCGCCTTGTTTGATCTGCTTTCTGGCAGACTCGAAGAAACTGCTGCAAGCTTCCTTTGTCTGTACATGCATCAGTCCACTAGGAGGAGCCTGAGAGGCTGCTTGATCTCCCTGCATATCTTCTTTTTCTTTGGATATTATATCAATTCGTTCCTACCCAACAAGATCTTCGGCGCCCCTGTTGTTTGCATCTGGGAGGGCATCGCTTCTGCCACTCCGAATCCCATGATAGCTGCAAGTGAAGGATAGCTATCCACGTCTTTTTGTCACTGTCTTTGGTCGATAGCATTTCTGGGAATTCGTCGGATGATCTCCGATGTGCTCTTCTGACTTGGTTTTCTTTTTATAAACCTAATTTATTGTTTTATTCTCCAAAGATCATCCTACCCGAAGTCCTGACAACATGTTTTGTTTTTAAACTAATCCGATTTCAGAAACGAAAAACAAGAAATATACGATTTGATAAGGTGAGTGGATCAGAGTAGAGTCAATGGTCAAGGGATCCCTGGATAAAAATAATAGTAATCCACTACTTAAATGGTTTGGTCAAAAAGATTCCATCGTCATGTCATTAACCATGTAATTTAGCTCTTTTAAACAATTTGGAAATAGGTGAGGTATAAATTATTTTTTAAAATATTTTTTTATTTAAAAATATATTAAAATAATTTATTTTTATTTTTTAAAATTTATTTTTGATATATCACCTAAAAAAATTCTAAAACCATAAAAAAAAATTTCAAAAGTGTATTTTTACCGCAATTCCAGAAAAATATCGAAACAGTACCAAAAACTTACCTTTTGGTGTCCTTCTCACCCTACCCATGATCAACACGTGGCCTGCAAATATGCCGGAGAATCTTAAAAACTAGTCCTCAACGTCAATGACGTGTCCTGGAAAATCACCCTCGAAGATCTCCTACCCCACTCTGCTCTTCTTTTTCGCCCGTCCTTTTCTCGTCTTGTCATTAAAAATGCCCATGACCTTGTGGATGGAGGTAGAACTTGAAAATTTTTGGAGGAAGTACGATGATATGACTGTAGCTACAGATGAAGCTACGAATAAAATAAAATTAAAAATTAAAAAGTATTTTCAGTTATTTTTTATTTAAAAATATATTAAAATAATATTTTAAAAAAAAATATATTTTAATATCAGTACATCAAAATATTTAAAAACACAAAAAAAAAAATTAATTTGAAGTAAAAGATAAATAAAAAAATTTAATTTTTTTAAAAATTATTTTTTAAATATAAAAACAAACAGGGCTAAATCAATAATAAAAATTTATAAAATTTATATTAATTATCTTGAGTTTTTAGTTTGATGATAAAAATTGTTTTAATAAAATGGTGATCAGAAAGGTTTTTTTATGTAGAATGAAATATAGTTAGTAAAATTATTTATTATTATAAAATATCTTTATATAATGTTATGTATGTAATTACGGACACGATGTATACTTGACTGTTGTGCTATAGAGTGTTGTGAAATTCAATTCATAAATAATTTTGTAGCATGTTATATTTATATACAATTTTCAAGGGAAATTTTATTACTATAATTTATTTGTTTTTTTAACAAGTGATGAAGCTATGAGATTTAATGGTTATCTACTGTTGTATTATTAAATATCAATTGACAGGCGCAACAGAAGCTCTGTCTTTAGAGATTAACATGTTGTCTGGTGTCTAGTTAGCTTGTATTTCTTTTTGTTTAACGATAGAAAAAAAAATTATTTAGTTAGATGAATATCTTTTACGAGCTAAGATAACTTGCATTTCATTCGTAATAACTAGTTTTTCATACATTTTGTATGCATAAATTTATCTTGTGTGGTTTTAACCACATATTTTTTAAAAAAATGTAGTTTTATTAAAGTCACAATTAAAAATATTTTTGTAAAACCTAATTTTTTTAAATTATAAACGTATAAATTAACACAATATCAAACACCGAACATGGTCGTAATTTGTTAGAGGTTATTTTTTGAGTTAATTACGATCTTATTTGGTATTCTTTAAAGGTATTACTCTAATCATCTCGTCATGATCTTTTAAATGATACTGAATGTGTCAAAAAAATAGAGCTCTTATGTGTTCTTGGTGACATATTATTTCTTTTTTTGCCCCCCTCGCCCTATTTCTCCCTTCCTCCAACCACATCATTTTATCTTTTCTTTTTTTTATATATTGAATTTTGAATCTCATCTTTTGACCATTAAATCTTCATAAAAAATTGAGTTAACTTTTGTCTAAGTTAATTAACTTGCAAAATGAACATATCTTGAAACATCACTAAATAACAACTATTTAATTTTAAATAGCGGTTGTATATATAAATATATCATGAAACACGACTGTTATTTTAAATAATAATTGTGTACAAAAATAATATTCTCAAACATGATCGTGTTCAAATTATACTATCTTTCAAATATTTTTTTCAACTTGTGTTGCTATCATAAAAGTTTTAGCAAACTATGTTGCATTTCAAGAAAAATCCCTTTTCTCGCAGATTTTTGTGATTGGGTTCCTCATTCAGTACTGAATGGTTGTTGCATTGACCATAGTTAAACTTAGACTAACAATTTAGGTCATGAATCATAGATATGAAACCTTGCCTCAGGGTTGACCCGGTCAAGAAACGAGGTTGCGTGTCGCACGAGCTCATTTAAGCCAGCCCGAAAAAATAGAAAAAAAATTATAGCTGCGGTTTTAATATCTTGAATGGATAAGTTTAAAAATAGTGCATGTGGATGCGAACTATAAAAAAAAAAACGTGTATTGTAATAGAGTATAGTTACCCCATATTGACAAGTTAAGAAATAATTCAAGTGGATTTGTGCTATAAAAAAAATGTAAAGTACAATATACTTATCACACATCAAAAACTCATGAAGGAACAATCCGTAGTGTGGTTATCCCATATCAAAAAAATTAAAAATAATCCATGGAGATGTAGTCATATATAGTTATCTTATATTGAAAAATTAAAAAACAAAACATATAAAGACAAGCTATAAAAAAATACATTTGGATATGGTAAAAACATGAAGTGAAGTATAATTATTCTAATCTAAAAAGTTAAGAAATTATAAACGTGGAAGCAAGTTATATAGAGTTATCTCATATTAAAAATAAAAAGTTAATAAATAATTTATATGAAAATAAGCTATATGTAATTATTTTATATCAAAAATTTATTAAATAATTCATGTAAAGATAAATTATATAAACTATCAAGATCTCAGATGAATCCACCACGCAAGACCACGCTCCATTGCTATGAAATGAATTAAATCCTGACAGATGATATTTTGGTAAGTTATATGTGGTTGGTATGTGTACAAATGATAATATTATCCAGTAAATCAAATCATACGTCTAATCTTATATGTATATTTTTATATAGTATTACTACACAAACATTGTCAGAAAAAAAAAAAACATCCTACACAGAAGATATCCAAACAATAAACAAACAAACTCAGAAATTCTGCTTTTATTTTTTATCTTTCCAAAGAAGAATTGGAATGCCAAATCCAGCTGTCATTTTTTACGGAGACTGAAAGCTGCCGGTGGAGTATGTTTGGCAGTGTGGTAATGATTTCTTTTCAAATAACTTTTCATATCGAAATACATGTTAATGATGTTTTTTTATTTTTTAAAAATTATTTTTGACATCAGCACATCAAAACAATTCAAAACATATAAACCGTATTAAATTTTAACAAAATTTTTTTTTGAATTTTATGAGAACGCGGTTTCAACCGCGTTCCCAAAGGCTTCCAACCATTGTCTCGACTCTCGAGAAGCTGTTGGTTTTCAAGACGGGGAAGGACGACTAGTTTTGATCTTATTTACGTGTCAAGCTTAATGGTGCTTAAAAAAACGATTATTTTTAAAAAAAATAGCAAAGATCAAAGAAAAAAATTGTCAAAATAACTCATTTAAAAAAAATTATAAAATAGCATAGTTCG
>Ga0307515_10020178_pt1 | contig 11914 bp, 13 predicted proteins | sample 17_EM_MG_FD_194513 | JGI IMG/M metagenome (GOLD analysis project Ga0307515, IMG submission 194513) | Populus trichocarpa ectomycorrhiza microbial communities from riparian zone in the Pacific Northwest, United States - 17_EM | ecosystem: Host-associated > Plants > Roots > Unclassified | place...
ACGGACCGGACAATCTCACCAAGCCACAGGTCCACACACTCCCCCCCCCCACTGATGCGTAAGCTTTGAGACCGCCAATCCCAACTCGCGTTTTCCTTGAGATTTGGTTGCGGTTAGGCGCACGAAACGCTCTTCATGCAAAAATCCATGGTCACACATCAACGCATTTCCAGCAATCGGCTTCGAGGGCACCGTCTAACCTGTTCTCACAGAAGTTACACACATCTAGGGGGTAACGAAGGAGACAGACGGAAGGATAGGACACGTCCAACACGACAATGAGTCAAAACTTCATCAACAAACCTCCACCCTCCTCTAATCCTCGAAGTTTGTGATGTATAACATAGACATTACGCTTCAGTACATAGTCAACACCCAAAAAAAAAAGAAAAAAAAAGGAGACAGAGTTGACTTCTACTCCCAAGTGCCATTGGACTAGGAGCGATGACGCTTATGAAGCGCTAGGAGCTTGATAGCGACACGAACCCGTCCCCATCCAGTGGGTCCCTTCTTGGGAACAACAGTTAGTGGGGGTACCCCACCGCCACGTCCCCGTACATCCGGCAGTCCTCCTAAAAACATTTCGGGGTCAGGTCAGCCACAAGGCAGGGTCACATGTCGGGTTCATACGCTTACTCTTTTCCCCCGTACTGTTGTTTGGACTCGAGGGTTGCTCTGTTGGTTGAGCCAAGGGCGGTTGAATTACGGTCGGGTTCAACGGAAGGAAGAGTTGGAGGATCATGATCGTACATACCTGACTGTCGTGTAGGTGAATCAATTTGTTGTGGTCCCTTTGCATTGCTGGCCTCTCTCACATCGCCCTCCCCACGATTACCCCTCGGATCAGGAGCCCCGTGATTGCTTTCCGTGTCGTCAATGTCCCACACGTCTTCAACTCCCTGGCTTCTCCTTACGTCGCACGCCCTACAAATAGTCTGTGCATCGGCCAGGGTGAGGACCATGTGGTGATGGTACTCGGAATCATCTGCAATCGTGAAGCTCGAAGCATCCGAAGGGATCGAATCGCCCGTCTGAGATGATGGCGTGGTGGCCGTCGATTCGGGTGGGTCCAGTGTGCTTCGTCTGGACCCGGGGACCCGATTCAAGTTTTCCCGGTGCAGGATTGTTGACGTCGTTGGCCAAATTACATCATTCTCGATAGTGTCAGGGGTTTCGGACAATGGGATAGGTTGGCTATTCCGACCCTGGTCCGTTGCATCAAGTATTTGCATTATCCCACCCCCCGGACGTTGTCTCAGGGTTTGATGACCTACGGTGCTCGTAGATCTCTCTGGAAGGCTGCCGGTGGCGGTCCTTCCATCGGCGTTCAGAGGGGTCGTGTCACTTAGGGTACGCTTGTGGATTTGTTCGCGATATTGTAATATTTCGAGGAGCCTTGGAGACAGTGCCGCGTCCGTCTGCGGAGTTGTAGGGCCCGACCCCACTAATCCTTGGGTGGTGCTAACGACATCGGCGAAACGGTTGGTGGGGGACCCTACATACCTGAAAACACAACATCACAAGGTAAATGCTGAACCTTTTAGAAACGCGCTAATAGGGGGGATTCTCACATCTCTCGTAGAAGTTCAACCACTTCCGACGCTTTCAAACGTTCATCGGGAGGGTATTGCCAGCAGCACTCTGTCATCCTCCACAGATCATCCGACAGACCTAATGTTTCTGCCCCATGTGGTCGAAGAGGACGTTCTCCCGTCAAGACTCTGAAGGTAACCGCGGTGGAGATCATGCCGTTGAAGGGGACGTTCCCCGTGAACGCCTACGAGAAAACGATTGATATTGAGCACCTGACACATCGGATCATGATGTTCACGAAAGCTGGAGCATACCTCAACCACGACCATCCCAAATGAAAATATGTCCGCTTGTCTACTTGCAGGGGTGGTTCCGAGCAGCACTTCCGGAGCGGACCATCGCACAGTATGCCCCTTTTCAGATTTGATACCCCTAGAGTGTTTGCCATACGCAATCGACGCGAGACCGAAGTCGGTAACCCGCGCGTGTCCGTTACCATCGATGAGAATATTGGGCTTGGGAAACGTCAGTGGTTTCCTCGATTGCCTTTGCCGGCGATCTAAAACTTACGCCCTTTAGATCCCCGTGCACCATGTAACAGGTGTGGAGGTAGCTGATGCCCTCAGCCACGTCCAATAACTTTGGAAGGATTTGGTTTACTCATATGGGGAAAACAGTTGTATACGCACCAGGCTTACTCGGTCCGCGCTAGGATTGGCATTCACGTATTCCGTCAAGGTACCATTAGGCATCCACTCCGACACAAGCTGTAACGGCGCCGACATTGTAACACCCAAGAAAGGTACAACATTTGCATGTCGCAGTCTCTTCCAGACAACGGCTTCTCCATATAAAGCCTTGCAAAGTGTCAGCGACGTTGGAACGCACAAGAAGTTCACGGGCATCACGCACCGCCATTGGTTCTTTCTGGCTATACGTATTCGCATCGTAGACTCTCAAAACTTTGATACACACTTTTTCGCCTCCGAGTGATCCTTCCCAAACGTCAGCGAATCCTCCATACGCAACAGGGTAGTCGCTCGTTATGCTCAGTCCGTCCGATACGACGTGTGATGATGGTAAAATGTTGTGATAGCCGCAAATGTGGCGCAGTCTCCGAAGACAACGTCGGAACAGTGCATCTGTTACTGGGATAACATCTAGCGCCTGTGGCAGATAAGGGTTCAAACGTTCAAACGTTCAAGCGTTCAATACGAGTGGAACGATATTGCACAGAGATTTGGTTGTTACATACTTCATCCAAGAAGTCGATTAGCCGAGCCGACTCGGGTTGTTGCAGATTGAGAGAATATTCCCCATTCTCGTCGAGTAGGATGAATGTGTGCAGTGTGCGTAAGAATTCTGACGAGGATCTTTCCAGAGCACAGAGGCGCTGTAGCACTTCAGACTCGGTGCCGGACATGGGGAGGAGGCGGCGGCTGGACCAAAGGGCCCCGGGTGTAGGTGGTGGAAATTGTGAAAAAGTCCGGGCGGGGGACTGACCTGCCTTAGAAACGGCCAATTTTTGTCCGGACGTGTCCGGGCTTTTCCGACCCCAAAGAGTTAGGCCCGAAAACGTAGCAAGACGGGTCCAAATTTGTCCGGATGGGTCAACCAAACTCGCCAATTTATGTCCGGGGGTCCTTGGACCAAACCAGTGTTTCGCAGGTACCTTCGATATGCATGGAAACAACCTATGCTGGTCAAATGCTGGGACCGTCTCGATAGAGCCACGTTTCCGCAAATCACAAAACAAGCATGGTGACCGCCGAAGCCTCGGGGGATCGACTCGTTCCCAGACTCATTGCGTACGCTGATTGGATACCTGCAACCACAATTCTCCAGAATATGTATACGATGAAATACGCTCTTGATAAGAATAGAGTTAGAGAAACACGAGGAGTTTCCCCGCGGGGCCGATCTCCCAGTGGCACTAATGTTCTCGATGTTCAGTTCAGGTTCGGTTCGCCCCCGCCAAATTTTTACGATTTGGCTGACAGCGGTTCAGTTCGAACCGAACTTCGAGATCATTATCTAAGACTCCCACCCCCCGTGTGCTGTCCTTTGGCCTGCCACGAGTGATGCTCCGAGTCACATAATAATGCGCCCACCCTTTCTTGGTGGCGGAGCTGAGGATTGTGCCCGTGGTTGGACAGCCTCGGTTGATGCCCCATTGGGCGATATCGGGTCTGGGAACTTGGTGAAAAACCTCGGACCTTGCTCCTGGTCGAGCAAACTCAGAAGTCGTTCTGAGTCGGTTGGATTTATCAGAAATCGGTCTGAGTGGATAGTTTTCAGTTCGAAGTTTAGGGGCCGCACAACTCCTTCGGGGTCGGGGGGCCACAGCCTTCGCCCGAGGTCGACCAGCGGCCTGTGTGGATCCGACTGGGGAGAAGTTGAGAACGGAAACGAAGACGATTTCCGAATCACTAGAGTAATTTGTACGCGCTCGGGAGGGGGGTGTTGTCATCGTTGCTGTTTTCAACAAACACCTCCCATCTCCTCACGATCTCTTCCACTGTGGATCGTTTCTTAGGATTCTGTTGCCGACACTCTCGAGAAGCTTCCAGATCTCACCGGTAAGTCCTACTGCCTGAGCGTTCTGTGGCATGTCCGGCCCGCCTCCCTGCGAGATGCGGAGCACTACCGCTTCGTTCTTCTGTTCCTCAAATGGTATCTTCCCGGTGAAGACCTCTACCGCAAACATCCCAAAAGCAAACACGTCAGCGGTTTTTGACTCCATCTCCGGCATGCTATTTCCTTTGCGAGGGGGGTTGATGATTTCTGATGCCTAGCCACCTGGAAGTCCCGACGGCTCCCGGAGTCGCAGCCACGGTGAAACTCGGATTGGAGTTGATAGGTGCCAATCCGTAGTCTGTCAAACAAGCGCGACCCCTCCGGTCGATGACAACATTCGCCTATAACCAGAGAATCAGCATGAGTGTCTGCAACTCCTCGAGCGGCACGTCGGGACCATCCTTGACCGAGTCGCATCTTTGACCGCCAGAGATCACAGAAGGGCGACTACATTGGCTCTACGCCGGCAATCTACAGACAAAAAACTTGTTCAAATCTACGAATGCGACCCAAGGTACCTGGAGCGAACCCAGAAAAGCTCTTGTTGCTGGGGGAGTGTGATTTGATGTCATGGTGCCACGAGCAACCGAAGGAACGTGCGGCCGTTCTCCAGCGTAATCCAATGTAGGTAGGTCTCTCGGCCGGGGAGCCGCGAAGCTGATGTTTCTCAACGTGGTACCGTGTGCCGTTTTCATTCATTCCCGTGTTCCAGAACCAGCCGGTGAAAAGAAAGCCGGTTCCTGCCGTTTTGGTGCACTCCAGAGCCCTTGGTGCTGACTGTCAATTACGGAAGCGAATCGAAGTCCTTCGAAAGGGACTGTCGGGTTCCAGCCGATTTTTTTCGCGGCCTAAGCGCTTCCAAGCTCGTGGAAACTGACTCTGGCTTTCCCGATGAAGACTTGTCCTGAGCTCGAACCTCTGGCAGGGGGTCGTTAACTCGGAAATTACCAGACGCAGAATCGTCATATCCACGGCTGCTTCCCACCCTATGTCACACAAATCTCGGCCAGGATGGTTGATGTATGATGAGTAAGCCCATGATCCCGTCGGTCTTGAAGCGTCGCGCTCGCCTGCTGATGAGGTGCGTCCTTTCATAGAAAAATGGACTCCCTTGGGCACGGCGAGGCCCTATGGTAGCACATCATTTTGTTGATCGTTGCGAATGATATCTAAAGACTTGGAACCCACCCCCCACACGCAGCTACACTTGCGTCGGCATCGGAAACGCAGGCTTTATCCGTAATGGGAAATTTCATCTGTTGTTCTCAGCCGGTTTACCGTTGGGAGAACAACAACTGGGAGTCGACGTTCCCATCACATTCAAACAATTGGACGTCGGAACTCGGTAGACGACGACCACTTGGCTGCCTTCATACCACGGCTATTGAATCTGCCCAATACGGGAGAAGGTGATGTGTGGGTGATGGTATGATAATCGCCTAGGCCAACCTATAGCCCCATGACGGCAGATGCGAACCTGAGTTGGCATCAGCAACTAAAGAAAATACTTTTTCTCGCTTTTTCTCACTTATTTCCACTTATTCCCCACTTTTCTGGATAGCTGGTTCCATTCCAGTAGACTATTTCCCAGAGATTACAATTCCCATTCGTTCTTTAGATTTTGACCCCAAAGGCTCCGCACCCAGGCATCGCAACATTGAGCAGGTCATGTGTTGACCGCAAGAAGGTCGGCAAGCTCGTTCTTTCATTGAGCTAGCCACGAATGTGGGGCGCAGGACACTTTGCTACTCTATCTCCCTCGGTCTACGTACGGGCCGGAAGCGGGATCCCACAGATTCCCCCCGCTAAGCGCTTTGATGTTAAAACCTGCTTAACTGCCGGATACACGCGAACACCCACGGCCACACGCCAACGTACATCTAGGAATCGACCCCAGGGACACCATTAAACCAATTCGCACAGAAATTACACGCAGTCAGGGAACAGCGAAGGATGCAAAACTGGCTTCCACTACTTCTCGGTGTCTTTTGACTAGGGATGATGACGCTTCTGAATGACTAAGCCCTTGGTCATGACCCGAACACGTCCCCACCCGTTGAGTCCCTTCCTTGGAGCGTTGGTTTGTTTTGGAGGTGCGTCCGACGGTCTGTACTCCCCACCGCATTCTCGGCTCTTTGAGTTCTCCCGCTCCGAGGTAGGCGTGGCCGATCGTGATGATTGTCTGTGGTCGCCCAGTCCAAAGACAGCCAATAGCCCCTCTACCACACCTATGGGGAATTCTGAGGTCAGGAATTAGGTGCAATAGGTGTGGAAGGATGGCACATTCACCTTTTCTCTTACTGCTACTTTGTCGACTCGGGGTTGGCTCGATCTCGAGTGATTTCATGGCCTGGGTGGTGGTGTCGAGGTCGGCCCCCATCGGAGGGAATGCTAGAAGACTACGATAGTGCGCACGCCCTCGGGGCAGAGGTCTGCCAGGTTTTTGTCCAAGTGGTCCCCGTTGTTGTGTTTCAGGTTTCGTTGTATTCCTAACTTCCTTCGTATCGTTATCCCTACGATTACTCCTCGAATCCAGAGCCCTAGGACTATTCATCATGCTAACCATATGGTTGGTCTCCGAACCAGCCGAGGTGGCGCGTTGACACTCGGAAATATCCACAGCTGTGAAGCTCGACCCCGAACCATTCGAGAGGGTGGGCTCGTCCTCCTGAACCAAGATTTGGGGTATGGTGACTCCCGGGTCCGCTGTATGCCAGGAATCATTTCCGGTGGTGCTGACAGTGTTGGAACTCGAGGGTGATGAAAGAGAGGAACCTTGCAAAACTTCGCCTACCGCCTTGAGTCGTTGCATGATCGCACGCTGCCCCGGTGTCCTAAAAACTGGAGCACTCTTTTGTGTTGACTCGCGGTACTGTAGGATCTTGAGGAGTTTCGGTGAGAGCGCCGCCTCCGTCTGCTGAATCGTGGGGTCGGACTCTGCCGATCTCGGGGTGCAACTAATCACATCGACGAGAGAATTGTGGGAGGACACTGCATACCTACAAGAACACCGTTACATGATAGCCACCGAGTCGATTAATACTGGTTCTCACATTTCTCGCAGGAGGTCAACCATCTCGGACGCCTTCAAACGGTCGTTTGGATGTTGTAACCAACAAGATTCCGTCATATTCCACACAGAATCCGTCAGACCAAGTTCGCGTGCATCATAGGGCCGAGATGGCAGTTGTCCGTTCATAATCTTCCAAGTCACTGCACTGGAGATCATAGGGTAAAATGGTACATTCCCCGTAAATGCCTACAAAGGGCATCAACACGGCCCTAGAGTTAGAAAGCGATTCATCCCATTGCGGTGATACTCTGCAGGAGCGCGCACCTCAACCACAACCATCCCTAAAGCGAAAATATCCGCTTGTTTGCTCGTGGTGCATTCACCGGACAAGATCTCCGGCGCCGACCACCTTGGGGTATGACCTTTGTCGGACCTGGGGCCTCGGGGAGTGTGTTTGCCGTAGGCGATCGACGCGAGCCCAAAGTCGCAGACGCGTGCATTTTCCGAGCCATCTATCAGGATATTTGGCTTGGAAACGGTCAAAGACGTGCTCGGGATACCACCCTACTTTGCGAATATAACACTTACGCCCTTCAGATCCCCGTGGACCATATGGCAGGTGTGGAGGTAGTTGAGACCCTCAGCCACATCCAAGAGCTTCGTGAAATTCAGTTCAGTTGACCATGCGATGTGGTGGTGCACCTACAAGGCCAATTCGGTCCACGTGGGGCTTCGCGTTCACGTAATCCGTCAGGGTGCCATTAGGCATCCACTTCGAAACGAGCCATAACTGCGTCGTTGTAACACCCAAGAAGGGTACAACATTCGGGTGCCTTAGTCTCTTCCAGACTACTGCTTCTCTGTAAAAAGGCTTGTATAACATCAGGGCCATGAAACACGCAAGAAGTCACGGATATCACACACCGCCAATGTGTTCTTGTGTTCACCTTCATGCGCAGGATGAATCCTCAACATTTTGACGCAGACTTTTTCGCCTGCAAGCATTCCTTCCCACACATCTGCGAATCCCCCATATGCAATGACATATTCGCTTGTGGTCTTCAGCCCAGTAGATATGATGTGTGACGATGGCAAGATGTTGTAGTGGCCGCAAATATGGCGCAATCTGCGGAGGCAGCGTCGAAACAACGGATCTGTGACCGGAATGACGTCCAGCGCCTAAAGGTGCAAAATAAACGGGTGCGAAGGGAAAGAGAGTTCACAACGGTTCTACTATACCTCATCCATGAAATTCACTAGCCGGGCGGACTCAGATTCTTGCAGACCGGAGGAGTATTCCCCGTTCTCATCGACTCGAATGAATGCGTATAGCGCGCGCAAGAATTCTGAAGAGTGTTTGTCCAACAAATAGAGACGCTGAAGGACTTGGGAGATGGTCATCGTGAAGAGCGATGTCGAAGCCAAGCCCGGACCCTCCCGGCTTTGTCGAGGTGGCTGGCTTCCACGTGTGGTTGAAACGGCCTCAGCGTAGACATGCTCTTGCACATGGGTCGCTGAAACGCGTATTAGGCGTTCGTTGGACTGTGTCGTCGATCCTTGCCAGCTGCATGATAGTGGCGCGTCGAGGGTTTGATCATGATCCATTCCCTTCCCACCCTAGTGTGCCTCGGTCCGGGACGGACCGGGATCACCCACGTCCCCTTCTGCTGTGAGACCCGCCCGTGTCATCCTTGCGATTTTGTTTGCGATTACTGCAGTTTGTGTCACTACGTGAACGCGGACTTCGCCCCCTTTGCGAGTGACATCTGCATGTCAACTCTCATATTTGGGAGTGAGGCGAGATCTTAGTGCTGCAAAGAGACAGTCCCCGCAGCTGGCCTCGCCACGCCGATTTCGTCCGGTTTGTTGGCCTGGGGAACGTGTTACCTAGTTCACTACAAGGGGGAAGCATTGTGGTATCTCAACTTAGACCTATATTGCTTGCACTGCTGTGTACCGGTCATTCATCGACCGCACGGAGTCGTTCCGCAACGAGAACACGTTGCACACTCAGCGGCTGGTGACCTCGCGCGGATATCCAGATCTGTGGGGGAGTGTGGGTGATGACTCTCCTCCCGAAGATCACAGCAATCCGCACAAACCAGTGGGGCGAGTGTAGAGGGGACTCGCGATCAGTGAGAACTAGACTCACAAACATAACGAGATCCCCCCAAATATGGGAGCTGTCGTATAACAGTGCCTCTCAGGAAGGGGACGAGTTCACAATGAGCGTGTTCGCGCAGTGATGCAAACTGCAGTAGGCGCACGAAACGCTTTTCGTGGAAACATCCGTGGTCACAAATCAACGCATTTCTAGGAATCGGTTTCGAGGACATCGTCCAACACGTTCGCATAGAAGTTACACAGTAAAGGAGACAGAGTTGGGTTCTACTTTCCACTATCACTGGACTGGGACTGAAGACGCTTATGAAGTCCCAGAACCCTGGTCATGGCACGAACACTTCCCCATCCGCCAGGTCCCTTCTTGGGACTGCCGGTTTGTGGGAGTACATCCGACGCTCTGAACTCTCCGCCTCGTTCTTTGCCTTTCGCACCACCTCCACGCTCCGTGGTAGGTGTGGGCGCTCGCGTCGGAGGTTTGGAGCCTCCACCGCCACGTCCCAGCGCACCCAGTAGACCTCCTAGACCCGCTGGAACATTTCGAGGTCAGGTCAGTCACGGGGTATGATCGCACGTCGGGATCGTACGCTTACTCTTTTTCTCCACACCACTGCCTTGAGTCTGGGTTCGCTCTACTGGTTTGATATTGAGAACGGCTGGATTACGGTCGGTCTTAACGGAAGGAAGCGTCGGAGGATCATAACCATACGTACCTGTTTGTTGTGCAGGTGATTCAGGTCGTTGTGGCCCTGATTTCTTCGCATCCCTGACCTCCCTCACACCGCCCTCCCCACGATTGCTCCTCGGATAGGCGGGCCCGTGATCGTTTCTCGTGTCGTCAACCCTCCTCACGTCATCAACTCCCTGGCTTTTCTTTACGTCACGCACCCTACGATCAGTCCGTGCATCGGGAGGGGTGGGGATCGTGTGGCGTTGGTATTCGGAACCGTCCACAATGGTGAAGCTCGAAGTGTCCGAAGGGATCGAATCGCCCGTCTGAGTTGATGACGTGGTGGCCGTCGATTCGGGTGGGTCCAATGTGTTTTTCCTGGACTTGGGGACTTGATTCAAGTTTTCCTGGTGCGGGATTGTTGATGCAGTTGGCCAAATTACATCACTCTCAATGGTGTCGGGGGTTTCGGATCTCGCGGGCAATGGGATAGGTTGGCTATTCCGACCCTCATCCACTGCATCAAGTATTTGCATTATCCCGCCCGCCGTATGTTGTCTCGGGGTTTGGTAACCTACGGTGCTCGCTGGTCTCTCTGGAAGGCTACCGGCGACAGTCCTTCTATCAACATTCAGAGGGGTCGTGTCGCTTAGGGTACGCTTGTGGGTTTGTTCGCGATATTGTAGTATTTCGAGGAGCCTTGGAGACAGTGCCGCGTCCGTCTGCGGAGTTGTAGGGCCCGACCCCACTAATCCTTGGGCGGCACTAATGACACCGGCGAAGCGGTTGTTGGGGGACCCTACATACCTGAAAACACAACATCACAAGGTAAATGCCGAAACCTTTAGAAACATGTTAGTAAGAGTGAATCTCACATCTCCCGTAGAAGGTCGACCACTTCCGACGCTTTCAGACGCTCTTTGGGAAGGTGCTGCCAACAGCACTCTGTCATCTTCCACAGAGCATCCGACAGACCTAATATTTCCGCCCCGTGTGGCCGAAGAGGACGGTCTCCGGTCATCACTTTGTAGGTAACCGCTGTCGAGATCACGCCGTGAAAGGGAACGTTCCCCGTGAATGCCTACAACGTTGACGAAAGTTGAGCACCTGACACGTCGGATCATGATGTTCACGAAGCTAGAGCATACCTCTACCACGACCATCCCGAATGAAAATATGTCCGCTTGTTTACTTGCAGGGGTGGTTCCAAACAGCACCTCCGGAGCGGACCATCGCACAGTATGCCCCTTTTCAGATTTGATGCCCCTAGAGTGTTTACCATGTACAATCGACGCGAGCCCGAAGTCGGTAACCCGAGCGTGTCCGTGACCATCTATGAGAATATTGGGCTTGGAAAATGTCAGTGGTTTCCTCGATTGCCTTTGCCGGCGATCTAAAACTTACGCCCTTTAGATCTCCGTGCATCATGTAACAGGTGTGGAGGTAGCTGATGCCCTCAGCAACGTCCAATAACTTTGAAAGGATTTGGTTTACTCATATGGGGAAAATAGTTGTATACGCACCAGGCTTACTCGGTCCGCGCTAGGATTGGCATTCACGTATTCCGTCAAGGTACCATTAGGCATCCACTCCGACACAAGCTGCAACGGCGTCGACATCGTAACACCCAGGAAAGGTACAACATTTGCATGTCGCAGTCTCTTCCAGACAACGGCTTCTCCATAAAAAGGCTTGGAAAGTGTCAGTGACGTTGGAGCACACGAGAGGTTCACGGACATCACGCACCGCCATCGTCTCTTTCTGGTTATTCGCATTTGCATCGTAGACCCTCAACACTTTGACACACACTTTTTCGCCTCCGAGTGATCCTTCCCAAACGTCAGCGAACCCTCCATATGCAACAGGATTATCGCCCGTTTTCCTCAGTCCGTCAGACACGATGTGTGATGATGGCAAAACGTTGTGATAGCCGCAAATGTGGCGCAGTCGCCGTAGACAACGTCGGAATAGCGCATCCGTTACAGGGATAGCATCTAGCG
>Ga0307515_10020179_pt1 | contig 11914 bp, 8 predicted proteins | sample 17_EM_MG_FD_194513 | JGI IMG/M metagenome (GOLD analysis project Ga0307515, IMG submission 194513) | Populus trichocarpa ectomycorrhiza microbial communities from riparian zone in the Pacific Northwest, United States - 17_EM | ecosystem: Host-associated > Plants > Roots > Unclassified | place...
GTACACGGCGAGCGCGTAACCGCCGAGGGTGGCCAGGAGCGTGGCCCCGCCCGCGCCGAGCACCACGTACACGACCGTGTTGAACAGCCACCGGGTGAAGACCCCGTCGTCGTAGGTGAAGGTGCGGCGGATGTTCTCCCAGAGGGAGAAGTCGTCGGCGAACCACAGTCCGAAGGAGTCGAACAGGCCCTGCTGGGTCTTGGTGGCGTTGATCAGCAGCCACGCCAGCGGGATCAGGGTGTAGATCACGGCGAGGTAGGAGACGACGGTCAGGGCGACGCTGCGGCGAGGCCTGGACGGTGTGTGGAGGCGCGGTCCGCGGCGGGGCTTGAGCGTCGGCCGCCGACGTCTCGTGGCCAGGTTGGTCGCCATGGTTCAGCTCTCCTTCCGCATGCCGCGCAGCTGGACGACGTAGGCGACCGCCATCGTGAGGACGCCCATGATGATGGCCACGGTCGCCGAGTAGTTCAGCTGCTGTCCGGCGAACGAGAGCGAGTACGCGTAGAGGTTCGGGGTGAAGTACGTGGTGATCACGTTCGGCGCCAGGTTCTGCAGGATGCTCGGTTCGTTGAACAGCTGGAACGTGCCGATGATGGAGAAGACCGTGGCGATGACGACGGCGCCGCGGATGGCCGGGAGCTTGATCGCCGTGATCACGCGCAGCTGGCCGGCGCCGTCGATCTCGGCCGCCTCGTAGAGCGAGTGCGGGATCACCTTGAGGGCGGAGTAGAAGATCAGCATGTTGTAGCCGACGAACTCCCAGGTCACGATGTTGCCGATGGAGGCGAGCATCAGGTCGGCCGACAGGGGATCGGGCAGCGACAGGTGCAGCGCGTCGTTGATGTTGCGGACGAGGCCGAACTGGCTGCCGTACATGAAGCCCCACATGAAGGTCGCCACGACCGCGGGGACCGCGTAGGGCAGGAAGACCGATACCCGGAAGAAGCTCGCGCCGTACAGCCGCCCGCTGTCCAGCGCCAGCGCGAGCAGGAGTGCGACGAACAGCATGACCGGGACCTGTACCAGCAGGAACAGGCTGACGCGTCCGGCGGCCGACCAGAACTGCGGATCGGAGAAGGCGCGCAGGTAGTTGTCGACGCCGACGAAGGTCGTGCCGCCGATCATCTGGTTGCGGAAGAGGCTGAGATATCCCGCGTATGCGATGGGGGCGAGGAATACCAGCGCGAACACCACGACGAACGGGCCGATGAACCACCAGCCCGTCCAGCGTCGGCCGCCGCCTCGGCTCGTTCGCCCGCCGCGACGTCGGCGTGAGCGCGGCGGTCGGGTGACCGCGTCGGGCTCCGCTGTCGTGCTCATGGTGCTCCTCGCTCTCGGGATCGGGCACCGAGGTGGGGCGATCCTTGATGGTTGCGTAAACATCGCGCGTCACACGACCGCAATGTTTACGCAAACATGAATTAGCATGATGCTGTCACCGGATGTCGGCGACGTCAAGAGCCCGCCTTCGGGCGGCTCGCGAACTTCTCGACCAGGAGGTGGCATGTCCGACGCTGCGCAGCCGGCACGGCGGGTCTCGATGGCCGATGTCGCCGCGCTGGCGGCCGTCTCCCCGCAGACCGTGTCGCGGGTGTCGAACGGCCATCCGGGCGTCGTCCAGGCGACGCGCGACCGGGTGCTCGCGGCGATGAGCGAGTTGGGCTACCGCCCGAACGGGGCCGCGAGGGCGTTGAAGAGCGGACGGTTCCGCACGATCGGGGTCATCGTCTTCACCCTCTCCACGACCGGCAACATCCGCACCCTTGAGGCGATCGCGAACTCGGCGGCCGGCGAGGGCTACGCCATCATGCTGCTGCCCGTGGCCCTCCCGACCCAGGACGGGGTGACGGGCGCCTTCAGCCGCCTCGGCGAGTTCGACGTCGACGCGGTGATCGTCATCATGGAGGTGCACCTGATGGACACGGCGAAGGTCCAGCTGCCACCGGGAGTGCCCGTCGTCGTGGCCGACTCCGACGCCAGCGACCGCTACAACGTCGTCGACACCGACCAGGCCGCCGGAGCGAGGCAGGCCGTGGAGCACCTGCTGGACCTCGGTCACCGGACCGTGTGGCATGTCGCCGGCCCACCGGCGTCGTACGCTGCCGAAGGTCGAGCCGTCGCGTGGCGCTCCACCCTGGAGGAGCGAGGACTTCCGGTACCGCCGCCGCTGCACGGCGACTGGGCCGCGGAGTCGGGGCACCGCATCGGCCTCCGCCTCGCCGACGAGCCCGGCTGCACGGCGATCTTCGTCGCCAACGACCAGATGGCGCTCGGTGTGCTGCTGGCACTCCACGAGAGAGGCAAGTCCGTGCCGCGGGACGTCAGCGTCGTCGGCTTCGACGACATTCCTGAGGCGGCCTCGTTCATCCCGCCGCTGACGACCGTGCGCCAGGACTTCACCGAGGCCGGGCGGCTCTGCGTCGAGGGCGTGCTGCGGCAGATCCGCGGTGACGACGGCGCTCGCGGTGCCACCCTGGTGCCGACCGAGCTGGTGGTCCGGTCGAGCACCGCGCCCCCGGCGCCCTTAGGCATCGAGTGCGGGGGAGAGGTCACGTCCGGGTCTCCGCCGACGGAGACCCGGACGTGAAGGACTACAGAGGCCCGATCGATCCGCCTAGACGGTGATCGTCCACTTCTGGCTGGCCGTTCCGTTGCAGGCCAGCACCTTGAGCGTCTTCCCCTGGGTCTGACCCGTGAGGCATCCGACGGCCGTGGCCACGATGAGGTAGGTCCCGTCGGCGTTCTTGTCCAGCCGCCACTTCTGGTTCGCTCCCGTGGTGGCGGTCCAGATGTGGGTGAACTTGCTGGTCCCGTCCTGGAGTTTCGCCGGATCGGTGTTGCGCTCCAGCGACTTGCCCGTCGCCATCACCGGGATGATGCGGTAGGTGGCGTCGGCGTTCTTCTTGAGGTTCCAGCGCTGCGCGGGGTGGGCGTGCTCGTTCTCCAGCTTGACGAGCGTCCCGTTCGCGGTCCCGGCGAAGTCGAGGTCCGCCACGAGATTGCTGGCCTTGTTGGTGATCAGCACGTTCGTCATCGGGATGCCCGGTGCGAGACCGCCGATGAGGAACACGCTGTCGGCGATGTTCCAGTTCGACGCCAGGTAGCCGCCGGCCACCGGCTTCGGGTTGAAGTAGGAGTCACCGGCGCAGTCCACCCACTCCACGAGCGGGTTCGGGCAGTCGATCAGCTCGCCGGGCGGGTCCGGGATGCCGCCGTCGTCGTAGCACATCAGGTCGCCGATGAGGTAGCAGTGGCTGTTCGAGGTCGCGTACGGCGCCTTCGGGTTCACCGCGCCCATCGTGTGGAGCAGCTCGTGGACGTCCACATTGGGGTTGTCGAAGCAGGTCGTCGTCATCCCCACCATCGCCCAGCCCGACTGGTGGTTGTTCAGGTTCCCCGAGCCCGGCGTCTGGTCCTGCGAACCGCCGTAGCCGAGGCCGCAGGCGTCGTTCTCGGTCCACACGACGTACTTCCGGTCGGCCCGGCCGAAGCCCAGCGCCTTCAGCGCGTCGATGACCTTCCCCTTGTCCGCGTTGTCCATCGCGGCCTGCGGGACCACCACGCGGGTGATCGTCGGCTTGCACGCGGCGTCGTGGACGAAACGGAACTCCCGTCGCTCGCCCTTGTCCACGGCGGACAGCACGAGACGGGTGTTCAGGTTGACGGCCCGGGCGTCGAACCGCGCCCGGTGCTCCTCCAGCCGATCCGCCTGACCGTCGCCGCGTACGTAAAGCAGCTGCACACGCTGACCGCTCGTCCCGTCCCCGTCGCACGAGGGCGGTGCGTCGTCGAGCGCGGCGAATGTTCCGGCGCCCGAGCCCGACGCCCAGTCCGGCGGGAGATCGTCGTCGACGACCGGTACGTCGGTGCCGTCGGCGGGAGCGGCCGGATCGGTGCCGGCCGAGGCGAAGGACATGCCGAGCAGCCAGACCGACGTGGCGGCCAGGGCGACCAGGAGCGTCCTGAATAGAGTCTTTCGGGTGAAGGGCATGCCCGGCAGTATGTCCTATGTGGATGGACCGGCGGTATGCGTCGAATATCAAGATTTCCTTAAAAGCCCGAAGGAGCGCATATGACCACCGGCACCGTGCACAGCGAGGGCGCCGACCTCGTCTACGACCACGAGGGAGACGGCCCGCCGCTGCTGTGCATCGCCGGCGGCGGCGGCGAAGCCTCGCAGTTCGCGCGCATCTCCCCGCTCCTCGCCGGCGACCACACCGTCATCCGCTACGACCGGCGCGGCAACTCCCGCAGCACCGGCGGCGCCGACCTGGACATGGCCCAGCAGGCCCGCGACGCCGCCGCCGTGATCCGCGCGGTCACCGGCGAGCCCGCGTTCGTGTTCGGCAACAGCGGCGGCGGGAGCATCGGCTTCGCGCTCGCAGCCGAGCACCCGTCCCTCGTGCGGGGGCTCATCGCGCATGAGGCGCCGTCCGTCGCGCTACTCCCCGACGCCGACATCTGGATGGCGTTCACCGACCGCGTCCACGCCACCTACCTCGCCGACGGGGCGGCCGCCGCCTTCAAGATCTTCGCCGGCGAACTCGTCGGCTTCGGCACCGGCCGGCACGAGGGCCGCATCGGCTCGGGCGAGCCGGTGTCGGCGAACGCGGAGTACTCCCTGGCCCACGAGTACCTCCAGTTCGCCCGCGACCAGCCCGATCTCGACGCGATCCGCAGCAATGGCGTACCGGTCGCGACCGCCTCCGGTCTCGACAGCGCCGACGCCTACTACGCCCGCACCGCACGGGCTCAGGCCGAGCGCCTGCGATGCGCGCACCACGTGTTCCCAGGGAACCACCTGGGCTTCATGTTCCGGTCGAGTGAGTTCGCCGACGCCTTGCGACAGGCGCTCGATGGTCTGGCGCCCGGGCGTTCCGGCTCATCGGCGGGGGAACAGCCGAGTGCCGTTCCCCCGCCGTGACGTCTCTCAGGGGGTCAGGTAGCACCCCTTCCGTACGCCCGGCAGCGGATCGACGCCGAACGCCGCCGTCGTGCAGCCGCTCCCGCCGGTGAACGACCGGTACACGAAACTGCCGCGGGCGCCGTAGGCTACGGTCCGCTGCCCGGTGAAGGCGCACGTCGCGGTCTCGTCCGCACAGGACGTGGCGTAGCCGACCGGGCCGCCGGTGGCGGTGTAGCAGGCCTTCGACTCGCCGGGGATCGGGTCGCCGAACGTGGCGTCGGTGCATGCGGTGTCGCCGGTGGCCGTGACCGTCTTGAACGCGCCGAAGGCGCCGTACATCACCGGTTGCCCCGCCGCGGCCGGGCAGGTGCCGTTCTGGACGGCGCACCTGGTCCAGCCGCCGGGCGGGGCTCCGTCGGGCGGCAGGTAGCAGGACTTGGCGACCCCGTCGATGGGATCGCCGAAGTGGGCGTTGGTGCACGCGACGGATCCGTTGGCGACCTGGTGGACGAAGTTGCCGTTGGCGCCGTAGGCGACGTCGCGGTTGTAGCCGGGCACGGCGCAGGTCTGGCCCTCGGCCGCGCAGACGGTGTAGCCGGGCGGGCCGCCGACGTCGGCAACGTAGCAGGACTTCACGAGATTCGCCGCCGGGTCGCCGCCGAAGGAGGCGCTGGTGCAGGCGGTGCTGCCGGTCGCGGTCTTGTAGGTGTACGTCCCGGCCCCGTAGGCCACCGAGCGAATACCGCTGAAGGAGCACGTGCCGCCTTCACCCGCGCACCGGGTGTAGCCCGCGCGCAGGGCGCCCGTGCCCGGTACGCCGGGTGCGGGAGGGTTGCCGAGTCCGGTCGCGCTCACGCTGTAACCGCCCGGAGCGACGCCGGTCAGGTAGACGTAGGTGTCGTCCTGGCTCCCGCCGGTGATGCCCGGGGCGGGTGTGAAGGTTCCGTTGCTCCAGACGACGCGGCCGTTCACCGACACCGAGATGTTGCCACCGAACTTGGGGACTCCGATGCGTCCCGTGGTGCCCGCCGGACTCGTGAGCTGCGCCGTATACGTGCCGGCGGCCGGTACCCGGGACCACGAGGCGTTGACGGCGCCCTGCGGCATCGTGATGCGGCCGTCGGCGCTGGTCAGGTCACCGGGATGCGGGACGAAGCGGTACCCGCCGGTCGCCGACTCGGGCGCGATGCCGAGCACGTCGAAGGTGAGCGCGGAGGTCGGCGCGCTGGACCAGCCGTGGGCGAGGCTCATGAACGAACCGCCGTAGGCGTGGCCGCCGTCGGCCCTGATGCCCTCCCAGAAGGTGCTCTTGGTGCCGATGTCGCTGCCGAGCATGTGGCCCCAGGTACGGCGGATCTGTGCCAGGGCGGTGTGGTCGTCGTTGGCGGCGAAGTGGGCGTTGAGCTCCATTCCGCCGGCGAAGGGCGAGACGTTGCCGCCCCATTCGGGGGTGAGGGCGCCGTAGGGGCCCCACCTGGTCGCGAGCTGGGCGGTGATGCTCCGCGACTTCGCGGTGGAGTCGGTGAGCCCGTACCAGACCGCGAGCGAGTTGCCGTCCTGCGGATAGAGACCGCTCGTCGGGTTGTCCCTGTACATCCCCCTCGCCGCGTCCCACAGGCGGGAGTTGGCGGCCGCCTTGACGGACGCCGCCTTAGCGGTCCAGCTCGCGGCGAGCGCACTGTCGCCCCTGGCCGAAGCCAGGGTGGCGCCGTCAGTGAGCGCGGCGTACATCAGCGCATTCGCGGAGATGTTCTCGCCGCCCTGCCCGGAGCGGGCCCAGTCCTGGACGGCCGTCACGTTGAGGAGGCCGCTGCCGCCGATCTTGCCGACGATGAAGTCCATGCCCCGCTTGTAGTTGGACCACTCGGCGTCAAGCCACGCCCGGTCGGCGGTGTACGTGTAGTACGTCGCCGTGCCCAGGAGCGTCCAGAGGTGGTAGGTGTCGGAGCCCTTGAGGTTGAACGGCGGCCCCGACCAGGGGATTTCACCGGCGGAGGACTGCACGTCGTACATCGTGGAGAGCGCGTTGCGCGTCGAGGTGAGGTCGCCCGAGTAGGCGTACTGCGTGGGCACGGCGATGCCGAGGTCGCCGGGCCAGACCGTACGGTCCCGCTTGGCTCCGTCGACGAGGACGGATTCGCCGACGCCGACGGTGGCCGCGTTGTTCCACTCGGTCGCCGGGGGTGGCCATGCGCGGCCCTGGTTGGACGCGATCGTGTTGAGCTGCACGGTGTAGGCCCCGGCGTACCAGATGCGGTTGAGCAGCTCGTCGCTTGAGTTGAAGTAGTTGGCGTAGTCGGCCGGGTTGGCCTTGCCCGGTGCCGCGGTGAAGGCGAGGCTGACGCCGTTGAGGTCCACCCAGCCGGAGGTGCCGAGGAAGACGGTGAGGTAGCGGAAGCCGCCCCGCTGCTGCGCGGTGGGCGTCGTGTAGGTGCCGTTGGCGGAGGCCGTGGCGTAGAGCGCTCCGTCCTCGCCGTTGCGGCCGCTGCTCAGGTCGCTGTTCGCGCCCACGTACAGGGACGACTCGCTGAAGGCCAGGCCGACCCGTTGGCCGCTACCGCTGACGGCACCGAATGACAACGTTGTCATCCCACCGACTTCTTTGCCGAAGTCGAGCGTGATGGACGACTGCGCGCCGGAGATGCGGGTCGGCTGTCCATTGAGGACGTTCTGCGGGCTCGCGACGTTGCCGGACGTGCGGTACACCGCGGTCGGCCTGACCGTGCGGGAGGTCGGCGAGTAGTTCATGGCGTTGAGCGCCTCACTGCCGGCGCTTGTCAAAGGCGCCGGGGGCGCGGCGGGTGCGGCGGCGGCCGGCAGCGCGGGGCCTGCGGCCAGCACGGTGGCCGCGACCATCGCGAGGTTGAGTAAGCGGGATCTGCTCGGCGACGGATGGGAGCGCATGGGGACCTCCTGGACTGGTGCGGATGACGGCGAAGCGTCGTTTGAAACGATTCAATCGTTGGTGACGAAACCCCGTGGTCGATGAAAGCCGGTTGCGCGAGGAGTCTCGCCGAAGTTCCACCCATGATGGGGGCGCGGAATCGGGGTGTCAACCCGTCGCGGGTTTCCTTGGGCGGGAACGAAAGGGCGCCCGGGGACGTGGCCTCAGCCCTCGCCGGCGCCCGGGTCCCAGTCCAGCAGCCGGACCTTCGCGACCGTGCGCACGTGCCGGCGCATCGCGTCGGCTGCGCCTTTCGGGCGGCTCTCGGCGATCGCGTCGAGGATCTTCTGGTGCTGGGCGAGGGAGCGCTTCGGGCGGCCCGGCTGGCGCAGCGACTCGTTGCGGCTCTCGGTGATCTGCTCGGCGATCGAGCGCATGAACTCCGCGAGGATCGGGCTGTGCGCGGCGGCGGTGACGGCGGCGTGGAAGAGCCGGTCGCCTTCGACGCCGTGGCCGCCTGAGTCCATCTCCTCGGCCATGTGGACCAGGGCCGCGCGCATCGCCGCGACGTCCTCGTCGGTACGGCGCTCGGCGGCGAGCTCGGCGAGTTTGGTCTCCAGCGCCTCCCGGGCGTCGAGGACGTCGGGCAGCCGGCTGCGGCGTTCGACTAGGCGATCGACGGGTTCGGCGTCGAGGTTGCCGCCGACGAGGTAGGTGCCCCCGCCGTGGCGGACCTCGACCAGGCCCTGGACCTCAAGGACCACGATCGCCTGCTTGACCGAGGCCCGGCTGACGCCGAGGCGCTGGGCGAGCTCGCGTTCTGGGGGTAGCCGGTCGCCCGTGCCCAGGCCGGCCTCGGCGGCGTAGTCGCGGAGCCGGTCGAGCACCTGCTCGTAGAGACGCCGGCGGGCCATCGGGCGCAGGGCTTCGGCCATCTCGTCCCCCATCGGTCTCTCGTCACCGGACGGTGGCAGCGTAACACCGGGTGTCCGAGTGGCTGACTGGCGAAGTGGCTGAGCCAATTTCGGCCGCCGCTATTGACCGGATCGGCAACGAAGTCTTAACGTGGCTCAGCCACTCGGCCACTCGACCGCCCCTTACCCTGGCGCGGCGCCCAACGACGGGAGCCCTGCGATGTCCCCCGAACTGATCTCCATACTCGTGCTCGTGGTGGTCTTCGTCATCGCCACCACCAGATCCATCAACATGGGCGCACTCGCCTTCGCCGCCGCCTTCGGCGTGGGGACGCTCGTCGCCGGCCTCGACGCCGACGGGATCTTCGCCGGGTTCCCCGGCTCCCTCTTCGTCGTCCTCGTCGGCGTCACCTACCTGTTCGCCATCGCCCACGCCAACGGCACCACGGACTGGCTGGTCCACGGCGCGGTCCGGCTCGTCGGCGGGCGTGTGGCGCTGATCCCGTGGATGATGTTCGCCATCACCGGCCTGCTCACCGCGATCGGCGCGGTCAGTCCCGCCGCGGTCGCGATCGTCGCGCCCATCGCGCTGAGCTTCGCCGCCAGGTACAAGATCAGCCCGCTCCTGATGGGCGCGATGGTCGTGCACGGCGCCCAGGGCGGCGGATTCTCGCCCATCAGCATCTACGGCGCGATCGTCAACGGCATCGTCGCCGACGAGGGGCTCGCCGGCGACCCGGTCTTCCTGTTCCTGGCGAGCCTCGTCGTCAACCTCGTGATCGCGGCCGTCCTCTTCGTCGTCCTCGGCGGTCTCAAGCTCCCACGCCACGCCGCCGAACCGGTCGGCGACGATGAGGACGCGAGCGAGGACACCGCGGCCCGGCACCTCACCCCCGTCCGCATCGCGACGCTCGCGGCCCTGGCCGCGCTGGTCGTCGCCGTCCTCGGCTTCGACCTCGACGCCGGTCTCACCGCGATCAGCCTCGCCGTCCTGCTCAGCGTGTTCTGGCCGAAGACGAGCAAGGAGGCCGTCGCCCAGATCTCCTGGCCGACCGTGCTGCTCATCTGCGGTGTCATCACCTACGTGGGCGTCCTCCAGGAGATGGGCACCATCGACTACGCGGGCAACAGCGTCAGCGACATCGGCGTCCCGCTCCTCGGCGCCCTGCTCATCTGCTACATCGGCGCGATCGTCTCGGCCTTCGCGTCCTCGGTGGGCATCATGGGCGCGCTCATCCCGCTCGCCGTGCCCTTCCTCGCGCAGGGCCAGGTCGGCGCCGTCGGGATGATCGCCGCGCTGGCGATCTCGGCGACCGTCGTCGACGTCAGTCCCTTCTCGACCAACGGCGCGCTCGTCCTGGCCGCCGCCCGCGACATCGACCGCGACCGCTTCTTCCGGCAGCTGATGGTCTACGGCGGCATCATGGTCGTCGTGGTCCCGGCCGTGGTGTGGCTGGCGATGGTCGTGCCCGGCTTCGGCCGATAGCGCCCGCGGACACCGGAACCGACCCAGAATCAAGGAGTGCCAAGCGTGACGCCTCTCTTCCCGGCCCTCGAATCCGGCGGTGACCGGCCCGCCCTCCGTTTCGGCGACCGCGCGCTCGACTACGCGGGCCTCGCCGCGGCGGCCGGTGCGCTGGCCGCGCGACTGCGGTCGGCGCCGGTGGTCGCGCTGTGGGCGACACCGACGCTGGAGACCGCGGTGGCCACGGTCGCCGCGCTCCTCGCCGGCGTCCCCGTCGTGCCGGTCAACCCCAAGAGCGGGGAGCGGGAGCTCGACCACATCGTCGGCGACAGCGCCCCCGCCCTGGTTCTGGCGGCCCCGGGCACGACGCTTCCACCGGCACTGGGTTCCCTGCCGCGCATCGACATCGACGTCTCGGCCGACGGGCCGGTGGAGCACTTCGACGAGCCCGACGGGGAGACCCCCGCCCTGATCGTCTACACCTCGGGCACCACCGGCCCGCCGAAAGGCGCGGTCCTGCCGCGCCGCGCGATCGTCGCGACCCTGGACGCGCTCAAGGACGCCTGGGACTGGACCGACGAGGACGTCCTCGTCCACGCCCTTCCCCTCTTCCACGTCCACGGCCTCGTCCTCGGCGTCCTCGGGCCGCTGCGGAGGGGCGGGAGCGTCCGCCATCTCGGCCGCTTCAGCACCGAGGCCGTGGCCGCCGAACTCGCCGCCGACGCGACCATGCTCTTCGGCGTCCCGACCATGTACCACCGCATCGCCGAGGCCCTCGGCACCGACCGGGCCCTGGCCGATGCCCTGTCGCGAGCACGCCTGCTGGTCTCCGGTTCGGCGGCACTGTCCCTGCCCGACCACGAGCGCATCACCGCCGCCACCGGGCGGTGCGTCATCGAGCGCTACGGCATGACCGAGACGCTCATGAACACCGCCGTCCGCCTCGATGGGCCGCACAAGCCCGGCACGGTCGGCGTCCCGCTGCACGGCGTCGAACTGCGGCTCGTCGACGACGACGGCACCGAACTCGACGTCCACGACGGACAGACCATCGGCGAGATCCAGGTCCGCGGCCCGAACCTCTTCACCTGGTACCTCGGCAGACCCGAGACCACCGCCGAGTCCTTCGACGACGGCTGGTTCCGCACCGGCGACATGGCCACCCGCGACGACGACGGCTACCTCCGCATCGTCGGCCGCAGGTCGACCGACCTCATCAAGAGCGGCGGCTTCAAGATCGGCGCGGGCGAGATCGAGAACGCCCTCCTCGACCACCCCGGTGTCGCCGAGGCCGCCGTCACCGGCGAGCCGGACGCCGACCTGGGGGAGCGCGTCGTCGCCTGGATCGTCCCGGCGGGGGAGGCCCCGACCGCCGGCGAGCTCGCCGACCACGTCGCCGCGCGGCTGGCACCGCACAAGCGGCCGCGGCGGGTGCGCTTCCTGGATGCGCTGCCGCGCAACGACATGGGCAAGGTCTTGAAGAGGGAGCTGCATGACTGACCGGTTCTCCGCGCGCGAGGCGATCGCGCTCGTCGCCACCGACTTCACGGAGCTGTCCATAGTGGACCGCGAGGTGCCCGCCGACGGCCCGATCGGCTGGGCAGGCTACGAAGCGGCGCACGCCCGGGCCCGCGAACTGACCGGCGAGGACGAGTCGATCGTGTGCGGCACGGCGCGTGTGGACGGGCGCGAGGCGGTCGTGATGTCCTTCGAGTTCGGCTTCCTCGGCGGCTCTCTGGGCGAAC
>Ga0307515_10020180_pt1 | contig 11913 bp, 8 predicted proteins | sample 17_EM_MG_FD_194513 | JGI IMG/M metagenome (GOLD analysis project Ga0307515, IMG submission 194513) | Populus trichocarpa ectomycorrhiza microbial communities from riparian zone in the Pacific Northwest, United States - 17_EM | ecosystem: Host-associated > Plants > Roots > Unclassified | place...
CCACGCTTGGTGTCGCACTCGTTGTCGAACCCCCAACCCCAGGCCCGTTTGCTCCTTTCGCCTTCCGTTTTGCTAGCTATTCCCATGTGGAGTAATAAAGTTTCGTTGCATTGCATTGAGATGTGAGTATTTGTGGCATTTCGGAAGGGTTTATATGAGCGACTGTTTCGATGAACAACGCGGTCAACTTGGGACTTGCCAGAGCCTTTGCGCGTGCTGCTTTTGCCGCTCTTTCGTCTTCCATCTTCTGTAGCGCTCAGCCCTTTCTAACGCCGCCTATCAGTGAGGTTCTAGGTGTGGTCCAGTAACTGCGGACAGGTCCAAAGTAGGTAGAAAAAGTAAGTTGTATTCTGTGGGCTCGCTACGGAGGCGGAACCTTTGATGTAGTTATGATGTTCTAAAGCAAGGTGAGTGACAAGAGCCAAGTTGGTCAGAGCCCATCCGATCTTTGTTCTGACCTCCAAAGTTACAAAAACTAGAGATAGCGCACCACTGGAGTAGAAACTGCAAAATCAGCTTACGCCCCTAGCAGTATACCATAATTGATTTAAGACGTAGACGGCAGTGCAACGACGAAGCTATGGAGTCCCGCCTAAAACGCAGCCTAGCACCGAGGGGCCGGAGCACATTAGGAAGGAGTGTAAGTAACACAGGACTTCTGTCGATGTACTAGGACGCCCGACCCCAACCGTAAACGCATGACGATTGATCAGAGCCTTATTTGCATGGGTGCAACTCTTTGTCGCCTGGCGGACGGCCACCGTTCATTCGTATAGATCAGAACCACTCTGACATTACAAAACCACATTTTCCGATTTGGAACGAACAGAAAAGCCTTCGATAATCAGTTTACTTCGGCGATTCCTTTACTTGGGGTCAGAAATAGCCATACAGACCAATAAAAATGTAAGGGAGCAGGTATAGGGGAGTACAGAGTACTACTGTCATATTTTGCAGCATCGACGCGAGGACGCTCCATCGTCTACCTTGACTAGGGGTCCCGGCGGCTTCAGCTGCACCTTCGATTCTCGTCGTGGCTCTCATCACCCTCGCTGACGTGGTGTGAATCTGGGCTGCGACCCTCCCCAGTCGCTTCATCTTCTTCGCGATCGCAAGGTCTTTCGCGTCCTCATCCTCTTGCGCTCTGGTATATTCTCAGTGACTGATGACACCAGGAGTGGGTTGCCGCCCTTTTCGGGACCGGTAAGTGCACCCGTTTTTTGCTTTTTAATCCGATTTGTCGTGCTGAGGTGGATTCCTATGTTGCACCCCCGTTGGGGCTGTCGTCTGCAACCCCACTATCGCTTCAACTTCATCATTTAGTTTCCGGGCTGAGGGAGTTGCGAGAGAAAGCTCAGTTTTCATTTGTCTGGTGAGAAAGGGCAATACTTTCTTTTATCCTGACCCAACGAGAGCAGAAGGACTGAAACCCTTTCTGCACATAGTCGGTTGGCGCTTTACACTTGAGGTTCTCAGCCCCGAAGATATCGGCAGAGATGGCTAGATCGTTGATAAGGTTCGAAGATCTCCTTCCTTCATTGCTCAGTTGGTGTAGAGCACTATCCTGCCTCTGCAGAGGAAGATCGCATTAAGATAATGACACCGCAGTCGACAAGTCGACAAGTCGGATGCATAGATGACTACAACCGGAAAAGGTACAGACACGACCGATCACACTTTCTTGTCAAAGGTCTAGTTGTCTGTCTGTGTTAAGTAACTAGGCGCAGCTCAGAAGGGACAGAACCGTATAAATATATAACACACCTAGGCGCAGCTCAGAAGGGACAGAACCGTGAAGGTTTGTCCCCCCTGAGATGCACACTATAAATACAGGGAAATTCCACTTTCACATGTCCGTGCACGATCGTGGGGAAATGGGGAATGGGGAAGGCCAAACAGAATACAACAACATACGTAACCGCCAAACAGAGTACAATAACATACGTAACCGTGTGATGAGGCACATCCCACCAACACGACCCCCTGACGCATCACACGACCCCCTAACCATGAAGACCAAGCATTTCGCGGAACCAGACAAACTTAATCTTGCCAAGGGGCTTCGTGAATATGTCCGCCGGGTTTAGGTCGCCAGGAACATGGGAAACGACAATCAGGTTGCGATCCACATGGTCCCGAATCCAGTGGTAGGCACGGTGCACATGCTTCATCGTGCTTTGGTGTTCCGGGTGCCTTGCGACCTGGATCGCGGATTTATTGTCGAGAAGAAGAGGGGAGGGTCGAGACATGTTGTAACCTATGCCTTCGAAAAAATACCTCATCCACATTACCTCGCACCCAACCTTGGAGGCGATTGTATACTCCGATTCCGTAGAGGATAGCGAAACATGGGGCTGAAGGCGGCTGCCCCACTGCACGGCACCACCCCCCATACATATTGCAAAACCACCCGTCGATCGGCTATTGTCAGGGTTGCCACTAAGGTCTGCATCGGAGAAGGTCACGAATTTATCGGGCGAGGATGTGCGTGAATAGACAAGCTTGAGCCCAATGGAACCCTTGAGGTAATGAAGGACGCGTTTGGCGGCCCCCCAATGCAAAGGGCCAGGGTTGTCAACGAACCGGCAAAGCACGCCAACAGCATAAGATATGTCGGGACGCGTTGCAACAGCGAGGTACAGAAGCTTGCCGATAAGCTCGCGATAGGGAACGTTCGCCATGCCCTCTTTCTTCTCAGGGGAATCTGGGCACATCGCCTTCGAGAGCTTGAGGTTTTCCTCCATGGGCGTCGCAACAGGATTACAGTCGGCCATGTTAAAGTCCTCGAGTATGGACTGGATGTACCCAGGTTGGGACAGGCTGATAGTGTGAGTAGTACGATCGTGTTCGATCTTAACACCAAGGATGGAGGTGGCAGGGCCCTGGTCGTGGAGCTGGAAGTGCGTAGCCAGGTCCGCTTTCACCCTACGAATGGCCTCCCGAGAATTGGAAGCGAGGAGCAGGTCGTCCACATAGACTGGCATGAAGATCTTCACGTCACCGCGTCGATAGATGTAGATGGAGTAATTGCAGTCGATTCTGTGGAACCCAATAGATGAAAGGACCGAGTGAAGCTTTAGTGCCCAAAGGCGTGGACCCTGCTTGATGCCGTAGAGGCCCTTGAGTAAATGCACTACCCAGCGTTTTGGATCCTCCCCCTCATGTGGCTCACCCTCTACCTCGAAACCCTCCGGAATCTTCATATATATCTCCCTATCGATAACCCCATTGAGAAAGGCCGTCGAGATATCCACCGCATCGAGTTCCAGGTCCTCCTCAGCAGCGATCGCGATTACGGCCCGTACCGCAGCAAATCGTGCTGTGGACGCAAAGATCTCACCATAATGTACACCCGGTAGTTGACTGAACCCTTGGGCGACCAGCCGACCCTTGTATTTATCTACAGCGCCCTCTGGTGTCCGTTTGACCTTAAACACCCACCTACTCCTGATTGCGCGCTTACCAGGAGGCAATTGAGCAAGCTCCCACGTGCCATTCCTTAAGTGGGCTTCGATTTCCGCAAGTGCTGCCTTGACCCACTCGGACGCGTCTGGCCGCTTGAGAGCCTCAGCAAGTGATTTGGGTTCCAGAAGGGACGTGGTACCGAAGGCAAACTCCACTGCATCTAGTATGGGGACGTAGACATGGTCGAGGGCATTAGAGGTGCCAGTCAACTCATTCAACGCGTTCGCCTCCTCACTCAGTGCCCCTGGTTGCCGGGCACGCGTTGGACGTTTGGGTGGTAAGTCAATGGAACCCGGGTGGTTTTCGAAGTTGGACAGCAGGTTCCTGACCTCGGGAGGTGTTTGAGGTCTCTCCAGGAGATCCAGGATACCCGCAACAGGGACACGAGGCATGAGGCGAGGGAGTGCAGGTGGATCTGGATCTGGGACAGCGACAGGGTCCGGCATGGCCGGAGGGGGAACAGGTACCACGAGACCAGGCTGTGGCACGTCCGGCTCAGGAGCCATGGTATCATTGTTGACGCGTCGCACAATAGAGGGTTTGACGATGGTGGGGGACGGAGTAAATGTGGGAGGAGAGGGATCAATACGCCTATCGATAGCCGACAAGCCAGGCGGGCGAAGGGGGTAGACAGACTCGCGAAAGACGGCACTATCAGATATTATTGCACGGCGCGCGCTGGGGTCCCAGAATCGCCACCCCTTGTAATCATCAGGATACCCGATGAAAACACACTGCAATGCATGTGGCTGTAAGGCGCGGCGCTGGTCTTTCTGAAGGTGGACATATGCAAGGCAACCGAAGGGGCGGAGACGACCCACTGTACCTCTCTTGCCATAAAACAGCTCATGTGGAGTATGAGGGGCAATGGGGGCGGAAGGTAGGCGAATTTTTCCATAAATGAAGTGCTGGGCGGCGTCCTCCCACCATGTGCGCGACAGACCAGACTGCGAAAGGAGAGTGGTCACGCCTTCGTCCAATGTGCGGTTCATCCGTTCAGCCACACCCAGCTGTTGTGGAGTGTCGCGAATCGAGTGCTCGCGAGAGATACCCGCATCCGCCAGGTATTTATCGAATTCGGCGGAGGTGTACTCACCCCCCTTGTCGTCACGGAGCACGTGTATTTTCCGCTTGGTGACATTCTCGGCCCACGCCTTGTATCGCTTGAATGCGGCGACAACGCCCGATTTCCTTCTAATAAAGTAGACAGCCGGGAAGCGAGAGTAGTCGTCGATAAAGGTGACCCAGTAAAGGTTACCGTGGCGACTCTGAATAGGTAACGGGCCATGCACATCCGTGAACACTCGAGCCAGGGGCTCATCAGCGCGAGCAGCCAGCTTCGAGTGAGGCGCACGGGTAAGCTTCCCATTTACACAGTCCTCACAAAAATCATCGCCGGGATGCGGGCCCGCAACATGGGCAGGCAATCCCTCGATCGACTTGTTCCGGACGAGTTCGCGTAGGACTGGATAGGGTGTGTGGTTGAGGCGAGCATGCAGCTGCTCCATCGTGATGCGTGCAGACTCAACAGCATCATCAACCCTCCAGTTGAGGTATGTGATGTTATTGTCACGAATCATTGCCGTAAACTCGACAGTATTCGTGTGACGGTTTATCCACTTCCTCTCCGGATAATCTAAGACCTCGAAGTGTGTGTCTCTATGCTCCCGCGCGAATCTATTGGCCGAGAAGAGGCTGGTTGCAAGGACGGGGATGTAGAGGACGTGATTTATTACGATTTTAGAACCACAAGAAGACACAAAGCGAACGGATCCTATGCCATCGGAGAATATAACCTTCCCATCTGCTAGTCGAATTGGACGCCGGTCAGGCTCGAGTTTAGCGAATGCCGATCGGCAGCCAGTCATCGAACTGGAGGCGCCTGAGTCGCAAATCCACGAGTCAGTGATGGGTGAGGAACCAATGAGAAAGGCTGTAGCTACCCCAGCCGACTCCTCCGAGGCATGAGCAGCGGCGGAATGTGTAGACGTAGCGTTGGCAGTGGCGGAATGTGTAGACATAGCGTTGTGGTTGGAGCCTGAGGTGGAAGGGTGCTGCTTGTATTTACGACGACCCCCGCCTGAGTGGGAAGCGGCGTTACGCTTGGCAATGAGATCCTTGACAGCTCCGGCATGGGGGCAATCACGAGAGAGGTGGTCGGGAGAGTCGCATTTCCAGCAGAAGAGAGCCCTTGCCGCATTAGCAGAATCGGCTTCCGCCAAGTGAATCCTCTGACCCGTATCGAAGCGAACACAGGCCTCAGTAGCCTTTGCGAGCGTAAGGTCAGATTGAGTGGTGAGGGACTGACGAATGTGGTCATCGAACAGCAGGCCCGAGAGGAAGGCAAATAGGCGAAGCTCTTCACCGCGCTGCGCAGCCGTCTGGTTGCTCGGGGTAATGTGTTTGATCTTGGCGTAGCCCGAATCTATGCGGTTGCAGAAATCGGTGTAGGATTCGGTGGGAGATCTGCAGAGTGCAAGGAACTCCAGCCAAGCCTCATGGCGAAGTGAAGCATCCGCCGAGCGGTGCAGGCCGCAGATCTTCTTCCACAGAGAATAGACTGGGTCACCAGTCGTCCGGTGCCGCAGTATAATCTCCAAATGGAGATCAGACGCAGTGCTCATAATGACACCCAGGGCCTCCCGTTCGGATGCGTCCCACTTTGCCTGTGCCGCGGTATCATCAGCGGGACGAGCAGGATCGACGAGGGTGTTGTTGGTGCCCCGGCGACGCTCGATGACGCGGACATGATCGGCAGTACCAGTGAGGTATGAGATCACCTGGATTTCCCACTTGGGGAAGTTCACCTTCGTGAGTATGGGCACCTTTCGGTAATGACTAGATTCTGTGTCGGACATAACGAGGGGACGATCGGCGTGTAGGGATAGAGAGCGTGGGAACGAGTGGCAGTGGTCTGGAGGGGCGCGCAGGAGGGGCGCGAGCTCATAACCTGTTAAGTAACTAGGCGCAGCTCAGAAGGGACAGAACCATATAAATATATAACACACCTAGGCGCAGCTCAGAAGGGACAGAACCGTGAAGGTTTGTCCCCCCTGAGATGCACACTATAAATACAGGGAAATTCCACTTTCACATGTCTGTGCACGATCGTGGGGAAATGGGGAATGGGGAAGGCCAAACAGAATACAACAACATACGTAACCGCCAAACAGAGTACAATAACATACGTAACCGTGTGATGAGGCACATCCCACCAACAGTCTGTACCCTTCCCCCCTACACATCAGTCGTTGGAAGTGGAAGAACAAGTTACAGCCCATTACTTGACAAGCCACATCCATATGTCCAGCTTCCTAGAAAGGCTAACTGCATCGTGTGCTCAGGGAGAGAGGATGCCAAAAACCGTAAAGTCAGGAGGTCATATCTATTGATTCATGAAATCCTGTCCATTAGCTGTTCACAAGCGCACTGTATTCCAAAACGTAAGGAAATCTATCTAAGATATTTCAAGAACCGGGCCAGTCTACCCGCGACGGCGTCTTCCGAGTCCCAGAATACAAGTACTACCATCAGTGCTACTCTGGTTCCGGTGCTTCCAGGGGGTGGAGGTCAATATTACCGCGCCGATACAAATTCCATTTGATGAAACACGGCGAACACCTCATTCCAAATGCAGATAGTATTTTTCCAGTCACTCGCACGACTTTCCCGAACCTCGAGATATGAAAAGGATGAATTCGCTTTCCGCAGTTTGGTAGCCATGCAGTTGGCGTCGTGCTCTACCCATACTCTGCTGCGACGAAACAGAATGAAGTGTAGGTCTTTGAGGCACTTGAGTGAAGTCAGGACTTCAACGACATTGAGGATTGTCTGAAGGAAATGAGCCGCCAAGGCAAGGTAAGGTAGTCAAGCGAAACGGTCACTCACATCACAAAACACGGGCAACCACAGACTTTCTAGGAATGGAAGAATTGTCACCATTCGCTTTACCATTCGCGTGTCGAGTATTGCAGTGTGATTGAGGTGTACTCGTAACATCCGCACCCGAACGGTCGACTGCGCAACTTCTTCCCCGAACCAATTCTCATCATATCCTCGAGGGGCGCTGACTTCGATCGCCTCCACTGGTCGCCCAGGTACGAGCTGGTTGACCAGTTCGGTTGCGGCTTTCAATTCTTGGAGATTGGGTAGGGCATTCGGAGAAAATTCGCGGAAAGGACGAACTTCGCCACGCAGATCGAGCTTCCTGATCGCCCTTTGCGCAGTGAGGAACGCAGCGACACTTGTGCTAGAAACTTCGTTGTGGCTGAAGAGCATCAAGGTGAGGTCATGTAAGAAGGGAAGGTTGATATCCGCCAGCTTCATGAGTTCATCTCCGTCGACGTTCATTTCAAGCCCTGTAAGAGTAGTGGCAGACGCATGGAACATCGATCGAAAAAATTCGAGTGAAGGGTGGTCGCCATTGGTAGAAAAGTCGAGATGGGATATCTGGAGGGGTATGTGGGGCGTTGGAATTACGCTATACGGGTATATATTCCAAGCCAGAGTGATTTGGAGGGACTTTTTTGCTGCTATTCCTAGAAAGGCGTCCATAAATGCCTTGCTCAGATTAACCTGATATATCGAAACCTCTCTTAATCCAACCATCTCTGGAAGTATTTTTTGGACAAGTGAAAGCTGCTCTTCGTCGTTGCGAGGCGTTAAGATGCACATGAACCGTCCATGAAGCGCCAGACAACGGATGGCAGCGCATATTCGTGGATTGGCAAGCAGGTCGCCGATCGAACCCCTTAACTCCTTTCCTATGTGTATTCGAAGCTTTTCGAAGAGCTTGGATTGGGCGATACTACGGAGAGAGCGAGAGGTGACCGAAAGCGCTTTCAGCGACTCGCCTGTCTCCACAAATTCGGCGATTTGGAGTTGTATTTCCGGAGGGATATCGAGTAAGCCAATAACTACCATTTTGTGGATCGATTTGAAACACAGCGCACGATGGAATGGTACCAATATCCAATATGGGAATGTGTACAAGGAAGAGTACGGAACAAAACTTGGATAGACGACCTGGAGGCCACTGTGCTTATCACAATTCGCTACTAATCCTTGTCTTAATTCACGATTGTGGAACGTGCAGGTGCTTATGCTACGGGCCGTAAGGACTTCAATCTTCTTTGCTTGACCTCAGAAGCCTCCACATAGTTGGGCACGCGGATGATCGGCGTACTCAAAATGGTCGAGCCATCAAAAGCCCTGCCGGTGAGTACAAGTTGGCGGCTAAATCCCCTCCGTAGAATAATTTGCATTGGATGGCTGGACAGTGAGCGGTGTGTCGCAAATTGATAATCAACCGGGCGAGGGTGCAAACGAGAGAAGAGCATCGCCAATATCAGTTGAACTGAACGAAGCTCTGACTCGGTTGGAAAACGCATTGCTGACCACAGCAGCAATAAGGTTTTCATCTCCCTACTCGCTCTGTGTCGCTCCCGCCGCAGTTGACAACCTTTGATTGAGAACAAAATACTCTTTACTGACCTCTTTTGACTTCCACTGTAGCCGCTTCACTATAAACTCACCAGTAACTGCTCGCGGACTGGTCTCAGGGACATCTCCATAGGTAGTTGAGGGTATTGGCCTACATTTTGGACCTCATTGAACTCTGATAGTGCCAGTGTGCTATTTAGGAAACATTCACAATAAGAGAGGCGTTGGCGGGTAGAATTATGTGGGGACGAACAGCAGGAAGGAGGCACCATAAGCGCTTGATTCTGTTGATTCACATTGGAGAAACTGTAGGAGGATATAGATTTTCCTATCAGTAAGTCTAGGTCGTTTAAAAGCATGCAGCAGCCGGCATCGAGAGGAGTTCTTTCGCCTCCTTGGGATTGTGCGCGCAAATACTGGGATATATCTTGCAATTGTTTGACATACGTCTGATTGCTGGATCTAGCTTTGTCGATTTATGGAACGTGAGTGCATCCGTATCAAAGGGGCCGAGCTCTAGCATTCTCTCGTCCTTGGCAACCTTCTTCAAGCAACCTACCGTCAGAGCCTTGCCAATGTTGAGTGAGAAGGGAGCCTTGCCGCCGGTCAGGACAAAATATCTTGGACGGCGAATATACCATCTGCTGCTACTCAGTCAACAAATAGGGTGGCAGATTAAGGGAGGAAATAGTACCAGACACGTTCTATAGATAAATCAATGTGATCCTTTTGATAGGGCTTTACGAGGTAACAACGCTTCATAGACAACTAGGTGGATTCGGAAACAACCGCGCCAAGCTTAAGTCAGCTCTATATCAGCTATAACAATATCACTCGAGTGAAATAAATCAACGTACAGGCGGTCACCCTTTGAGCACGCCAACTGCAAACCTTGCTTTGCCCCCAGTTGAGAGTCCGAAAAGAACACGGACTTTACGAAACTACCTGGACGGTGGATCCGAGGCTGAGGATCCCCGAGGCCGAAGAACGAAAGCCTATCAGTGTTCCTGCGAAACGAACGAGTCGCAGCCGGGTTGATCACACGAATGAAACTGGTCAAACGTGATATCAAGATAATCTTCGGCCGAACACGTCAAAAATGAAACTGAGCAGTAAGGGAAGGTGTTTTACACATGGGAACACCGTCCTCTCTGGTTGATCGCGTTCTCCATGTGCGTCAATCCTGGCCGGTCAGTCGCACTCATTGGCACAGACCGGGTTCCCTGACGCGTCCAACCCGCGTCCTTTCACCCACAGGTGGGGCCAGGTGATTACGCAGTGAGGTGAACGCGATACGACGCGTGAAGCGTGACGCGAGATGGAGATGGGCGCGAGCCAGGCTTGGTCATGCGGAGCGGGGAGGGAGCGGTACCCTGGACACCGTTCCAACGATGGCCAATCGGGAATAATGACGAATGCGATGGAGACCGTGATTGAGGGGGTGCTCATTCCAGTGGAGTGAGAGCTAGCGGCCAGCCAAGAAAGACCAGCATGCCTTACTGACCGACTTACTCGGCCTGGTCCCTTGAGGTTGGTGGAGCGGGAAACCGAATTAGGAAGGCGAGATGGATGAGTGGTGTGGGAATGACCGGCCAGGTCGACCCAAGGTCCCAAGGCGTGTGGCTGGCTCCTCCTTGTCAAGACTCTGTTGAATATGGGATGGTGACGTAGGTGATCTGGACCGATCTGCGCAAGATGCGCCACATTATTTAAATGCGCGTCTGCTTGGCTTTGTTGTTGAAATGGGCCAGTGATGGGTGAATCCGCTCCACCTTGTCAAAAGGCCGATATGAAGCATTATGACGACATTGTGCCTTTTAATCATCTGGTCTAGACCGACCCGTGTTCCCTTCATATCATAGCGCGCAGCCCCGATCAAAATGGGAGTGTGTACGCGTCTCAGCGGCGCACGTACCTACGTTCTTGGAAACGACCAAGGAAAGGGGGAACGGAAAGCCGTTTTTCCGGTAATTTAGCGTGCACTCATGGACTCATGTACACGTCCGTGTATCGCGCACAGTGGCCATCTGCTGGAAATCTGACCGAACGTCCACGCTTGCGCGTCGCTCGCACGTTCTGGTGTGCCCCTTCGACGGACGTATTCCATTCTACACCATTCTATTCGATTCGATTCGATTCGATTCGCCTCCATACAGGGCGACATAAAAACCAACGCAGTCTCGCGTTTGGTGCCTTCTTTCCACCGCACCGTCTGCCACCAAATTGGGAAACAAGGGGACAGAGGAGCGGTCAGTGTGGCACCGCGTGCTGCGTGGTGGAACGAACCGAGGCTCTGTTCATAGACGAACAAAGCAGAGTCTGGCTGAAGTGGCCCCAGGCATCATAATGCCCAGTCACCCCGCTTTGTTGTAGTAGAAGTAATGTGTCAATAAGGGGAACGCAGTGCGCGAAAGAGTTGGGCTTTGACCTGCGGGCGCTAAAAGCGCAGCCCAATGGGACAGCGACTTGGCTTTGGGAACTGCGAAGCTGTGGGTAAGCTGGGTAAGCTGTGGGTAAGGAATGGGTGGCGCATGCGGGTGAAGCGACAGATGGATGGGTGAACGCTTGGGGGAGGGATGTCCGGTTTAATTTTCTCACAAAGCTTCGTCAGGCACGCGCTCCTGTCAAGGATCCTTGTTCGAAAAGGAAGTGGGCGTAAGGAGTGCGCTGGTCTTACATTACGTGCATACGTGTACTGCGGCACAACGTCCACGTCCTAGCTGCAGATGGAACGGTTGACTGTTGACTGTTGGAAGTGGAATCGGATACTTGTACTAATGTTAGTTTAACACACGCCACGCGAGCCATCCCGTCGCAACCGCAATTTGACCGGGTCCCACTTTCCAAGGGAGGGGGGGTCGAGCGCAGAGCAGAAATGCACACGTCGTGGGCAGTGATGTTCGGTGATGTTCCATACAAAGGTGGGGCCGTGTCCTGAATGTTCTGGGGGACCAGTCGGCGGGGGAAGCCCTGGGGCAGCCGCCGCGCTCCCTTCTTGCGCTCCCT
>Ga0307515_10020181_pt1 | contig 11913 bp, 14 predicted proteins | sample 17_EM_MG_FD_194513 | JGI IMG/M metagenome (GOLD analysis project Ga0307515, IMG submission 194513) | Populus trichocarpa ectomycorrhiza microbial communities from riparian zone in the Pacific Northwest, United States - 17_EM | ecosystem: Host-associated > Plants > Roots > Unclassified | place...
CCCCACTTTTGGGTTTGCCGCTGGGGGGGGGGGGGGGGGGGGGGGGCTAAACGTCCAATCCATGATCAACCTGCCACAAACAGCGTGAACCTGGTCCGGCGGGGCCGGAGATTTCAAATTCGAATTCAGATCCAACTATGCATGAGGACGGGGACGTTGTCGGCGCTGTATTAGATGTTCCTCGATTCTCCCATGGAATTCATTAGTGTCCCAATCCAGCACACCAGCAGCAGACGTCTCCGTCTCGGAATTCATCTTCGATATCGATGACTCTGGAATCTTCACCTTCGATGCGTTTGAGCTGTTGGACAGCCTGTCGAACACCCATATGACGTTCGGTTATCACAATCCGTCTTGTGTTTAAGGACATGAGGACCTACCACGAGGATCACGTCAGTATTGCATCAGCAAACCGACCCCCTCGGTTACTCGGCAAGGTGACCGACTGGGTTCTGGAGTGGATTTTGGCCAGATGTTGGTTCTACATACTAGCGTTAGCTTCTCCATTCAAAACCGCCACCCAACGCAGTTACTCGGCAGACTGGTTGGTGACCCTTGAAAATGAGTGCGACCAGATTTCGTACGGCAAATGTAGCTGCCAGAGCGGAACCGTAGGTTTGGCTCTTCCTTTCTTAGAGTACGTTTCAGCATACGGGACTTAAACGAGTCTCGAGTACGAAACCGATACGTACAAAGATCTTGCCTAAGATTTTTTCCATCCTCGTGTTCGCACTTGGGTATATCGGGAGCACCGACGTTTGACAGGACCGGAGTGGTCCTCGTCCACGAGGAGCGAGAGGATACAGGTCTCGACCGGGCCGCGACTGAGAGAGAAGAGCTAGAAGAAACCTGTGGCACCTGCGCGGGGCTCATCGTCCGCCCGGAACAGATCCGTACCGCAAAGGAAGCGCGTTGGTTTGTTGGTTATTGTGCTCAACCAAATCAAATGGCTTGACCTACTGCTTATCGCCACTGCCATTATGTAGGCGTGAAATTCGAGCGACAGTCGAAGATCGAACGCTGGTTAGGCGCTGTACCGAGGAGTTGGCGCCAGTCGTCAACCTCTGACGAAACCGGAAGGTCAGCGTCGGTCTCAACTGGTGCGCGAGGCACGATTACTAATTCTCCACTCCTCGATTCCCATGCGCTCGATGCCTGTGGCGACGGAGTATATCTCTTAGAGCTCTCCGCGAACTAGGACGTTCCTTCGTCCCCTTTTTGCCTCGCCCGCGCAAAGGTGTGTACTGCTTTTTTCGGTGTTTAATGCCCCCGGCGCATTGTCCGGATGATTGTCTGGTTGTCCCGTTCCGCCCGGGCTCGCTCGGACTCACACACCCTCGGTTGTTCGGAACTACCACTCCGTCACCTCCTTCTGTTGCGAGGGAGAAGACACCCATATGTGTTTCGAATTTTAGTCGGTTTTCATTTCGCGTAACTCTTTTTGATCTTCTCCTTGTCGTCAGTAGAAAAGCACCCTTCAGCCCCTCTCCCTCCCGCCATTGCTCCCGTTCATCTCTCGCCTCCGTCTACATCGTCATGCCCAGCCCGACGACTCTCAATCTCAAGTTCGTCTACCCTGCTGCCAAGTATCACCAGGATATTCGTACCGTCACGGTCCACAAATACGATTCTCAAACGGAAGAGACCTCCGAATTATATCGTGTATGTCTCCTGATCACCGCCCGCATATCTTTGCTGACCGGTGCTCTCCAACTCCAGTTCGAACACCCCTCTAATGGAATGGCCATTGGTATAACTGTGTTCTCCAAGAAGAACCCTGACACTGGCGGGTGGGATCGCGTTGGGCATATTGAGTGGACCTCACCCCTCAGCGGTGCCGTTACTCTGGGTGGGAACGAGGTGTGACTCTTCCCGATCGAACGCACGAAAGTGGGCGGTTCACACGACATCCGATATAGATCACCATCAGAGAATATCGCAAGGTCATAAACAGGACGAGCACGTACGTCCCATAGTCCTAGCTTCGGTTTGCCAGATACGGGTCCTTATTGTTCCTCCAGGTCACGTAGGTTCAAGTACAAAGGAACCGAGTACAAATGGAAAGCCAGTGACCAGATCAAAAACAATCTTTATGTGCGTTACGCTATAATTTTCACCACGGGGTCCAGGGTCTAACGCCCCTTCACAGTGCGTGGACGCTCACGATTATATTTGGGGTAAATGGTTTAATGATAAGAACATCCTCTGTGTCACCTTCGACTCCGAAGGGCTCTTGGAGCGCCTTGTAATTACCGCCCTTCTCAACATCTGGTTCTTTCGCAAGGAGGCATGGTAGACGCATTCTCCTCGTATAATCTCTCCCTTTCACCATTCTAATACTAATGTTCGCCCTATAATCTGCATTTACCTTGCTATCTGGTACCCATATCGTACACTCTAACTCACCTGTCGCATCGTATAATGTGTTATTGTAGTTTTGCCAGCATATCGCACGCAAGCGCCATCACTTGCTCTTCGACTCCACCCTATTGGCTTTGTGTGAGCTGCACCCAGCCGGTGGGCTGACAGTGTGACGAAAAGTTGCTTGTCACGTTCAACACAACTTGAACTCAAACCACGACCTCGCAAAACCTCTCACTCACCACCACATCAGACCTTGTGCCTTCATTGCCTTCCGTTCCCTACCTTTAACATGCACACCTTGTCGCAACTCGTCTTCCTAGGTGTCTCTCTGTTCTCTGTCTCCCAGGCTGCACGCTTCGGTACCCCAGAAATCTTGTCTGAAATGGCGTACGCTCGTGCTCACTCGCTGGGGACCAACTACACGTTTCATGAGGGCCATGGCTGGGAACCGGTCCTCGTTTCTAGTCCTCGCTCTCGACGATCGCTCCCCAGTTCCGACACCGCCAACACATCTCTATCACTTTCTGGGGCTGGACTGTCATCTCTTACGTCAAAGAGGTCGAAGAAACCTAGCTTGGCTGACACCCTGGTACACACTATCAATAGTGCTTGGAACGGTCTTCGTGGATCTGGTCGCACTGAGGAAGTAAAGATCACTTGGTATACAGGTCAAGATCTCGAAAACCCGAGCTGCTGGGCAGAACCTATTTGGGCGCCAACTGTAAGTCGACAAACAACAACTGCTTCTCCCGCGGGCTGACACCAATAGGACGAGTCATTCGCTTGCGCCTTGACCCTCTATGGCTGGGTCTCCAAACCTTCCTGCTTCGACTTCCTCGAACGTTGGTACCAGAATTTGTCGTCCCGGTGTATGCGCTGATAAAGACTCCCAGTTTGCAACGGTCCCGAAAAATGTGTATTCGTCAGAGTTGTTGACAGCTGCCAGGGCTGCGACCCCGGGTCTCGACACGTTGACTTGACGATTGCTGCATTCCAAGCACTGGGAGATCTGGACACAGGAGTCATGCTTGTTAACATGAGGCCTGCTTCCCATCCAACTCAATGGTAGGTGGGCGGAGGTTCCATCTGTGGCGGTGGTAGCTCACATCACGTTTCAGGTTTGAACGTCTCTGGGGCCCGGAATCGTGATTCCAAAACTCCCGCGCCAGACTCGATCTTTGTCTCTTCATGCTATCTTGTTTTCTTCTTACAATTCGCTGTTTACTGTATAACTCGTCTTCTCGACATTCCCAACCTAACGACTACACCGCTCGAATTGGCACAATCTAGACCACGACTCTTTTCCTCTTTTTTCCCTCGGCGATCCTAGCTTTCACTCTCTCTTCCTCAAAAGACTCTTCTTCATAGAACTTTGCCGTCCTCTGTGCCTCGTTCTGTCGCTGAATGTATTGGAGCGCCGCGAGGTTGTATCCCATCGTCTCCTTCTGTTTTCGGAGCGCATCACGGAGGTGTTTCCGTAAGGGAATAAGCGTCGTGCGCATCACGCGGTTTGTGACAATCTGGTGATGATGCATTCGGAGGATGAAGAAAAGGATGCGCGACACGAGAACAATGTTCCACCCCTATTGATGTCAGAGTGAACACGAGGCTCGGCAAGGACTCGAAATGGATAGCTGCGTACCCTGCGTGCCCATTCATTAAGGTATTTCATCAGGGACAGAACGTTGTTGAACGGAAGCACGAGCAGCGCGTCCTGAAGTGCTGTTGGGGGGACCTTCTCGATCACTTGCAATACATACGTCTCAGCCTCCAGACCCTGCATCGCCAATAATGGATTCCTGGCTGGTGCAGGAAGGACGGAGATCTGTGCTTCATTCAGCCCTGATTTAGCTCCTTCGAACTCCGCTAGAAGGGCGAGGTCAGCGTCAGCGATCTCAAGTGCTTCCATGATCTTTTCCCCAGCCATGAGTGTCTCGGTCGTTTGTTTCGTCACCTGCGCGACTTCTGCCTGTCCCTCTTGCGCCTCGCCCGAATCAACTCCGTCTGCTCCCCGGCCGATACCAAAGCGGTCGTCGTCGCGATTCATGGTTTCGGCGAGATTCGCGTCGTGCAACCTCTCCAAATCACGTTCGCGCTCCTCTTCCAGGAACAAGGGATCGTCGAGCTTCTCCCAGATTCGGATAGATTTGTCGTGGGATCCCGTGACGACGAAGTTTCCACGGCAACTAACGGCGAGAGCCCAAACTTCCCCGTGGTGTCCTTCCAGGGTCTGAATTCTCTCGAACTAAAAAAAGAAAAAAGGAACGAGGGCGGCCAACCGGTCAACAAACACAAACCCTGGCGGCGTTGATCGAATCCGGAAGCAGATAAGAAAACATCACCGACCCTGTCTCCATCCCAGTATTTCACCATCTTGTCTTTGCTAACGGTCCAGAAGTGATGGGATTCTTTCTCAAACGCGACTTGCATAATAGACTCATCGTGCGCGAATATAGATCGGTGGCAGTCGCCGAAATCAAGACCCCAGATCTTCACGTTCTTGTCGGCCGAACACGTTACGATCAGTTTGGAATCGTACGAGATGTCCATCGAAAGGACCGGAAGCTGCCCCCAGGACTTAGCGCGGCACAGTATCAGAGAGCCTGGCGGAGGCTTACCTTGTGCCCATAGAGGGAGAGGAAGAACTTCAGGGAGTCCTGATAGAAAACCTTTACGGTGGAGTCGAGCAAGGAAACCGCGAGGAGTTTGCCGTTTTGACTATAACGAACAGATAACACGTCGTCAGTAATCTTGAGGGTCCTGGTGTGGACCAGGGACGAGATCGTTGTCGACCTGGGCTAATCTGAAGTCAGTCTCTCATGCACTGATTTGATTGGTTGCACGTCGGCATACGTCATCCTCGTTAACTCGTTTCTCCTCAATATCCCAGAACTTTACGTCCTTATCCGCACCACCAGTGACGAGGCTGTGTCCGTCCGGGCGAATGTGCATCGACCACAGCGTTCCCGCATGGGCTTTTACCGTTTCAACCAACGAAGCAGAAGCCAAGTCGTAAATCAATATCTCGCCATTCTTTGTCCCAACTGCGATCTGTGTGCACCGCCCCCGTGAGATGGCATTAATTAATCCTGCAAGATCCGCTGACCTGTCGATCATTAGGAAGGAATGTACTGCAGATTGCGTGCCCGCAATCTAGCGTGCGAATGCACATCGTTGTTTTGATGTTCCATATTTTGAGGGAACCTAAAGCCCTCATTAAACGTGACAGATCATAGCAGAGCAGAAATATTACCGTTTGAAGCGGAAGCGAGTAACATATCGTCGGAGCTCAACGACAGGGTTCGGATGTCGGTTCGATGTCCCGGTAAGTCAAGAGTATAAAGCTTAGTGGCTTCCGGAGGGTTTTCCCTCGTTCGCGCGGGCGGAGGAATATTATGGACCTCCAAGGCATTCGAGGCGAGTGCAAGGAAGATCTGAAAAGAGGTGAGCAAGGACTGGCGGCCCAGCTTTTGCGACAAACCTGGGCGTTTCCTTTTGCATCTGTGGCCGCTTCACCTCCAAAGTCAAACGAACGAATTTTACCACTCGACCTCACAATAAGGTAGGGGGTAAAGAGTTCAACGAGGTCAATTTCTTGTTCTCCCTCGTTCTCTTCATCTTCCACGTCCGGTTCTTGGAGTCTCTTTTCTCTTTTCTTCTCCCTGGCCCGCTTCTTCCTCCGTGCTTGCTTTTTGCGGATTTCGTCCTCGGTCCGTACCCGGAATATCTCGACGGAGCGGTCATGAGACTGAACTGCGAGGTATTGGAGGCGAGGGTGGAACGAGAGCTGAGAAACACGATGTTTTGAGGAGAGGGGTATTGTGGTGACCGGGTGGATCATCTTCGTTATCTGCACGCACAAATTAGACGATGCGAAACACAAAATCAACGAAGCAATAGTCACCTCGCCAGACTCATCTTCCTTGAGGCCCTCAGACAAAGCCTCAGTGTCCATCTTCCAAACTTTCATCTCACCCTCACTACTCCCGGTAAAAATCAAAGTTTTTTCGGGGTTAATGTCCAAAGACCAGACCTCCGAGCGATGAGCGATAATGGTCTGAACACAGTGTTGAGTGGACAAGTCCCAGACTTTCAAGAAAGTATCCTTGGATGCGGTTACGACAAAGGTTGAGCCTGAATTCGATGATGTCGAAGGTACGTTTGCAGATATATCCAAGAATTTTATCGCAGTGATTTGGTCGCGGTGACCGCGTAATCTTAAGAAATGTATTGATCAGTTGCGTCAGCGACCGAGTGGTAACACCTACCTGTATAAACCGGCTTCGGCAACAACATCCCAGATGATCAAATCGGTGTCTTGAGAACCGGAAGCTAGCCGCGAACCATCTTGATCGAAAGCAAGAGCCGTGACCGCTTTTTTGTGCCCATTGAACGTGGTGATCATGGAGCTTGAAGAAGCACTCCACAGACGGATAGACCCGTCAGAATATCCGACCGCGAAAGTATCTAGTTTCGGGGAACGCAAGATGTGGGTGACCTCCGCGCGATGTCCGCTCTCGTGCCACATAGCAGCCTGGATAATGCAACAAGCTCAACAGATCCGGAAGGGAGGTACGGGACAAATCACGCACCATATGCCCCTTCTTCACATCCCAGACGAGTACGTCCTCTAATGCGGGCACATATGCGAACTTCCCATCGAAAACCGAGTTGGAAGATGCGCTACAGACAATCCCGAAAGCCTAAAAATCGTGTCAACGGCTGCATATAGCAAAATTAGCTGACGTACCTCCGTCGGCCCGTGTCGAAAGTAACTTCGGACCATCTTTGCCCTTAGGTGAGGGACTGAAGCAAATTCAAGCACCCGAAACGGCAGCAAAATTTGGCCGATCACCGTACGGTTCCCACGATCGCTACACCTCGCGATCGGTGAATGGAGTGGCCGAGGATCAATTGACCTAACAGTCACCCGTAATTCGAAGGAGGTTCAGAATGTAGCACGTTCTGTGAACCGGTTTTTTTCTCGGACCCAGCCTTCAAAACTCAGATTCCGACGATTTTTAACGTCACCTCCACGGAACTCGGAATCTGGCGCGATTCCTCCTTCTCTAAAGGAAAAACCTCCCTGGTTCAAGGCGTAGTTTTCCTTGAACAACTCAATACTGATAATCAGATGCCAGGTTTGTTTGTCGTCATTTGGCTTAGCGGGGATGGCGTCGAGTCCCAAGAGCCTCACTTGACGTGGGAGAAACAGGTTAGCCTGGTCGCCGACACTCCCGATGACTTGAATCGGTCGTGTCTCACGGTTTTATTGTGATTTTCAGGACTCATAATCATGCACGATCATCAAGTTTTTTCGGGTAACCTCCACCCAAAATATTTTCGCCTCCCTTCCGCTTCAATGGCTTAGTTACCTTTACTCGATTTACCCTTGTAGTTACGTCCGTTGTACCAACGTTGTCCAACCGGTTCCAGGCGATGGTGTTGTTTGTTCCTACAGCCGGCGATGAAACCATCGGCCGCGCAACTCATACGGCATGAAAGGGCCGAACTTGTATTCAAAGTTACGGAAGCTAAGAAGGCGTCATCATAAAAATCCTAGACATCAAAAAGTCTTATCGAGGTCGGGAAATAGAAAATTTCAGAATCGTACTGGCTTACAAGCCAGGTTAATCGAGAAAAAGGAATACTTCTGACCAACTCTCCAAGGTTTTCGTCGACAGCTAAGCATAAACGTAGCATAGAGTGTCTCCCTTTGTGTCCATCATATCCCAAATTGTAATGTTGTCCCATAAACCGTCACCGAGGACCTGGCTATCAAACTGGGGGGCGTATGAGACACCGAAGTGTTCGTCTGAGATCTGATGAAGTACTCACGTTCAGATACGGAGGAAGGCCGGTTGGGAATGTCGTGTAGTTCTTATAGCTTGGAACCGCTGTGACAGAGCCTCCTCCGTACGCATATTTGTTCCTGGGATCTTTATTCTGCCAGTCGTACCAAACCTTGTCAATCATCTGCGCGGCCACAATCAGGTGAGATGGGGTGAAAGGAGAGATAGAAATAACACGAACCGCATGGTGCATGAAGAACAGGGGATCGTTCGAAGACCACGTTGGTCCCTCATAACATTCCGGGGGGACAGCACCGTTGGGGCAGAAGCCACTCAGGTCCCTTCGGAAGTTCGTCAGTCACAAAAGCCGGAAGAGGCAGGGACTCCAAGCTACAACACGCTCACCCAGAGATGATCAGATGCATGCCGGAATGCACACCCTATACGGATGAGTCAGGACGGCAGGAAACAAGGGCGGTGAAGTCGAACTCACCGCTGACTCCATCCACGCCTGAAATCCAATAAAATCACCCTGGAAATTGTTCACCATGTAATCCACATCCTCCTTGGTAAAAGTAGTGTTGATCATCAAATCCGCCAGAGGCGGAGGAGCCGTTGGGTCACCCGGGAACAGGTTGAGGGCGTTGGGAAGAGCGAACGGGAGAACCGTGAAGTTTCTCCTGATGTGGTGAGGGCTCGGATACGCCAAGACTATATCCTTTAACCCGCCAGTGGAGATTTGATAATCGTTGGCTGGATCACCCCAAGCACCGACACCAGAGGACGATGAATTGTCAAAGAAGTTGGAGTTATAAAAGTCATGCGCGTCTAGATGAGAATTGTCAAAACGGGCCAGTCATAACACCAGGGCCGCCGGATGTACAACTGTGCCGACAGTACCTTGTGTCCAGTCCCAATAAGGCGTCGTTCCCTTGTAACCGCACTTTTTCGCAAGCGAATCTTCAAAGAATTGAACATAATATCTATGGAACGGGAAAAATAATCCCGTAAAGTGGATCTACTCCCTGGATTAAAACGGTGGAGGAACGAAGAACACCGAACGTACCTTGGTATTAAGGTCCATATGCGCATAGACAATGTCTAGGCCAAATGCATGAGCACCCACAAGCGGTAGACATTCAGCTACCGCATACCATCATAGAAAGAGCTGGTTTCGTTGACGGGTGGGATTAAAGATATGTCACGTGGGACAATTGGGGCCAGCTTGGGATCGTGAGGAAGAGAAGCGAGACACTAGAAGTCACCGGTCACCCATCAGTGTCCTGAGTAGTGGGGGAATAACGAGATACGTACGTTGACTGCACTGATCCACTCTGCTCGTTCGCGAGTCGTGAGCTTCCTCCATTCGCGTCGGACCCTAGGGTTCTTACACGTGCCACCGGCAACGACGGCGGATACGAGGAGGCAGGAAAATAGAACGCGAGCGACGCCGAGGAAGGAACCCATCTGTGAGTGGTGACGGGGCCGTGAGGCACAAGGGCTCACCTGCACACCTTTTATACAGCACGACAGGTACAGGAAGGGGGAAGCCGATGGTTGTTTCCGAATGACTTAGACGGCAAGGTGAACCTACCGGAGGACTTCCAGGATGGAGGCCAATGGCGAGGCGACGCGCCCGTGGTTCCTATTGAGCCGGTGTGAGAACACCAGGTGCAGTGGGAGGAAGGGGCGTTGAATGGAACCGTTCGCCAACCAATGATTATAACTCTCATCCACCCGACTTCTAGAATAAATTGATTCAAATCTGAGTGCAAATTCAACGGAAAAATCCACTGCTTCCAACGATGTAAATAAAGAACGGCCGCAGGCGCAGCTAGAGAAAAGTTAACACGATTGTGCGGACATCAAGCGCGTATAAGAGAATATTTTCTTCTTTTTCTAACGTCGTTCTGCTGGGGCTGCGTGGGGGGGGATCCCAAGGGCTGAGTTTGAGGCTTCGTGTCCGGAAGCGTTGAACGAGTATCGTGAGTGCGATAGCGTGGGAATTCTGTGTCGGATGCAGACCTGGTGAGAAATATACAGTGCGGCGTTTTTAAGCAATTGGAATTAGGAGACGTAGGGAGACATAGGTTTTATCTCTCACGACTGTCGGAGCTCGAGATGAAGAATCTGATTCGGAAGCTGAGTGTCTGATCCTCCCCCACATTCAACTGGGAAAATAATTCAGGCGAAAACAGGCGTACCTAGGGTGAACAGCCCTGAAAACTTTTAGACCGTGTTCAGTGTCGATTCGGCGCATCGCGTCAGTAAAAAAGTTTAACCTTCGTGATACCCCAAGCGTGCCTTGACCGTGATCTGGTTCACGGCCGGAGTCCCCACGGCGGACAAAAGTACCGAGCGAATCTCACGATTATCACGGACTTGTATTTCGACCGACCGCCACCTGACCACGTGGTGTGGAATTTATCTTGCAGGAGATGACGATGATCAACACTGTTGCCCCGGAAGCCGCCTCGCGTTTTGTTCAGTTCGTGAACGCATCTCCGACTCCGTTTCATGTCGTCCAGAACGCGATTCTGCGACTGGAGAAAGCGGGGTTCAGAAAGGTCGGATAAGCTGTCATCCTGTCTTCGTGGCAGCAGGACTCATTTTTACCGCCCTTTCGGTGATCAGGTCCGTGAGGTCGACGAGTGGGAGAAGGACATCAAGGAAGGTGGAAAGTACTTCTTCACCAGGTGAGTTTGTAATCCTCACGCCGACTCCCACTCGTTCAATCACTCAACCTCCGATTGGATAGAAACCAGAGCTCGCTCCTGGCTTTCACCATCCCACAAAAATGGAGGCCCGGCACTGGTGTTTCGATTGTCGCAACACACATCGATAGTCCCAACCTCCGCATCAGGCCAGTCTCGAAGAGAACCAAGGAGGGATACCTCCAAGTTGGGGTAGAGACCTACGGAGGAGGCATCTGGCATTCATGGTTGGACCGGGACTTGAGTCTTGCTGGGAGAATCCTCACTGCCGATGGGAATGGCTCGTTCACATCCAAGCTAATCAAGATTGACCGACCCCTCCTTCGAATCCCCACCTTAGCTATCCATCGTGCGTGATCCACCGCGTGTACTTGCTTTCATGCCATGGCTTATGCGTACTCAAGTCGACAGGAACGTTAACGACAACTTCACGTTCAATCAAGAGACCGAGTTCGTTCCGATTCTCGGCCAGATCGCGGAAAGATTCAATCAAGACAATTCACACAAACAGACGGTCCTTGCCTCGAGTATCCAAGAAAATCACCACCCAGCGCTTTTATCTCTTCTGGCCGAAGAACTGGATGTATCTCCCGAAGAAATCCATGACTTCGAACTGTAAGAGTCCGGTGTTTACACATGGATCCGATCCTGATAATGTCCGCAGGCATCTCTATGATACCCAACCCTCCTGCCTCATCGGCCTTGATAATGAATTCATTTCGAGTTCGCGCATGGATAACTTAGTCTCCTCGTAAGCATATTCATTTCTGTGGCCACGCTCCTCACTGACAAAAGAACCCAGGTTCTGTGCTCTCGAGGCCATTGCAGACAGCAAAGAGTCCGATGGAAACGTAAACTGTATCGCCCTCTTCAATCACGAAGAGATCGGAAGTGTTTCTACCACCGGCGCCGAATCCTCCCTAATCCCCACCCTCATCGAACGACTCTCTCCCACTCCCGCAGCGTATGGTCAATCTATTGCGAGGTCGTTTTTGATCTCTTCTGATATGGGTCACGCGATCCATCCCAATTACGAATCCAAG